>Ga0335081_10002772_pt1 | contig 27622 bp, 24 predicted proteins | sample Lox_Sample_35_FD_206713 | JGI IMG/M metagenome (GOLD analysis project Ga0335081, IMG submission 206713) | Soil microbial communities from Loxahatchee National Wildlife Refuge, Florida, United States - Lox_Sample_3.5 | ecosystem: Environmental > Terrestrial > Soil > Wetlands | place: USA...
GAACTCCTTCGCCCATATTTAGAACCAGTTTATCAGGATGCGTTCCTCCGTCAACCGGATTCACGGATTCATCGGAAAAGACTGGATATGCCGCTTACTAGCCTTATCTAACGTCTCTGGAATCAACAGCCGGTGGTTCCGGGCGGCCTGATGCGTGTGGAATCCGTCAAGTGTGGGTCAAATAAGGGTCACGTAAGATTGCGCTCCGTGTAACTGCATGATTCCTAATATTCCCGTGAGTGGTCATCTGCGCCGCTAAGTTTTTGAAATTACGGCATCTCACAGGGCTGCCATTTTTCCCGCCTTGCCTTGATCGGCACGGAAGCGGAGCAAGGCGCCGATCTTGCCGGCTTTCTCGAACTGGGGATCGGAACCGATATAGACGACGGCGATGTTGCCATCGAGGGCACGGCGCAACACGGCATCGGTCACGTCCTCGAGTTCGCGCATGCTCTGGCCGCAGGCAGGACAAGTCTCGACCACGTTGCTGTCGAGATGACCGCAGTTTGTACACTCGCTTCCGCTGGCGAAGAAGGCTTCCCCGAATAACAGCGTCTGCACCTCGCCCTGCTCCAGCGCTTCCAGCACTCCGCGCAGTCCGACCTTGCCGCGTCCGTTACGCTGTGCGCCGCCCAGGACCTCGCGGATCAGCGCTTGCCGCTCGGACGCGTTGCGCTCTTCCAAGATGCGCTGCACTTGCTCCCGTACTTCCTCGGCGGTAGCGACGGCGGGATCGACGCTGAAGCGTCCCACCATCTTCTGCCGTACATAGGCATGAAGATGGGGATCGAGCTGCGGCCAGACATCCTCGCGGCAGCCCACCACGAAGCTGTCGCAACCGTGGGCGCCCTGCAGCTCGTGCAGGCGCTGGGCCACGTTCTTGAAGTGGCGCATAGTCTGGTTCTCGACGTGGCGCTCGTTGTGGCCGGCATCGTAGCCGGCAAAACCGTCGCTGCGGCTGGCGCGCGGCAGAGGATCGGTGATCTCCGACTGTTCGCGGACCTCGTCCATCCACAACTCGAACAGGCGGGCGCGCTCGCGGTCGACGAGCGCCACGCAGCAGCGCGGGGCGGAGGCCGCCACCGCCGCCAGCGGCCGCAGATGGAAGCGGTTCGCGACGTAAAGCTGCGTCCGCTTCAGGCGCTTGGGAAGATCGATCTCGCGCCAAATCCCCTTCGCCGAATACGCGAAGACTCCCTTACCTCGCGCGTGGTTGCCATGCAACTGCTCGGCGAGTTCCTGGATTCGCTTCAGGTCGGCGCGCACGCTGGCGCCGTGGCCATTTTTTTCAGCGCGGCGGAGCGCATCGCGGACCAGGTCTCTCACCTGAATCTGCTCCTCGCGGTGCGACTTGTTCTGCGGTGTCTGCGGCTGGAAATAGAAAGTGACAGCGGAATGTTCCGGCGATTCTACCTTTGCCAATTGGCGGAGTTCTTCACGAGTGATCATCGCCTTTCCCCCTGTGATGCGATGTCAGGCAATCTGGGAATGCTGCAACAGCTTGTCGCGCCAGTGAGAGACCGGCAGCGTGTTCTGTATGCGTAGGCGGGCAGCCTCAATCGCGGCCCGCACCTGGTCCTCCTTGCGGTCGGAAACGGCCGCGATTTCCCGCAGGGTGAAGCCTTCGAAGGCGTAGAGGATGAAAGCTTCGCGCTCCTGGCGGCTGCCACCCTTGAGCGCCCCATCGACGATGTCGAGCATTTCGTCGGAGGCCGCTACGTCCTCGGGCGTCGCCATGCGGCGGTCCGGAATGACGTCGGACTGGAGCAACATTTCGTCCGGCTGGTGATACTGCAATTGCGGCTCGTCGCTGGCGCGGACATTCTGCTTGCGGGCCGAGGTCTCCAGCGGCACGGCCGCCACCGCCTCTCCATTGCCCGAGGCCAGGAGGCTGATGGCCTGGATGGCTAGGCGGTAGAGCCAGCGTTCCAGCGAAAGCAGCTCTGGTCGCGGCTCTTCCTCGCCCAGCGCGGCGGCAATGGCTTCGTCCACCACCTCCTCGCGGCTGATGAGGTTGGGCTGCAGAAAGCCATTGGCCTCGCGATACCGCAGCTCGCGCTCCACAAAACGCTCCAGGCGCGCAAGGTTTGCGTTGATATAAGACTTGATGTCTTCCGCCGACGCCAGCGGCGGATGCACCGCCGCGGACGTGCTCTCGAACGGGACCGAAGGCAGCGATTGTTCGCGTATCGAGCGGCGTAGCAGACGGTGGCGTTGGTGCGAGCGCAAAAGCTCCTTATGGCGCGTGAGCTGCGACACCAGATCGCTGAAGGCAGCTTTCACGGCTGCGATCCCCGTAGGGCCAGCCACTTGCGACGCCATCTGTCCGGAAGGAAGGCGCAGATTCAGCGATACCACCACGCCTTCACGGCTGGTGCTCTGCTCAATGATCCCCTTGAGGTGCACCAGTTCCGGACGAAAGACCTGGAGCCTACGCCCCAGCTTTTCGATCTGATGATTGAATTGTTTTTCGAGATCAGGAGCCTTCGCGGTCTTATAGGAAATATGAACATTCATGGAAACCTCGGATGCAGGTGCGAGCCCGCGCCAAGTTCCGCGTGGTACAAGGACTCCAAGCAAATTTTACACCTGTGGAGATAGACGCAACCGGAAAAGTGCAAGTTGTATTTTGGGATTGAGCCATTGTGCTATTGATTCATTGGATCATTGGGATCATTTAATTCATTGAGCCGTTGAAAACCAGGTGGTTTTGGGATCTCAATGGATCAATGAGTCAATGACTCAATTCTTCACACGGAGACGGTGATCGAAGTCTCGGTCCGCAGGACGGGACGGTAGAGAGTGTCGCGCTCGATGGGCTCGCGGCCGGCCTCGCGGATTAGCCGCACCAGCTCCTGCCGGCGCAGGCCCTGGGGCGTTGTAGCGCCAGCATCGTGGTAGATCTTCTCTTCGATGACGGTGCCGTCCAGGTCGTCGGCGCCGAAACGCAGGGCGATCTGCGCGATCTTCGGGCTGAGCATCTGCCAGTAGGCCTTGATGTGCGCGAAATTGTCCAGCACCAAGCGGCTGACGGCGATCTGCCGGATGTCGTTCAGGCCGGTGGTGGTTGGCAGGTGCGCCAGCGGAGTATTCGCAGGATGAAACGCCAGTGGGATGAAGGTCTGGAACCCGCCGGTCTCGTCCTGCAGGGAGCGCAGCTTAAGCAGGTGGTCGACGCGGTCTTCATCACTCTCGATGTGCCCGTAAAGCATGGTGGCGTTGGAGCGCAGGCCGAGCTGATGGGCCAGGCGCGCCGTCTCCAGCCACTGGTCGCCGTCGATCTTGTGATCGCAGATGATGTGCCGGATGCGGTCGGCGAAGATCTCGGCCCCGCCGCCCGGTAATGAATCCACGCCCGCTGCCTTCAACTGCGCGAGCGTCTCGCGGATGGACAGCTTGGCGCGTTTCGCCAGATACGCTACCTCGACCATGGTGAACGCTTTGAGGTGCACCTGCGGAAAACGCTTCTTCAGCCCGCGCACCAGGTCGAGGAAATATTCGAACGGCAGATCGGGATGCAGTCCTCCGACGATATGGAACTCGGTGACCGCCTCGCTGTAGCCGGAAGCCGCCGTCTGCCAGGCTTCTTCCAGCGCCATGGTGTAGGCCCCGGGCGCGTCCTTTTTGCGACCGAAGGCACACAAGCGACATGCCGCCACGCACACGTTGGTCGGATTGATGTGGCGGTTGACGTTGAAATAGGTGTTGTTGCCGTGCATCCGCTCGCGGACGTGGTTGGCCAGCCAGCCGACGGCGAGGATGTCGCTGGTACCGTAGAGAACGAGAGCGTCTTCGGCGCTCAAGCGCTCGCTGGCGAGAACTTTCTCGCGGATGGGGCTCAGCCGCGCATCGTCACTTTGCCCCTCCAACAAACCAAAAGCGGGTTTGTTGGGAACCCCGGTTTGGAAGTCGTGGGCCATCCCCAGGCAAATCATACCTTAGCCGGCGGACGGACGTCAGCCCGGTCCAGCGCGGCACACACAACAGCGCTGGCCTGCTCATCGGCTGCGGTTGGGGGAAACGGCTACAGACGGGTGACGTTGGCGGCCTGCAAGCCCTTGGGGCCCTCTTGCACTTCGAACTCCACCGCGTCGCCCTGGTTGAGGGAGCGGTATCCATCCGACTGGATGGCGGAATAATGCACAAAGACATCTCCACCCTGCTCCCGCTGGATGAAACCATACCCCTTGGTGGCGTTAAACCACTTCACGGTGCCACGTTCTTTCTCTGCCATTTGCTGCTCGTACTCCTCGCCCGTCCCACAATAGCGGTCAGCATTCGGGATTCAGCCAAGTCCGAGTGCGGCGACAGTTTGGCTGCTGCTGATCGCTTTCACTCGCCGAGCTCGGAAAAAATTATAGGCTGAGTAAATGCTGGTTGCACCAGGAATAGTGAAGTTCGGAGCGGCACCAGCGTTACCTCGGGACACGCCGTTACGGTAGTAATCAGGCCCAGACCTGCTCTTAGGGATGCTTGCCCGGGGCATTCTTGCCGGGTAGTCCCGCTGGATTCTCGTGCGTTCGCTCGCGGAACCTTCCCCTGAGTCCTGTCGCCAAAGAGACTGCGTCTTCACCGTAGCGGTCACGCAGGCGGTCGGCCGCCGAGAGAGCCCGCTCCCAGCGCTGGTGCTTTCCGCCATCCAACCCGAGTTGCCCTTTGGCAGCTTCGAACGATGAGGCGTGCACTCCCAGCAGGCGCACCTGCGCTCCCGCCTTCCAGTTGGCACGGAATAGAGCGCGCACGACGCTCAGGATCTCGCCATCAACCTGGGTTGCGGAGTCCAGGCTGCGGGCGCGAGTGATGGTCGAAAAATCCTTGTATCGCAGCTTGAGCTGGACGGTGCGGGCGTGTAACCCGTGCTCGCGCAGGCGACGGCAGACCATCTCGCTGAGCCGGGAGAGCGTGGATTCAAGCTGCTCCGCGTCCGCGGTGTCTTGGTTGAAGGTGTGCTCGTGGCTGATGGACTTGGGCTGCTCGTTCTCGCCGATCTCGCTATCGAACCATCCGCCGGCATCGAGGCCGCGCGCCTTGCCGGCCAGCGCCAGTCCCCATTTGCCGAAACGCTCGTCGAGGAAGGATTCGTCCAGCGCAGCCAGGTCGCCTACTTTGTGAATGCCGAGATCGTGCAAGTTCTTCTCCATTACCTTGCCCACGCCGGGAATCTTGCGGACCTCGAGCGGCGCGAGGAAACGGGCTTCCTGACCTGGCAGAACCCACAACACGCCGTTGGGCTTCGCCTGGTCGGAAGAAACTTTCGCGACCAACCGCGAAGTAGCGATGCCGATCGAACAGTTGAGCTGCGTCTGACTCTTGATGGCCGCGTGCAGCGCGTGGGCAGCACGCAGCGGCGGCCCGTGCAGGCGCTCCGTGCCGGCCATATCGAGATAGGCTTCGTCGATGGAAGCCATTTCGACCTTGGGCGAGAAACGCCCGAGCACGGCGTACACCTTTTGCGAATATTCGCGGTAGCGCTCTGGATGTCCATCCACGAATATCGCGTGCGGGCAAAGCTTCGCTGCAGTACGCAGCGGCATGGCCGAGTGCACCCCAAACTTGCGCGCTTCGTAAGACGCCGCCGAGACCACGCCGCGCTCGTTACGCTGGCCGCCAACGACGACGGCCTTCCCCTTAAGCGTGGGGTCGTACAACTCTTCCACCGAAACAAAGAACGCGTCCATATCCAGGTGGAAGACGGATCTGTTGGGAGCGCCCTCTGGCATACCGTGGATTGTAGCGCGCCCCCCCGCAGCGCCGCCGTCTCGGCGGCTGTCGCGTGGGCGTCCCGCCCACGCCGTGCGGGCAAGATACCCGCACGCACAGCCGGCTGGAAGTCGGCGCTACCTTTTGAGCAGCAGGTCGGCAGCGATGAAGAGGAAGTACACCACCGAGATCACACCGTTCATGGTGAAGAACGCGGCGTTCAGGCGGCTGAGGTCGTGGTGGCTGATGAGCGAATGCTCGTAAGCCAGCAACGCGCCCACAATCGCTACACCGATCACCGCTAGCACCCCCAGGTGCAGGGCGATCACCAGCCACAGCAGCAGCGCGATCATCAGCAGGTGAAAGGCGCGCGCCACCCACAAGGCGCGGCGGATGCCGAGGAAGCGGGGAATCGAGTGCAACCCAGACTCCCGGTCAAAGTCATAATCTTGGCACGCATAAAGGACATCGAAGCCCCCTACCCAGAAGGTCACAGCGGCGGCCAGGATGACGATGCGCCAGTCGAGCGAGCCGCGGACAGCGATCCAACCCGCCGGCGCCGAGATGCCGTCGGCAAATCCGAGCACCAGGTGCGACCAGCGCGTAAAGCGCTTGGTGTAGGAATAAAGAAGAAGGATCGCCAGTGCCACCGGCGAGAGCACCAGCGCCAGACGGTTTAGTTCCGCCGCCGCCAGCACGAACACAGCGCAGGAAAGCACGACGAAGCCGCCAACAAACTGTCGCGAGAGTAGTCCAGCGGGCAGGGCGCGGCTGCGCGTGCGAGGATTGGCGGCATCCAGCGTGTGGTCCACCAGGCGGTTGAAAGCCATGGCCGCCGAGCGCGCGGCCACCATGGCCACCAGGATCCACCAAAGCTGGTGCCAGGTGGGCAGGCCGCCCGCGGCCAGCATCGCCCCGGCCAGTGCGAAGGGGAGCGCAAAGATCGAGTGCTCCCACTTGATCATGTCGAGCGTGATGCGGAGACTTCGCGCGATGGACACGGGAAGCATTCTAAAGGAATGCTCAGTTGACCGGGATCATCATCGCGTCATCGGGAGATCGGGTCACTGGAGTCCGGTTGCCGAGGACCCGATGATCCGATCCCTCCCAATAGTCAGTCGGCTTCACGAAATCCATCGCGCCCAATAAGCGGCACGAAGCGAACACCGTCCAGATACATGGTGGTGGCCGTGCTGCCGATCTTGCGCACGAGCTGGAGTTCCTGCGCGAAGCCGCTGCCCACGGGGAGCACCAGGCGGCCGCCATCGCGCAATTGGTCCATCAGCGGCTTGGGCACGTGCGGCGCCGCAGCCGAAACCACGATAGCGTCGAAGGGCGCAGATTCCGCCAGGCCCTGGCTGCCATCTCCGTGGAGCACCGTCACGTTCTTGTAGCCAAGCCGCTCGAGCACCGCTCGCGCGCGCTCAGCCAGGCTTGCAATGCGCTCGATGCTGTACACCTTCCGTACGAGCTCCGCCAGCACCGCGGTCTGATATCCCGATCCAGTGCCCACCTCTAACGCCACATCCTCGGACCGCAGAGCCAGCGCCTCCAGCATGGCCGCCACCACGAAGGGTTGCGAGATTGTTTGCCCTTCACCGATGGCAAGCGGATGGTCCTCGTAGGCTTCCTCGCGGTGTTCCAGGGGAACGAATTCATGGCGCGGGACGTGTGCCATCGCATCGAGCACGCGCTCGTCGCGGATGCCACGGGCGCGGAGCTGCCGGTCGACCATCAACAGCCGCTCCTCACGGTGCGTGTCGAGTTGCGGAAAATCGTGCATGTGCCGCCCCGACCGGGGACACACCTCTTTAACAAAGTAATGTTAGAAGGTCGCTGGCGGAAATGCAGTGATCCGCGCCCGGGCTGCAGGTGAGGCGATAACCTCTCATTCCATTTCCGTGTCGACGTACTGTAACTGCGCCTGGCGTTCGATTTGCAAAACGAGGGGATCGCCCAGTTTGAGCTTGCCCAGCGCGGACCGTAGTTCCTCCGTCGATTGGATGGAAACTCGATTGACAGCGTGGATGATGTCTCCGGCGCGAAGATCGCTGGTCAGCGCGTTCAAGTCGAGAGACTGGCCGAGCACAACCACGCCCGAGGGTATGCGCACATCCGGCATGGCGGCGCGCAGTCGCTCATCGAAATCCATGACATAGATTCCGAGCCTGCCGATACGGTTGTTGGGGTCAATAAGGTCGCCAAGCTGGTCCGCCCTGTCGTGATGCGGAACCGCCGGCACGTTGAGAAGAAGCCTTTCGCTGCCGCGCAGAACTTGCAGGCCGAGAACCTCATCAGGCGGATGCATGTAGAGTGCGGCAGTAAGCCCCGGAAGGCCTAGAATCGGGCGGCCGTCGGCTGTAATCACGATGTCCTGTATCTTTAGTCCGGCCGAGTCGGCGGGACCTCCCGGCGTCACATCCGAAATGACGACTCCCCAGTTCTGCGCAAGCCCCAGCCCGGCGGCAAGAGTGGGCGTAATGTTCTGCGCGCTGGCCTGGATCTCCGTCCTGTGTACGTGCCCGTACTTTCGCAGATGCTCGTAGACGAAGGTGACAATCCTTGCGGGGATGGCGAAGCCGAGTCCCTCGCTGCCTCCGCCCTGGCTGAGGATGAATGTATTCAGCCCTATCACATAGCCATCCAGGTCCACGAGCGGGCCGCCGCTGTTGCCCGGATTGATCGGAGCGTCGGTTTGTAAGTAAACCATAGGTTTGTCGGGATCGGGCTGGCGCGAGACGGAGCTCACCACTCCCATGGTGACCGAATTCTGCAGACCCTCGGGGCTGCCGATGGCGAACACCAGCTCTCCAGGTTGAACGGAGCGTCTCGTTCCAAGGGGAAGGGTTGGCAGATGGTGGCCGTCAACCTTCAACAGCGCCAGATCGCTGTCCTTGTGGATGCCCAACACTTTGGCATCCAGGACTTGGCGTTTGCCAATCGGGGTAATCTCCAACGGCGACTGATTCGGGGGAACCGGCAGAACGACCCGGACCCGCTGGGCTCCCTCCACGACGTGGGCGTTGGTCATGATGAAACCATCGGGGTCGACAATCACCCCGGATCCGATTGCCCGCTGCCGCACAATAAAAGCGACCCCGTTCTTGCTGCTCGCTTCCAACGGAGCCAATCCTGCAACTTGGATCTGCACCACCGCCGGAGAGACCTTCGCAACGAGAGCTTGGAGCGAGCTGTTAAATTGCTGGAGCGGGTCCGAACCATGCAAGTCGGTGCGCCTGGTCTCCACAGTGGGTGTGAGTGGGCGAGTCTCCTGCGACATCAGCCTTGTGGTGGTGGTAAAGACTAAACCGGCGAGCAGCAGCGAATGCAAGATTAAGCCTTTCATACGCAGTATGCCTCTGGGGCTTTTGATTAGCGCCATGTCTCGCGGATTCAGGGGATAAACCGAGGATGTCCTGAGTGGAACGGGGGCCTGGTTGGCGGCGGGTGTAGAACCAGCTCGAACCGCTGCTTCAGCGCTTGCGCTGCCGATACACGACGTCAAACGAGAGCACGCCGTTCTCGTCGCGAACCGCGACCACTGAGAGCCGGCGGTTAATGTTGTATTCCACCTGTATGATCTGCTGGGCCGATTGCGAAACATTCGTGATGAACGTGAGGGTCACCTTGTCCGAGACCTGTTGCTCAATGGTGACGCGCGCGTTGGGGTTGGTTTCAATTCCGGCTGCCTGGGGATCGATCTTGATGCGGCTGGCCCCGAAAAGCCTTTGCGCGCGACTGCTGTAGGCGGAGGCCAGTGCCTGTTCCAGCACGGCATTGGACGTGAGCTCATTCAGGCTCTGGCTAGGCCCGGTCTGGTAGTACACCGATTCTTCCTGGGTCCGTCCCAAGGCCAGCAGCGCGATGATGTCGGAAGTCGGCAACGGCGGATCGGAGCGATAGTTGATGCTGGGGTGGGCGATGGGCCCGTGCAGTCCCAGACTGATGTCATAATCGCGCACCCGGGCCGTAGCTTCGAGGTCGATTACCGGGGCAATAGTGACGGGATTGCTGAAAACAACGCCGCCGCGCTCCAGGTGGTACTTGGTCCCGGCGATATCGATGTTTCCTTGTGCGATGTCCACCCGCCCGAGCAACACCGGACGGCTGGCGGTCCCGCGCAGCCGTAGGTCGGCAACCCCGGAGAGCTTGGCCATCGACATCTCCACCTGCAATTCCTGCGCGGTAACAATGTGCAGGTCGAAGTGCAGGTTGTTGAGCGGCGACTGCGCACTCGTCACGCTGGGGGTTTGCGCGAAGCGTTGCAGATAGTAGGCAAGATCGAACTGCGGGCTGACACCGAAGCGGTTGATGGTCACCGTCCCCGAGAGCAGCGAATTGTCCAGCGTGCCGCTGAAGCGCAGGTTGGCGTCGGCATACGAGCTGATTCCGGGGGGGTAGCGCAAGCGGATGTCTTTGCTGGTAGCCGTCAGGTCGAACAAGAGGCCGTGGGAGTAGTTAATCGAACCGCCCAGCGTCAGCGTACCGCCGCCGGTCTGCGCGGTGAGCGATTGTACGCGCAGGCGGTTCTCATTAAAAACCAGCGTGCCGTTGATGTTGCTCAAGCCGTTGGGCAGGTCGACGTAGGAGATGGCGCCATTGGTGATGCGAACCTGCCCGCGCGTTTGCGGCTGCGATATGGTGCCGGTGACGGCGACATTGATTTCCATTTTGCCCGAAGACGCCAGGGCAGGATTGAAGCTCTGCAGCAGTCCGAAGTCGAGCACGCCGCCAGCGCGAAGGTTCATCTCGTATTCCCCGCCGAGCTGGACCACACCGGCCGCCTCGATGTCGGTGGTCGGAACCGTGCCGCCGTTCTGTCCAAGCTGTGCGCGATGGAATCCTCTTAAGTGAAGGCGCTCAAGGGTGAAGAATTCATTCGCCAGCGTGAACTCGATCGGGCCTGCACTCTCGATTCTGACCTGCTCAATGTCGGCCGAGAACTGGTCTATGTGGCCGCTGAGGTTGAGGTCACGCGGCCGGCGAAGAGGACCGCGCAGGTCCACGGCCCCGGCCATTGAGGAATGGCCAGTAAATCTTCCCGCTAAATACACGCGCAGCAGGGGTTCGATATCCAGGTGAGAGAAGCGCAAGGTAACGTCCGCGGGAAAATCCCCGCGCAGGCGGACATTGCCATCGATCGCCAGCTCGGCCGTCTGAAAATGTGAATGTGCGGTCAGGTGCAGGTCCGGACCGTGGGTCACACCGCTGAGGTCGAAATCGCCAGCCTGTTCTTGATTCAGCAGCAGATCGTGGACGTGCAACTCGATGTTGATCACGGGAGCCGCGGTCGTGCCCGATCCCTGCAGGTGAAATGCCGCCACCCCGGCCAGCGTCAGGCGCGGCCGTTGCAAGCGCGGAAACTTCGAGAGCTGGAAATTCGTCCCCTGGAGGTCGAAATGGAAACCAGTGTCGGCGAAGTTATAGGCGAGAGTGCCGCGGAGTTGGGCGCCGTTGTGCGCCAGCACGATGTCGTCGAGTTCCGCGCCACGGCCAACCCACTTCAGGGTCCCCCGCAAAGACTGGAATGGTTCGCCGGCGAGCGTGCCACCAGTGATCTCCAGGGCCCCTTGGCCCCCGGGACTCGCCCAAGAACCGCCGATGGCGCCGTCGAACGACAACTTGCCAGTGATAGGAAGGGCGGCGCCAGCCAGCAATTGCAAGTCTTGAAGATCGGCGCCGCTGGCGTTCACGCGCCCATGCAACGCGCTGGCATCCTCCAGTTCACCATTGTGCAGACCGGCCGACAACTCGAAACGGGCATTGGCCGCACCCCGGCGCAGCAGCCCGTGGTGAAAGGACAATTCATTGGGCGAGTAGACCACATCAGCGGTAAAAGAATCCCAGTGCAGTCGCCGGGGAGGCGCCCCTGGCCAGCCGGAGCTTGGGTGGAGATCGGCTGGGCGAGGAGTGAAGTCGCTGTCGAAATCAGACATTTCTAAGTGGCCAGTAATCGTCGGGCCCGCCAGCTTGCCGATGACGCTGCCGGTGAACGATGCGCAGCCGTGGATTTCCCCTGGGAGCACGGGCTGGTGGAATATCGCCAGCACGGGCTGGAGCTGGGCGATATCGCCGGTATTGAGGGCGACGCTTAGCCGCGCGCTGGTTGACCCTAGCACCCCGCTCGCAGTGAAGTGGGCGGCAGGAGTGGTGACGTTCAACTGCGAAATCTCCAGGCTTGCTTCCCGCGCGCGGTAGACCATCTGTGCCCGCGCGGTGACCGGCAACTGGTCCGGCCGGGGGTTGACTGGCGGCTCGACCTCAAAATGCAACGTCGCATTCAGGTCTCGAGGAGATCCAGTCCATTCGAAATCGACCATTCCCCGCGCCGCTCCAGCCGCATTTAGGCGGTCGAGCGGCAGCCGGGGAGTGGCGACGGCCGCAGCCACCGCTCCCACCTGCATTCCAGATACATGCAAGTGTGCGACGCCGTGCTGGCGAGGCAGTGCGCGTCCCCCGGCCTGCCGGAACGGTTGGGTGACTTCGATAAGGCCCGAGATCAGGCCTCCCAGACCCTGGGCAGTGATGTTGGAGATGGCTAAACGCTGGCGACTGAGCGAATACAAAGCCGCGGCGCTCAAGTCCGGGACACGCAAGCCAGGCCCACGCCATTCGGCATTTTTCAAGACTAGCCGCCCGGAGAATGCGAAGTCCTGTGCGAAATAGGTGCCTTGGCCGTTGACCTCGATTGTTCCCCGCCGCAACTCCGGAATGCGTATCACTGCGCCCAGTGCCGCCGCATCTATGGAGCCCACATACGTGAACTGAATTTTTGGGTCGCGGAAATCTGTGAGCGCTCCGTGTGCCTCGAGTCGAGAACGATCCGATACAAACTTGAAGGATTTCAAATCGAGGCCGCCGGGAGCGATCCCAAGGTGGAACTCAACCATGCCTGCTAACGGCCGCAGGTCCTCATATTTCACCTCTAAGGCTGCAACCCGGACGTGCGCATCGTAGGCGTGCTGCGCGGGATGGTAAGTCATGGTCGCCAGCAGCCCGCGCGCGGCGAAATCCAGCGGCACGCGGTGATCGTTCCAAAACATCTCCCCCTGATCGACCTGCAAGTGATCGATGGCAATTTCGAACAGCAAACCGGCTACGGCTTCGCCGCTCATCTTCTTCCGAGGCGATGGCTGGTTGGTGGTACCGTCCGGATAAACGAGGATATGCACGAGCGGACGCGCCAGCTCGAGGTCGCGAATGCCGATCTGCCTCCGGAATAATGAAAGTACCTTGAGCCGCACGAGCAACCGGTCTGCATGCAAGTATGGCGCCTGGTCGGACGCTTCGAGGCCATGAATCGTCAGATCGCGGCCCTCGAACTGCAGTCTCGCCAGACTCAAACGGAACCCCTTCAGCTCGGCGCGGCCTCCCGTCATCTGCTCCAATTCGGACACCAGCTTTATCCGCAGGCGCTCTTCAAAACGTGGGCTGGTCAGATACCAGGCGGCAATCAGCAAGGCGGCCAGCACGACGCCGCCAACCGCCGCATAGCGCGCCCAGCGCCACTTTCTTCGGGTTGTTACGGTGTCGTTCATCGCACTTGAATTTCCGCCTGCAATCGAAGTCCGCGCACCCACAGCCCCTGGATTTCGTTCAGCCTTTGCTCGACCAGTAGCTGCTCGATGGTCGGGGCCACCTGCGATAGCGGCGGTTCCGGCGCGTGGGCACGCCGCAGTTGCGGGAGCAACTGCTCGCCGTAGTAACTCTCGATGGCCTTTTGGTCGATGCGGATCTGCGGACGGAATCGCTGGTCGAGGTAGCGCAGCAGGTTCACCTGGATGGCCGTCCTCTCCTCCACATCCTCCTCGGTCAAGTTGTAGGCGGCCAGAGCGGCGCGCCAGCCATCGTCTGCCTGCCAAGCTGGGACCGTCTGGCGCAGTTCACGGACCTTCCCAGCGACCTCGTCGGGTTTAGCCGGGACAAAGGAACTGGCGCGCATCTGTTCGGCGATCAACTGCTGGTCAATCAGGCGCTCCAGGGTCTGCTTGCGGTCCTCGGGCGTGACCGCCGCCAGCGGGCGTCCGCTCGACAGAGACTCGAATTCGACCGCTTCGTCCCACTCGCTCTGCAGAATGGGATGCCGGTTTACGGTGGCCACAATACGGTCGATCACCTCGGCAGCCGAGAGCAGACTGCATCCGGCCACTAGCACCACGACGCACAACATGCGTCGCGCAGCCAGGTACGACCGGGACTGGAGAGGATCGCTCATCAGAACGTCTGCCCGATGCTGAAGAAAAAGTTCACCCGGTGCAGCACTTGAAAGGTCGGTGACGGTGGCGCCGCCGCCGGCGGCGGTGATGGTGCTGACTGCGGGAAATTGATGAGATATGTGGGCGGATTCAGGTTGTAGCTTATGTCGAAGCGCACCGGCCCGATCGGCGTGCGGTAGCGGATTCCTCCACCCACTGCCTGCGGCGAGTAGTTATAGATGGAATTGCAAATCGGAATGGGTCCAGTAGAGCTAGGCTGCTGCTTCACCAGGCTCTTGCACTCGGCCAGGTTGGGCTGGGACCAGCGAAGCAGGCTGGGAAACAGATCAGACGTGGATGCAAACACATTGCCCATGTCGTGAAAAATCACCGGGCTCAGATCCTTGCCGATGAAGGGCAAGAGCACGGGCGGGAGACGAAGCTCCAGACTGTTCACGAATAGGGCTTCTCCCCCGAGCTGATACCCGGTTCCAAGATCGCGCGGACCGGCCTCATTGATGGCAAAGCCGCGCAGCGAATTGCCGCCGCCGGAAAAGAACCGCTCCGCCAGGGGGACGATAGCCGATGGCCCACCCCAGGGTTGCTCGATGCCAAACTGCGTAGAATGCGCCAGCACAAACCTTCCTTTGTGCTCCAAGGCGAAATACTCGGAGTGTTGAAGCAGAAAGCGGGCAAAGTTGGCTTGCGACCCCAGCACGTGCGAGGTCACGCCGGTGTCGAACACCAGGTAATTGCCCTTGTGCGAGTCCACCGGATTGTCGCGAGTGTCGCGGATATAAGTAAAACTTGGAATGCCGATGCGCACGGGTTGGGACAGCAGCGGAACGAGGGGCTGGCTGATCACCAGGTTCGAGACCTTGACGTCGCGGTAGGTAAGGCGATAGAGCAAGGTCGTGGCTTTGCTTACGGTTTGTTCGATCTGGGCCGATCCTTCCTCTCGTTGCGAGGTAAACGTAAATACATCGCGCGTGTTGTCGTAAAGGATGTTGAAGGTGAGTTTCAAGTTGCGGTGATCGAGCCAGTCGAGAACCTCGTATCCCACCAAGGCGCGCTGCTGTAGTCGTCCAAAGTGGGACTTGAAGAAAATGGTGTCGTTGCTTCCGCGAAAGTTCAGACGGCTGGCGTCGAAAGAGATGCGCGGACTGGCGCCGGTGCGGCCCTCTGCGCTCGCCGCGGCGGGAGCACCGCCGGTTTGCACCTCGAATCCCAGACCGTAGTCGAAGGTGTAACGGCGGGCCTCGGCAACATTAACCAGCAAATTCTTGTAGCTTTCGTCGCCCGCCGGGTTCTGCACCGCCACGTCCACGGCGTTGAAAAGACCCAGGTCGTAAAGCTGGGTTTGCGTCTTGAGCATGTCGGCCTGGCTGAGAGGATCGCCAGAATGGGGAACGATGCGCCGGTCCACCACCGCGGGGCGGGTGTAGTGCAGGCCGCTCACCAGCACCTGGTTCACGAACACCCTCTCGCCCTCCTCAATGGTGTAGGTGACTGTCCTGCCGCTGGGGTCGCCGGGCACAGGTTGCGCGGCATAGGTCACCGTCACCCCAGGGAAGCCGCGGTTGAAGTAGAAGTTCACCAGTGCGTCGTGATCGGCCACCAGGTTGGCGTCCGAGAACGGCTGCCCGGGAACATTGGACAGCATGTTCTGCAATGCGCTGGCGGCAAACGTCTCGGCGCCTACGATGTTGACTTCCTTTACCAGGGTCTGCGGGCCTTCATCGATATGGACCACGACCCGCATCTGCCCGCGCTTACCCAGGTAGTTCTGCTGTACGTCGGCGTACACGTTTACCTGCAGGAAACCGTTGCCGCGGTAAAGATCGCGGATGGCATCCAGGTCGCGGCTGAGCATGGATTGGCTGTAGAGGCCATGCTCCAGCAGCCAGCCCGCAGGCTGGATCTGCATGCGATCACGGATCATGTCGCTCGGAAAATACTTGTTACCCTCGATCGCTACCGCCGCCAGCGTCCGCCGCTCGCCTCGGTCCACGTCAAAGATGATGTCTGTGCGGTCCTCGCCAGGGTGGTTCTTGCGCACAAAGCTGACCTCGGAATCGAAATAACCCTGCGTCTGCAGGTAGTCGCGCAAGTTGCGACGGCCCTCGTTCAGCAAATCGTCGTCCACGGCGCCTTCCTCATAGACCGGGACTGAGCGCTTGACCGCGGCCGTACTCAAGTGGGCGCCTTCCACGTGGATAGCGACCACCGGGCCGCGCACAATGTTCAGGGTGTAATCGACGGTGTTGCTCTCGGCGCGGTAGGTGCGGCTGACCAACGAAGCATCCGCCACCAGACGCCCCTGTTTCTGGTACTTCTTGCGTAGCCTCTGCAACGCCCGCGATACGCCCTGCGCCGTTACCGGGTCTCCCGAGCGCAGTTTAGCGATTTGGCTGATCTGCTCGGGAGTGAAACCAGAATTCCCCGTCAACCGGATCTCGCCCACCCGCGCACGTGGGCCTGCTTCGATGCGAAATAGAACACTCACCTGCTGAGTGTCTGGATGCGGGGTTTGTTGCGGCGTAATGGTTGCGCCATAGAAGCCATTGTCTTCGAGGACCTTCTCCATGCCGGCGATGGCTTGCTTCAATCGCGCATCCGTGAGCAGTTCCCCGAGCTGTAGTTTGCTGGCATTCACCAACTGATGGTCGGTCGGGCCGTGGCGAAAATTGCCGGTCACGCCTACCGGGCCGACGAACTGGTTCGGCTGAGCGATGAACGCCAGTGAGAGCTCGTTGTGCGGCGCCGGCTCTGCCACCACTTGAATGTCCCGGAATCGCCCGGTGGCATACAGGGCCTGGATGCTGTCGCGGAGTTTGCGTTTATCGAGCGGCTGATCAGTTTTCTGCGGAATCAGTGCCAGCCAGCGCCGCGTATTGACGTCCGAAGGTACACCGCGAAACTCGATGTCGCGCACCCGGCGGCCGACAAAGGCAGCCAGCGTTCCCGTGCCTGAGGGGGCGAGATCCGCGCCTTCGGCAGCCGGCTTGTGCTCCGAAGGACTGTTCTGCTGCGCCGAGAGAGGGGCGCAAGCGGCGGAAAGACACGCCAAGCCGATGAGCGTCGCTCTGAGCGCGTCCCGCACCAAAGCAAATCTGATCCTTTCGCCCGACAGGGATCCCCCGGCAAACCCGCTTGTGGTTTGCTGCGATAGAAGGATCCGGCTGCCGTTCCGATACGTTATAGGATATGCGCTCCTGCTGGTCTAGTTGCACTTGCGAACGGCCGCCCCAGCCTCTCTCCGCCTCAGAAAGAGTTGCTTCTATAATACTGGCAATGCGGACGGGCGCGCGATGATGCCCATGACTCCGGAGGAACGCTATTCCCGGCAGGTGCTGTTCCGCGCTATTGGCACGGAAGGCCAGCGGCGGCTGGCTGCCGCTTATGTGACGGTGGTCGGCTGCGGGGCCACCGGCTCGGCCGCGGCTTCCCTGCTCGCCCGCGCCGGGGTGGGGACACTGCGAATCATTGACCGAGATTATGTCGAGCCCAGCAATCTCCAGCGGCAGTCCTTGTTCGACGAGAACGACGCTGCGGAATCGGTGCCCAAAGCCATCGCTGCCGCGCGCAAGATCGCGGCTTTCAACTCCGAGCTCGTAGTCGAGCCCCAGGTTGCCGATCTCACGCCCGCCAACGCCAGCGGTCTGCTGGCTCACTCCGATCTGCTGCTGGATGGTACCGATAACTTCGAGACTCGCTACCTGGTGAACGACTACGCGGTCAGGCAGGGCGTGCCCTGGATCTACGCCGCGGCTGTGGGCAGTTATGCCGTGACCATGGACGTTCTGCCGGGCGAAACCGCCTGTCTGGCGTGCGTCTTCCCTGCCTCGCCGCGGGGCGTGGTCGAGACCTGCGACACCTCCGGAATCCTGAACTCCGCCGTCAACCTGGTCGCTTCCATTCAGGCCACGGAGGCCCTGAAGCTGCTGGTTGGGGCGCGCGACCGGCTCCGGCGGACCCTACTCTCCTTCGACGTGTGGACCAATGAGCGCTCGGAGATCTCAACCGCGCATCCGCGTCCCGATTGCCAGACGTGTGGAGAACATGAATTCATTCACCTGGAGGGAAAGGGCCGGCCACACATCACACTCTGCGGACGCAATTCCGTGCAGATCCATGAGCGCGAGCGGCCAATCGACTTTTCGGAGATGAGCGAACGCCTGAAGCCGCATGGCACCGTCCGGCACAATGATCTGGTGCTGAAGTTCTGGCGCGATGACTACGAGATGACCCTCTTCCCCGACGGGCGCGCGATTATCAAGGGCACCACCGACACGGCTGTCGCCCGCAGCCTCTACGCCCGTTACGTCGGCTCGTAGGAAATAACTAAACGAATCTGCATTTTTTGCGCAAGTCAATGCACTTGGAATCTGCTGCCGATCATGCGGACGTACGGAAACAGCGGAAGCTGCCGGGAAATCTCGGCTAAACCCGTGTGAGGACTTGAGTGGCATGCCGCCTGCTATGAGCTTTAGTCAGGAAGGTCTTCTGGGGAGGTAACAATGCGTACGGTTACCGTGATTTGTACGATCCTGCTGCTGTCCGCAATGGGCTTGGGCCAGAACGTCGCGCGAGGCATTCCGGGATTTTGTCCCTACGGGTGCGGGCCCTATGTTCCGCTGATCACAACTCCAATGCTGTCGCTGCAACTGGTTTCTCCAAATCCGGCCGGGGCCACCAATGCCACTGGCGGACTGGTGGCGGGCGCAACCAATTCCACGCTCTCCATCGTCTCCGGCAATCTGGATGCGGTTTACAACATGCCGGTTTGGTACGCCGGCGGGGGAATGCCGCTCATTTCACCCGCGGTTAACTCTCCTCTGCCTGCGATGAACATGGGACCAATGGAATACCGGCAACGCATGCCTCGCCAGCACGCGGCCGCGCGCGAAGGGTGGACCTATTTCAGCTCGGCGGAGCGTGGCGGCAGCCCGGTACAGGCCGCGCGTGCGGCAAAGGGCATGAGCCCGGCGGCGCGGACCTATTCGAACGAGGACGTCAAGCGCCAGAACCAGCAGAACGGCATGGTCAAGTACGACAGCAAGACAGAGAGGATTCAGTAGGCTCTCTCGCTTCCAGCCGCCAAAGACCAAGACGAGTCAAAGATTGGGCAGTGGCCGATCCGGCACTGCCCTCTGACTTCCCGCGCATAATTCTGCTATCTTGGCTCCAGTCTTCTGCGACGCAGGATGGCGTCGCATTTTTTTTAATTGGCGAAACTGGATGGTCGATTCAACTACAACTGTGCCCAAGCCGGAGACGCTGCCGGCGCCTTCGACCGCCTATCGCTGGACGGTGCTGATTTTCGTCAGCCTGGCGATGTTCGGCAACTACTACTTCTACGACGCGCTGAGCCCGCTGGCCGACATTCTGCAAAGGCAACTTGGCTTCAGCGACAGCAATATAGGCCTGCTTAACACGTTCTACAGCGCTGCTCCCATTGCCACGGTACTCATCGGCGGCGTGATTATCGACCGCATCGGCACCCGCAAGGCAACTTTGCTATTCGGCGTCACCTGCCTGCTGGGAGCGATCCTCACCGCCGCCACTCCGAGATTCGGCGTTATGGCCGCCGGCCGCCTGATTTTTGGCATGGGCGCGGAATCGCTGATCGTCTCGGTCACCACGGCGCTAGCCAAGTGGTTCCGCGGAAAGGAACTCAGTTTTGCGTTCGGCATTAACCTGGTGATCGCGCGTTTCGGCACGCTGCTGGCGCAGAGTTCTCCAAGTTGGGCACGGAGCGCCTATGACTCCTGGCAGAAACCGTGGCTGATCGGCGTCGGGTTTGTGACCCTCTGCGTCGTCGGACCGCTCCTCTACTGGCTCCTGGAGGTCCGCGCCGAGCGCTACTACCATCTTGGGCATGCCGGTGCAGTCGACAAGGTCGTCGCCAGCGACATCCTAAAATTTGGCCGCTCCTACTGGTATCTGGTTGGTCTCTGCGTGGTGTTCTACTCCGCGATCTTCCCTTTCGAGACCTTCGCGGTAAAGTTCTTCCAGCATAGGCAGCGAATGCCTCTTTCCGATGCAGGATTGCTCCTGAGCATCTTGACCGCCTGCACTATGGTGGGGACGCCTGTATTCGGTCTGCTGGCCGACCGCATCGGAAAGCGCGCGCTGCTGATGATTTTCGGCTCCGCCCTGCTCATCCCCGTGTTTTCGATTATGGGATACGCCCATTCCAAGCTAATGGTCCACGTTCGCCTGCCCTGGCCCTGGAGCACTCAGTTTGTTGCCCCCATACATTTGGTGGCATCTATGGCCATGATGGGGGTGGCCTTTTCCCTGGTGCCGGCGGTCATATGGCCGTCGGTGGCTTACATCGTGGAGCAGAAGACGCTGGGCACCGCCCTCGGCCTGATGACCATGATCCAGAACATCGGGATGGCATCGTTCAACTACTTTCTGGGCCTGGCCAACGATACCGCCCACGCGGGAGAGGCCAATCCCCGTGGGTATCTGCCCATGCTGCATATTCTGACGGCACTCGCCTCGCTGGGGGTGGTTTTCGCGCTCCTGTTGCGCCGCCGTGAGACCGGCCCTCACGGCCACGGCCTGGAAACCATCACCACCAGAAGCTCAGGATAAAACCGCGTCGGTGCAGGGGGCTGGCTCATCTCACAGGGGGAATAGCATAATTCCCAGGCAACCAAAGTTGCTGGAACCGACTCCTTGTTAGCCACGGCCTTCGTCAAGCCTTGGCCGGCGGGATTACGGAATGTTTTAGGTCCCGAGCAACCCATACAACGAACAGGTACTTAGGCCGCATCTAGGTTGAGTGCGGCCTGAAAAGGCGAATTGGCACAAGCAAAAAAATTAGCCGCCCCGGGGCTCTCAGAGGCAGAGGCGATTGAGCGAGCCAAGGGAGGAGACGCCGAGTCGTTCGAGGCTTTGTACGCCTTGCACAAGCGGCGTGTGTACTCGCTATGCCTGCGCATGACCGGGAACACGGCCGAGGCGGAAGACCTCACGCAAGAGGCGTTCCTGCAGCTCTATCGCAAGATCGCCACCTTCCGCGGCGAGTCGGCGTTTTCGACCTGGCTGCACCGGCTGTCGGTCAACGTGGTGCTGATGCACCTGCGAAAAAAGGGTTTGCCGGAAGTCTCGCTGGAAGAGAGCATGGAGCCGCAGCAGGAAGATGGGCCGAAAAAGGACATCGGCGCGCGCGACAATGTTCTGGCCGGCTCCATCGATCGAGTCAATCTGGAGCGGGCCATCGAAAGCCTGCCTCCCGGCTATCGCATCATTTTCGTGCTGCACGATGTCGAGGGTTACGAGCATAACGAGATCGCCGAGATGATGGGTTGCTCAATCGGCAATAGCAAATCGCAGTTGCACAAGGCGAGAATGAAGTTAAGAGACCTCCTCAGATTGACCAGAGCCGAAAAGGCCGTACGGCGCTGAGGAGGAGGGGCGAGTAACTGCAGCAAACCGAGAACCGGTTGGCTGGGGAGTTTGGGCGGGGAGAGGATCTGGTAATGAATTGCGCTGAGTTCCAAAAATCACTGCCGTATATCATTGAGACCGGCGGAAGCGCGGATGAGGAAGCCCACCTGAAGACCTGCGCCGTGTGTTCCGACCTGGTGCAGGACCTGAAATATATCGCTGAAGCTGCCAAGCTGCTCCTGCCCATGCAGGATCCCAGCCCGCGCGTCTGGACCGGCATCCGTGGCGCGCTGCAGCGGGAAGGACTGGTGCGTCCCCTCGCGGGGACGGCGCGATTTCGCCCCCAAGCAGCGGTCCTAAGCCACCGACGTTGGCCAACCAGCAGTAGCATGCTGGCTCTGGCCGCTCTCCTGTTGTTCGCCATCGGCATTCTCTGGCTGCGAAATAACAGCTCCACCGCTACCCGGCCGGCGGTCACCGCCAGCGCTCCAGCAGCCGTACAGACCACGCCGGTGGACGACGACGATGCCCAGGTGCTGAGCGTGGTGCAGCAGAAGTCGCCGGCGCTGCTGGCCACCTATCGTCAGAATTTGGACACTGTCAATGCCTACATCCGAGACGCCAAGCATACGGTGGAGCAAGATCCCGACGACATGGGCGCTCGTGGCCACTTGATCCGGGCTTACGACGAGAAGATGCTCTTGTACGAGATGGCGATGACCCAGTCCACGCGGTAATGTGCCGGCTTTCCGAGGAGGTAACAGGTCTATGGAAGGAATGCGCAAGGGCGTGAAGTGGTCCCTGGTCGCGATGGGCCTGCTTGCCGTGGCCGCCTTCGCCGCTGACACCCGCAAGGAGTTTCGCTATACGGTGGGTCCGGGCGCAAGCGTCATCGTTACCAATGAGTTGGGACCGGTGGAGGTCAAAGGTTCTCCAGGACGGCAGATTGTCATCGTGACTACTGCCCGCTCGGACAGGGTGGAAGTGGAGTGCGATCAAAACGGGAGTCGCATCCAGGCTACGACGCACGTCCTCCAGCCGGGCGACGGCCCCGAGAACCGGGTGGACTATCAGGTCCTGGTGCCCGCTGACGCCAGCGTGACCGTGCGCGCCACCAGCGGTCCCATCAGGGCGGAAAAGCTGCGCGGTGATCTGCGGGTGGAAAGCGACGCTGCCCAGGTCGAGGTCCACGACGTCAGCAATGCACATGTACACGTGCGCACCATCAATGGCCCGGTCACGCTGGGCAATATAACCAACGGCCACGTGGAGATCACCTCGTTAACCGGCGACGTGCATCTCGAGGCGGTTTCCGGTCCATTGGTCTCGGTCAATACCGCCAAAGGTTCCATACGCTACGTCGGCGATTTCGGAGAAGGTGGCGATTACATGCTGGTCAACCACTCCGGCGACATCGACGTCGCTCTCCCAGCCTGGGCATCAGTGGACCTGAGTGCGCGCTCTATTAATGGCACGGTGGAAAACGACTTCCCGCTGAAGGCAAAGCAGCACACCACGTTTGCCGTTTCCCCGGGACGTTCCTTCGCCGGTACCTCCAACACGGGGGCCTCCTCAGTTCAGCTCCGTTCCTTCAGTGGTAAAATCCGCGTCAAGAAACAATAATTTTCCAGTACCGAGTACCGAGTACCAAGTATCGAGTTTGCGTTGGCTTTCCGGCTCGGTACTCGCAACTCGGTACTCGGTACTTGCTAATGGCCCACAACCCACACCCTCGCGCAGTGTTTCTCTTGGGGTTCATGGGCGCGGGCAAGACGAGCGTGGGCGAGGCGCTGGCGCGCCGCCTCGGTTGGCATTTCGTGGATCTGGATCGGCGCATCGAGTTGCAGGAAGGGCGCACCGTGGCCGAAATTTTCTCGAGTTCGGGTGAAGACGCCTTCCGCAGTATCGAGACTGCCGTGCTGCACGAGCTTCTGGCGCAGCTTGATCAGGGGCAGCGGATGGTCGTGGCCTTGGGCGGCGGGACCCCGGTGCGGGAAGGAAACGCGGCTCTGATGGCCTCTTGTGGGGTGCCCCAGGTTTTCCTGGATGCTCCTTTTGAAGTCTTGTGCCGGCGTTGTGGTCAGGCCATAGGCGCGCGGCCATTGTTTCGGAACAAGGAACAAGCCCTTCGGCTGTACGAGTCGCGACGGCAGTATTACCTTAAGGCGCAGTTGCGGGTAGACACCGCCTCGCGGTCGGTGGAGCAAGCCGCGGCGGAGATCGCCAGCGCGCTGTCGCTCGAACCAACAGGGGAACCATAGGTGAAATTGAAGCTCAGGTTTTTTGCTGCATTTCTCTCGGCCGTCCTCATTGGCAGCATTCCCGCCCAGTCCTACAAAGGCCCCGGCGAAGGCCAGCTCGTCGATTCCGGCACGTTCTCGATCTTCCGCCAGGGACGCCGCATCGGCGCCGAAACGTTCACCATCCACCAACGGACGGACGTCAGCGTAGTCGCTGCCCAGCTCAAGATCGACGACGGCAATGACCATGCTAGCCAGACTTCGGAATTGCAGGTCGCTTCCAACGGCGACCTCCGCCACTATGAGTGGAAGGAGCTGACTCCCGAGAAAGCGCAGGCCACTGTCGACTACAACGACCAGTTTCTGGTGGAGCACATTACGCCGTCGGGCGGCAAAGCGCAGGAGCGCGCCTTCTTGCAGCCTGCATCCACGGTGATCCTTGACGACTTCTTCACCCACCGCGAAGTCCTGTTGTGGCGCTACCTGGCGACCTTCTGCGGAGCAGCCATTGGGCCGCAAGGATGCAAGTTGCAGAGCAGCAAGTTCGGTGTCCTGATTCCCCACCAACAGGTCACGACCACGGTCACGCTCAACTATGAAGGCAAGGACAAGATTATGTTCCACGGCACCGAACAGGAGCTGCACCGCTTCACGCTCCAGTCCGACGACACGACTTGGAGCTTCTGGGTCGAGAGTGCGTATCCATTCAAGCTGCTACGCATCCTGGTACCGTCAGAGAAGGTGGAAGTGCTGCGCGACTGAGATTGAATTTGACGGTTGCCCGGTCGACCGCCTTCCCTGGATACTGGGCAACACGAGTGCTCTGGTTCGAGTCTAATCCCTTTGTATTTACGGAGGATCGCCAAAAAGATGCACCGCGGAAATCGTTACCTCGCCTTGCTGTCACTTACCTCGGCGCTGGCATTGCCCATAGCGACCGCAGGTTGTGCTGAGCACAGCTATCGCGTGTACGACCCCTATTATCACGACTACCATCGCTGGGGTCCGGACGAGGACGCCTATTACCACCGCTGGGAAGCGGAAACCCACAGAGAACATCGTGATTGGGGCCAGCGGCCTGCGGACGAGCAGAAAGAATATTGGAACTGGCGGCACGGCCAAGGGGCCCATGGTCAGGACCACGATCACGATCATCACTGAGAAGCGCCTGTCATCGTCCGCCAGGAGGACTGGTTATTCCCCGCGCGCCCGCTGGCGGCGTTCGAGCTCGGCTCGACGCAGCTCGCGGCGGCGGCCTGCGTCTTCGTACCGGCGCCTCTCGTCCGCCGCTTCGGGGACTACGGGCGGGACCGGCATGCGGTTGCCTTGCTTATCGATCGCGACATAGGTCAAGTAGGCAGAACTGACATGGCGCCGTTCGCCGGTGATGTAGCTCTCCACCCAGCATTTCACCCCAACTTCCATCGAGGTGCGAAAGGCGCGGTTGACCGAGGAGCGCAGGATCAGCAGATCGCCAACGTGCACCGGCGCCAGAAAGTCGAGATGGTCCATCGAGGCTGTGACCACGTAGCTGCGCGCGTGCCGGTGTGCGGCGAGCGCGCCGACGATATCGATAAAGTGCATCAGGCGGCCGCCCAGCAAGTTCCCGAGCGGATTGGCGTCGTTAGGCAGCACCACCTCCGCCATCTCCGACTGCGAGTCTTTGACGGGACGGGGAATGAGGTCGTGCGGGCTCATGCTTTGCTGGGGGCCTGCCCTGAGCGAGCGCACCGAGTCTGCCCGCTCTGGCGGCGCTCCAAGTAAGACTGCAGATAACAAGCGGCCATCGTTTGAACGCGCGGGTCAGGATGCGCTACCGCCCAGCAACCCGCAACCGCGTCATACTCCAACACGCCGTGCCCGCCGGGGCGATAGGCGCTCTCGAACACGTAGCACATTTCGATACGGTCCTCGCGGTCGCGGGCGATGGAGAACCGCACCGCGTCAGACCGGCGCTGAGCCGGAAGCCGCTGGCACCCAGTCGCGTATCCCAGATTGCAAAACCGGCGCAGCTCTTCGTCCGACGGAACAATCTGCTGGTAGCAGCCTGCGGTGCAGAGTCCGCGCCAGCCGGCGCCGAGCGGGAGCCGCGTCGGGTGCAGCCATTCGCCCTCTGCGAACTTCTCGGTTGGGATGAAGTACGGACAGGCCATGGGAGCAGTTCAGCGATCAGCACTCGGCATTCAAGCAATGAGCGTTTTCGCGCTTCGGCCAAATTGTAGCACTCACACTTTCACCGCCAAGCTTTACTTCCCTGCCCGGGCAGTGTATGTCTTTTACCGCCATCTATGGATCGCGCAGAGATGCTGAAGCAGTTTTTGGAGCAGAATCCGAACGACGCCTTCGCGCGTTACGGTTTGGCGATGGAGTACTCGCGCGCCGGCCAGGCCGATAGTTCGCTGGCCGAGTTCAAGAAGCTGCTGGAGCTCCACCCGGACTACATCGCGGGCTACCAGATGGCGGGACAGATGCTCGCCGCTGCCGGCCGTTCGCAAGAGGCGCGGCAAATGCTGGAGTCCGGCATTGGCCGCGCGCAAAGCGCCGGCAACAAGCACGCGCAAGAGGAAATGCAGAGCTTGCTGCAGGAGCTGTGATCCTCACAGGACATGGCCCGGACTCCAGTCGCTTACCTGTCCGGACCAAAAAACTTCTTGACCGCGACCGGCCATTGCCGTTAAGGTGGGTCACGGTTTGGGCCGGGTTGACTGGCCGTGGGGCTCCGGCAAGCTTGGTTGTAAGTTTCGGCAAAAAAGCAACTTTGAGCCTGCCTCAAGCATCTATCTAGTGTCAGGGAACCTCATTCTTACGAATAAAGCCAGCTACAACAATTAGTTACCTTCGGCGTGGACAAGCACTGGCGTCTCGACGAAGGCGGTTTTGATGCTTGGCTGGTAAACAGTAACCAGGTCCCAAGAGAGGAAAAACAGGAAAATGCGTTCTGACTTGATTTATGATGCATTGCGCGCGGTAGAGAACCGGTATCTTCTGTGCCAGGCGGCGTCCAAGGCAACGCGCAAGTTTCACCGGCCGAACACGCGAATCCAGGACACAATGAACCAGGTGTTTGAGCGCTTCGCCGAGAGCGAATCGCCCACCCGGCTCGTAACGCAACCCAAGCTGGTTGCCGAGGCCCAGCGGCGCGCTGCATAACAAGATGTTCGCAGCGCGCCCGCGCCGCGAAGCCGATTCCCTTAATAATTTGATCGCTAGGTCGAACTGACCCCTCCTCAAAATCAATCCATCCCGTAGGTGAACATGACTATCGCGGAGCTTAAAGAAAAAAACATCCAGGAACTCACCCGCATTGCGCGCTCTCTAGATCTGCCGGGCGCCAGCGGGCTGCGCAAGCAGGACCTGATCTTCAAGATCCTGCAGGCGCAAAGCGAGAAGGAAGGCCACATCTTTGCCGAGGGCGTGCTCGAGATTCTGCCCGACGGCTACGGCTTCCTTCGCTCTCCTGACTACAACTACCTTCCCGGGCCGGACGACATCTACGTCTCCCCCTCGCAGATTCGCAAGTTCGACCTGAAAACTGGCGACACTATCAGCGGACAGGTGCGCCCACCGCACGAGGGCGAGAAGTACTTTGCCCTGGTCAAGATCGAGGCGGTCAATTTCGAGTCGCCGGAAGAGGCGCGCAACAAGATCCTGTTCGATAACCTTACGCCGCTGTATCCGCAGGAGCGCGTCAAGCTGGAAACCGCCAAGGAGAACATCACAGCCCGCGTCATGGACCTGCTCACGCCGCTGGGCAAAGGCCAGCGCGGCCTGATCGTCTCTCCGCCGCGCGCCGGCAAGACCATGATCCTGCAGAACATTGCCAACTCCATCACCACGAACCACCCAGAAGTTGTGTTAATCGTGCTGCTGATCGACGAGCGCCCGGAAGAAGTCACCGATATGCAGCGCTCGGTGAAAGGCGAGGTCATCAGCTCGACCTTCGACGAGCCCGCCGCCCGCCACGTGCAGGTGGCCGAGATGGTCATCGAAAAAGCCAAGCGCCTGGTCGAACACAAGAAAGACGTGGTGATCCTGCTGGACTCTATCACCCGCCTGGCGCGCGCCTACAACACCATCGTGCCG
>Ga0335081_10002774_pt1 | contig 27619 bp, 23 predicted proteins | sample Lox_Sample_35_FD_206713 | JGI IMG/M metagenome (GOLD analysis project Ga0335081, IMG submission 206713) | Soil microbial communities from Loxahatchee National Wildlife Refuge, Florida, United States - Lox_Sample_3.5 | ecosystem: Environmental > Terrestrial > Soil > Wetlands | place: USA...
CGGCCGCGCTGGAGGTCGTCCCCTAACTTGCCGATGCCTACCGTCACGATGGGCGGGCCGTTCAACGACCGCAGCCAGTCGAGATGGCGGTAGATGCCATTGGGTTCCTCGCCGGTGTCAGCGAATATGGCACCTTCGATTTGCGGCGTGATCTCGCCGCGAAGGTACATCAAATAGACGGTCGTGGATTGGACGCCCGCGCCCAAGTTGAGCACGTGGCGGTTGACCTGGTCGGACAACGCGATCTCCTTGGTTGGAATCGCGCTCGCGGTGTGTGGTGCTCTCCGGATTCATGGCTCGCACTTGCTCCATGGTTCCCTCACGGAGTATGGCTACCCAATCGCCGCCCCGTGGCCCACAGGTGGCCCCTGTTGCGCTCGCTGGCGGCGAGTTGGCCCTTTGTACCAGCCACTCCTGGTGGCGCGCACTGGGGCGCGCGCCTGACCGACCGGGTGACCGGCGATTTTTTCCTCTGGCGCTAGCGGAATTTGGCAATCTCCTTACCCGCCGCCGGCTTGCGCCGGGAAGGAACCAACGGAGCGAGACGTGCATGGCTCGCTAACCCGTGGTGGTTCTCGTCTGACGGCTTGGCTCGCTCGGTCATCTTGGTGCCCTCGACCCGCATGGCTCACACTTGGCGTATGACGCGGTCTACGCTTGGCTCGCTCTACCACGATGGCGCTCTCGCCCGTCTTGGCTTCATTCGAATCCTCGTCCTCGGACGGCACCAAGTCATCGGCGTCGCCTTCCGCGCCACAATCGTGACACTTGAATCCCTCACCAGCATCGTGATACCCGGTTTGCGGACAGATGCCGAAGTCGTATTCATGGACCGAAACGTTGTCGCCGCTGCACGCCGGACACATCACGCAACTGCCGACGATGCCGGCGAGAGACAGTCAAGCAGCACGCGTAGGAAGATCGGCCGCGCCTCCGCGGGCGCGAGGAAGTAGTCCTCGTCATTGCGGTCGTCGCCCAGCGCGCGCAACCGGTAGCACTGATGTCCATCGCCGAGGTACTGACGAAAGGAGTACTTTCGTTCCCTGATAGTCAGAGAGCAACGACGGCTTCCACTCGCCGGGCATGTGCCGGAGCGTCACACGCTTGATTCGGCCACTCCGCGTCTTGACGACGCGCGCCAGGCGGTCGCAGTCAGACAGCCGGCGGAATCGCTTCAGATCAATCCATTGGAGGAGTTCGCCGTCGTAGCTGTAGACGGCAATATCGCGTTCCATCGAAATCGCCTTGGTGGTGAATTGCGACTCCGATCCTGGTGCGCTCTGGAGTTATCTGGCGCTCTCGAAGTCCGTATCAGCCGACACTTCGACTAGGCCGGATGCGGGAGATGGTTTTGAATCGTGGCGTCCCGGCGCCACGCATGTGACTGCGGGGATTATGCCAAAACAACATCATCGACGTCAAACGTTTTATTTCGATTGTTATCAATGAGAAAGGCTACCCTCAACTGGAACTGGCTTTCGAAGAGCCGGAACTGGCGTGCCCGTGCCATTCACGACAGGCAGATCCGCATGTATAGGAAACGGAGATTTCTCTCTGCGCAATATTGCTCAGTGAGGATGGAGCAGACATCGCGGCATTACGTCATCGCGCCACATGCCTGCATTGACGTGGCTTACGATGCCACGGTCTGGAGTCCATCAGGGCATACAAGAAGGACGAGCCTAATTGGTTTTGGACTCCAGTGGACTCCAGGTGGTGCGAAAAAACGGCTGTAACCGATAGAAACCAAAATTGATGCATGATTATGCCGCTTGCTTGGGGTGCAAGAGGTCCCGGGTTCAAATCCCGGCGGCCCGACCAGCCTTTTCAATCAGATACAAGTAATTTCTGAGACTATGCCGGAAACCGATGTAGTCAAATTTGTAGATGTGTTCTCCCGACAGGTGCCTCCACTGGTGGATCACTGTGTTGGGGTCCAAGAGGTCCCGGGTTCAAATCCCGGCGGCCCGACCAGCCTTTTCAAGGGTCTACGAAGCTTATTCAGCTCACCTAGAAAGCCGCTGTAGACGATTTTGTAGATATTCCAAGCCGTCACCTGATCTATGGTCGATTCTGCGACCGGCGTGGCTACCGGCTCTGAGCAGAGGGCCTCTGGTCTAGGAGGGAGCCTGCCATTGTCATCGAGAGCGCAGGAACGAACAGAAGAGCCGACTACCGAGGACGGGCAACCAAGCGGCGAAGGTCCATCGTTTTTCAATGTAAGCGCCACTACCATGCGGTCCGCTCCTCCTTCGACCTCTGGCCGGTGGTTCTCTAGGGAGAACGATCCGGATGCACCCAGGTCTATTCGGACGTGTCACCAGCCATCGGTCCCTGCCGCCTGCGAGGGACAGCCCATTTCTGTTGACAGGCCAATGCAAGAATAGAGAACGATAAGAAGTAGACGCGAGATAGGTTTCAGCCCCCTTAACCCACTGTCTTTCAGGCCGAAACACTAGTGCCGATCCATGTTCCCTGAAGGCTTCGCATTTAGGTTTCCCGCTTCGGCCAAGCAAGGCGACATATTCCCAGCCATGGTGTTGCAGGAGCGGCAATTAGAACTGCCCGTTTTCGCCGTTTTCACCATCGCCGTTTTCACCATGAACGCTAACGATTTCTTTGGTGTAGAATATTACACAATCGAATGAGTTCGATATCGAGTCCGGATGAGAGATCTGACGGGCCGGAGCTCGGCGGGCGCACACCCATCTCAAAGACCGCATTAGGTATCGGCTTGTGTGTGTCGGCGTGTCTTGTCGCCGCTGGCCTATACCTGGTCCGATCTTCCGGCACCAGGCGGGTGGAACCTCGAGATCATGCAGCGTCACCGCCACCACCGCTCCCGTCTCCATGTCTACCGCATGCTCGGCCTTGTGAGCCAGATGGGTTCGCCCATCCTTCATCTTGGTAATGCGCGCGTCGCGGTCATGCGGATTCACCCACTCCCGGTTGCTCCCTTTCTCCTTCCGCTTGCGGTCCAGGCGCGCCAGATCTTCTCGCGTGGGGGTATCAATTCCAGACTGCTGGGCCAGCCCTTTCAGAAACTCCTCGTAGCTCTGGCCGCTGTCCCGTCGCACAATCGAGCGCAGCGCCGCATTGGCTTCCAGGGTGGTGGCATCGATGCCGATGCGCTTACCCTGCAACAGCCCCCGATCCGCCAGCAATCCCAGCACCCAGAAGAACACCTTCCGGTGCGTGTCGACGTCGATCAGCCGGCGCGTCCGCGAGATGGTCGAGTGATCCGGCGTGCCCTCATCCAGCCCTACTCCCAGAAACCGCCGCAGCCCCAGCGAGTCCGCCGCCCGCCAGGCGATGCCACGCTCCGAATCGATCCCCTCGAAATAGCCCAGCAGCAGCAGACGGAAATACATCCCCGGCGCCAACGACGGCCGGCCGTTGTTGGCAGCGTAGAATCCCGCGCACTCCTCCTCGGCAAACTCATCGAACTTTTCGCTGTCGAGGAGTTCATTGAGACGCTGATAAAACGGGTGCGCAGGCCCCTGAGCCAATTCGTTGTGAGTGATCCAGAGATCTTCCTGCCGCTGGCGGTGCTGGCGAGTGCCCATCAACATAATCAGAGTTCCAATCCTTGTGGGGGAGAAGCTCAATTATACGGCAGGTTTTCTCTATTGCAAAGTACTTTGTGATTACAATTCGCGGCACACGGCGCGGAGACTTTCACCACGGGCTGCTAGTACTGCTGGCCATTGCGGTGGATGTAGTTAGGCTCGATCGTTCAGGCGCAGGTTTGTCTAGGCAGCAGTTGTATAGCAGGTCTCGATCGTTGTCAAATAGAAAGCACTGGCGGTAGCGGACTCGAGCTCCTTGGTCAGGTACTACTTCGGCAGCGCGGCATGTTGGTTCGCGGTCTGATCGCGGATCATAGGTTACACTTTACGAGAATGGTCTCAGGTGACTGCGCGTCCCTCAAGAGCGCAGTTGCTCCCTTGCCAATAGGCAAGCGGGGGCGCTTGTTATCATGCCACCCCGCAAGCATCCTGCCTGCATTCAGTTGTGCTGCTTGTCGCCGAATACGTTCTGCATGTTCTGCATGCAGATGACTCCGCATGCGCGGCGGCATGGCACGTAAAGCGCCAAGCAGGACGTGACGCTCTTGGATTTCCGAACTGCCCTCCGCCCTCGTTTCAAATGCGGCAAACAACATGACTTTCAGCACTGATGGCCGCATTGTGTGCTGGTCGAGATCATTGAGGTCGACCAATCGCCGCACAATTCGCCGTGTCGAAGAGAACAGTAATCTAATGTGCGAAAGCATACTCCCAAACCTGTGGAGCTGTAGGTGACAGCTTCGCTACGTGCGCATCGTAGTCGGTCATCTTCCAGTTCACAGTACCAGATTCAGTTTATCATGCGTGGCCTCGTGACGGAAGGTTACCGGGTGTCCCGACAGGAATGTAGCCGATTTCAGACCAGCTTGTAGCGGCCCTGGGCTCTGGGCATCGCAACAATGCCTGCATGATTCGAATCTGATCGAGATTCGGCGGGATGGTTCGTGCCGCTGTACACGCGAAGGCCGCACCATTCTTGAAAGGGTTCTGCGCTCGGGAACTGCAGGTCGGTTGAGATCGCCTGCATCAGTGACTGCCTCGACTTCCCCATAGTCCCTGCCGGCGCTCTCCGGCGCGTGGATCGCAGATGCGCCCCGCGATCCGTCGGGTGTCGCCGAAGCCTCTCCAGTTTGAAATAGCTGTCCACTGAGCGTGGCTCCCCAAAACAGGATTCGAACCTAACAGCCTCTTGGTTAACAGCTGATCCCCTTGTGTTTCGCAGGCCTGGTTTTCCGATTTCCGAGCAGATTTCGCTTGTGCCCGCGCCCGCCAGGGAACCAAAACCAGCGCGGTGCCGAACAGAGTAATGAATGAGCCTAACTATATTCAGATATGTTGCTCCGAAACTGTAGACGATTTTGTAGCTGCAGAATTGCCCAGAGTTCAACAGGGTTCCACAGCTTTCAACAGGCGATTGCCAACTGCTTTCGTTGCAAGCAGTTGAAAACAAGTCGTTTACGCTGTTCCCAGCCTTCGGCTTGGGGTGCAAGAGGTCCCGGGTTCAAATCCCGGCGGCCCGACCATTAGCCTTCATCGGAAATAAACTATCTGGAGTCCTGAATTCGCGTGATGTGGAATGATGCAGGATCAGAAGAAGAGATCTGTGCCCACTGTCTTCATCGCCGGTGCTGGTTGTTCGCGGGGCACGCTCGACGGCCATGAGTGCCTTCGGCCGCCGATCGCGAAGGACTTTGTCACGGACCTGAAGAGCCGAGTCCCAGACTGGGCTGTCGAGTATCCCGGGATCAGCAAGGTGGTCGAGCATATCGAGAAGACGACCCAAGATGTCGGGCTCGAGGAATTGTGGACTTGTATCGATCTCCACGCGAAGTTCCCAGAGGCGTTTCCGATCTCATGGGAGCCTCGCGGCCCTGTTGTGCGAGAGCTCAAGAGCCTTCTGGTGCGGATGTATGGTTCTTCATGTGACCAGCTCGCGGACATGGTATCGTCCACGGACCCCTGCACGGTTGCGACTATTGCGAGAGAAATCCAGGCAGGTGATTCCCTCATTTCGTTTAACTACGACACCGTGATCGAACGAATCGTTAGACGCCTGTCGACAACTGAGTTGCGGCACGGCAAGGACCTGAAATCGGGGACAATTCGATTCGCAAGCCGCATGGATCGGCTTCCTGGGCGATTGGACTCCTGGACTATCGCGTGACCGACGGGGAGCCGCTACTGGACTCACTGGATCACGAGCAGGTGAAGCAGCGTTGTGGGCCGGACGCATTGCTGTTAGGCGCAGTCCCGCTTAAGAGCGAACTGATATTTGAGGTGCAAGAATACTACAGAACCGGACGCGTGTTCGAAGTGATTCGTGAGCAGTGGCGGACTGTAGCGAACGCTGTGGGAACTGCCGAGCGTATTGTCGTCCTCGGATACAGCTTTCCGAAGGAGGACACATACGGCAGATTCTTCTTTCGAGAAGGCATGACCATGCGGAATAGCGATCTACCTTTGCAGGTCGATTTCTACAACCGATCCGGCGATCCGTCGGCGATTCAAGATGTCTTTCCTAAGGCCAATCCGATCTGTTTCAAGGGTCCGGTCACGCCTGCCGCAGTCTAAGACTTGGCTGAGGCCACGTAACAAGCCCCCCGGATTGGCTTGGGGCACACGGAGCCAGCTGCAAGCCTTGTGCAGGCGTCCCGAATTTGGCTTGTTTTGCGCGACACGACGGGTCGATAATGTTTGATAGGAAGAAATGCCGTTCAAGACGATTGATGATCCCCGCCTGTTGCCAGCCTACTCGGTGGCTGAAGCGGCCCACTACTTACGCATGCCGGAAGGGACCTTGCGCAGTTGGGTGGTGGGTCGGTGGTATCCAGTTGCTGGACAAGCGAAGCGATCCCGGCCGTTGATCCAACTGGACGATCCGCAAAAGCAGTATCTGTCCTTCATCAATCTCGTCGAGGCGCACGCCCTTGCTGCCATTCGGCGTCGCCATGGGGTTAGGCTCCCGAAGGTTCGCAGAGCACTCGACTACGTGCAGCGGCAGTTCAAGATCGAACGTCCACTCATCGACCAGACATTCCAGACGGATGGTCTGGACCTGTTCGTCGAACGTTACGGGGATTTGATTAACGCGTCGCGCGAAGGACAACAGGCGATGAAGGAAATAATCAGCGTTTACCTCAAGCGGATTGAGAGGGACGCGAAGGGCCTTCCGATCAAGCTTTATCCCTTCACCCGCGACACCGAATCGGATGCGGCGCCCAAGACTGACCCGCGCGTCGTGGTCATGAATCCGTCAGTTTCCTTTGGCCGGCCCGTGATCGCCGGTACGGGCATACCGGTTTCATCCATTTACGAGCGCTACAAGGCCGGCGATTCCGTTGCGGAACTCGCGCAGGACTTCAATCTGGAGACCGGTGCCGTCGAAGAAGCCATTCGCTGCGAAGCCGCCTGATGAAACGACATTCTTCATCGACAGGTCGCTGGGCATAGATCCAATCCGAACGGAGCTCATCAAGGCCGGTCTCGTAGTCGAGATCCACGATGACCATTTTGCGCGTGACGAGGAGGACCGCGTCTGGCTTCGGACGGTCGGCGAGCGGGGCTGGGTTGTGCTCACCAAGGATCAGAGGCTGCGATACCGTCCGCTGGAGATCGCCGCGCTAAGGGCCAGCAAAGCCAGAGTGTTCGTCCTTACTGCGGGGAATCTCCGGGGCATCGAAATCGCGGCGGTCTTCTTGACGGCGCTGCCGCGGATCTTCAAGGTCCTGCATTCCATGCCGGGACCGTTCATCGCCCGCGTCTCACAATCGGGGCACGTCAGGCTCACCTGAGTTCAGGTCCACACGAGATCGGTTGGCGCGACTCCGGGGCATCGTCCTTATAACAAGAACTGCGGCCCTCATCTCCTCTAGCGAACCACAAAGGTTGGTGGCGACCGCGCGCGCGACGGGGAAGATTGTGGAGTCCGTGTGGAGTCCATACCGCCCGCCTCGGGGTTTTGGCGTCAATTTGGCGTCCAAATCGTGTGGAGTCAAGTCTTTTGTTTTCAGTGAGTGCTGTCTGTAAGTGATTGATATTTTTTGTTTGGGGTGCAAGAGGTCCCGGGTTCAAATCCCGGCAGCCCGACCAAATAACCCTTTCAAAATCAACATCTCCTTTCTCAACAAATTCCCGGAGGAGGGCTGAATGTGCTCGAAAATGTGCATAAAATCCGTCAGCTCACCGTCAGTGTGCTCGAAATTCCCCGCTCGTTCGCCTGACGGTCCAACTTGGCCAGCGCCTCGCGCATCATTCCGAGCTTTGCCTGACTGTAAAGTTTGAAAACCTCCGCGTCGCCCTGCCGCAGCATTTGCGTCACCATGTGATCGGCAACGCCGCCGGCGCTGAGCCTGGTGGCGAATGTGTGCCGAAGTTCGTACGGGGCAAAGTACGGCACCCCCTGTCGGTAGCCAAAACCCTATGCGGTGCAACCGAAGATCGATGCAACCTGGATTTGCAATTGGGGGTTGCGATGGCTGGCCCTTGGCAGGACCATCGGGCGACCACGGATTTGGAGCTTGGTCAGGACCGCTCCACACGAGTGCCACCACGGCGTCCGGTAGCTTCCCGAACGGCCCGGACGAATGAAGACATGCCCATCGTCGAACGGCCTGAGGTCCGACTGCTACGGCCTCCTATGCTGCATGGCGCCACGCGTAACGATGGTGGAGCCCGCCCAGGCGTGGCAGCGAGATCACGGTAGCGGCGGCGGCCGGCTTTGGCTCGATGCGCCGGTGATGCGGCGTGTCCTTGTCCAACGAATCGTGCACGCGGTCCTCTTGGTAGTAGCTAACGTACTCGCGGAGGATGCGCCGCAGGTGCTCCTCATTCAGCGCGATCACCTGATCGAGGATCTCGCCGCGGCAACTTCCGATCCATCGTTCCGCGATTCCGTTTTGCCATGGCGCCCGCACACTCGTTCGCTTCGGCATCAGGCTGGTGGCCTTCAAGAAGCCGAAGACCTCAGCCCCAAAAATCGAATCGCGGTCGAAGACGGCGTAGCCATAGGGACTCGCTTCGGGGAATGCCTCGCGCAACTGTTGCATCACGCAATCGGCCGATGGGTGCCTCGTCACGTTGCAGTGGAGGATCCGGCGGCGTCCGTGCTCGATCACGAAGAAGCAGTACAACACCCGGAAGGTCACCGTTGGCACAGCGAAGAAATCCAAGGCGACGATGGCCTCGCGGTGGTTGCGAAGAAACGCCAGCCACCTTTGGCCCGGATCGCCACGGCGCCGGACTCGCCGTAGATGCCGGGCGACGGTCCTTTCGGAAACCGCGAATCCCCACTTGTGGAGTTCACCGTGGATCCTGGGGGCGCCCCACTCCGGGTTCTCCTGTGCCAACCGCCGGATCAGGTTGCCAACCTCCTCATCCATCCTCGGCCGGCCACCGCGCGGTCGGGATCGCCAACGCCAATACAGACGGAAGCCAGCGCGATGCCAGGCGACAATGGTCTCCGGCTTCACGATCACGAGCACATCCCTCCAGCGAGGCCAAGTTTGTCGCAAGACGGTCCAAAACAATCGGTCCAGCGGGCGCAACTGGGGCCGGGGCCGCCTCCGTTTCAGAACCGCTAACTGTTGACGAAGGGCGAGGACTTGGAGCGCAGAGTCGGTGCGACTGCGCAGCTGCGGGCAGCGGCAAAGAACGCGAGGACTATGGGCAGCACAGATCAACCGTTGTAACACTCCGTATCGCCGGGCGAACGTGGAGTGGGCCGACTGCGCAACCTGTTGAATCCACATCACGGCGGAGTTTTGGCAACGGCGCTTTCGCCGCCGTCTTCACGTACTGCTTCAATTTGAACCGCACACCGGCAGCTCTAAGCGGATGCCCGTAACGGTTGACGAAAATGGCCTCATCTTCGGCACGTGGGTGTCGCATTAGAAAATCCTTCAGCAACGCGACTGTTGGACGACACAGATAAAATCTGAAATCAGACGCGCCGACTCCCGTACGCGAAGCTGAACCTATTAACAGCCGATCGGACTTTCGAGAGCGGCTGATGTCGAGGATCGCGGGACCAAACGGGGCGGAAACAAAATGTTTTTACCCTCGTTTTGCTATACGGTGGTACGGGAGCGTCGAGTTTCGCGGGGATCATGTCGCGACGGTACATTTGAGGCGATCGCGCCGCGACAAACCTCCCCAGCAATTTCCCTAACAATTTCTCAGAAAAGCTGTCCCTATCGCGTCCCAGTCATGCCAAGATGCGTCGAAGAATCAACAACTTGAGCCTGATCGCCATGCCTCCGGAGCAAAAGGTCGGCCGTTCGAATCGGCCCGGGCGTACCACATTTCGAGAGAGTTAACCGTTTTTCGCTTGCCTTTTTGCTGAGCTGTTCCGCCCCGTATCGGTCAGCACAGCCCCTCGGTTGAGGGGGCGGCACGGCGCCATAGCCGGCCGGATGCCAGAATGGGTGTGTTGACAGATCGCCATTTCGGAGATCGAACTCGGGGCAGCAGAACCAAGCTAGTCTTCGTGCGGTAATCGGCCCCGTGCGAGGGTGCCGCGCTCGTTACACGCCGCGGCGCCTCCGCTCCAGTTCCGCCTGCTCCTCAAAAGCTCGCAGCTTCTCCATCACCTTCTGAGCGTTGACTGCGAACATGGCGCCGCAGGCCGGGCAACGCAGGCGCGGCGACGTTTGGATGGTCGCCACGGTCTCCGCTGTTTTCTCCCCGCAACGCGGGCAAGGGAGATTCACGAGGGCAGTCGGATCGATGTTGTATGGCATGGCGCGAGAGTAACGGATGCTGCGCAAGAAGTCAATCCGCGTTGACGCATCCGATGCATCCGGGTTGACTTCGCCGACGCTCGTCCCGATCACCGTTACCGCAGTTCCAGCCGTTGCTGAACTGGTCGCGGGGGCGGCTCCTCCGAGAATTGCCGGCGCTGGTGCCGCAGCATGGCCGCTACCAACTGCCATGTCGGTCCGGGTGTATCGCGCCAAGGCGCCGGGACCGTGATCATGCAATAGGCTCGTCTCTCGGGATCATAACCGAAAAACCCCGCGTGACGCCCGATCAGCTGCTTCCATTCCGCCACGGTCGCGTATCCTGCCTCCACAAGTCCGCAATCTGCCGGAATCTCGGCCGTGCTGACCAGAGCGGCCGGCGTCACGAAGTAGAACTCGTTTGAATACCGCATCCCAATCCGCCGCTTGAGGGGGCGTTTCAGTTCCGCCAGAAAGTCGCCGCGGGATGTCTTCACTTCGTAGCAGACTCGCTTCATGGCGGTATGCGGAAGCGTGTTTAGTGCAAATGCATCGAGGCGTTGCGCTCCCCCGTTGTTTCGGCCGGTGCCCACGCGCAACTCGGAAAGGAACAGCCATTCGGATGTCGCTGGGTGAAGCGCACGTTCGACGATCTCAATCAGTGCCGCTTCACCAGGCTGCGGAGCAGAGGAGCAGTGTGGCTCGACGGCGACGGTTCCCATACCGGGACGATTATGGCACAGCCATGCAGTGGGTCGTACACCTTGGCCGGCCGGCTTGTCGGCCCCGGATTCTACCTTCGCCTTGTTCACAGGGCGTCAGATTCTGAGATGGTGGTCGAACCCGGATTGGCAGCCACAATTAACAAGCGATCGCGCCAATTCGTGCTTCCATTCGCTTTCCTTGACAACTTAGGAAAGACCATGGTAGTCTCCTAATGATCTTAGGAGGACAGCCCAGCCGAGGAACATGAAACTCCTGGCGGCATTTCGCGCGCTCGCCACCACGCTGGTTCATCGGTCGCGGATGGAGGGCGAGATGGATGAAGAGCTTCGCGCACACATCCAGGACCGAGCGGATGATCTGGAACGCTCGGGCCTGCCTCGCGGCGAAGCCGAGCGCCGCGCCCGCATCGAGTTTGGCGGCTACCAGCGGTTCAAAGAGGAATGCCGGGAAGCGACGGGTGTTCGCCTCGTAGAAACGCTGGTTCAGGATGTCGGCTTGGGTCTTCGCATGCTGCGCAAATCCCCGGGGTTTACGGCGGTTGCCACGCTTACTCTGGCGCTTGGAATCGGCGCCAACACGGCCATCTTTTCCGTCGTCTACGCCGCGCTCCTCCGCCCGCTACCTTATTTGCAGCCGGAGCGGCTCATCACCTTGAACGAAGAGCGCACCGCGGCGGATTCGAAGTTCTGGAACGCGTCCTACCCCGATTACCTCGATTGGAAGAGCCAGTCCAGAACCTTTCAATCGTTTGCGGGCTTTACCGGCGACGGTTTCATCCTGCGCGGAGCGGGCGAACCTCGATTCGTGATTGCGGCGCAGGCCACCACGAACTTCTTCTCGACGCTCGGCATCCAGCCGCTGCTGGGCCGGGATTTCGCAGCGGGAGAGGACGTTCGCTCGGGTCCCAACGTGGCCATCCTCAGCTATGGCTTTTGGCAACGCCAGTTCGCCGGCGATCCGAAGATTGTCGGCCATTCCATCCAACTCGACACGAACAGTGTGACCGTTGTCGGCGTTCTCCCGCGGGATTTTGAGTTCGCGCCGGGCAGCAGCGCCGAGATTTGGGTGCCGCTGCACATCGGTCCAGGCATGGAGGGCCGGCGCAACCTCCGCTGGATGCCGGTGATCGGCCGGCTGGCGCATGGCGTCACTCAGGCGCAGGCCCGGACGGAAATGAACCTCGTCAACGCGCGGCTCGCCGCCGCCTACCCGCAGCAGAACGCCGCGATTCGAATCGTGATGATTCCTCTGCGGGATCGCATCGTCGGCAAGATTCAGCCGCTGCTCCTGATTCTGTTCGGCGCGGTGGGATTCGTCCTGCTCATCGCCTGCGCCAATGTCGCCAATCTCCTGCTGGTGCGCGCCGCGGGGCGCAGAAGGGAGTTCGCCATCCGCACCGCGCTGGGCGCCGGCCGTGGCCGCTTGATCTCACAACTCTTGGCTGAGAGCCTGATGTTGTCGGCCGCCGGCGGCGCCCTTGGCTTCTTCTTCGCGCAATGGGGGACTTCGCTGTTGATCGGCGGGATTCCGGAAGCCCTTCGTTCTGCCATGCCGTTCTTGCGCGACGCCCGGGCCAACCCTGTGGTCCTTGCGTTTCTTTGCGCCGCAGCGGTCTGTACGGGGCTGGCATTCGGCCTTGCGCCGGCACTCGAAGCCTCTCACAAACGCGCTGCGGACACCCTCAAGGAGGAAACCCGGGCATCCGCCGGTGGAACCCGCAAGCGGCTTCGCGATACCTTGGTGGTGGTCGAGATCGCCTTTTCCGTGGTGCTCCTGGTTGGCGCCGGCCTGATGGTGAAAAGCCTCTCCGCGGTGCTCCATCGCAATCCTGGTTTCGACAGCCGCCATCTCATCACTTTCGGGGTGAACCTTCCCCCGAGCTCGTATCCGGATGAACCCGCCGACCTCCGTTTCGACCGGGAATTCACCGAGCGAATCAACCGACTTCCCGGTATCGTGGGGATCGCTTCTAATAGCATCGTTCCCCTGACGGGCGGCGGGAACACGATTCGTTTCCTCGTCGAAGGCCGGCCCAAGCCGGCCGGCCAGGAGAGCGAAAGCAATATCCGCGATGTTTCGGCGGCCTATTTCTCCCTGATGAAGATCCCTCTGGTTGCGGGGCGGTTGTTCAACGATTCCGACGATTCGGCGGCGGGTCCGAAGCATGTCATCGTGGACCAGGGCTGGGCGAGGCGATTCTTCCCTGGAGAAGATCCCATCGGCCGGCGCATCAAGTTCACCTACTCGCCTTCGCAGCCCTACCGCGAGATCGTGGGCGTGGTCGGCGACATCGCCGACGGGGGGCTGGACAGCCCCGAAGAGCCCAGCCTGTTCCTGCCGTTTGCCCAGGACCCGAACTCCTTCATCAATTTTCTGGTCCGCACAGGCGGTGATCCCGCCAGCGCCGTCGGCGCGATCCGAGCCGCGCTAAGCGACGTGGATCCGCAGTTGGTGCTGGTCCAACCCCTCACGATGGACCAGATCATCGCTCAGTCGCCTTCTGTCTTTCTGCGCCGGTATCCGTCATTTCTGATCGGCAGCTTCGCGGGGCTGGCTCTGGCGCTTGCAATGGTCGGACTGTATGGGCTCGTCTCGTACTCTGTTTCGCAGCGTGCCCGCGAGCTCGGAATTCGCATCGCTCTCGGGGCGCAGCAGCGGGATGTGATGGCGCTCGTCCTGGGCGAAGGAGCGCGGCTCGCCCTGCTGGGCGTCGCGCTTGGGGTGGGGGCCGCGTTGGGGCTCACGCGGCTCCTGCAAAGCCTGCTGTTTGGCGTGAGAGCTTTGGACCCGGCCACGCTCCTTGTAGTGATTGTGGTGCTGGGGCTGGTGGCTGCCGCGGCGTGTTGCCTTCCTGCCAGGCGCGCGGTGCGGACAGATCCGATGGTGGCGCTGCGCTACGGATGACCCCCCATACGGATCGCATGTTAGTCGTCTTCGCCGGGCCGCCGTGTTCCGGCAAAACCACGCTGGCGGCAGAGGCGGCGCGCCGCCGCAACTTGCCGCACCTCTCCATGGACGTCACCCGCCAGCGGCTGCTTCCCCGGGCCGCCCACACCCGGGCCGATCGCGAGGTGGCCTATCGCGGCATGCATTTCGCCGCCGAGTTATTGTTGGCCGCGGGAGCCGGCGCGGTTTTGGATGCTCCTTACGACCACGTAGAAGACCGCGACGAACTGGCCCGTATCGCCGGAACCTGCAGCCGATTGATCGAATGCCGCGTGTCGCCGGAGACCGCTGTGGCGCGCCTGCACATGCGCGGCTGGCCCGATCCGACGCGTCCCGATTTGACCGACGAGAAAGTTGCCCGCCTCGTGCGGCAGTATTCCTACCGCGGAACGGGACTTCTTTTGGACACGGAGTTGCTCTCGCCGGACGAGTGTCTGGCGCGGATCGAAGCGTACTTGGCCTGAGCCGTGGCGCAGCGCGATTGCCTGCGCCACCTCCTTTCACTCCTCCCGCAGCGCGGCCATGGGGTCCGTACGAGCCGCGCGGCGGGCGGGCAGGAACGTGGCGCAGCCGGCCACGGCCAGCAACACAGCCGACACCGTCACCAGCGTCACCGGATCGTTGGCTCGAACGCCATACAGAACGCTTGCCAGGTACCGGCCCAATGCCACAGCCGCTCCCACCCCGAGCACCAGCCCTGCCAACACCGGCCTGCCTCCTTGCAACAGCACCAGACCGAAGATGCTCGCCGGCCGCGCTCCAAGCGCCATCCTCACGCCGATCTCCTGCGTGCGCTGCGACACCAGTTGGCCAAGCACTCCGTGCAGTCCCACCGCTGCCAAAAGGAGGGCAAAGGCCGCGAAGCCGCCGAGCACGACGGCTCGGAATCGAGGATACGCCAGTATGCGCGCAGCCCCCTCGCGGACCGATTCCACATCGCCAACCGCAGCATCCCCATCCAGCGCGCCCACCTCGCGGCGCAGCGCCGTGCCGAACGGAAGGCTCGCGTTCACTGTACGGACCACCAGATTCAATGCCAAAGGCGTCTGCGGGGTGACCATGCGGTAGACAGTCGGTGTTTCGATCCAATTCATCTCCTGATACACCGTACTCCGCCGCTCGCTGGCAACCACTCCCACGATGGTCATCCAACTTTCCTTGTCGGAAAGCCGGATCCGCTGGGCGAGTGGATCGGTGCGGGGGAAATACTCACGCACCAGCGCCTCGTCCACCACGGCCACCGGTTCGCCTGCGCGATCGTGCGGGTCGAAAGTCCGCCCCTGCCGCAACGTAACTCCAAGGACCCGGAAGTAAGCGGGGCTGACCCATTGCTGCGTCACGTCGAGCGGCGGATCCCCCGGTGGCGCGGGTCTGCCAAGAATCTGTAGAGAAGTGGTGCCACTGCCATACAAAGGGGTCCGTGAACTGACCGCCGCCGCCTCGACTCCGGGCAACGCTGCCAGTCGGGCTTCCAGCCCGTCATAGAAGCGCACCCGGGCCGCGGCGTCGGAGTCGTGTTGTGACGGCAGATTCAGCCGCGCCGTCACCACGTGGTCGGCATCGAAACCAAGCGGCGCGGTCTCCATCCGCAGGACGCTCTCCATCAACAGTCCGGCGCCGGCCAGCAGCACCAGCGAGAACGCCACCTCCACAACTACCATGATGCGCGACAGACCGTGACGCCGGCTTCCCACCGCGCCCCGTCCGCCGCGTTTCAATGCTTCGCTCAGATCGACACGCGAGGCCCTCCAGGCCGGAGCCATGCCGAATACGATCGCCGTCCACACCGAAACCGCCGCTGTGAACAAAGCCACTGGCGCGCTCAGAGAGATTTCCGCGCCGACCGGCACCTCCACCGGATTCGCCGCCCGGAAATACTGGAGCGCGGCAAACGCGACCCCCACGCCCAACGTTCCGCCGATTCCGGCCAGCAGCAGACTCTCAGTGAGCAGTTGCCGCACCAGGCGGAGACGGCCGCAGCCTACCGCCGTGCGCACCGCCAACTCACGGCCGCGCGCCTGGCTCCGGGCTAGCAGCAGGTTCGCCACGTTCAGACAGGCGATGAGCAACACCAGCCCGACCGCTGCCAGAAGCACCCAGAGTGTGGTACGGACGTTGCGCCCCGCCAGCCACAGCAACTCCTGCCGGAGCGGGTTCACGGACGGGGTCAGGCCGCGCTCCTTGCCGTCGCTCTTGTGAAGCGCGGTGTGGAGCGCCGTCACATCGGCTTCTGCTTGTTCGATGGTCACGCCGCGTCGAAGCCGGCCATAGGGCACCACCAACAGTTCATCCAGCGGAGTCGGGAAATCGGGCGTGATCAGCGTCCAAAGTTGGGCCTGCCGCGGATAGAACGAGAACGCGGCCGGCATGACACCCAGCACGGTGCAGGCGCGGCGATCCAACGCGATTGTCTGACCCACGACGGACTGATCGGCCTGGAAGGCCGACTGCCAAAAGGCATCGGACAGCACCACCGAGCAGCCCCGGCTCACGTCGCCCGCGATAAACGTTCGGCCGCGCGCGGGCCGGGCGCCGAGCAACGCGAAGAACGAATCGCTAACGGGGATCGCCGTGACGCCTCGGGCATCGCCGTGGCCCGTGAGGATCGGCGCCTTCACCGCCCACGTGGCCGCCGCCAACTCGTCGAAGCTGCGCGCATGCCGGCGAAATTCGCGGAAGTCGTTGTAGGTGGCGAACAGCTTCGAAAGCTCCTTTTCGTGCACGCTGCCGTCCAGGATCTCGACCAGCCGCTCCGGTTCGCGGTACGGGAGCGGCCGCAGAAGCACCCCGTTAACGATGCTGAAGACCGCTGTGTTGGCGCCGATGCCCAGCGCCAGAGTCAGGATCGCAACGGCCGCGAACGCGCGGCTGTTGGCCAGCAGCCGGATGCCATAGCGCAGGTCTTGAAGCCCCTCTCGCAGGAACATCTCATCAAGTCTATTTCGACGCAACGACGGCGGGCAAGACCGCCGGCGCCGGTCTCGTGGCGTATCCTGTTTAGGGGAGGGCGTATGTATCCACTCAAGAAGGGGAAATTCGCGCCGCAGGCGCACGTCGGTGTACCGGAAGGCACATACGAGGAAGAGCACGGCCGCAAGGGATTCTACGGCAAGAGCGCGCACCTCTACCATGCGCATCCGCCCACCGGTTGGATTCGCTTCGAGGGGAAACTGCGGCCCCACCTGTTCGATCTGAACAAACTGGCGCCCGCCGATCGCCACGATCCGGAGGGGATGCCGGTGGCGTTCCTGGGCAATCACGACGTCACTCTGTACGTGTCGCGCCGCTCGCAGCCCATGCCCTTCTACTACCGCAACGCTGACGGCGACGAGCTGATCTTCGTCCATCGCGGCCAAGGCTCGATCGAGACCGATTTTGGGCCGCTGACTTTTGAGGCTGGCGACTACGTGGTCATGCCGCGCGCGGTGACCTACCGGATAGTGCCGACGACGCAAGACAACTTCTTTCTTATCATCCAATCGCGGACGGAATTTGAACCACCGGATAAGGGCCTGATCGGCCGCCATGCGTTGTACGATCCGGGCGTGGTCACCGTGCCCGAGCCTTCCCCTTTGCTCGATGACACCCGCGAATGGGAGGTCCGCATCAAGGTGGACGACGAAATCTCCAAAGTGGTGTACCCCTTCAATCCCATCGACGTTGTCGGCTGGAAGGGCGACCTGACCGTCTGGAAGATCAACATGCGGGATATCCGGCCCATCATGAGCCACCGCGCGCACCTGCCGCCCAGTGCCCACTCCACGTTCCTCACCGAAGGCGCCGTGGTGTGCAGTTTCCTGCCACGGCCGCTCGAGCAGGACGAAGCGGCGATGCGCGTTCCCTTCTTCCACCGCAACACCGACTACGACGAGTTCATCTTTTACCACGACGGCGATTTCTTCAGTAAAGACAACATCAAGCCCGGTTACGCCACGTTGCACCCGCGCGGCATTCATCACGGCCCGCACCCGAAAGCGCTGGCCAACCAGCGCAAGAAGACCCACACCGACGAATACGCTGTGATGCTGGACGGCCTGAACCCCATTCACGTGCTGCCTGCGGGGGAGAAGGTGGAGTGGCAGGAGTACTGGGCAAGTTGGATGGAGAAGAAGTAGCCTGAGTCGTGGATGGAGAAGGCTTTCATCAAGCAGGTAATCGACTTGGCGTTGGCCAATGTGCGCCAGGGTGGCGGACCGTTCGCCGCCCTGGTGGTGAAGGATGGAGCTGTGATCGCGGCCGGGGCCAACCTGGTCACTCGCACCAACGACCCCACGGCGCACGCTGAGATCGTGGCGATACGGGAAGCCTGCCGCGTCCTGGGAACCTTTCGCCTTTCCGGTTGCGACATCTACACGTCGTGCGAGCCCTGCCCGATGTGTCTGGGCGCTGTCTATTGGGCGAGGCCCGCTCGCGTGCTCTTCGCGGCCACCCGTACCGATGCCAGCGCGGCTGGCTTCGATGACTCCTTGATCTACGAGCAGATCGAGGCGCCTCCATCGGAACGCGCCATCCCTATGATTCGCGTGCAGGACGAAGACGGCACCCGGCCGTTCAAGGAATGGGAAAGCACGCCGGGTAAGATCCTCTATTAGAAATCCAGAAAGATTCAATAGAAAATACTCGTGTATTTTGGCTCGAATCGACCCGGGTCCTCGCCGATTAGTTAAGACGAGGGCCAAAAGTGTCCGACAAACGGGAAGGCAGCCGGCCGGCCAAGGGCATGGTGTTGTCCAGCATCCCGGCGTTCCCTCCTACGGTTCTGCAGGTCCTGGATTTGCTTGCCGAAGCCAGTCCGGACGCCGCCACGCTCACGGGTACAATCAGCTCCGACCCAACCCTGTCTTCGCAGGTCTTGAGGGTGGCGAATTCCCCTCTCTTCGGATTTGCGCCGCAAGTCGGGAGCCTTCCGGATGCCGTCACTGTCTTGGGCTTCCCCCGCCTGCAGCAATTGGTGCTGGTTGTGGCAACCAGCAACTATGTGCGCCGCGCGGTCAAGACGGAGGCCCTTCGCAAGTGCTGGCGGCACACCCTGGCAACCGCGGTTGTCTGCCGCGAGATTGCCAGAGCCGCAGGGCTCCCTGAGGATCTGGCATACGGCTACGGTTTGCTTCACGACTTGGGCAGGCTCGGTTTTCTGGCCGGCTATCCCGATGCCTACGACCATGTGTTGAAGGCTGCGGGCTGCGATGGGGAGTCGCTACTGGCGGCGGAGAAGGAGCAGTTCGGGCTGGACCATTGCGCGGCCGGCCGCATGCTGGCCGAGCGGTGGAATCTGCCGCCGCAGCTTCGTGCGATCGCCGAACAGCATCACGATTCTCCGGCCAGCGGCAAACCGGACTTCCGGTTGGTGGTCCAGACCGCTTGCCGTTTGGCGGATGCGCTGGGGTATGACGTTGCCGCGCAACGTCCGCCGCGGACCTTCGAGGAACTCTGTTCGCTTCTGCCGGCGCGCGCCCGGGAGACGTTTCCCAAAAACGCTGCGTCTCTAAAGGCCATCGTCGATCGCACGACGTACGAGCACGAATTTGTCACCGAAATGCCCCCCGATGCCCCGGCCGAAGCCAGGCAGAGATGGCCAGCGCCGGGGAAGTTCGGAAACACCGCACAGGCTGTAGAGCCCCTGGACGGGACCGACGCCGCCGAATTGGCTAGACTCGCCGGGAATCCGCCGATCAGAGAGTTGCGGGTGCTGATTACGAGCGCGCTGGTTTCACTCCTGCTTCTGGCGGTGGCGTACTACGCCTGGCGCCCCTGAGCCGGGTCACCCCTTCTTTTCGTCCTTTTTGTCTACTTTCCTGTTCTCCCGGTCGTTCTTTTCATTCTTAGGAGGGGGTTGCTTGCTCTCCTCGAACCTGCGAGCGGGCGCTGCCTCGGTTCTCGGCGTTGGGGGAGGCGGCTGGACCGGCCGGTAAACAGGAGGCTGCACCGGCTTGTTGTCCTCCGTTTTGTGCGTCTCGTCGATCCTTCGGGCGGGCGGGTTGTCGTTCCGGGTCGCGGGCGGCGGCTGGTAGATAGGAGTCTGTTGAACGGGCCGGTTTTCGTCCACCTTGTGCACGGGCCGGTTTTCGTTCCGCGCGGGCGGCGGCGTCACGGGCTGGACGGGACGAGTATCCGGCGTCCGCACCACGGGTGGCCTGTCGGTGCGCGGCGGCGGATTATAGCGCGGCTCCACCGGAACGGCGTTGCGGTACAGGGGCCGCGGCGGCGGGTTGTTGGTTCGCAAATTGTTCAACGTAGTCGTATCGAGCGGCCTGCCGCCGTTATTGCGCAAGGCATCCTGTTTGGCGGCGAAGGAGACCGGGGGCGGGGGCGGCGCAGACCGCACCACCACCTGGCGCTCCGCGAAGCGCGCCGGCGGCATACCGGTTCGCACCTGTCCGGTCACGATGCTCTCGCGCCGCGGCGGAACGGCAGCGGTGGTGCCGATCACCTGCGCGTCGGCCATCTCACGCGCATCGACCCGCATCGCCACCTGGTGCACCGGGCGCGCGGAGACGAACGCCTCATGCGGAACCACGGCCACCGCCCCAACCACGCTCTGGTTGACGTAGCGCACGTTGGTCACATTGACGTTGTTGATTACGGTCACGTTGGTCACATGGACGATGTTGACGTTGCGGACATAGGTCTCACTGACGTGATAGGCGGGTCGATACACCTCGCCGGGGCCGAGCGGGAACCACGCGGCCACGCCGCCGCCACCGCCGATCGAGACGGACAGGCTGAAACGAGGGCCGCCCACGAAAGCCACCAGCGCGGGCGCGTAAACCGGCCGCACTCCCACTACCATCCTCCCGGGTACCCACACCCAGAGGCCCGCCGAGAACGCCCAGCGGCCGTAGTGGAAGGGAGCGAAGCCCCACGGCGCGTCATCGATCCACGTCCAGCCCCACGGTTCGACCCACGCCCAATGGCCGTAATGATACGGAGCCCATCCCACCACCACGTGGCTTGGTCTCCAGACCCATCCGTAGGGCGGAACCTCGCTCCACGCGCCATAGGTGTCCAGGTCCTCATAGCCGATCATTTCGCGCGGAACATAGCGCGCGGAAACCGACGACTCCTCGCGGCGCTCACGGTTTTCGCACCAGCGGTCGAAACCGTCGGGAGGCGCCGCCGGGCCCATATCCTGGGTCACCGATTCCACGCCGCTGAGCTGCGCGGTCTGCATGGGGTGAATGGTGAAGGCGGTGCCGCCGGCAGTCACTTCAGCTTCTCCACCCCGCACCGTGGCCACGGTCACGTTGTTGTCGCCATCGGCATTGATGCGGTAGTCGCCCGGCCGAAGAAGCGAGATCGCCACGTTCGGCGTGTCGATTTCATAGCTGTCCTGGTCGCCCAGGTAGCGGATGTGCACGTTGAGCGACCCGGCGGTGAGGCTGAGCTGTACGATGCGGTCGTCCAGGTTGAGAATCGCCAGGGCGGTTTGCGAATCCATGCGAATGGCTGTCGAACCTACGTGCATTTCGGTCTGCGCGCCGGTGTCGGTCCACAGATGATCGCCGGTGGTCAGGGGATAGTTCAGCGTGGCAGCCGTCCAATCCTCAACGCTGGCGGGCCGGAATGACACCGGACCGCTGATATAGTTCAAACGCGCCACCCGCGAAGGCGGATCGGCCTGCGCCAACGCACTGGCCGCTGCAATCAAAAGAAACGCCGTTACAGACCCGGATTTCCGCAACATCTACGCTTGCTCCTTACTTCACATCTAACACCGTGGACGGCACAGGTTCATCCCGCGGTTTCATTAAATTGCGCTCATGAATTGGTGTTAACGAAAGTCAGCGGTCATGCGGATTAGGGGACGCGCGCACCGCGCGGTCGAACGCCCAACCACGGATGTGATTGATCTGTTCCTTCATGGTGCGCGATAGCGGAACGATCCGCACCGCCACGTTGATCAGATCGTCCTCGGTGACGTCCCGATCGGCGAGCCGCGCCTGTGTGATGGCGGACACCACCAATTGCTCCAGCTCGGCGCCCGTCCAGCCGATGGTGAATTCGGTCAACTGGGCGAGATTGAAAGCCGCGGGATCTACGCCGCGGCGGCTGAGGTGGATCTTGAGGATCTCGATGCGTTCGTCATCCAGCGGCAGGTCCACGAAAAATACCTCGTCGAAGCGGCCTTTGCGGATCATCTCGGCGGGCAGCAGGTCGATGCGGTTGGCGGTGGCGGCGACGAAAAGGCCGCGGGTCTTTTCCTGCATCCAGGTGAGGAAGAACGCGAAGATGCGGCCCTGCTCGCCGCTCGATTCCTGCGACGTGATGCCCATCTCGATTTCGTCGAACCAGAGTACCGCGGGCGCCATGTCCTCCATCAGCTTGCAGGCTTCCACGAAGGCGCCTTCGGGCTTGCCGTGCCGGCCCGAGAAGATCTCGATCATGTCCACGCGATAAAGCGGAAGCTGGAAGTATGACGCGATGGCCTTGACCGAAAGGCTCTTGCCGCAGCCCGGGATGCCCATCATGAGAATGCCCTTGGGCACGATTTCGCTCGACAGGCTGTCGCGCATTTGAAACAGCTTTCGGCGCTCGAGCAGCCATTTCTTGAGGCCGTCGAGACCGCCGATCTCACCGAAGCTGGCGCCCTCGTCGATGAACTCGATGACGCCGCTCCGGTTGACCAGCAGCCGCTTTTCTTCGAGCAGCGCCGGCAGCGATTCGGTTCCTAATGTGCCTGCGGCCAGCGCGCGCCGCAAAGCATAGCGGGCCTCGTCCAGAGTCAGACCTTGCAGAGCGCGCGCAACTTGATAAAGGACTGTGTCGTCAGGAGCGGCGGCGGCGCCTGGCCGCGGGAGGCGCGCGGTTTCATCGCGCAGGAACTCGACGAGCTCGGCGACATCCGGCGGCCGCAGCTCGAGGAACAGGAGGCTGCGCTCGACCTCTTCGGGGATGAAACGGACCGGCGAGGTGATTACCACGAACTTCCGCTGGTCGAGGCAGCTTTCGTAGATGTCGCGCAAACGGCGCCGGATCTCCGGGTGTTCGCGCAGCGGCTCGTGGAAGTCCTTGAGATGGAAGATGGCGTGGTGCGGGTGCCCGGCGATAAAGTCGAGGGCCTCGCGAGGAGCCGCGGTGCCGGCCTGGCTGGCCTGCCCGTCGCGGTGCATGCCCTCGGTGAGGCTCCATTCCCAGACAGGCACGGGCGTGGACGGGCACATCTCGCGGCCCACCTGGCGCAACAATCTCCCCACGCGCTGCTCTTCGGCGGAACGGATGTACGTGAGCGGCCGCCCGGATTCAAAGATGTCGCGGATGGTATTTGCGGCGCGGCTCGGTTCGCTATTCATGCTCTCTCATTATGGACGAAGGGTTGGAGCGAAAAGTCGGTTTCCATCTTCCGCATCGTCCTGCGCGCGGAGCTCGCTTCTCTCCGCCCGCTCCATGCCACAATGGCCCTGTATGCCGCTCCTGCGCCTGATCGCCCTGGCCCTGCTGGCCTGCTCTCCTCTCGCGGCAGAGATTCGCTCGCTGACGATTCTCCATACCAACGACGTCCACGCTCACCTGTTGCCGCTCAACGACCACACCGGCGGCTTCGCGTACCTAGCTTCCATCATCCGCCGCGAGAAAGCCAACTGCGCCGAGTGCATCCTCCTCAATGCGGGCGACTTGGTGCAAGGCACTCCCGTCTCCACCATCTTCCACGGCCTGCCGATCTACGAAATCGCCGCACTGTTCGGCTACGATGCCGCCACCCTGGGCAACCACGAATTCGATTACGGATGGCCGCAGGCGCGCCGTTTCATTGATTCCGCGAAGTACCCGATTGTCACTGCCAACCTCGTTAACTCCAGAGGCGGCCTCTTCACGCCCGAACCGTTCGTAATCCTGACCGTGAACAAGCTGCGCGTGGCGGTGATCGGCGCCATGACCGAGGACCTCGGCAATCTCGCCAACCCCGAATCCCTGGGGGACTGGCGCACTCTCCCGGTGGTCGAGACTGTGCGCAAATACGCCGGCGAGTTGAGCGCTCGCGCCGACCTCGTCGTGCTCCTGGGTCATATCAACGCGAAGGAGGAGAAGCAGGTTCTGGAGACGGTTCCGCAGATCCAGGTTTCCGTCACTGGTCATCTTCACGACGGTCTCCTCGAAGCCATGTCGCATGACGGCCGCGTGTTGGTGCGCGTGAAGGGTTACGGCGTCGAGCTGGGCCGCCTCGAACTCAAAGTGGACACCGAGACCAAGAGACTGGCCGCGTGGAACTGGAAGCGCATCCCCGTGGACTCCGCTGCGACCGAGCCGGCCGCCGACGTGGCCGCGGTAGTCAGCAAATGGGAGGGTGAAGTCAGCGCGCGGGTCGATCGCCCTCTGGCGGTCTCCAAACGGCCGTTCAGCGCACACGAGGTGAAGATTCTCATCGAGCAGGCGTTGCGCGAAGAGACCGGCGCCGACTTCGCATTCATGAACGAAGGCAGCGTGCGCGACTCGCTGCCACAGGGCCAGTTGCTGGAGCGTCACATCTGGAACATCATGCCCTTCGATAACGCACTGGTCATGGGGACGTTCCGAGGCAGGGAACTGCCGCCGGCGGTACTCGGCGGGCGGACAGTCGAGCCCGAGCGGGAGTACACGCTGGTGGTGAGCGACTATACGGCCGCGAATCAGTCGACCGGCGAGAACCTGCGCTCTACCGGATTGAAGTTTCCTCACCAGATCGCCCAGGTGCGCGATCTCCTGATTGACTGGTTCCGCAAGAAGAAAGTGATCGAGTAGGAGTGGCTGCCCATGTTCCCGAACGGGACCACCTTCGTGCTAACGAAGCGGGCGTGGGCGCGTCCATTCCTGCAATGCCTGGGCTCCCGAAAGGATTTGCTGGTCGAACTTGCGCTCGTGGGTCGTTGATGCTCAGGCGAGTATCCTCCAGGAGGTCATGATGCTTACTCGTACCGCCGTTGCCGCCGTTCTGCTTCTGCCGTCGCTGATTGCCGCAAACGCCCCAGCGCCGCCGGCGAACGCGGCAGGGGAGTACTCCAAGCACCTTGGCGCTCTCGGCAAGCTGTCGATCGCCGTGGCGCAGGCCATGCCGCCGGATCAGTACGGCTTCCGGCCCCACCCCGAATCCATGACCTTCGGCGAGCTGATGTCTCATATCGCCACCACCAACTACCAGTTCTGCGCCGGGTTGAAAGATGCCGCGCCACCCGCATCGCCGTCACCCGCCGGCAAGGACGATGTCGTCAAGTTCCTGACCGCATCTTTCGACTACTGTTCTTCGGTGATCCCGAATCTGACCGAGGAGCAACTCAGCCAGGCGCACAACTCTCCGGACGGACGGTTGCCGGGGCGCGAAGTTCTGCTGGCGATGTACATCCACGTGGCGCATCATCGAGGGCAGGCCGAAATCTACCTTCGCGACAAGGGGGTTCGGCCGCCTTCTTACATGATTTGAAACGGCTCCTCCAAGAGAGCGGCACTCACCGGATCGTCAATTCCTTTTTGGTCTCCATTTGCGCGTTCAGCAACCGGACTTGGATAGGCCGCCCGCCGATAGATCCTGCCACCCGCCGGGTTAGATTCTCGAAGCCCGCGACTGCGTCCGGCCGCTCCCAGATGCCCTCGCCGACAACGAACCCGATGGTCGTGCCGTCGCCCTTCGACACGACCACACTGACGCCCAGGTCGTCGAGGTACCCGGCCTCGCGGAGTGCCTGGCCGAGGGCTTTGGCATCGGTTTCGGTCGCTGTGCCGAGGTAGTAGATTGCGTCCCTGGCGCCAATCGTGACCTTACCCACAGCCAGCGACTTGCGGACCACCCATTCCGGGTCGACCAGGTGCAGTTCGATGGGGAATCCACCGATCGAGGTGGCGACACGCCGTCCGATCTCTTCGAATGCAGCGACGGTGCTGGCGTGGTTCCAAGTGCCTTCGTCAAGGACGAAGGAAACCACCGTGACACCTCTGTTCCTCGAGAGCAGAACGCTGGTGCCCCGGTCGTTGAAGAAGCCCGTATCTTGCAGCGCGTGGCCCAGCGCCATGGCATCCTGCAAAGTCGCGCGAGAGTAGTACACCTGATCCTTGGTCCCGATGGTTACGCTGGGGATCGATCGTTTGGGCTTGCGAAGCAGCTCAATGCCGGCGGTTACGATGGTCGCGAGCAGGACGAGCCCGACACCGAAAGCCAACCAGGTTGCGGCGCGCTGCCTTTCTCGGGCGGGCATGCACACGATGCTATCGCCCGCGGCCCGAAGGCACAAGCTCATGCTCGTGCGTACTTACGGCTTGAGCCTGATTCTCGCTGTGGCGGAATAGCTCAGGCCGGTCGCGCTGTCCCGGCTGGTGGCAGTCACTGCAACGGTCTGCTCGAATGCCACGAGCGTCGGCGCCGTGTAGAGACCGGAAGCCGTCAGCGTGCCGACTTTGGGAGTGAACGACCAGGTCACTGCTTGGTTCGAACAGTAATGGACCTCGGCGCTGAACTGCTGAGACTGATAGGCGCGCACTTCCGCGGTGACAGGGCGGACCGATACGGCGACAGATGGTTTCAGCGTGACTATGACCGACGCTTTCTTGCTGGTGTCGCAAGCGCTCATGGCCGTAAGGGTAACGGTTTCGGTGGCCACTATCGATCCGGGCGCCGTATAGGTTGCTCCTGCTAGTGCGGTGATTTCTCCAACCACGCGCCGGCCCGATTCTACGGCCCCCCCTCCGACGGGCTTGACGGACCAAACCACATCACATTCCCGCGAGGCTAACGTAGCTGTGAAGCGCTGGCTGCGGCCAGCGGTCACCACCGCCGAAGAGGGGTTAATGGTGATGTCAGCGCTTTGCGATTGCGCATGAACCGTACCGAACAATACAGCAGCAAGCAGAACCAATAGAACAAATGTACTAGTACGCAACACTCTGTTACAGAATAGCGTCCGGCGCTAATCCGCGTCAAGCCGGCTTATTTCCAGATATATAGCGTTACTTTCGTACGCCGTTCTCTGTCTGTCTGGAAAACGTTCCCCATGCAGTGCCTGCGGGCTGAGGACGATCGGTGTGAAATCCCCGTATGCTGTAGGATGAACACAGATCAGGAAGCTGGCCATGAGGCAGGAGCTTTGGCGGCGAGCCGAGGAGCTCTTCCACGCCTCGCTGGAGCGATCGCCTGAAGATCGCCGAGCGTTTCTCGATGAGGCCTGCGGCGCAGACACAGAGTTGCGGGCGCAGGTCGAGAGGCTCGTTTCGAAAGATGAGCAGGCCGGCAGTTTCCTGGAAACGCCGGTAATTGCGGATGTCGCGGAGCCTGCAGCCCGAGGGTCGCTGGTGGGGCGGCAATACGGGTCGTATCGCATCCTCTCTCCGCTGGGCGCGGGCGGGATGGGCGAGGTCTACCGCGCGCGCGACAGCAAGCTGGGCCGCGACGTGGCCATCAAGATATTGCCTGCGGAGTTCGCGCGCGATCCGGAGCGGCTGGCACGCTTCCGCCGGGAGACGCACGCGCTGGCATCGCTGAACCATCCCAACATCGCCGCGATGTACGGGCTGGAGGAATCGGCGGAAGCGGACTACCTGGTGCTTGAGCTGGTGGAAGGAGAACCGCTTTACGGACCGGCGCGGCTTCGCCAAGCGCGGAGGAAATGCGCTGCGCGTGCCCCTTGATGAGGTGCTGCTGGCGGCAGAATCGCGCGGCGTCGAGTTGCTCGTCCTGGATGAGGCGCTCGATGCGCTCGCCCG
>Ga0335081_10002775_pt1 | contig 27619 bp, 24 predicted proteins | sample Lox_Sample_35_FD_206713 | JGI IMG/M metagenome (GOLD analysis project Ga0335081, IMG submission 206713) | Soil microbial communities from Loxahatchee National Wildlife Refuge, Florida, United States - Lox_Sample_3.5 | ecosystem: Environmental > Terrestrial > Soil > Wetlands | place: USA...
CCGGTCATCCACACGCGGCACGCCGTGCGATAAGGGAAAACAAAGAGAAATCCGCGCCATCTGGCGCTCACTCAGCAAAAATAGGCGAATCATCTCAAGCCCCCTTCAACGGAGACTTTGAATCACGCTCAAGTTAATAGGTCCTGATCCTAGAATACATAATCTTGTTCATCCGACATTTTGAAGATGCTCTTTCTTGAACGGACCTCACGACCCCGCAGGATCGCGCAGCCTGGGAGTCCTGCGAGGCGCCCCATATTCTCGCCGCCAAGGGCCGACACATCATGACGATCCAGCCGGATCAGACATTGGCTGGCGTCGCCGAAGATTTGATCGCGAAGAACCTTTAGCGCAGCCGTGGTCGCTGATGATCAAGGCAGCGCGATTGGCATTTTATCCGAACGCGATATTGTTCGCTCGCTCGCTAAACACGGCGGCGGCGCCGTCGAAGACAACCTTATGCTACATTGTTGCTCGCCTTCAGCGGTTAGGCCACAGGAATTAATGATTCCGAAAATGAAATTTGACGGTTTTGCTCCTTCTGAACTCACCCGGCGCGTGCTCCGGCTCTTCGCATAAATAACGGCAACGCCTTATGTGGATTGGCATTGAAATAGCCATCGGTGTATACTGCGCACTCGTGGCCGGACTATTCATCTTCCAACGGCGCCTGATGTATTTCCCCGCGAAAATGACCGCACCCCCTAGCGCGTTTGGTCTTAAGCGGGTGCAAGACATTTTCGTTGAGACTTCCGACAAACTGAAACTGCAAACCTGGGTGCACCCAGCACGCGCCGGCCGCCCGACGATCCTCTATTTTCACGGCAATGCGCTTCATCTGGGTAAGCGAGCGGCCTGGTTTCATGCGTTTATCGATGCCGGATTCGGTCTGGTGGCGGTGAGCCATCGCGGCTTCGGAAAAAGCGAAGGCAGCCCCACGGAAGCAGGACTCTACGCGGATGCGCGCGCCGCGATCGAATATGCACAAGGCACGCTTAAAATACCTTCAAAACAGCTCATCTATTTCGGCGAATCACTCGGCAGCGGCGTGGCGGTGCAGATGGCGACCGAGCGCCCGCCGGGGCTTTTAGTGCTGCAAGCTCCCCACACGTCGGTGGAGACGCGCGCCGCAGAGCTTTGTCCCTTCCTGATCGGTGTCCGCCACCTGGTGCGCGACAAATACGACTCGCTGTCGAAAATCGCCAGCGTTGAAGCGCCACTTCTTATTTTGCACGGAGCAAAGGACGCCATCATCCCGCTGCGCCATGGCGAAACTCTTTTTGCCGCAGCGAACCAACCTAAAGCCATGGTGGTCTACTCGGAGGTGCACCATGACGATTTCAGCGGCGAACAAATACTGACACCGTTCGTCAAAACAGCAAGAACACACGGGCATATCTGAAGATCGCTTCACTCAGGTTCCTGCAAACCTTGGCGGGGGGCAGACGCTGCCCCAGGCGGAGGTGAGCGACGCCGCGTTACGCCAGGAGACCACTGCGGCGATGATGACGGCGACAGAGGCGCCACGAAGATCGGTAGACCAATTCCGACGCCACGGATCGGCTGAGCCTTCTAAAGCCCGCGGAGAACGTCGCAGGACCGCCATCAGGCCGTGACGAATAGGGTGCTCATATTTCCGCCACTGGGTTCTATGCCCGTGGCAAATGCCGATGACCCGAAGTTCTGAGTTGGACCAACTATCCTCCATCCCAATCGCAAGCGTGGGCATCACACTTGAATTCCGGACAGCTGCATATCGTCGCCGCGCGAGCTCTTCGGTTTCGGCCAATAGCCTGATCGCGCGCGCGCTGGCCCGACCTGGACTGTTTCGACGGGGCCTATTCCGATGATCTGGACAATCGCCTCTTCGTCTCCCGCCCCATCCCAATGAACTGCCCGCGCCGGGTGCAGAACATAAACCGGCCTTCATCGGAACCGCCTTGTTGAAGTCGAGTTCGTCGCCGACACCCATCCAGCAAGTTCCTTTGATCACCGTCACATGCCGATCCTGCGAGTGGAAATGTGGGCTCGAATGAGCACCCGGCGGAAATCTGACACGGATGACGTAAACGCCCAGCTTTGTCGCCGAACAAAACCGCCTGCTCAGCGCCGACTCCAAGGGGGGTTTGAAGGGAACCTCTTCTGGCAACATTCGGATGAAGCCATCATCCGATTGCGCAGTAAGTGGCAAGCAGATTGCGGAAACAATCAATAACGTCTCGGTGATGGTCGGACCCAAAAACTTCACGTGCGTTTTCTTCAGCTTCGAGAATACCAAATACTGACAGCTCTGAGTTTGATGAATTTAGTGGAATTGAGACACCCGACGGATCGTCAAAATGTTCTGTCGGTTATTCTCCCGGTTAGTTAGCGCTTGCCTCCAGCCAATTTTCCGCCCGCCCGTTGCCAATGACCCCATTGGGAGGAAACCGCATTGTTGGCCTCGCTCCAAGCGGCGTCCGTCGGCTCAACCCCTCGTTGCCGCCAATTTTTAAACCATCACGGCGATTCTCGGAACGAACTGAAATGTCATCCCCCTGCCACTGCGCTTTACCAAATCGGCGCCAATGACGAGGGCCTAAAGATGAGGACGGACGCAATTGCTTCTGTCGCTGATTTATCTTGGCGTCTTTGTTTGGCTCTCCCTTGGCATTCTACTGAGGCCACGCATTTTGCAGACCCGGCTGTTTCAGCGCCTGTTCAACAAATTTCGGCTCCACCCACCTCTTCACGTCAAAGGCTGCAATGATGATCCGCGCCTCCTTCGCGTTTTCGATCTTCGATTGATAGACCGCGAGAGTGTACTCGTCGATTCGCGGAGACGAGGCGAACCGAACACCCGAAATTGCAGCGAGTACATTCCGCTACGTTGCCGGATCGACGCCGCTTCGTTAGAATAATCGGGCCGACGCCGCTTGAACGCCCATCATCGCCGCATCCCCTGCCAAATCGCCAGAAGCAGTGCATTACGGCGTTGCCGCCCCATCAACCGGCGACTTTTTCAAGATATCCGCCAGTTGCGGACATCATCTGTTTTCGACCGATCACGGAGTTTTCGAAAAGATGTAAGATAAAGATGTAAAAATAGAGCGGCGATTGAACGCCGACGAACAAGCCATACGAATTTGTTGTTCCGGTGGCGTGGCGCCACGGCTTCGGGCGACGTAGAAACCGCTCCTGGCACTCACGTCCCCTGCAAGGGCCGAAGATCGTAACGCGCGGCCGTTCACGAGACGGACCGCACGAGCTTCGCCCTACTGCAATTATGATCTTACGCGGCTAGCGGCACGAATTTCACCTGACTAGTCTTATGGTGGGAGGCAACGAGCGGGGCGCTCGATGCCGGGACGGCCAGCGGCTGAGCCGGATTTCCAAATCCGAAAAATAGTCCCACCCGCTGACCAGATCATTGGTTAAGCAGCAACCTTGTCGCATTCCGCGGCGCAAGCCTTACATGACTCGCCGCAAGCTTTGCATTCGGCAACCTTGGGGTATTTTTCGCATGCTTTCTGGCAGTCCCTACAGACCATCGCGACCGCCTTGGCCAAATGACCAGTATGCTCTGAATTAACCGAAGCAAGCGCAGCTAGTGCACCACAGGCCTCAACCAGCTGAAAGGCCGCGTCTGCGCAGTCGGACATGCTCGTGTCCTTCATCTTATACATGCCGAGGCAATGCCTGAGGCAGTCATTGCCCGTCGCAACACAATGCGCGGCGGCTTTCTCAAGCGCCTCGTATTTCGGCGGATGCATGGGTTCTTCCATCTCTCCGCCGCCTGCGGCTTGAGCAAATGCCTTCGAAGCTGACGCAATGGCGGCTGCCGTTCCGACGGCAGCAATGAATTCACGGCGTTGCATGGTTTTTTCCTCCTAACAGGGTTCGAGTACAAAGTTCGAACCACCCCTTCGCACGTAGAATTCGCTCTACGTTGCAAACACGATAAACCGAACCCATAGGGGCAGGTTTGCCGAGTTCTATTGCCGCAGCATTGTGATGCCAGGGAAAGCCGATCCGCCAGGCACAACCGCGCCAGGCAGAGCGCTACGGCTACGCTATAACGAAGCCAGGTGGTTTGCACCATTCCTTTCGAGAAAGTAGCGCGCAGCCGTGGCATTGCAATGAAGCGTTTTGAAGTAGGCCAAAGCCAGCATCGCCGCCACCACGCCAATTTTGTGTTCAGGAGACTGTGAAGCGGTAAGTGCCGGAGGTCTGGCGCCCATAGACCGAAACCATATGCCAGCTTACCATATAGGTGCCTGGCGGGAGGGCGCGGCTGAGCCTGATGATGACAATCTGCTGATCTGAAGGGTCGTTAACCGGCCTGCTCACCGGAATCGCAGCCCCGGTGGCAGTTATGATCTGAACGCTGGACAAGGCTGCGACCACGCCTAGGTCAAAATGGAGCCTGACTTCGCGTGGAGAGCCGCTCACGGTCAATCCGACGCCGGGGACCGCGTGATCGAGAAACGCCCCACCCCCGAACCGGGCATAAGCCTGTGACGCCGGGCCAAACGCAGCTACACTTCCGGCCGCAGCAATGAATTTCCGGCGATCCGTCATTTTACATCCTAAGGCTCCGCTCGATGAAAATACCGGGAATACTTTAGATTCCAAAATCGATGGACCGTAGCTTCGCCGAGCGATCCCGCGCTTCGGCGACCCGCGGACACCTCCTGAAACGAGTCACCCTAGGGAAAAGCGGGGGCAATTATCCCGGCGCGTCCCGCAAGAACCCGGCGACAGACTCGACACAGGGACCAAGCACGTTGGCGCTTCGCTCGCTCGATGACGATTAGAGTGACACTTTCAGGCTCTGAGGAACCTCAGCGGCTTAAGGGGTATTGTGGCTGGAGAGGCTACCACAACCAATCGGAAAATTCGATCCCCGGTCACCATGTCGGTTCGTCGGTTTCCAGTCCGTTTTAACTCGTAATCAGCCTCAAAACATAAGGAGAGGGCTATGCGTTCAATCGTGATCTCTGCAATCGCAATTTCCTTAATAGGTGTCGCACCGCAAATCGCGCGCGCCAAGCAAACCTACACGCTTCAGCAGTATCCAGAAGGTTTCGCAAACGTTCCATGCAGCGCCTTCAAAAAGAACCCCGACGGATCATGGAAAGAAGTAGCGGTATTTGTTTTTCACGGTCAGCAGTTTACCGGGAACACCTATTCCGCAGGCTCGCGAGAGGGTAGTATAATCAATCAAAAGTGCGGCGCGAAGTAATCGGCCTTCTTAAGGCGCGATGCGGCGAGTTTGGCGGTCGTGAGCCGCAAAACAGGCTGAGATCCGCCTTCGGCCCACGCATCCACGTCATACGACATTTTATATCGGATCTTGAGTTTTACTTTGGCTTGACATCCCATCGAAATTTCCGCGCCAGCCCGACAAAAAGACCTTCGTCGCGGTCCGTATAGTGGCGCGAACATGCCGATGCCGGTTCCTCTCCTGATCTGATAGAGCGTGTCGAAGACATTCACCCCGTCGAAGCGCAGGGTAAGAGGCTTCATGTTCCAGCCTTGGAACTCGTGCGTGATTCCAACATTGACCTGCGCATAAGGAGCCACGTGGCTGATATTGGCGTCGCCGCTGCGCAAGCCGCTGCTGTCGTTGCTGCCGTCCCCATCGCAAAGGCACCGTGCTAACGGTCCCGCAGGCTGCAAAACGTCGCCTTCCTTGATGGGGCGGAACTCGTCAAACTCCCCGTAATAATTTTTCCACTTGTTCTTGAGCATGTCCTTCGTCGGATTGCAGAGGATATGCCAGAACACGGTATTATAAAGATATTTTGAAATGGCAACTGTAACCCGCTTGAGCATTTTTCAATCATACCCTACATGATCTTTGTAAATAATGCGACCATGATATGTGCAAACCGCAGAATGAGGATTCCAACAATCCGGTCCCCATTGATACGCTGAGGTGGGATCATGCCGGGGCTGATAATAGTACGCAGCATTAGGAAATGGGCAATCGAGAAGCCCACAATGGTTTTGCCTCGCGAAAGCCGGTCCTGCGGCTAATGCTCCCACAAAAGCGGCAGCAGTCAGATTTTTTAGCATTTCATCCTACAGCCGCCGAAGAGACAATCCCCCTAACTTACAGGAACTGATTCCGCATATCGCCAGTCTATCAGCAAATTGGCATCGCCGCTCGAGCGATGTGCCGAGTTAGCCCTTGACCGAGTCATTCACATCTTACCGGAAACTGGCAGAGCGCAGACGAGCCCTTGCCAGTCCTCTAGGTCAAGCTCAGGATTTTTGTCGCCGGTATTTTGCGTAAAGCGCGACTCCGTCCGGATCTCTAGGGGAAGATTTTAAAGCTTACTGTTGGGATTGACCGGGCTGGCTAGATGGTGATTGTTGCGAGGGCATGTTGCAAGCACCTAGCAACAAAGCCAAAACGGCAAGCATTGAAGCCAAAAAGGATCGCATGGTACCTCCCTTATTCAAATTGGTCGAACCAACAGGCTTTCGTCCAGGGCACAGTCGGGCTCTGGATTTCCAGCAACCTTCTTTAAACGTTTGACCCACGCCGAACCCGACAGGACTCGGTCTGCTGATGTCCCCTGCAGGACCAAGATCGTCGATCATTTGGACAACGGGAGCGGTTTCCGATTTGTTCAGCAATCGGTAGAAACGGATTTGCGAAAAGGGACAGCTCCAACAATGTCTCAGCCGAGTTTTCAGCCTGACACAGCTCGCTACTCTCGGGCGTGATGAACCACAATTATGGTGTGGTCCGCCTCGGATTCCTTCGTCGCGGCTTGTGCCGAGCAAAGCGAATCCTGTCATCGATCCTCGCTAGCTGCACGTCAAATTGCCATTCGCCCTGGTGGCAAGGCCGCGATTGACGAGAAGCACCGTGGGCTTGGGACGGCTGGTAGCGTTGCTTCATTCTCGAACACGCCGATAAAGCAAGGTGGCAGAGTGGGTGCAATTGCTCTTCCCCGTCGAGTACCTTCTATCGTGGTGAGAGGCTGCCCGTGAACGATCTTGCGGACGGGAGTCTGGGAGGGCGACCGGGAACCGTACACGCCGGTGCAGCCTCTCAACTTACTAACACGTTTCAGGTCATGAAATCCTGACATATTAGCGATCACGCAGAATGCCTATCTCTAGGGCTTAGCTTTTATTCCTGCGGCGTCCAGACCGACCGCAAATGCCCCGAGTGCAATATTGTCAATTTCCAATTATCCAATTCGATGATGACACCCGCTCTCTTTATAGAGCGAACTGATCCACAGGCAGACATACCGCTGCCCCCTGTCCCGGCACATGATCTCGGACCCTGGGGATCCCCTCGCCTATCGAACCTTGTTTACCGCTGGTCAGGGTCCTCGCAATCAGGCGTCGAAAGAGCGTCATCATGTCACGTGACCAGATTGTCGGGTAATCAATGGCCACCTAGCGATGGGCACATACTAACATGTACCTCAAGACGTAGCCGCTCGGACTTATTTGGGGCCTCGCACATTCGCCGGGATTCGGTCATCCCGAGCGCGGCGCTTCTGGCGCCAACGCAGGAAGCCGGTCACATAGAGGGCCAGCGGCACAAAGCCCATTACCATAATCAACGCCCGGCCAGCGTTTCCGAAGGCCTCGCCGCAATGCAGCGGATATTGCCATTCGAGAAATGTCTCGCCAGCGGAAAACTTGTTGCGATCCTGCACATAAAGGACCTGTCCGCTGTATTGATCGATCGTGACGTTCCTGTTCGTGCTCGCCCGGTTCGGCTCATCGTCCGCCTGCTTGCCGACGACATAAACACCTGCTGAACCTCCCGGCAGGAGAATCCAATGCAGCTCGCCGTCGGGAAACACCTTGTCCGCGATGGCAGCGGCGCCATCAAGACTGAGTGGCGGTCGACCGGGAATGGGCGTCGACCTTAAATTTTGCGGCTCTTTGCGGATTAACGAGAACAACTCCACCACGGAGCGCACCTGCGGCTTGAAGATCATGGAGATCCCCGAGAACAGCAAGACCATCAGAATGGTGGAGAGGTAAAGCCCAAAGGTCTTGTGCAGATCATAAGTGATCCGCTCGGGGGTTGCGCGCCACTTGATCGTCAACGCATGGTGCCAATTGCCATTGCGGGGCCACCACAGATAAAGGCCGGAGAGTAGCGAGATGAAAAGAACAATCGCAGGAATACCGACGACATAGGCTCTGTCATAGCCAAGCAATAAGGTCCAATGAAAGTCCATGACGATATGGATGAACGGCTGGGAAAGCAGTCTGTCCCCATGCAGCAAAAGCCGTCGGCCGGTTGCCTTTGCGGTGTAGGGATCAACGAAGACCTCATAGACATCCGTTTCTAGATCATCGTCGGCCGGCACAATAAAGATCACCGCCGCAGCTAGCCCGGAATGGCGCGGCATTCTGAGCCTCTCCGGCAGGCCGCCCGGCGGGGCGGCCGCTTTGGCGGTGGCAATTATCTCGCCGAGCGGGCGATAGGAGACACCGCTTGGCGGCACGGCAACGACCATGATGTCTTTGTTCAGCCATTCATCGATGGACTGCCAGAAGGCGAGGATGCTGCCAGTGAGGCCAACGACAACGAATATCGCCCCCAGAAAAAGACCGAGAGTGCGATGGACCGTCGCCCAGAGCTTGCGGCCATACTGCAACCGCTGTGCGCCTCGTGCCAGAGGCAAGGGTCGATTTGCGGTACCGCTCTCGATGACATTTCCCTCCATGCTAATGCCTCCGTGCGCCGCGGCATCATCCTTCGGTGACACAGTGTGTTGAAGTGGCGTTCGCAATCCGAGAATGGACGCACTTGCTATTCACCAATCCGCTTGATTAGGCACAGACAAGACATCCTCCAGTGGCGCATTGCCGCGGGCGCACGATCTCAATCACCAAGACGCACTGGGTCAGAAAAACACGACAAGATACCGGTCGACCCTTGGGTATTACCGCCTGGTTCAGACGGCAGGCAGCAATCCGGGCCGCCAACCACCGAAGGTAGAACCTTGCCGAAATCGCGCTAAACGTGTTCGAGTCGATTTCATCAAATGCTGGGTTGTATCCATATGTGCCTTAGACGCTCGTAGCGCCTAATGATGCAACTCTATTATTATTGCACGCAATGATGAGCCAAACGACCGGCCTCATTTTCCATTCTCTCGAATGGAACAATGCAAGACGATAAATTGTTCCGCGTTGGCGGGAAATGGTGGTTACAACCATCGTTATTGATGGTACCATATAGGCGCTTAGGAACAATTCATTGGTTCAGAGCGTGAGCACGAAACGAATTATGATCGGCGTGATCGCGCTTTATGCGGTCCTGCTGCAATCATTCGCCGTCTCTGCCTTCCCTGCCGCAGGTTTCGATTCCTTCGGCGGTATCGCCTGTCTTCAAGGTGCCGGCACCCCGGCGGCGCCAGCGAATGACCTTCACCGCCGTCACGGCGTTTGCTGTCTCTTGGTGTGCGCTGCGTCTGGTTTCATCGGCATCGCAATCACTAGCTTAGAAGTTGTTTTCGCGGGGCTTTTCGCTTCTCCCTATGTTTTCGGCAAGACGCAAGGCGGAATCGTCAGGTCGCCGCTAAGATTCTATTTTGCGGCGCGTGGCCCGCCCCAAGGCACCTGATCGCGGTCAATCCCGTTCGGCTTTTCAAAAAACCTGATTTGTTGCCCCCTCCGGCGCTGTTGCGAAAGTCCGTCTTTTTGCATCGCGCACTGCCGAAGAATAACGGGTCATACCCCAAACGACTCTAGGCTTTGGGATTACGAACGGGCTTCCGCGAGAGCTTTGAATGGCTCCGAACGCCAAATGAGGCGCCGGACGATCAACCAACCGATAGAACGAACAACTCACACATGCATCGCAGCCGCGTGCCGCATGCGTCACCATCCATATGCATGAAAGGAACATGACATGAGCTTCATCACTGCTGTGCTTAAAAGACGAGAGGAGGCGGCTGCCACTTCGCTTGAACGGCCAATTGTCGATTTGAAAGGGGCGATGATTGCCACCGCTGTGCTGTGCGCCTTCTTCATTGGCGTGCGCACCTATGAGCAATTCTTCCACCGGACAGCCGGAATAGATGCCTTTTCCGATGAGTTTCAACTTTATTGGGTGTCTGTTCTGTACATCGCGTCAATGGCCGAATTGATCTGCTTTCTCGCTTTGGTCGTCTATCTCTGGAAGACGCGCGACCTTGATGTTGCGAAGGTTGAGCCTCGTGAAGAGCTTCGCCGGATTTTCTATCTCTTGGGCTGGATATTGGTTTACGGACTCGCCTTCTATTGGGGTGCCAGCTACTTCAGTGAACAAGATGCAGCCTGGCATGAGGAAGCGTTCCGCCATTCGGCCTTCACGCACCTAAATCTCATCAAGGTTGTTGTGGCGACCCCGATCTACATCATCGGCGGCCTTGGTGCTTTTATGTATGCCCGGACTCGCCTTCCAACCTTTGCCAGCAAGGGCGTTTCGATCGCTTTCGTATTTTTCGTCTTCGGTCCGTTGATGATTCTTCCAGCGGCTGGTTTCGCCGAATGGGGAACTACCGTCTGGATCATGGAGGAACTATCCGTTGGTCCGCTCCATTGGCCATTCGTGTTCTTTGGCTGGTTCTCCCTCGGGATATTTGGCGTGTCGCTCCAGATCCTCACGCGAATGCAGGAACTTTGCGCAGGCCATGAAGGTCTGCCTGCTGCCGCATCCGCAGAGTAAATAGCTGGTGGGGAGCAGGGTCTTCGCCTGCTCTACCAGTCGAGCATCCAGCGGCGTCAATCGTCGCTGGAGTGCAATCTGATGCTGGCGCTCCTTTGAAAATGCTCTCGTCCTGGGCCGGCAACTCTCGAGTCCAGTTTCTTCCGGCATGACGGTGTGGCGGAGCGACCAAGCCTCAACCGTTATATACGACATGCGACCAGCTTCGCAGATGCGAGAGCATGCTGGAGTAACAGAGATGAACGTCTTGCCGGCCCGGCGTCGGGCCGCCGTCATCGTATTTTTAGCAACCGTCATGAGCTACGCGCCTTGCGCGATGGCGCATAAGACAAGCTACGGCTATCTCAAGGCCGATTTCGCTGGCGAAGCAGTGTCTGGCAGGGTTGAACTCGCGATTCGGGACTTTGATTTCGCGTTTTTTGATTTTGCTTTTGGCCCAGCCTCTAATGGCGACGGCAAGCCCAATTTGGGGCAGCTGCATCGCCATGAACGGCAGATTGACGGTCTTCTTCTCAACAAAATCTCCCTCGGTTCGCCGGGCGCGCCATGCAGCCTCGAGCCCGGCCCTATTGCGATCGATCTCCGTGGCGGCGAGTACTTCATGATCTTGCCCTTTTCTGGCACCTGCAAAGCGCTCGGCGGACCGGTGCAAGTTGGCTATGATCTGATGTTCGACGTCGACGCACAGCACCGCGCGCTCATAGACGTCAAACGCGACAACGCCGTCTACTCAGGAGTCATCACTCCCGAGACCAAGGTACTCCGCTTCGGTGACGACACCAAGAATCTCCGCGACACCATCCTGGCCTATATCTACCAGGGCGCGCATCACATCTGGATCGGCTACGATCATATTTTGTTCCTTTGCTCTCTCCTGTTGCCAGCTGTGCTCATGCGGATGAAACACAACTGGCTGCCCGTAGAAGGTTTGGCCGCAGCTTTTTGGAGCACGGCCAAGGTGGTCACAGCTTTCACACTCGCGCATTCGGTTACCTTGTCGGTTGCGGCCTTCGGCATTGTCGAATTGCCATCGCGATTTGTCGAATCCGCGATCGCGGCCTCCGTCGTGGTCGCCGCGATCAACAACATTTATCCTATGATTACGGGCCGCCTATGGGTCGTGGCTTTTGCGTTCGGACTGATCCACGGCTTCGGATTTGCCAGCGTGCTGAGCGAGTTCGGTCTACCCCCCGACCGCAAGCTCATCGCCCTGCTCGCTTTCAACATCGGTGTAGAACTGGGCCAGCTTGCGCTCGTCGCCGCTGTGCTACCGGCCTTGTTCCTTGCCCGCCGCACGATCACCTATACCAGGGTGGTGATGCCCGCGGGCTCACTTGTAATCGCCGTGATTGCGTTGATCTGGTTTGTCGAGCGCATTACGGGCGTGGGCGATCTCTTAGGGGGTTAGCAAGCGGCCTTGATAGGTTTGCTCGCCTGGCGTTGTTACCTTCGCGGGTCTTGCTGACAGTGCGGTCCCTATATCCCAATGCTTTGGATCCCTGCGCCAAAGAGCCAAATTACCCAAAGGAATCGGCTATGACCCGCGGACTCTAACAATCTCGCCGGAGATCATCCGCATGGCCTCGATGGTGCCGCCGGGATCGCGGGCGAGAACGACCCCGTTCCGCATCGCACTGCCAAGCCCGGGCAGAAAAGATCGGCAGGTCTCAGAATATTCGTCCCCGCGTGTCGGACAGCCTCACAGGAAATCGTTTCAGCCTTTATCGGGAGTGCTGCGCCTCGGAAAAGGCGGGCCTCGTTTTGAAGCAGCCGGGCGGATGGCTTGGGCCGACGCCGCAAGTAGCGGCTGGATTGCAGGAGCGGCGACGAGTTGCCCGAGGAGGATTTGGAAGTGATGAGCCATCGATCCTATTTTCTGCCGCTCGCTAGTGCATTCCTTTTCATCGAAGGCATGTTTCAACCCGCCGCGGCATATGTTGATCGTGGCGAGTCTGGCGCAGACCTAACGTGGATGACACTCGCCGCCGAGCCTGCCTTCGAGCTCCATACCACTCAACCGCCTCTGCCGAAGCCCGCGAGTCTGGGGCAACGCGTCGCCCACGCGATCATTGTGCGCACATCTCCCGAAAAGGGGGCGGTGGCCCCGCAAAACGTCGGGAAAGTGGAAGTCTGGTACGATGCCGGGATCCGAAATGAATTCGTCGCATTGGCTGTCATCAATGCGGCTGGAGATCGTGTCGATAAACACGACGCTGCCATCGACATGTTCGATCCGAGCCACGTATCCACGAGTGTCGAAGCCTTGACGCCGGGTGAGTATACAGTGCGCTACCGGGCCATATCTGCTGACGGCCATCAGGTAAGCGGCGCTTGGGTCTTCGAAGTGAACGGCCAATAAATGAAATTTCTACAGGTGGAATCCTGCGCAGAAGGAGAAACCAATGAACGCGGCTCACTGGATGAATTGGCCCTTGTCGAATTGGCGGCCAATCGCATTAGTCTTTGCATCAATGGGATTTTTGTACCCTCAATGGCAGGCGCTCTGGCAAATGCGCGACGCATCGTCCGAAGAAGGCAAGAATCTTCCATCTTGTCTCAAGGTAAGCGATTTCTATTCGGTGCATCTCACAAGCTTTTTCCTGGCCGCCGCTTTGGACGACGATAGTGACCCAAGAGAAAAAGCTATGAGATACAATCAGTACTGCGACCGGATACCGGGAGCGGGGAAGGTGATTTTCACGGTCGATCTCATGGAGCAAGATGCGAGAGACCAATCCGTGGTGCTCTCACTTTCACAATACAACCCTCAAGGACAGCTCACTCTGGTGAAGACCCTGCCCGCGGGTCATCATCCGCGGGGGGTGCTAACATTGGATATCCCGATCGTGGAACGAGGCAAATACCTCCTCAAGGTAGCGTTTGGTGAAGCAAAGACTAAAGACGACATCATCGAGATGCCCATACTGGTTGGTGAATGAATGTTCTATGTCGTGACTTCACGATCTCTTGGGCAGGCGCTGTTCCGTAGTTCAAGATAATGTCCGACTGGACCCGGCAAGTGGGACCCGCATCGGCAAGTTAGGAAAACTCATCAGACCCGCTCGGTATCGATGCTATGTTTTGGCTGTTCTGAGAAGATGGGCAATGCTAGCCTGTCCAGGGCATCACACGCCTCTCGAGTTGTCTCCACATGGTCTAACAACAATTGAGAGAGTTTGTTGCTGCTGCGCAAAGACAATAAAATAGGCAGCCGCAATGAACAGGGCGAATATGAACACCTTGAGTATATGTCGCTTTATTCCTGCTGGCTTGCTTAGGTAGATACGTCCCACATCTGGCTCATTAATCTCACTCAATGTCGGTTCCCCTCAGGAATAGTTGGACATAATAGGCGTACTTAGCCATCGCTAAGACTGATCAAGCTAGCGCCGAACGACATTCTAAATCCGTGACTTTAGACGTTCGTCTGGATCAAAACCCGCCATGTCACGGAGGGCCTGTGTGCGGCATTCTTGCAACAGAGGCGCGCTTTTTATGAACATGAATATGCTTTTTAGGCGAGACTTTTCGCGACGAAACGTCGTTGGTGCAGAGGCATTCGTAGCGACGGCTCGGACACATCGAATCCGAGGGACGCATCGTGAGCCTACCTCATTTCACGGAGGTCACGTGTGTAAATCTCTCCGTAAATCCAGCCGATTGCGAGGGTTTGGTCTTACGAGGGCCGGCGTGGCGGAAACCTCGACCCTGGCGTTGATCACGGCTCTTACGCTGCAAGCCACCCCGGCGTCCGCCCAAGAGGCTCCGCTAGCGCCCGCTCAAGACACGACCCAAGGGGCAGCTAAAGAAGTTTTCCAAGGTGATATTGAGCTGGCGCCCGTGGACGTCGTCGCCAGTTCCGTACCGTCATTTGCATGGGGCGACAATTGGGTGCCGCCTCCGCCGAGCGCGGGGATCGGGGAGGCGACCGACATGAGCGAGGCGGCAAGTGCATTTACCGTTTCAGGCGAACAGGTCAATGAGCGGATTTTCTCACGGCCCGGAGAGGCGCTCGAAATCGTCCCGGGCTTGATCGCCACCCAGCATAGCGGCGACGGCAAAGCCAATCAATGGTTCTTGCGCGGCTTCAATCTCGATCATGGAACCGATCTTGCCATTTTCATGGACGGCATGCCCATGAACATGCCCACCCATGCGCATGGCCAGGGCTATGCGGATGTCAATATGTTGATTCCGGAGCTCATCGGCTCGATCAATATCGAGAAGGGCCCTTACTTCGCCGACGTGGGTGATTTCGCCTCGGCCGGATCGGTTCATATCAATCTGATCGATGGCGTCGATGGGCTGCAGATGAAGGCGACGCTCGGCAGCTTTGACTATCAGCGCTATTTGGGCATCGATTCTTTTAAAATCGGGGATGGCAATCTTCTCATCGCTGGAGAGGTTGGGACCTATAACGGCCCGTGGACCCTTCCTGGCGATTTGGTCAAGTTGAACAGCGTCGTGCGCTATTCTCAAGGCACCGACACGAATGGCTTTTCCTTGACCGGAATGGCCTATGGCAACCATTGGAACTCGACCGACCAGATCCCCGAGCGGGCGGTCCCCGACATCGGCCTTTACGGCTATATCGACCCATACGATGGCGGCAATACACAGCGCTTTTCGCTATCAGGCCAATGGGCGATGACAGATGGCGCCAACGCCTGGCACGTGAACGCCTTCGCGGTCAGAAGCGCCCTCAATCTCTGGAACGATTTCACCTATTACCTTGAGAACCCATACCCCATTGGCGATCAATTTCATCAGCATGAAACCAGGACATTTGGAGGGGTCTATGGCTCCTATACATTGACGGGGAACATCGCAGGTGTTCCGACTGAAAACGAGATTGGCGTGCAAACCCGGTTCGACGCGATCAATCTCCTCCTCGACAACACTTATGAGCGGGGATTTCTGTCGCCCATCCGGCAAGATACCGTCGACGAAGGCAGCATTGGGGTCTACGCTCAGCAAACCGCGCATTGGAGCGACTGGTGCAAGACCGTTATCGGCATCCGGGGTGATTTCTACGCGGCCTCGGACGACCAAGTGGTTCCAGTAGACACTCAGGCGTTGAATTCCGGCAAGCCCACGGCTTTCGTGCCTGGCCCCAAGGCTTCCATCATCTTTGGACCTTTCGACAAAACTGAATTCTACATGGATGCTGGCCAGGGCTTCCACAGCAATGACGTTCGCGGTGTGACAGTCCAGGTGGAGCCGACTGTGCCGACAGAGAGACTGAACCCGGGGACTTTCCTTGTACCGACTCAGGGAGCCGAAATCGGCATCAGGACCAAAGCGATCGAAGGGCTGAATAGCTCGGTCGCCGTGTTTGGCCTCGACGCGGCGTCTGAAAACATTTTTGACGGGGACGCCGGAGATACCCAGCCGACGACCCTGCCGACACGGCGGATCGGGATCGAATGGACCAATGATTACCATCCAGTTTCCTGGTTCGACCTTGACGTCGATTTTGCCGACACGAGGGCGCGCTTCATCGGTTATGATTACGCCCAACAAGCGACCTATGTCTCTCTTTGGGGCTATCCCGAGGCATCAATCGGCAATGCGCCAGGAAACTACGTCCCTGGCGCCGCGACGATCGTCGGCTCCATCAAGGCCACAATCGGCGAGAAAACCGGCTGGTTCGGAGGGCTCGAATATCGCTATTTCGGGGCCCGGCCGCTGACCGAGGACGGCGCCTTCTGGTCTCCGGCGATGGGGCTCCTCAATGCGCGCGTGGGGTATAGATTCGACAATGGCTGGACGCTCCAGCTCGACGGCCTCAACGTAACGGACAGCAAGTCGGACCAGATCACCTATGCCTACGGCTCTCTTTTGCCGACGGATCCACTTTATGCGCAATGCAATGGCCCTGTAGCAAACCGGCCACCGGTCGCGGTCTGCCAAAATGGCGTCATGGACCGGGTCTTCAAGCCCGTGGAGCCCCTGCAACTGCGATTAACGCTCGTAGGCAAGTTCTGAAAATCAGCTGATTGGGAAATCAACCCTAACAAGGAAAAAAGCCCATGTATCGGAAAATTCTCCTGGCATCGGTCGGTGCCATCGCTCTCGGCGGGTCTGCGGTGTTGGCGGCCGATCTTTCCATGACTCCGTCACCCCCTCTCCCGGTGTTCACTTGGACCGGCATCTATGTCGGCGGCCAGGCGGGCTATGCCTGGGGCAGCGGCGGCTTTAACTACTCTGGATTTGATCCGTTTGACGGTATCACTTTTAATAGCGGCGCCAGTGAGACTTTCCATGGGGTGATCGGCGGCGCTCATGTCGGCTATAACTTCCAGATCAACCAGTGGGTGGTTGGCCTCCAAGGTTCAATGGACGGGACCAGCTTGAGTAATAGCGTGACCACCAACCTTTCCGCCTTTACCGGCAGCATTTTGTCGGCGTCGGCGAACTCCAGCATCCAGGGCTCGATACGCGGCCGCGCCGGTTTCGCCTGGGACCGCGCATTGATCTATGCCACCGGTGGTGTCGCGTTCACCAGCGTCCACACCAGCTACGCTTTCATAGGCAACATTGATGGAAATCCGCTCATAAACGGCGGTTCTGCCTTTAACTCAACGAGCATCCTCTCGAACACCCGTACTGGCTGGACGGTCGGCGGCGGCGTCGACTATGCCGTAACCGACAATTGGTCGGTCTTCGCCGAATACCGCTATACCGATTTCGGCACGATTTCGAACCCCGGACTTTCCGCGGCAGGGTTTATAAGCGCGCCCATCCTGACGAACGCCTTCCTCAACGTCGATCGTATGTTGAACCAAAGCCAAGTGGAGGTGGGCTTTAGCTATAAGCTCGGCAGCTATGCTCCCGCTCCGGTCGTCGCCAAATATTAGGCCAAACGTTGGGACCCGGTATGGAGAAGGCGATGGTTGGCAGGATCCAGGAATTTTCGGATCTCATCGCTCCCGTTGATGCCGATTCGTTCTTTTCTGAGTATTGGGAACGCAAGCCTCTCCACATACAACGTGATGATCGCGCCTACTACAACAACCTTATCACAGCTAAGAATCTGGAAGGCATTCTTTCGAATGGAGATTTAAGATTTCCGGCGATTCGGCTTGCCCAGAATGGCAGGTATTATGAGCCGGAGGCGTACAGCCGCAATATCAAGTTCGGAGATGATTTTTTCAACGGAGTACCCGATCTCGACACGATTAATCGTGAGTACCGGTCTGGAGCCACGGTGGCGATGCCCGCTTTCCATCGTATCTGGGCGCCCTTGAGGGAATTGTGTCAGACCCTTGAGATATATTTCGATCACGCCCTGCATGCGAATGTCTATATCACGCCCGGGAACGCATTGGGCTTTACTCCGCATTACGATACGCATGAGGTGTTCATCATGCAGATCGCGGGAAGAAAACATTGGCGTGTTTTCGAGCCCCCACTTCTGCTGCCTCACCTGTCTCAGACCTTTACTCCGCAAGGTTACGTTCCAACGGCGCCCCTCTTAGAGCTCGATCTCGACCCCGGCGACCTCTTGTATCTTCCTCGCGGCTACGTTCATGCAGCATCGACAGCCGGTAGCTACTCGGCTCATGTGACGCTGGGGATCACAGTTTTTACCTGGGTGGAGCTTGCCAGCGAGCTTTTGCTGTTTGCGAAGAACCTGCCGGAATTCCGCCGCGCCCTACCTCCCGGCTTCGCAAGAAACCACGTTGCGAGGGTTGGGATGAAAGAAGAGCTGATTCGCCTCCTCGAAAAATTGCGGAGCAATTTCGAGCTCGATACGATGATTGACGCCTTTTCGCAGCGGGTAAGTTCGCGACACCCCAAGAGTGCACCACCGTTCCACGCTGATGTGACTGTAATCGGGCCGAACACGGAACTCAGAGTGCCCGAGAGGAATAGCATTCGCATTACCAGGCAGAACCAATATGTGGTCCTGGAATTTGCGGGACGAAAGCTCGTCTTCCCAACACAGTATCGAGCAACGCTCGAAGCGATTTGTGCAAAATCACCATTCCGATCACAAGACTTGCCCAGATCTCTTGATGATGACACCCAGCTGCGTCTGGTCCGATATTTACATCAAGAAGGATTGCTGGAGACAGACGCAAGCTGATGCCTTCGGTGGCGAGGACACGCTCGTGCCATTACTTCGATTTGTCCGAAAATTTCCGGCCGGACGGACGCGGCACAAAGACGATCATGTTCTGATCTTCCCCCTGCGGTTGCAGACCAAATGATCCTTCGGCTTCTACTCCGCGCGCGCATACGAACCACGCGCCACAGCAGAATCAAAAATGATTCATGGAAAGCAGCAACTTCTTGGATTGGTCGTCTCTATCCTTTCGGACTCAGCGAGCCCCTGCCATGTGGGGTCTTCATCGTCGTGCAGGTCCCTTTGGGGACATATTTCCAGCGAGCCCCGTCATAATTAACCGTTTGCGTGCCCGAGCAGGTCATCCCTGCTCCCGCAGCGCAATCATTTTGGCCCTTGAGTGCAACGCCATAGCACTTATCCTTGCCCGGCAGGTTTTCTCCCATGGATTGGGCGGAATCAACCGTGGCGAGAATCACGAGCGCGCTGGTGAGTGCGGCTGCGAGCGAGGCTGTGTTGATTTCGGGCTTGTTTGTCATGGTAGCTCCTTCATCTAAATCACCTGATGGCGCGAAGACGTCCTACCCTCTTGTCCGTTGACACATTAATGCTACACCACCTTGGTCGCACCATCGAGATCTAATTGCCTTTCGATCAAGAGGCTTCAAGCTCCCGCGATCCGCCTGTGACTTCAGCTTTTTCGCGACCCCAATTCAGCGGCGTTCACCATTTACACTCCGGCTATCACCGACCGTTGGGCCAAATCGGCCAAGAGGGGCCGAATACCAGAAACAAAGGCATCCCGGTCCGCGGGCCCGATTATCGCCGTGATCTCTGTTACCGCTGCAGTGGCCTCAATGGGCCCTTTGTTTCGCAGCAGGTCCAGCAGCAGATAGATGGCAGAACTGATCTCAAGAAACCTCACTCGCTCGCTTCGATCCCGGTACAAGAGTAGGAAACTTGGTTGTGCAGGCGGTCTCTTAGGGCGGAACGTGTGGCCGATGCGATGCACAGGAAAGCGGTAGGCCAGGGGCCAAGCAAGCTCGGAAAGGTAAATTTTCTGAGAGAGGGGATTTTCTATCAACGCCGGCGCCTCGGTGGGCGGCACGGCTTCCGCGAGCAGCAAGGCGTATTCGACCCATTCATAATGGGCGAGCTCAAGCAGGAACGGCAGATCGGTCGGCACCTCAACGCGCTCATCCTGCAGATACATCAGAAATTCCTCGGCTATTTCTGCGAGATAGGGAGTCTTGCTCTGATGGTCACGCAGAAAATCTCTGATCAAGGCCTGCCACATCGCTTCACCTAGCGTCGCCTTAAGGACCGGAAACCCTGAAGCAATGAATGACGCAATGTTATTGTAGATTAGCTTTTGATAGACTTTCATTCGCTGCGGCAGCACCCCCGGGGGTTGCGGCCGGTTCTCGGGATCGCGGATGGATGCGGCAAACGCGTGTTGCAGACGCTGGAAAGGACGGATTGGCTCCGGCATTGCAGAATGATCCCCGGGGCGCGTGTTTGGCCCGAAACCCATGTATCGTTCCAATTTCCGCCATCCTTCAAAGGCGGAATGTCGAAGTCGCGTTTTGGATTTTGTTGCAGATAAGTCACGGCTTCCCGAATTCCTCGCCGCAAAGCCCGTTCCATCTCCGTGGTAACCGCGAATATCGTATCCTGCTTAAGCTTTAATCTCCTGAAAGGAAAGAAGCTATGTATCGCAAAATTTTCCTGGCATCAGCCGGTGCCATCGTTCTGAGCGGATCGGCGGCGCTCGCGGCCGAGCCCGCACCGACACCACCGCCGCCGGCTCCGGCCTTCACCTGGACCGGCATCTATGCCGGCGGCCAGATCGGCTACGCTTGGACGACTGGCAACAATTATTGGAACGGGTATGACCCCTATTTCTTCGCAGTCACCGGCAGTCCCGCCTATATCAACACAAGCCTCTACAACAACCCAAATGGTGTGATTGGCGGCGCCAACGTCGGCTACAACTATCAGTTCAACCAATTGACCTGGTTTTCGTCATCAGGGATAGTCCTCGGCATCGAAGGTTCTGTCGATGGCACCAGCCTCAGCAATACAGGTGTGGCGGCCTTCCCCGACGGGACGCTTGCGACAGTACATTCGAACTCTGACGTTCAGGGAGGGATTCGCGGCCGTCTCGGTATCGCTTGGGACCGCCTCCTCATTTACGCCACCGGCGGTGTCACCTGGGGCGGCTTCAACACCAACGTGACGATCGCAAACGCCGGACTGTCGAACGGCGGCTTTCCGTTGTTCGCTTCCGGCAGTGGGGTTTCGACCACTCGCACCGCCGGGACGGTCGGCGGCGGCATCCAGTATGCCGTGACCAACAATTGGTCCGTGCGGGCGGAGTATCGCTACACCGATTGGGGCACAATCAACCAAGGAAACTTTGGTGCCTTCGCGGTTCCGGGCGTTTACTTCAACGGACAGCGCACACTCTACCAAAACCAGGTGCAGGTCGGCTTCGATTACAAATTCGACCTGTGGGCTCCGCCCCCAGTTGTTGCGAAATACTAAGCGAAGCACTGCCTTTGACTTTTTCTGCACTAAAAACCCGGCCTCGGGAGTGGGAAAAACCAGGGGGTCAGACCCGGGGGGTCGCCGTGAGGACCGGGAACCTTGAAGCGATGAATATTCAAAGTTGTTGTAGTGGACGGATTGGCTCAGGCGTTACAGAATGATCCCCGGGCCGCGTGCTCGGCCTGAAATCTATGTATCGTTCGAATTTCCGCGAGCAAATCTTTCAACGGCGGAATGTTGAAGTCCCGCTCCAAAAGCGTAGGCAGGACCCCAAAGCGCTGATAGCAGCCGTCGAGCACCGACCAGACGGGTGGAATGATTGGCGTCCCATGCGTGTCAATCAATAGCTCGGGACTCTCCTGATGGTGGCCGGCGATATGGAGGTACGTGATCCGATTGGCGGGAAGCGCCTGCAGAAACTCGTCCGCGGAATAACCATGATTGACGCTGTTGACGTAGACGTTGTTGACGTCGAGCAGCAAATCACAATCCGCACACTCGAGAACCGCCGTGAGGAAATCGATCTCGCTGATCTCCTGCCCTAGGGGGGCATAATAGGAAATGTTTTCGATCGCGATTCGCCGCTCAAGCACATCCTGCACCTGGCGAATTCTCTCAGCCGTGTAGGCGGCTGCCTCCCACGTGAAAGGAATCGGCAGAAGATCGTAGAGATGCCCATTGTCCCCGCAAAAGCTCAGATGCTCGCTGTAGAGGAGCATCCGGTGGTCATCGAGAAATTGCTTCAATTCGTGAAGGAAATCGAAGTCAAGGGGTGATGGCCCGCCCAATGATAAGGACAGCCCATGCGCGACGAAGGGCGCGCGCTCGGTCAGCGACCGGAAACTCTTGCTGAGGGTGCCGCCCACTCTCATCCAATTCTCGGGCGCAACCTCGAAAAAGCCGATGCAATCGGGAATCGACGCCGACAAGGACTCAAGGAACGAGCGGCGAAGGCCGAGGCCTGCGCCGCTAACCGGGCAATCGAACCGCTCTGACACTTGGCCCCTGCGTTTCTAGAACATAACTTGAGCCGCTCCAGTGATCTGCCAGCTGTTTTTCATCTGCAGGCCGTACAGGTCTTGATAGAGGGGCAAGCCACCTTCGAGACCTATGCTGAAAGAGCTGTACCTATAATATGCGCCGACGAATGCGTTGACGATCTGGCCGCCGTAATTGTGCGGATCGCCATCTGGCATGGGCGACACGTCATAGATTTGGCTCGGATTGCAAGTCTCCAGCAGACAATCGATTTGGCGATCCCGGCCCGAAATGCTTGCCGTGTTGGTGTATGTCATGCGGAACCAGGTGACAACCGGAGCGCCGAGATCCTTAAGGAGATCGTACTGGACCTGCGCGGCGAGTTTGAAACTGTCACCAAGGGCCCAGCCGTCATGGGTGCCCGCGTGAATGATGCCCGAGACTGTCGTCCCAAGGTTCCAGCGCACATCATCGCTGATCCAATTATAGGTCAAGGCCGGCTTGAAATCGACAGTGCCGGAGCCAAGCTGCATGTCATAGGGAGCGCGGAAGGTGTAGCCCATCATGGTGATATTCTGGTTGGTGCTGCCGGTCGGGAGGCTCACGCCAAGCGTGCCAACAAGAGAGCCATAGGTGCGGTCGTCGTAAATCTTGTAGAGGGCGTCCACCTCGGTATCGCCGACCCCGGCGGTAGCCATCGGCGAAGTATAGGGCACAATGAGGTGTAGGTTCGCGCTTGAGGGGACCAGGCCCGGCGCAAGCGGCGCATTACCCATGTCCATGAACATGTTCATATTGCTGGCCCTGTAATTCAGCATGGCCATTACAGTTAGCCGGTCAGTGACCCCGTACATCAGCATGGACATGCCCATATCCATGCTCATTTTGGTCGGGATCATCATGTAGGGAAATCTGATGTTTGTGTACGGCGAACCTGGAACAATCCCCGGACCAACTTGAGTTGCGGCAATCGGCGTGGTGCCCGCTTGCAGCCCATCCATTTCCATGTGCATCAGTTTCGTATTGAACATCCACATCCCTTCTGGATGGACGTGGTACATATTGTCGGTGCCGCCGAAAACGGGATTGTAAAGGAATTGAGACCCTTCCGGCATTTTGAACTTCATATTGGCGCCGCATGTCATTTCCGCCGCCGTCTTGGCGGCGGCGGCCGGGGATTGATCGGCACCGCCTGTGTTAGCCATGGCGCCTGTCACGCCAGGATCGCTCTGGACGCTGGCTTTGCCCATATTGGCGTAGGCTGGATCGAGCTCTTTCATGGCGGTGGGATTGGTTTGCGGCTTTTCTTTCGTGGCGGTCTTTGCCGGTTTGCCAGCCCCCTTCTTCATCCCGTCCAGCTTCTTCTTCCCGTCCAGCTTCTTCTTCATTTCGGCCAGTTGCTGGCGCAATTGTGCGTTTTCCACCCGCAGCGTTTCGGCATCGGTTGCGCTGGCCGCTTCTTGCGCTGCCACGGCATGGGGCGCAAAGGCCAGGGCTGCGGCTGTTCCGACAGCAAAGAGGTCTCGCTTGTTTGGGCGTCTGAAAGTTTTGGTCATGATCTCCCCTCCGATCGGCCACCGCCAGCTGCCGCCAGCTGCGTGGATGCGCTCAGGCCTGGCTTTTGTTTGCGAAGCCATGCGGAATGCGGCGGCGCTCGATACGCGTCTTAGGATTGCGGTTAGTGGCTTTGATCCACCTGGGTCAACTCTCGGGCTCGGGCAGTTGCTGGAGCCTGATGCCAGACCGCGGCCCGGACTCGATCAGAAAATTCGCGGAGGGGCGCGGGAGGACCAGGAACTTGTCCAGCCTATAGGGCGTCCGTCCGGATCCTCGAGAATCAGGCGGGCAATTGAGACGCTCGTCTCTGGGACGAGATAGGTGATGGCGCTGGACAATGCAGCTATAAAGAGGAACGGCGCGTTTTGCCTGCTTGCCGCGCAGAAGAGGCAGCATTGGCTATGGTCAGAGTGTCCATGGGCCGGAGCCTTGTCAACGCTGCGCGCGGTGCAGATTCCATCCCTATGGGGATCAGCTGCGAAATTAGGTGACCCCGTGATGATGAGGACCTGCAAAGCGAACAGGCATGCGACAGCGCTCGCGATGATCGCGCGTATGGTAGAATTCCAGTGCGCAGACGTGTTCCTCATAACGCCATTTATAAAGCCCGAGAATTTGACCGGTCAAAGCGTGAAATATGGCAAAATGAAGAATGTTACTTACCGAGACAAAAATGCAACGGTGATGTTTGTTGGGGTGAAATAAATTGAGCAGTCTAGAAGCACATGATGAAGGATTAATTCTTGACTCCGTGCCGGAAACGCTAGAACTTTCGACATCGCAAAATTCCTAAATGCTGTCGTAAGGGTGCAGCAAGTGGGAGCGGCCAGCCGCCAGCGTTGTTGGCATTTTTCGCGAAGCTCCAAATGGGGCTTGACCCGGGCAATCCACTTCTGGCTCGTTCTCCTCGGTTGCCTTGCGCAATTATGGGTGTCCACGCAACACTGGCATGGCGCGGGTCTTGCGGCACATTCCTTGGGTTCGGGCGTCGCAGCTCAGGGCTCCGGCTTCACACAAGCCAGCTTCGATGCCGAGAAATCGGGCGTTCCATGCTCTCTCCATGGTGATCTTGTCGGCTCCCATCATGGCGACGGCCCCCCGCCTTGCGATCATGGCGATTGCCCTTCCTGCCCGTGCGCCTGCTGCGCGCCCATGCATGGCGGTACCGGCATTCTGCCGCAGGAGACAGTACGAACAACCTATGCGTCGCTCGTTTCCGGTCTTGCTGCGCCGCCCGCTCTTCTTGGCTCGGTCACGCGGTTTGCGGCTCATTCCAGCCAGCCCCGCGCCCCTCCAGCTTTGATCTGATTGAAGAGCAACCATCAGGCACCGCCAGCTGTGGTCATCGCCTGCCGTCCCTCACGTTCAGATCAGGGATTGATCATGTCCCCCAAACCTGCCCTAGCTTGCGCAAGCGCATTCGCTGCCGCGACTGCCCTAGCCGAGCCTTCACAGCCGGGCTTTTGCCACCACCAGCACCTTTCCAAGAAGATGCATCATGGTTGAAGTTTTGATGGACCGGCTCGCGCCCACGAAGGCGCAGAGCGTCAGCTTCCGTGCGCGCGGCATGCACTGCCCAGGCTGCGAGCACATCATCGAGGATTCGGTGCGCCCTCTCCCCGGGGTTCGCTCCGTCAAAGCCGATTACCCGACGGAGACTGTCAAGGTTGTTTTCGATTCGGCATTGGTGCGACTCGAAGACATCTATTCGGTGATCACACGAAAAGGTTACCGCTGCGTTCCGCTGGATGATACTGGCAGCAAGCAGACTTTTCTCAAAAGGCTTGCCTTCTTCCTCTTGGGCATTGCTGGCATCGGTCTCATCATTCTTGCCGATGCCAAATGGATCAGCCAGAGCGGGACACCGGACATCACCCAGCACATGAGCTTGGGGCTGATTTTCCTCCTCGGCCTGCTGACCGGCTTTCATTGCGTTGGCATGTGCGGCGGCATTGTATTGAGCTATACCGCCGAGGACGCGCGCTTGGGGAGGCGCTCCTACCTGTCGCATCTTTCTTATGGCGCTGGAAAGACGCTCTCCTACACGGCCATTGGAGCGATGTTCGGCCTCTTTGGCGCAGTCATTACTTTCACGCCATTCCTGCGCGGGACCGCCGGCGTGATTGCTGGCATATTTCTCATCATCTTCGGCCTCAACATGCTGGGCTTGTTTGCGCCATTGCGGAGACTCCAGCTGAAGATGCCTCTCTGGCTTTGGAGATTTACCGCAAAGGAAGCACGCGCTCATCGTGGTCCCTTCGTCATCGGCTTGTTGAACGGCCTGATGATCGCCTGTGGCCCTCTGCAGGCGATGTATGTGATGGCGGCCGGCACGGGCAGTGCCGCGGAAGGCGCGAAGATGCTGTTTGCCTTTGGCGTGGGCACGCTTCCCGTGATGCTGAGCTTCGGCATGCTGACGAGTCTCATCTCCGGTGCGCTGACCCATAGGTTGCTGATGGCTTCGGGCGCCATCGTCATCACCCTCGGCGCTGTAATGATCAATCGAGGGTTGATCTTGACAGGAACTGGCTACGATCTCGCTTCTTTGATGGCCTCGATGTCACGGCCAAAATCGCAAGCAGTGGCCCCCATACTCGCAACAGCATCCCTGCCAGCGGTTCAGACGATCAGAATGGACGTGATGAGTTACGGCTACACGCCAAACGAATTCACGCTGATCAAAGACGTTCCGGTGAAGTGGATCATCGATGGCAAGGAAGTCACCGAATGCAACAGGCGCATCCTTGTGCCAAAGCTCGGTCTGCAGATCGATGTGAAAGAAGGCGAGCAAGTTATCGAATTTACGCCCAAAGAGGAAGGTATCATTCCATGGAGCTGTTGGATGGGCATGAAGCACGGCCGATTCATTGTCATCAATGGGCCGCCGCCCGCGGCGCAACCGCCGATGGTGGCGGCAAACGAATCACCGGGGCCAAGCGTTGGAGCCCCACCACTCGCGACGCAAGCCCCTCACGCCACTGCGATTGAGCCACAGGCGCCGGTTTCTCCGCCCGTTCCTATCGGGAATTATAGGATCGTGAGGGGGGACACGTTATCTCGCATCGCAACCCAACTATATGGGGATGAAACACAGTGGCGCGCCATCGCGGCAGCGAACCCTGGCCTTAATCCTCGCCGGTTGCGCATTGGTCAGATTATCAAATTGCCGAGACCGGTCACGTCCCAGTGAGATTTGCTTGGAAGCCGTCGGTGCGTTGCTCGCCCTGCCGGGAAAATTAAGGCTGCGTGAGCTGACGCGCTACGGCTCAGCGCGAACTTCGTCATCGGCTCGTCGGTGGGAGCGATTAACGCTAGCTATTTTGCAAGCGCACCCGGTCCTGCGGGATCGAGAAACTGGAATCGATTTGGCACGTGGTACGGCGACATGACGCCTTTTCTTTCACCCTGCGAAGCATCGTCGGATTACTTGGCCATCCCCACCATCTGATTGATCCATCCAATCTGAGAAGATTGCTCGAACGCCACCTTCCCAATGCAACCTCGAAGATGCAATGATCCCCGTGCATGCCATTGCCGCGCCAGCCCTTGCGGCGCGCGCGATCTCGTATGAAAGCGGGCGCGTGATGGCCATCTTCGCTGGCGACCTTATGAGGGGACTTTGCTTAGCTACGCCACGATGGCAGATGGGTACCGGTCGCACAAAAGGTACTTATACCGTTTCTAGAGCTGATTGAATCGAGGCTTGTGGAAGCATCCCCTGGACGTCTTTCTTTGCATTGCCGCTGGGACACAAGGTGTGATTCCTTCTGATTATTGAT
>Ga0335081_10002776_pt1 | contig 27614 bp, 24 predicted proteins | sample Lox_Sample_35_FD_206713 | JGI IMG/M metagenome (GOLD analysis project Ga0335081, IMG submission 206713) | Soil microbial communities from Loxahatchee National Wildlife Refuge, Florida, United States - Lox_Sample_3.5 | ecosystem: Environmental > Terrestrial > Soil > Wetlands | place: USA...
AAAGCTACGACGCCATCGTCGACGCCTGCTGTAATGCCTGGAACGCGCTTGCCGCTGAAACGGGCCGCATCCAATCAATCGCCAGTCGCCCATGGGCTGCGGTCAATCTCTGATGCCGTTGGTATGATACCGAATCCGGATAATCAGTTCGTCATTCCGGGGCGCGGCCGCAAGGCCGCGCGCCCGGAATCCATAACTCAGTGCTGCGGAGTATCGATTCCGGGTCCGCCGCTTCGCGGCGTCCCGGAATGACCAGCAAGAATTGATCTGGCGGATTTCGTATGACTTGATCCGCGAAGCGGCGGCAACGGCGCTCACGCTCACTCCGTTCATTCCCCTGCCGCCTGCGCGGGGGCAGGCTCCAGCGGGAATCCAATTCTTTGGCCCTGGCTCCCCGCGTTCGCGGGGACGAACGAACTAGACTATTGTCGAGAATTTCGTCGTGCCGTCGCGATCGATGCGCTTCAGCAAATCGACTTCCCACGATAGATATTCGTTCATCGCGTCCTTCGGATCGCCCGGCCGCTCATAGGGTTTGAGCCAGGCGTCGACCGCCTCGTCGGCCAGCTTCAGGTCGGTCGCGAGCGGAAAGCCGGCGGCGGCCCAGGCCGCGTTGCCGCCTTTCACCCAGCGCACCGGCTTGTCGGTGAGCGCGCGCGCTTCCTCGACCGCCAGCCCTGCCAGCGCGCCATCCTCGGAGCTGAGCACCAGCATGCTGCGCAATGTCATCTTTGGCAGCGCGCGCTCGAGCCGCGAGCGCACGGCAAACCAAGCGCCGGGAATGTGGCCGCGCCGGTAATTCTGGCTGAGCGACAGATCGATCACCGTCACATCGTCGATCTCGAGAATCGTGGAGGGCTCGATTGCGGCCTCCGCCGGCGCTGTGCCGAGCATGGGTAGCGTCGGCTCGCCGGTTTCGGTTCCGGCTTCCGGCAGTATGTGGACGTCCTTCCAGCCCATCTGCTTGAGCCAGGAGGCGGTCATCACCGCGCGCACCTCGCGCTCGTCGCACAAGACGACGCGCGCGCCGAGCGTGCCGACATATTGGTCGGTGGCCTGCACCAGTTGCCCGCCCGGGGCCGACAGCGCACCCCCCACATGGCCCGCCGCATACTCGGCCGGGTCGCGCACGTCGAGCACATAGGTCGTACGGCTTGCGTCATTGCGCATGCGAGTAAGCGCCGCGCGGTCGATGCGCTCGATGCCAAAGCGCTTCGCCACCGCATCGGCCTTGGCCTTGGCCCAGGCGAGGCCGCCATTCGAGACATCGGGATAACGGGCGTCCTTGCCGTGATCGCAAGTCAGGCCGGCGAGATGCCAGCCCATGGTGCCGTTGCGCAGCGCCACCACCTTGTTGGGCACGCCGGCATTGATCAGCGATTGCGCGCCGATAATGCTGCGGGTGCGCCCGGCGCAATTGACCACGATCAGCGTGTCAGGCGAGGGCGCAATGTCATTCACACGCAGCACCAGCTCGGCGCCGGGCACGTTGATGCCGGTCGGGATCGAGATGCGCGAATATTCGTCGTAAGGACGGCTGTCGAGCACCACCATGTTGGTGCCGGCGCGCATGAGGCCGTTCAGCTCGTCGGCGCTGATCGAAGGCGTGCCGCTCTTATGCTCGATGAATTCGCCGAACGCCTTGCTTGGCACGTTGACTCCGGAGAACAGCTCGTAGCCCGCCGCCGCCCATGCGGCGGTGCCGCCGTCAAGAATGGAGACGGCGCTATAACCGGCGCGCGCGAGGAGATCGGCGGCGCGCGGCGCCAAGCCGTCGTTGTCGTCGCACAGCACGATGCGAGTTGCCTGGCGCGGGACCAGGCGCGCGAAGCGCAGCTCCAGCCGGCTCAGCGCCACATTGCGAGCCCACAACAGATGATTGCGCGAGAAGATAAGCTCCTCGCGCACATCGATCAGCGCCAGCTCCTGGCCGTCGCCGAGCATGGCTTTGAGGGATTGGGGGCTTACCGAGCGCGCCGGTGTGATGTTGGCCATGACGTCTCCATTCGTCGTGCGCGGGCTTGACCCGCGCATCCCGCTTAGGCGGATATGGTACCTTCCTAAGCGAGATTGCCGGGACGAGCCCGGCGATGACGCTGAAATTGATGCGATGATCGCTAGGTCGCCTGTTGCGCGTACATCTGCTCGACGGCACCGGTCTGCAGATCGATCTTGATGCGGTCGATCTTGTCCAGATTGGTGCCGGTGACGCGCACGAAGCGGGCGTAATCCGGATAGTCGATCGAATGGATGTCGCCGTCTTGATAAATGCCGGCGTGGCCCGGCATCAGCCGGTATTTCGTCTTCACCTTGAGCTTGGCGTGCTGGGGATCGGAGCCGTCGTCCTCCCGCTCCCATTCGGTCATGTCGGTGTATTTGGTTGCCTGCCCGTAGATCGCCCAGGACGCGCCGTGATCGTGCGGCGGCGAAACGCGCGCCTTGTCGTTGATGTGGGCAAGTACCTGGAATCCGAGCTTGGGGTCTTCGTATAGCAGCTTCAGCCCGCGCGGCTGGTCGTCGCCGCAATAGGCCTTGATGAAATCCGAGTTGCTTAGCAGTTTTTCGAGATTGAGACGCACTTTCTCGCGGCCGGCCGGACCAGGGTCGCGCGCGAGGTCAGAGCGGCAGTCGTCGATGAACTGGTTGAGGTCGTAGGCCATGGCAGTCCTCCCTAACGAAGATTGCCGGCAGTTTCGCGCAAGTTTAAAGCGAGCGCCAGTGGGCTCGCGCGCCCGTGGAGCAGCGCACCAACACCGCTATATTCGCCGCGCAGGCAGGCGATCCAGCAGCCACCGGGCTACTGGATGGCGCGCATTGGCATGATGACCGGGCGGTCGGAGCACCACTTGTGCCTCACATCACCTTTTTTGACCTGCCCCAGTCCTTGAGCGCCGACCAGATGCCGCGCTCGAGACGGAAGCGGTCGATCGGTGCTGAGGATTTGATCGATGCGATGCGATAAAGGCCGACGCCGGTCCACTGGAAACCGCACTTCTCTAGGACCCGGCGTGAGGCCGGGTTGGTGACGCGCGCGCCCGCTTGCAACGCTTCATGCGCCAGATCAGTGAAGGCGTAGTCGATCACCGCATGCATCGCCTCCGTGGCATAGCCTGTGCCCCAATAGGGCACGCCCAGCCAGTAGCCGAGCTCCGGCGCCTCATCCTGTAGCGCGATTCCACACGCGCCGATGACGGTGCGATTGCGCAGCGTGATCAAGAACACCGCCTCGCCCCCGGCCTTGTTCGCCGCGTCGATGAATTTCTCGGCATCCGCTAATTTGTACGGATGCGGGATACGCGCCGTGTTTTCGGCGATGCGGCGATCGTTGGCGAGCGCTGCGACCGATTTAGCGTCCTCGAGGCGGGGGGCGCGCAGGCAAAGCCGCTTGGTCTCGAGGACGGGGATACTCGCCTCGCGGTATGTCGCTCTTGGTATCTCTTCCAGCAGGGTCATGGCACGGGCTCCGGTTAGAAATGCGATGAGGGGGAGCCGGCATCCCGTCTCCCCCTCTCAGAGCCCATTGAGCCCCGCCGGATCGACTGAATGCCGGCGGACCTCGTATGTCCACCGTCTTACTCGGCCGCAGCCTCCGTCATCGGTACAACGGATACGAAAGTGCGGCCTTTAGCTTTATTGGCGAACTGAACCTTTCCATCGATAAGCGCGAACAGCGTGTGATCCTTGCCCGTTCCGACATTGCGGCCGGCATGCCATTTGGTGCCGCGCTGGCGCGCAATGATGTTGCCAGCGAGCACCGCTTCGCCGCCGAACATTTTCAGGCCGAGGCGGCGGCCCGCTGAGTCGCGGCCGTTACGTGAAGATCCGCCTGCTTTCTTGTGCGCCATAAGGTGCTCTCTCGAATTCTGCTACTGCTTACACCGATTCCGTGACGGAATCATCTCACTTCTTCTTACCGTTTGCATTCCTGGCCTTCATAAACCGCGCGGCCGGCTGAGGCCGATCCCGAACTTGGGACTAGGCCTCAACGGGCGCCGCTTCCGCCTCGCCCACCGGCTTCGGCTTGGCTACCCGTTGCGGCCGCGGCGGCGGCGTCTGCGAGGGCTTGCCGCCGTCGGTCAGGATTTCAGTGATGCGGATCAGCGAGAACTCGTGCCGGTAACCGCGTTTGCGCCGCGAATTCTTGCGCCGGCGCTTCTTGAAGGCGATCACCTTGTCGCCGCGGCTGTGCTGGAGCACCTCTCCGGCTACGGTTGCGCCCGCGACCACCGGCGTGCCGACAACCGGCGTCGGGCCACCAAGCAGCAGCACCTCGCCGAACTCGACCACCTGGCCGGGCTCCTGCCCCACCCGGTCGATTAGAATCACGTCTTCGGCGGCGACCCGGTATTGTTTGCCGCCGGTTTTGATGACTGCGAACATCGTTTTCCCTCAGGTGTTCGACCCCGGCGCTCGGTTAGTTCCGGACCGGCTTTTTTCAGTCTGTTTATGCTGTGTTCTCAGCGGCTTAAGAGCCGCCGCAAAAACATGCGGACCCCAAAGGGTCCGCGCTCACCCTCATATGCGAATAATGCGGTCTCCTGTCAAGAATAGCTGCGATGCTTCCTCCTGCCGGGTGCACCTCGCCAATGGCGAGCATCACCTGCGAGTTCTCGTAACACGCAGGATGGCTCAACTGGGAAAGCGAGATTGCCGTCTGCCGTAAAGTTTGAAGTGCTTGACAGGATCGGCCTTGGCAACCAGCACGTCCGGGTTCCTAAGCAAATACCGGTACGGGCTAAAGAAAACCGAACCCAATTTTGTCAAAGTCACCGGACGCCCGTGCTGCGCCAGCACGCCAGTGGCCGCCGCCTGCAACGACTGCCAGCGATCGGCATAGGCCCGACGCTCATCTTCCCGATAAAAAAACTCGGATGCCACGCCACAAGCGTCAAGGATTGCGCGTTGCGTGGCTGGCGAAAGAAACCGCTCGAAATCGGCAACTTTGCCAGGATTCATCTTGGTACCCTCGACATGTATGGAAAGGGACCGCTTGGTGCGTTCACTTCGTATCGGCCGGCTGCAGAAATTTGCCATACGCTCGCAGATGCGGTCGGCATCTAGCACCAAGTCTTCAAACGGGATGACCAGCACACGCCGGTCCTGCCGCATGCCCGCAAGTCCGATAAAATAGTCAACGTATCGTTTTGCACACATCGGCAATCGTTGCTGAACGAAACTATCGATCTCGCCATCTGTGACCATTCGTTTCGCCCAGGAGCAAAAGACTCCGCGCGGATCGCGACTCACCACGAGACAATGTGACACAAATGGTGCACGCCTCATTACAACTTCCAAGGCCTTCATATAGACAGGGGTCTTGTCGAAAAGAAATGCATCCGGAGCCATGTTCGGAAAACTGGCTCGGAACAGTCCGTCATAGAATGCTTCGAATGTACCGGTGCAGAGTTCGGCGACAAGCTCCCGCGAAACACCCCAGCCGCGGGGAATGTTTTTGCAATAGTTGCCGTATTTTGGAAACTGCGCCGGCGATTTGCACATCAGTACGCCGCATTCGAAGCCGGAAAGGCCGCCTGCATGGCGTAGCAATTCACTAACTAGCGTGGTGCCGCCGCTCTCGTATCCACACACTATGATAGAAGGGAGGTGCAATCCCCTCTTTCGCGGCCAACGGTGTGGGGCCGTGACAAGCTTTACAAAAGCAATCATCGCGCAGCATCGGGTGTATAACGCGTATATAAACCGATGCGCTGCCTTTCTGTCCAGACATCGGCCGCAAAACCCGCTTGTTAAAGAAGTGCAGTCTTGCCAATCGAAAGGTTGGACGCGGAAGGCCTGTCAACCCTCTATTTTGACCGAAGCAGGAGCCTCACCGACGCGCCAATTCGTTTCTCCCTCTGCGCCCGATTGCGCCAGCCGATAGCCGACCCCGAGTTCGGTGACCAGGATGCGCGGCGAATCCGGCTGCGGCTCGATCTTCTGCCGCAGCTTGCGCACGAAAATGCGTAGATAATGAGTGTCGTGCACGTGGATCGATCCCCACACCTCCTTGAGCAGGTGTTGATGGGTGACCACGTTGCCGGCGTGCTGCGCCAAGACCTGCAACAGCCGGTACTCTTTCGGCGTCAGTGCCACGCGCTTGTCGTTGAGCAGCACCGCACGGGCGGCAAGATCGATGGTGAGTGGGCCGACCTTGACCTTAGGTTCGCCCGAGACCGCGCGCATTTGCCGGCGCAATGCCACCCGCACGCGGGCGAGCAACTCGGCCATGCCGAAGGGTTTGACCACGTAGTCGTCGGCGCCGAGCTCGAGCAGGTGCACTTTCTGCGCCTCGCTCGAGCGCACGGACAGCACGATAATCGGCACGCTCGACCAGGACCGGATGCGTTCGACGACTTCCGAGCCGTCCATGTCGGGTAGGCCGAGATCGATGATGACGAGGTCGATCGGCCGCAGCGTGGCCGAACGGATCGCCTCGGCGCCGGTGCCGGCTTCGTGCACCACGAAGCCATTGAGCTCGAAACCGGTGCGCAGGAAGCGCCGGATTTGAATCTCATCATCGACTATCAACACGATTGGAGCTGGGTCACTCATCTGCGTCGCTTTCTAGTTGCGGTATGGCTGCTTGCGCCACGGGGAGCTCGATGGTGAGCGTGGCGCCGCGATCGGGGCCCTCGCTGACCGCGTTCAACTTGCCGCCATTGGCCGCGACAAAGGCATTGGCGATCCAAAGACCGAGGCCGGAGCCGCTGGTGGTGGCGGCATGGCGCTCACCGCGCACGAAACGATCCCACATTTTCTTGTGGTCGGCGGACGTGAACCCCGTGCCTTCGTCGCTGACGCTGATGATCAGGTGGCCATCGCGCGCGCGGGCGGCCACCCCGATCTGCGAGTCGGCGGCGGAATATTTCACCGCGTTGTCGAATATCTGCACCAGCGCCTGCTGCACCAGGATCGGGTCAACGTGCACCAGCGGCAGGTCGCGCTCCAGGTTGAGCACGATACGTCGCTCAGCCAGCCGGCGCTTGCAGTGCTCGATCGCGGAATTGACGATGTCGGCCGGATCCGCCCATTCCAGATGCGGATGGATGCCGTCGCTTGAAATGCGGGTGGCGTCGAGCAGATTCTGGATGTCGTTGTTGAGACGCTCGGCCTCGTCACGCACGTCGTGCACCAGCGCCTTGAGTTTTTTTTCATTAGCGAGCGCGGGCGAGGCGCCGAGCACGGTGGCGGCGCCGAGGATTGACGCGAGGGGCGTGCGCAGTTCGTGCGACACTGATCCGATCAAAGCCTCGCGCAATTGCTCGGTCTGCGCGCGCATGCGCGCTTCGCCGATGGCGTGCGCAACGCCCAGCCGCTCCAGGGTTGCGGTGGCGTCCGCCAGCACTGCGTCGACCCGGGTGCGCAGCTCGGCAATCATAGCCTGGGTTGCATCACCCAGATTGACCGCGATGACGCCGAATTCCAGGCTTTTAGGCGAGACGGCACGCACCAGCCATGTTTCAGCGGCATCGCTCTTGACGGTACTAGCCGCCGCTTCGCGCCGGCCGGAGGCGATTTGGGCTGCCTCCGCCAGCACGGGTTCCGGCACCGTTATGCCGGCGCGATGCCCGCTGCTGTTGGCGGCATCGCGCGCGGAAGCGAACAGCACCACCTTGCGCTGCATGACGGTGGCCAGGTGGTCCTCGATCGCGGCATGGATGTCGCCGACATCGAAGGCCATCGCCAGCCGGCGCGAAAAGGCATAGAGGTCGCGCATGTCGATCTCGCGCTGGCGCGCGATTTCAGCCTGCTTCTTCAAGCGCGTGGCAAGCTGGCCCACCGTCACGGCGACGAAGACGAACAGAATAAGATTGATAACCTCGTGCGGATTGGTGATGCGGAAGCTGTAAAGCGGTTCGTAGAAGAAGAACGCCGACGCCAAAACGCCGGCGACGGCCGCATAGACGGCGGCAAAAACGCCCCAGCGCGTTGCGGCGACGACGACCGGAATGAGAAAGACGCTGGAGGCGTGGGTGACGCCGGTTTGCATCACCAGCAGGGAGACGAACCCGATGGTCACGGCAATGAGCACCGTGGCGCCCGCGATGCCGCGGAATTGCTTGCTGGTGCTGTCGAAATTCATCCGTCGGCACGCCCCTGCGGCCGGACCCGCAGTTTCGCTTTGTTTACGGCTACATTACGACAGCGCACCCGGTCTGTCTCCGCCGCCTTCGTCGCCGCGTCAAGGCCACTTGGGATTTTCCGCTGGATTTTCGAGGCCCCGGAGGGCGAGCGGAGCAGGAGAAACCTGACATTACCGCCAATTGTGGCCGAGGCCCGGCGCGACAGGATCGAGCGCGCGGTTGCCGCGATAGGGAAAGCCGAGCCCAACACCCAGCTGCCGCCGACCCGATCGCAAAGCCCGCCGGGCGACCTGCGAATCAAATGCCAAGCGCATGAGGTCGGGTATCTGGCTTGGTCGCTGCAACACCGAGCGCAATACCGCGAGGACGTCCGGAGTGCCATTGGAACGCAATCCCACCGTCACAGCGGGTGGCAGCGCTCGATGGGCGGCATCGATGATGACGCGGCAGGCGGCGAACGGAATGTGATGCGCGGCGGCGATCCGCGCCGCAATATGCGATTCCATGTCGACGGCCGCCGCTCCGGTCTGACCGTAGAGATCTGACTTCTCCGACGGGCTCAGCCGCAAAATGTCAGCGCCCACGACGTCCGCATGGACGGCATTGGGAAGGGTCTCCAGCAGGCGCTGCGTCCAGGCGCGATCGGTGGTGATAACGTCCTCGCCGTCCCTGACACCGGACGCCACGACCCAGTCGCCGACCGCGAGGTCGGGGGCCAGTCCGCCGGCAATCCCGAAACTAATGACGCCGGAAGCTCCTCTGGCGATTGCCGTGCCGAGTGCGGCACTGAGCTCCAAGGCACGATTGCAGAGCACCGATACCCCCGGACCGCGCGCGATATAGGCCTCGAGCGCGAGGGAGGTGACGGCGACGACGCCAGCTTGTCTCGACATCCGCCCGCCCTATTGCTAGCAACGCTAATGTCGCCCAGCCTGCCGCGAGGGTCAACGCCGTGACGCGCCAATTTCACCAAGCTACCGGGCGCACGACCGCATTCTGGGCTGATTCGGTCGGTGAGGAATGATACCAACCGCGTGATTCGACCGCTCGCTGCTTAGCATGACATGCCGGCGGACGGCTAGCATCGCCAAACCGGCCGCGCGGCTCGGTGTTACCGAACCGATTTTGGGGGCTGAAAAATGAGCCTGACAATCGAGGACCTGTTCGCCGAAGCGGATGCTGATCGTTACAAGCTGCATACCCGCTATCTCAATGAGCAGATGGTTCGCGTGCTCAAGGCGATCGGGTTCGACCGCGCTTACCGGCAAGCCAAGGGCCAGTACCTCTACGACCGCGACGGTCAACAGTACCTCGACCTCCTAGGCGGATGGGGCGTGTTCGCGCTCGGCCGCAATCACCCGGTGGTGCGCGACGTTCTCAAGAATGTTCTGGACAGCGATTTTCCAAGTCTCGTGCAAATGGATGTGTCACCTCTTGCCGGCGTTCTGGCCGAGCGTCTGTTGCGTTATGTGCCCTACCTCGACAAGGTTTTCTTTGCCAATTCCGGCACCGAGACGGTCGAGACCGCGCTGAAATTTGCCCGCGCCGCAACTGGGCGCGACGGCATCGTCTATTGCGGGCATGCGTTTCACGGGTTGACCTATGGCTCGCTATCGGTGAACGGCGACCAGATTTTCCGCACCGGCTTCGGTTCGCTGCTGCCCGGTTGTGTCGACGTGCCGTTCAACGATCTCGCCGCGCTGGAGCAAGCTATGGCGTCGCGAAAAATCGCCGCGTTTATCGTGGAGCCGATCCAGGGCAAGGGCGTGATCGTCGCGGCGGACGATTATCTGCGCGGCGCGCTCGAGCTTTGCCGCAAATACGGTGCCTTGCTGATCGCCGACGAGGTGCAGACCGGGCTCGGGCGGACCGGCCGGTTCCTGGCATGCGAACATTGGGGCGTCGAGCCCGACATCGTTCTGCTGGCGAAATCGCTTTCCGGCGGCCATGTGCCGGTCGGCGCGGTGCTGACGCGCAAGTGGATCTTCGACAAAGTGTTCGATCGGATGGATCGCGCCGTCGTGCACGGCTCAACTTTTTCGAAGAACGACCTCGCCATGGCGGCCGGGCTTGCCACGCTTCATGTGATCGAAGCGGAAGGGCTGATGCAGAATGCCGTGCGGATTGGCTCGCGGCTCATGGCTTCGTTCGCCCAAATGGCGCAACGCTATGAGCTGCTCAAGGCGGTTCGCGGCAAGGGCCTGATGATCGGTATCGAATTTGGCGCGCCGCGTTCGCTGGCGCTGAAAGCATCCTGGAATCTGCTCGAAACGGCGAACAGCGGATTATTTTGTCAGTTGATCGTTATTCCGCTGTTGAAGGAGCACCGGATTCTCACGCAGGTGGCCGGGCACGGCAACCATACGATCAAGCTGTTGCCCGCGTTCATCCTGTCGGACGCCGACTGCGATTGGATCGAGCGGTCATTCGACGCGGTGATCGCCGAGGCACATCGCGTTCCCGGCGCGATCTGGTCTCTGGGCAAGACCCTGGTCGAGAATGCCGCGCGCTCGCGCGTTGCCGGCTGAGGGCGCCCTTGTTTGCCGGGATCGGCCCCGCTACATAGCGGCTGTACCGGCGGCCGTCCCGTAAATCGGCTTTTCAGCTTTTTGGAGCTGCGGAGAGGTGGCAGAGCGGCTGAATGCACCGCACTCGAAATGCGGCATACGGGTAACCGTATCGGGGGTTCGAATCCCTCCCTCTCCGCCACTCCGTTTTGTGTCATTAGCGTTCTCAATGCTTTAGGTGTCATTTTGGCAAACCTATCACTCGGGTTTGCCACTTGATGTTCGCGTTTCGAGCTTCGCGCGCCCGCTCTGCGCCAGTCGCTTGCGGTTCGCCGCCTTCGTGTAGCGCTGCACTTCTTTCAGGGTCTCCCATCCGCCCCACGCCATGATCTCGTGATCGGTGCAGCCGGCGTCAGCGAGGCGTGTTGCTGCGGCCTTGCGAAGGCCGTGCGAGGCGTAGCCCTTTGGCACGCCCGCCTCGTTGCATCGCTCGCGGAACCAGCCGAAACCCGCAGCGCTGAATGCCTGCCCGTATTCTGTCGTGAGATAAGTCAGGTGGTCCGCCGGCATTGCGTCGAGCGCTTCCTGCAGCTCGGGCAGGATCGGGATTTCGACAAGGGTTCCGGTTTTCTGTTGCCTGATTGAGAGGACGCCGTCGCGGACGTGCTGGCGACCCATACGGACAACGTCGCTGCGGCGCTGCGCCGTGTTCAACAGCAGCTCCAGTGCGAGGCGCGCCTTGGTGCCGATCGCGTGGTGCTCACGGAATTTCTCGATGTGCTCCGGTCCCCAAATCTGGAAACCGTCGGAGCGGATTTTCAGCGTCTTGATGCCGAGCGTCGGATCGTCGCTTCGCATGCCGAGCTCGATCGCGAGCTGCATCCGCCTGAGTGCTCGGTGAGAGCGAGAGGAATTGAGACGATGTGAAATACGCCACCACGAGGGCAGCGACAGTACCGGGCTTGGTGCGGTTCACGCCGATCTCGATACGCGGGGCGGCTTCGCCCTTCATCGCCGCTTCGTATGCGGCCATGAACTCCGGCGACCAGGGCAGGCCGGGCAGCGGCACCTGCTTGTATCCGGTGCGCCGGAAATAGAAGCGCGGCTTCCCGTGCCGGTCGATGAAACCGTGAGTGTAGAGCGGCTTCCTCATTTCGCGTCGGCCCAATCATTGGATTTCTCCTGAACGCCATTCTCTGGAATGGGAGCCTTACCGGTCACCAGAACGATCCTGCCTTCCTTGTCGATCTCGACGCGCTGCACCTCAATGCCTGCGGCGACGGTCGCGCGTAACGCGCGGGTCACGTCCTGCTGTTTGAAGGTGCAAGCGCCCCGGGACCTCGCGGTTTCGTGGGGAGGTTTCATGTCGGTTCGAGCCCCAACATCAGGCGCGCGATCGCGTAGATAGTCCGGTGTGTAAATTTTCGTATGATCTCCAGGTCGCCGTCGCCGTATGCGCGCCGAATGTGCTCTTCGACTTCGACGTAATTAGCGGGTCGCTTGTCGATCTGATCGACGAGCTGGTAGCCAACCTCTTCTTTATAGATAAACTTGTCGCCAGCTAGGTCGATCTCAATCCCGGCGTGTGGTTCGGGGCCGTGAACGTACACGGTTATTGAGTGCGAGCCGTCCGCGCCACATGCGGCGGCAAACGCATTCGCCATCGCGGCCTCGATCGTCGCCGTCAGCGCATCGCCGAAACTATGCCGGGCCGGCAGAGCTTGAAGTTGTGGGATCGAGAAGTCGTCAAGAACCCACGCGCCATCGCCGAGAATCTGGCCGTGAGGCAAGATCATTTGTCCCTTCGGGTTGGCTGGGTCTGGGGTGAAAAGCCGATGGGCGTCCTCGAACGACTGCACCCGATCGAAATCGCGGACGATTTTTTCGGCAGTGTCTTTTTCGAATCTGCTACCGCCTGCGGCAATCAACAACTGAGCGGCATCGCGCGCCGTCATATTTGGCGCGCTCGGACCGCGACCGCCCTTCGTGACAAGGCCCGCCTCACGAAGGCTGCGATAATAGGTTGTCGCTGTCGCCTCGGAGAGGCCGAGCACGCTGGCCGTTGTTTTGATCAATTCGCCTGGGGTCGCCATCGCGTTTCCATACCGTGAGTCATTTGGCTCACCGAGGTGGCGCGCCGCCGGCAGCAGTATGCGCACATTTGGAAGCAGCTTGACGCGGCGAACAGCGAGGCGAATCCGGAGCTGTTCCGCCTGGCTCTAAAGATGGCGACAGGCTCAGGTAAGACGACCGTCATGGCGATGTTGATTGCATGGCACACGGTGAATGCCGTGCGCTCGCCAATGTCCAACATCTTCTCGCGCGGGTTCCTCATCATCACGCCCGGAATCACCATTCGCGACCGTCTCCGCGTGTTGTTACCGACCGATCCGGAGAGTTACTACACAAGCCGCCATCTCGTGCCGCAGGAGATGTTGCCCGAGATGGGCAAGGCGAAGATCGTCATCACCAATTTTCATGCTTTGGGTCGGCGCCGGCGGCTCGATACGAATAAGGTTGGCGAAGCGATTCTGTCCGGGTGGCGCAACGAAGAACTGATTTCCGAAGAAACCGAAGGCGAAATGCTGCAGCGCGCGTGCGAAGATCTGCTCAGCATGAAGAATGTCGTTGTTATCAACGACGAGGCGCATCACTGCTATCGCGAAAAAACAGGCGACAGTGAAGAAGAGAGGTTTACAGCAGAGGATCGGCAGGAGGCGAAAGAGAACAACGAGGCGGCACGGCTGTGGATTGCCGGTATCGAGGCCTTGAAGCGCAAGGTGGGCGTACGCGCGATCTATGATCTTTCCGCCACGCCTTTCTTCCTGCGCGGCTCGGGCTATGAAGAGGGCACGCTCTTTCCCTGGGTGGTCTCCGACTTCGCCCTGATCGATGCGATCGAATGCGGCATCGTCAAGCTCCCGCGCGTCCCGGTATCGGACAATGCGGTCAATGCCGACATGCCGGTGTTCCGTAATCTTTGGGAGCACATCAAGAGTGGGCCGAACCAGCTTCCCAAAAAAGGCGCGGGGAAGACCGGCGATCTCGATCCGCTTCAGCTTCCGAGCGTTCTGCAGACGGCGCTCTATGCCCTCTACAACCACTACGAGACTGAATTCGAGGAATGGAAGCGGGCGGGCGTTGCGGTGCCGCCGGTCTTCATCGTCGTCTGCAATAGTACGTCGACCTCGAAGCTCGTTTACGAATGGATATCGGGTTGGCAGCGCGAGGTGGAAGGTGAACACCAAACGATCCACCGCGGTCACCTGAGGCTATTTTCCAATTTTGACGACTATGGAAATCCGCGACCGCGCATGAACGCGCTGCTGATCGACAGCCGCCAGATCGAGGCTGGCGATGTGCTCGATCCTGCATTCCGCAAGGCTGCCGAGGCGGAAATCGAGCAGTTCCGCCGCGAGAAGGCGCAGCGCGAGGGCGCCGCCGCTTCGGAAACAATCTCCGAGTCAGAACTTCTGCGCGAGGTGATGAATATCGCGCCGAGCTGCCCGAGGATCGCTTCGACGCGCATTTCACCGAAGAGTCCCGGCTGGTGCTCGACCCGAGCCTGGTTGGCCCCTCCAAGGCGCGGCTGGAGGGAATTGTCGGCGAGGGGCATGACATATCGCCGGACACCTTGGACGACATGCGGCCATCGACGGTCGCGATGTACCTCTCCAAGCATCTGGTCGAGCGCTACTTCCGCGACGGCGACGCCATCCCGCCCTATCATCTCGTCGGCAAGCTGCAGCCGATCACCCGCCGCTGGCTCGCGGATTGCCTGACACTGAAGGGCGGCACCAAGATCGGCATGCTGACCTATGCCGATATCGCCGACAAAGTCGCGGCTCTCATTTACACCGCCATCGCACGTCACGCCGGCGAGCGCGGTACTCCGCTCATCAAGGCGGTGCTCGATCCGTTCAACCCGGCCGGCTCCACCGATCACGTCAGCTTCATCACGTCGAAAACGACGCTCTGGCATACGCGCCCCGACCGCTGCCACATCAACTACGTGGTCTGCGATTCCGATTGGCAGGCCGAATTTTGCCGCGTCGTCGAAGGCCATCCGGCGACAATTTGCTATGTGAAGAACCAGGCGGTCGGCTTCGAAGTGCCCTGGCGCGACGGAGCCACGCCGCGGCGCTATCTGCCGGATTTCATCGTCCGCATCGACGACGGTCGTGGGCCCGACGATCCGCTCAATCTGGTCGTCGAAGTGAAGGGTGAAAAGGACGCGACCACCCAGATTAAGGCCGAGACCATGCGGACGTTGTGGATGCCGGGGGTCAATAACTTGAAGACCTTCGGACGCTGGGAATTCATCGAGTTCGATGACGTCTTTGCAATCGAAGAGAACTATGCCGCGCTGATTACGCGGTTCGTCAATGAGCGTGAGGCGGCGGAATAATGGCGAAATCGCGCAAGGACAAGAACGTCGAGACGCTCACCCACGACAAGGCGCGGCGGCTGAATGTTCCGACCGCCGAGCTGCAATCGCTGGCCGACCAGCAGGAGGAACTGGCGCCGCGCCCGCCGCAGCATTACGCGCGGGCAAGGCCGCTGGCCAAGGGCGAGACGCGCGAGCGCGATCCGGACCTCGATCCGCAGATCGTCTGGAAGGGGGTGAAGATCACGCTCACCAAGGAGCAGGCCAAGCAGCTTGCGGAGACCGGCACGGTCGAGATCGGCGATGCGCAACTCGTCTGGCGCGGCAAGGACCGGCAGGACTGGTCCGACCTCGTGGTCAACGTGCCGATGCTCTACGTTCAGGAGAAGGTGCACCCGAAGGCGATCATCGACGATCTCAAGCGCCAGTCGGAAGCCGCGCGCGAGGCGGCGAGCGACGCGCCGGACCTGTTTGCCGATTTCAACGGACTGACCGATCCGGAAGCGCGCGCCGAGTTCTACCAGCATGCCATGCACTGGCAGAATCGCATGATCCTCGGCGACAGCTTGCAGGTAATGGCTTCATTGGCCGAGCGCGAGGCGCTGCGTAGCAAGGTTCAGTGCATCTATTTCGACCCGCCTTATGGCATCAAGTTCAATTCGAACTGGCAAGTGTCAACGCTGTCGACGGCGGTAAGAGACGGTAGGCGTGAGGATTTGAGCCGTGAACCGGAGCAGGTTCGAGCGTTTCGCGATACTTGGAGAGACAAGGTCCATTCCTACCTGAGTTATCTGCGCGACCGACTAACCGTCGCCCACACGCTTCTTTCAGATAGCGGCTCTGTATTCGTCCAAATTGGAGACGAGAATGTTCACCGAGTTCGAGCATTGCTTGATGAAATTTTCAGAGCGGAGAACTTCGTCAATTCGATCCCATTCGTAACAACCGGCGGGCAATCGTCCGTCGGCTTGGGGAACATCTTCGATTCCATTCTCTGGTATGCAAAGGACCGATCAAGCGCAAAGTATCGCCAGCTTTATTTTCTTCGTGAATTACGATCGGGTGGAGGCTGGTCGCATTCCAGAGCCAAACTTCCGGACGGCAGCAAGGTCAATCTTGGGCAGGAAGCGATCAAAGCGCTCGTTGAGCGCGGTGATGATCTGGACCCCTACTACCAAGACAATCTTGTCTCGCAAGGCGCTACAATCGATGGCAGCAAGCCGTTTGAATTCCAAGGCCGGACATTTTCACCGCCACCAAATTCTCATTGGAAGACAAACCTGACCGGAATGCAAAGACTGGCTTGGGCTGATCGAATCGATGAATCGACTAACAGCATTCGCTATGTGAGGTTGTTGTCCGATTTCAATATCGAACCACTCACCAACATTTGGACTGACACAGCTCGTGCTGGATATATTGAGCAAAAGCGTTACGTAGTTGAGACTTCTCCCAAGATCATTGAGCGCTGTATTTTGATGAGCACCGATCCTGGCGATCTCGTGCTCGACCCAACGTGTGGTTCGGGCACTACCGCGACGGTTGCCGAAGAGTGGGGCCGCCGCTGGATTACAACCGATACCTCGCGTGTCGCGCTAGCCCTAGCGCGAACGCGGCTGATGAGCGCGCGCTATCCCTATTAGCCGCACATCAAACTTCAAACTATAGCGAGGAATGCCGAGATTGACGTCATCTGGGAGACTTGGCAGCGCAAGCTGGAACCGCTGCGCGAGGCGCTCAATGCCTGGCTAAAGCGCAAGGAGCCGTGGGAGGAATGGGAGATTCCGCGCGAGGCTGGCGACCCCTGGCCGGAGGCGGCAACGAAACAGCATGCCATCGCGAGGGACGAGGACGCGAACGAGAAGCGGCGGCTGGCGGCGCTGGCGAAGATCAACAGGGAGCTTGGCCGCAAATACACACTCGAAACGCTGCCCGAGAAGCCGTTCGATTCCTGGACCGACCAGGAGGCGATCAAACTGCATGCCGCCTGGTGGGAGGCGCGCATCGCCCGGCAAAAGGAAATCGACGCCTCGATCGCGCGGGCGGCCGATGTCGAATTCCTCTACGACCGGCCTTATGTCGATAATTCCAAAGTGCGTGTTGCCGGGCCCTTTACGGTGGAGAGCCTGTCGCCGCACCGCGTGGTCACCTCGCGCGACGACAGCCTGGGCCAGGAGCTTGCCGCCGAGCGCGGCGAATTCCAGCGTGGACCGAAAAATGTGCCGGAGGCCGATTTTGGCGTCATGGTGCTGGACAATCTTCGATCTGCCGGCGTGCACCAGAAGGACAAAAAGGACGCCATCCGTTTCTCCTCGCTGGAGCCCTGGCCGGGCGAGTGGATCGCCGCCGAGGGCCGCTACACCGCCGAGGACGGGCGCGAGCGCCGCGCCGCCGTCTTCATCGGCCCGGAGTTCGGCACCGTGACCCGCGCCGACCTGACCGCCGCCGCGCGCGAAGCCTCTGAGGCGCGCTTCGACGTGCTGATCGCCTGCGCCTTCTCCTACGACGCGCATGCGGGAGAGCTTTCCCGGCTCGGGCCGCTCGCCATCCTCAAGGCGCGCATGAACCCCGATCTGCACATGGCCGGCGAGCTGAAGAACACCGGCAAGGGCAATCTGTTCGTCGTGTTCGGCGAGCCGGACATCGACGTTCTGGAGGAGAAGGACGGGCAGATCCGCGTCAAGGTGAACGGCATCGACGTGTTCGATCCGGCGACCGGCGAAATTCGCTCCGACGACACGCGCGGCATCGCCTGTTGGTTCATCGATACGGATTACAACGAGGAGAGCTTCTTCGTCCGCCAGGCCTATTTCCTCGGCGCCAACGATCCCTACCAGTCGCTCAAGACCGCGCTGAAGGCCGAGATTGATGAGGATGCGTGGCAGAGCCTCTATTCAGACACGTCACGCGCGTTCCCGCGCCCGGAGACGGGGCGCATCGCGGTGAAGGTGATCAATCACTTCGGGGATGAGGTGTTGAAGGTGTTTGGGGTGTAGGCGAGGGTTGCATGCTAATCCAAAACTACGGCCTGTTCTGGCGGATCGACCGTGTTTGGTGGGGCCATCCGAACTACACTGGGCACCTTCGCGGTTATTCGGTTAGGTCTCAAAAAAGGATTGCCGATTTTCGCGAACAGGTTGGTCTATATGTGTTGTATGATTCGTCGTTCAAAATGATTTATCTTGGGCAAGCAGGCGCGAATGATCAGCATTACCTTTTCTCGCGCCTCAAAGAACACAAGAATGATCAGCTTGCCGAGCGGTGGTCCAGGTTTTCTTGGTTTGGGATACGTGCGGTAAACAAGGACTGCAAGTTGGGCAAGACGCCCTATGCCAGACATCCCAGCCTGGGCGACGTACTTAACCATATGGAGGCCGTGCTTCTTACAGCAGTTGAGCCTCCGCATAATCGGCAAGGCGGCCGATTTGGAAACAAGGTGGAGCAGTTTCTCCAATGGAGGGATGAAGAGGCGCTTGGTCCTGACTCAGACGCTATACTGAGGGATATCCACGAAGCTGTGGCTCGAACCACCCGACATGCCCACTGTTCTTGCCGATACCTTCACTGATTCTTTAGGGCGCCTTGCTCAGGATGAACAGAAGCAGGTGAAGCTTACCGTCTTCGACCTTCAAACCCAGCCGGATCGGCCCGGCCTCCAGTTCCACCGCATCGACAATTCCAAGGACCCGAATTTCTGGTCGGTCCGCGTCAGCCGCGACGTCCGCATCATTGTGCATAAGACCGGCGCAAGCCTGCTGCTCGCCTACGTCGGCCATCACGACGATGCCTATCGCTGGGCCGAGCGGCGGCGCATCGAGACCCATCCGAAGACGGGCGCCATGCAAATCGTCGAAATCCGCGAGCGCGTCGAGGAGGTGACGGCCAAGCTACCCGCGCAGCACGCTTTCGATTTCGGTCAGCCAATCGCGGTACCGCTCTCGCCGGCCAAAGTGGCGGGCGTGCCCTTGTTCGCCAAGCTCGACCACGACGACCTGCTTTCGGTCGGTGTCCCGGAGGACTGGATTGCCGACGTGCAGGCCGCCGATGACGACGGCTTTCTCGCGCTCGCGAACCACTTGCCGGCGGAGGCGGCCGAGGCGCTGCTGCAATACGTCTCCTCCGGCGTTCTCAACCGGACGGCGCCGCCCGGGCCGGGGGCAAGTCCGCTCTCGCATCCGGACACGCTGCGCCGGTTCCGCGTCGTCGAGAACGTCGAAGAACTCAAGGCTGCGCTCGAATACCCCTGGGAAAAATGGGCTGTCTTCCTACACCCGGCCCAGCGCGACATCGTCGAGCGGAGCTTCTCGGGGCCCGTGCGCGTCGCAGGGTCGGCGGGCACCGGCAAGACCGTCGTGGCATTGCACAGAGCAATGCATCACCTGCGACAGTCGCCGGATAGCCATGTGCTCTTGACGACGTTTTCGGATCCGCTGGCGAGCGCGCTCAAAGCGAGGTTGCGCGTCCTGGCTGGGACCGAGCCCTATCTGCTCGAACGCGCGGCCGTCACGTCTTTTCTTGGCATCGCGCAGGAGCTTCATCAGCTCTCGTTTGGGCATAGGGCCCATCTCGCCTCACGCGAGATCATGCGCAGCCTGGTCGAAAAAGCGCGCCAGGCTGCCGGCATCGACCTTTCCCCACAGTTTGTCCTTTCCGAGTGGACGAACGTGGCCGACGCTTGGCAAATCTTCGATGTAGATGCTTACGCGGCCGTGCCCCGGATGGGTCGGCGAATCCGCCTGGGGGCGCGCCAGCGGGAGAGCCCTTGGCCGGTCTTTGAAAGCGTCCGCCGTGCGCTTTCCGAGCGCCGGCTCATGACCCCGGCTTCGCTGTTCGCCAAGCTGACGGCGAATTATGCCGCCAAGGCGGAGAAGCCGTTTTCCCACATCGTCGTGGATGAGGCCCAGGACCTCGGCGTGGCTGAGTTGCGCTTCCTCGCTGCGATCATGACCGAAGGTCATGATTCCATCTTCTTCGCCGGCGACCTCGGCCAGCGCATCTTCCAGCCTCCATTCTCGTGGAGAGGTCTCGGCATTGACGTCCGGGGCCGTTCATTCACACTGCGGGTGAATTATCGCACCTCCCACCAGATCAGGCTCGCCGCAGATCGACTGCTCCCCGAAAGCATCCGGGACGTAGATGGCCTGGAGGACGACCGCACCGCAACCGCGTCCGTCTTCAACGGACCGCCGCCAGAAGTCCTGATCGCTGAGAGCGAAATCGAGGAGTTGGAACAGGTCGCACGATTTATTCGTGCAGCTATCGCCGAAGGTATAGAACCGTCCAGCGTCGCCATATTCGTCCGATCGAGAAATGAGTTGCCGCGCGCCCGCGCTGCCGCTGTGAAAGCCGAAGTAGAAGCCACAGAGCTTACGGGCCGCGGCGACGGTGAGCTCGGTCGGGTTGCTATCGCCACCATGCATTTCGCTAAGGGGCTCGAATTTCGTGCCGTCGGCGTGATGGCATGCGATGAAGGTGTGATTCCTGCCACCCAACGTATCGCTGATGTCTCCGACGAGATGGAATTGGATGAAGTCTACGCGACTGAGCGGCAGTTGCTCTACGTCGCCGCAACACGGGCCCGCGACTGGCTGTTGATTAGTGGCGTTGCGCCGGGCTCGGAATTCCTCGTTGATATGAAGATGCCGCAATAAAGCTACGAGTCATATTGAGTTGAGAATTTCGACGTCAAACCCGTGTTTGGGCCGATATGATGCAAGCTAGGCACGATGCAGCGAAGAGGCTCATTTCAATCAACAGTTCGCGCCCAGTCACCCCCGCTACCTCGCGATAAATCTTCAACGTCCGGAGGTTGACGTCGCGAAAAACTGCTCAAAATCAGCTGCTTACGAGAACCGTACTAAACCTACGCAGTCGGGAAGTTTGGAGAGGAGCGGGCCTAGAGAGAAATTCGGGGCTCGGTCGGCGCCGCACAGCGCGGATAGTTTACGCGCGAAGCCCGTGGTTATTGGGCATCTCTAGGCGCTCGCAAGCCCCCGGAGAATGTTGCGCGTGCAAGGACTGGCGGAGGGAGAGGAACTGGAAACCAACATTCTCTGAAATTCTTCTTGTTTTTCAACGTGATAGTAAACTGTATCGCAGAGAACGTTTTGCCGATCATCCTCTGGCGATAGAAACTGCAGCCCATTTCCGAAAAATGCCGACACAATCATCGGCGCTAGCTGGCCGACCTCTTGCGCGAGCTTGATCGCGCGAGTCGTTTGGTCGCAGTCTGATTGGATTCTCGGCCCTGGATCGGAAGGAGCATCTCGGTCTGTCCCGGAATTCGCTTCCGCCGGCGCTTCCCACTCGATGTCGCACCCTTTTCGGCTTGGACGCTGCGCGCAGCGCGTCCATAAGATTGGTGACTTTGGGAGCCTCCCGACCGGTGACGCGCTCGACCTTTTGCCCTGCCTGCTTTTTCTTCAGCAGTTCGGCCAACGCGTTCTCGTAGTGATCCTGAAATTTATCCGGCTCGAAATGCTCGGTTTTTGTCGCGACAATATGGGTTGCGAGGTCGAGCATATCCTTGGGCACCTTTTCGTCGGGTATTTCATTAAAATATTCGGCCTCATTTCTCACTTCATATGCATATCGGAGTGTGACGCCAAGCATCCCCTTATCGCGCGCTTCGAGCGCGATGATGTGCTCTCGCGAGGTGAACATAACGGTGCCAATCGCGACCATTCCCTTTTGCTTAATCGCCTCGCGAATAACCGCAAATGCCTGACGCCCAACTTCGCCGTCGGGGACGATGTAGTAGGGATTGTTGAAGTACAGGTCGGCGATCTCGCCCCTCGACACAAACTCTTTGATTTCAATCACGCGCTTGCTCTCAAGGGCAACCGCTTCAAGCTCCTCCGGATCGAGCTCGATGTATTGCCCCTTATCGACTTCGTAACCCTTAATGATGTCCTCGGTTTGAACCTCATCGCCGGTCTCGGCATCGACCTTGAGATACTTGATGCGATGACCCGTATTTTTATTGATTTGATTGAATCGAATTTTCTCGCGCTCCGAAGTCGCCGGATAGAGAGCGACGGGACACGAGACAAGGGAGAGCTTCAAGTAGCCCTTCCAATACGGACGGGGTGCCATGGTCAACTCCGACGCTACAAACGAGTACTAACAAGATACGCCTGGAAGGTGCGTCCGTCATCGTTCGAGGTGATCCCGTTCCTCGTTTGTTTCGAGCAAATTGGCTCAGGCTAAACGAAAGATGCTGGTGTCGAGCGCTGGAACGTTGGGCCGTGATAGAGATGGCAACACCGCCAGCGGGTATCAGGCGCTCCAGGCCAACACCACCGGCACGCAGAACACGGCGAGCGGCGCGTCCGCGCTGTGCGCGCCAACACTGACGGCTCCAGTAACACCGGCAGCGGCTATTATGCGCTCCTTAATAACATCCACGGCAACTACAACACCGCCAGCGGCGCTTTTGCGCTCTACGCAAACACCAGCGGCTGCTGCAACACCGCCAGCGGCTATCAGGCGCTCATGGCCAACACTACCGGCCACGACAACACCGCCAGCGGAGTTAATGCGCTTCAATACAACACTACCGGCCACGACAACACCGCCAGCGGCAATTTCGCGCTGCTCTTCAACACCACCGGCGCCTATAATGTCGCCAGCGGCGATCACGCGCTCTACGGCAACGGCACCGGCAACGACAACACCGCCAGCGGCTATGGGGCGCTCTGGTACAACACCGCCGGCAACTATAATGTCGCTGACAGCTATTATGCGCTTTTCTCCAACACCACCGGTTACGGCAATACCGCCGATGGCTATTACGCGCTCTACGCCAACACCACCGGCACCGGCAACGTTGCGTTCGGCTATCAAGCGCTCCAGGCGAGCACTGGCGCCAACAACGCCGCCGTCGGCACGTGGGCCCTGCTTGGGCTTACCTCCGGCAGTAACAACGTCGCGCTGGGCTTCGGCGCCGGCAAGCTGACCAAGACCGGCAACAACGACATCTATATCGGCAACGCCGGCATCAACGGCAGCGAGAGCAACGTCACGCGGATCGGCACCGGGCAGACCAAGACTTTCATCGCCGGCATCTCCGGCACGGCGCTGTCGGGCGCTACGGTGGTCGTCAATTCAAGCGGACAGCTCGGCGTCGTCACGTCCTCGGCCCGCTACAAGAAAGACATCAAGCCGCTCGCCGGCGCAGCGGCCGGCGAAAAGCTTGCGCAGCTGCGGCCCGTTTCCTTCCGCTACAAGAGCGAACCCCAAGCGACGCACTACGGCCTGATCGCGGAGGAGGTCGCCAAGGTGATGCCGGAGCTGGTGGTGCGCGACAAAGAGAACCGGCCGGATTCGGTGCAATACATCGAGATCGTCCCGCTGCTGCTGCAACAATGGAAGGCGCAGCAGGTGGAGAATGCGCGGCAGCGCGAGCTGAACGCGCGACAGGAAATGGAGATTGCGCGGCTGCACAAGCTGATCGAACGGCAAGAGGCAGAGAACACACGCCAACGCCAGGTCGTCGCTCAGCGGGAGGGTAAGCTTAAACGGCAGCAGGACCGGCTCGATCGACTGGAAACAGAAGTGGCCGAGTTGCGCCGCACGCTCGCGACGCACCTTGCCGCGTTCGACGAAGCCGGAGCGGCGAATGGCGCCAGGTGAGCAGAGCCGTCGAGCGCCACTGACCTGAAATCGTCTCGGCCTCATTACTTTTATGTGACCGGCGCTATCTGACCCGGCGTGCAGCCAGGGCGGCCAAGCTGTACGGAAAAATGCCGATAATGGATCAGCAGCAGAAGTTTGAGAGTAATGATCGAACTCGCAGGCTAACGACACGTTACGGTTTACCTATACGGCCAAAACCGTGAAATTCGTCGAGGTGACGGATACGATCCGGCCGCACGACACTCGCTTGGCGATGCATGGCTAAATGCGCGCGCAATTGTCGGCGCTGCAAATTTATCAATGCTCTCCTTCAGCAGCGTTTCGTTTCCAGTAAATCCATCAGCATCGTAAACCGTCTCGATCCGCGATCTTCGAGAATTTACAACCGGTCTCGAAACTTTTCCGGGTGCGCCATGTATTCCAATTGCGCTGCGGCAAAGCGTGAATGTGTAACACCGACATCGGTCCGCCACACGATGGGAATTCCCGCTTCAAGCAATCCCTTTTGAAACGAGCGCAACCTCTGTGGATCGTCACGAATATTGCGCGGCGAATCGCCATGCGTCACCGCATAGGCGCACAGATGTCCGGCGGCCTCTCCAACGTTCCACTCCACCGGGTGCAAACGGTAGCAGCCATTGGTGATGTGGGTCGTTCCGATATTCTTGCCGCCGGCAATCAAATTGCTGGTGTTGCGCGGTATCAGCGCGCCGAGCGGGATTTGAAACGGCTTCGTACGGGCGCTCATTCCGACTTCCTCGGGAGAAGACGATCGGTGGATATCGATGGGATACCAACCGATGCCGACAGCATCGACGAAATGCGCGGCGCGAATTCCATGCACAAATTTGGCGGAGACGTCTTGCTCCAGTACCGTTTGCAAAGCCCGAATCCGGCGCGATTCGCGGATATAGGGAAATTTCGATAGTCCGTCGGAAGTATCCATTACGTCCTTGCGCAGACGAAGCTCGGGCGCGCCAGCGGCACCATTGCCCACCGGAGCCTCGGTCTGCAGCCAATAAAGAAAGCCGAGGCTGACCAGCTTGGCCCGCTGCAACGCCGCGGCGATTTCGCGCGGCTGCAACGTCAGCAAGTTGCCGTCGCGATAGTCGTTGCCCGGCCAGTTGAACATCGTAATGTCGTGCGGGAATGCCGCAAATTGGGCCGCGTCGATCAGCCGGCGATACGTCCACAATGAGCCTTTGGTGCCCGGCATTTGGCGAAACAGGGAATATTGCAGGCGGCCGCTCTCTTCCGCGTAGATTTCTCCGCCATGCACATCGATCTCTAAGCTGTAAGGTTGGCGCGACCGGTTACGCTCGTACTGATCAGGCTTTGCGATAATATTATTCTCGGTCGCCGGGCGGCGTTCGAGAGCAAACGTATAAGTATAGCTTTGAACGCAGTCTTCCTGATGGCCCCGCGGATGTCCGCTAGGCTCGCCCGTCTCGCTGATGGATTCGGCGCCGACAACATGCTCAACTTCCGCCAATGCCAAAAAGTCTCCGAGCTCCGTAGCATCGATAACGAATCGCGGCTCAAAGGTCGCTGTCTGCCGGGTATCCCAATTGAGGCATGAGACCGACTTGATGCGATCGCCATCCCTGATCACTGCGAAAGCCTTGGTTCGAAAAAGAACCGTTAGCCTTCCACTTTTGCGGGCCTGATCGAGCATGTCGCCGACGACGCGGACTGCAACTTTGGGCTCAAATGCCAATCTGCTGACCCAACATCGGCCCGAGTTGAATTCACCCGACCTGGCTGGATTTTGCGTCATGCCGCGATAGTGCCCACGTATCCTGTCGCGAAATTCATAATAGCTTGCAGTGCCCCCGAAATTCTCTATGTGTTCGTGTTCGTCGAGAGCCGACACACCCTGCGCCGTAAATTGACCGCCAAGCCAGTCGGTTTCCTCGATCAAACATACCTTGATGCCGTAGCGAGCGGCGGCGATGGCGGCGGCAACGCCTCCAGTGCCCCCCCCGACAATCAATAGGTCGCAGACATTCAGAGCGTCTCGCGAAGCCTGTTGCGGCGCATGGACGACGGCGGCGCTGGTGTCGCCTTCGAGCGGAACCTTCATTATGTCGACAAGCTCGGCAACTCTGCCCAAGACGCCCCCCGCACATTTTTTGGCGTCGGTTTGGACGCCGCTTCCCGTGGGTCTAGAAATTCCCAAAAATCTGTTTACGCGCGAAGTCGCCCGCATAGTCGATCAAGCGATCGGAGGCGGCGGCAGCTTCCTGTTCGTCGCCCGCGGCCACCGCCCGCGCCGCCGCCGCGTGCAGCTTCGCGACTTTCTGCAGGTCGCCATAATCTTTTTGGTACGCGAAATAGAAACGCCGCGACAGCGTCCACAGCGGCTCCAGCGAACGCGCCGCGTGCGGATTTCTCGCGCAGGCGGCGAGAAAAGTCTTGGCGCTATAATAATGGCGAAGAAAAGCTTTGATATCGCCATTCGTTCCGGCCGCGTCGATCTGGCTCGCCAGGTCGGATAACTTCGCTCTCTCTGTTTCGCTGGCGCGCCGTGCGGCACGCACGGTGATGAGGCGTTCCAGTTCGCGCCGCGTTTCCAGAACGAGAAGTTGATCCTGAATGTCGATCGGCAAAATCTCGATACCATGACGCCGGCGAATGAAAACGAGGTGTCTGCTCGCCATTTTCTGGATGGCTTCGCGCACGGGCGTTCGCCCGATTCCGATCAGTTCGCCAAGTTGCGCCTCAGACCATATGGAGCCCGGTTCGAGTGCCAAGATGACGTAAAGCTCTTCGAGAAGCCGGTAGGCGTGGTCGACAAGGCGGCCTTTGCTTTCGGTAACCTGATCCAATTGATTTCTCGATGCAAAACCACCATTGCTAAGATATCTTACTACCATATCTAAGCTTTGAGGCAACAAATATGTTAACAGTGATGTCTGTCGATCAGCTCCGGCGCGTACAGACAAACCGTCCCGCGATAAAGCCGCCTTGTCGAGAACCCTGTCGTTGACAGCCCACAGAGGGAATAGTTGCGGGTCATGACCGAATCCAAATCCGGCCTTGCGCGGGGCAAGAAGTCGTCGCCCGCACGGCGAACGGATGCCGAAGACGCGCTGCGCAAATGGGCGGCGTCCGCGTTGTCGAAAGACGAGCGGCTTGCCGATAAGGCGCTGCGGCTCTTGGAAGAGCAAATCGTTACGCTGCAACTACCTCCCGGGAGCATGTGGTCGGAAGCGGCCTTAAGCGCGAAGATCAAAATCGGTCGCACGCCGGTACGGGAGGCCGTTCAGCGACTCGCCGCCGACCGTCTCGTCGTCATTATGCGCCGCCACGGTATCATGATTTCGAAGATTAACATTCAGGATCAACTTTTTGTCCTGGAAGCAAGGCAGCATCTTGAGGGCATGATTGCGGGCCGCGCCGCACGCCGCGCGACGCCCAAGGAGCGGGAGAATCTAAATATCCTTGCCGACGCCATGTCCGCGGCTGGCAAACGCGGCGACGTGTTCGATGTTCTGCGTTATTATTTTTATTCGAAGAAATTATTGTGTGAGGCGAGCCGCAATCCCTACGCAGCGCGCGCGGTCGCGTCACTTCACTCGTTGTCGCGGCGATTCTACTTCACCTATCATAAGCAGTTCGGCGACCTGTCGGAGGTTGCTGAACTGCATGCCGCACAAGCGCGAGCCGCCGCGCGCGGTGATGAAAAAGGTGCCTTGGCCGCTTCCGAACGAATACTTGCCCACGCCAACGCCTTTACCCGGCAAACCGTCATCAACAATTTCTAACAACGGCGTGCGCAGCCGCCGGATTGCGACGCCCGCGGCCTGACCACGAAATCAACCGCGTGCGACGCGGCGCCAAGGCGCGCGCCAAAACCTACGGGCGCCCCAATGTCTGGGCTCAGACAGATGTGAGACGGATTGAGAAATAGGAGGGGTTCTCCGAAGCTCGGGTTGCGACACTCGAATCAAAGGAGAACCCCGATGCAGGTTTTTGGCCTGCCCGGCCATGTTATCC
>Ga0335081_10002777_pt1 | contig 27589 bp, 29 predicted proteins | sample Lox_Sample_35_FD_206713 | JGI IMG/M metagenome (GOLD analysis project Ga0335081, IMG submission 206713) | Soil microbial communities from Loxahatchee National Wildlife Refuge, Florida, United States - Lox_Sample_3.5 | ecosystem: Environmental > Terrestrial > Soil > Wetlands | place: USA...
CCGCCAGCCCGCGATTCTGAATATTTCCGCCCGCCCCACGCGGCATCGGATACTTGTACTGCCACAGCAGCTTCCCGCTGGCGGCATCCAGCGCGAAAACCTGGCTGTGCGTCGTCGAAAGGTACAGAACACCGCCGATCACGATGGGAGTCGATTGCAGGCCGCCTTCGTAATCGCCGGTCTGGAACGCCCACGCGGGCGCAAGCTTCTTCACATTCGACGTGTTGATCTGGTCGAGCGCGCTGTAGCGCCAGGCGAAGTGCGTACCGCCATAATAAGGCCAATCGGCGCGCGTAGCGCCGTCCTGCGCGTACACAGCCACGCCAGCGGCCAAAGCGAGCAACACAGTACTGCGTTTCATCAGATGCGATTCTATCCGAATGTGGGACCGCTCAGTACACTCCCGGAATCAGCGACCACGTCGCGCGGCGGTATTCCTCATAGCGCGGGCCGAACGCGCTGCGCAGGTTCGCCTCCTCCATCCGGATCTTGCGCCAATAAGCGAACATCACCATCGCGACGCCGAGGAGCGCGTGCGCCTGGTTCACGGTCACCGCTGTTCCCACATACATCCCGAGCATCGCAGTGTAGATGGGATGCCGCAAGATCCGGTACGGACCCGAGCGGATCAGCTCGTGCTCCACTTTGATCTCGATCCGTCCGCTCCAGTTTCGCCCCAGGTGAAGCCGCGCCCATACCGCCAGGCCAAAGAACGCAGCCTGGATCGTCAGTCCGTCCGCGACGCGCGCGAACGTGTGCGGAAGGAAGCTCTGGCGCAACCCCGGCACCGGAACGAACAGCAGCAGCAGCGCGACGTTCACCAGAATTTCATGCACTCGCCGCGATCCGGCCGATTCGGAACGCTTCGCCTCCGCCGAATTCTTCGCCGCCGCGCCCCAGTACGCCGTGAATGCGACCCAGCCCGCCATCGAGACCCACACCGGCCAGTTGCTGAGCGACGGCCGGAGGTACGCGATCCACGCGATCGCGCCGGCGAGCAGCGCAAGCAGAACGATCTGCGCGGGCCGGCCGGCAAGCCGGTATTTCCCGATCACGATCGCGGTTTGTTGCGGCGCGGCCAACTATTCTTCCCGCAGCGCGTTCAACGGATCGATTTTTGTCGATCGCCGCGCCGGAATATAGCAGGCGATCATCGCCAGGATCGCCAGCAGCACCGGCGCGCCGACCAGCAGGCGCGGATCGTGCGTGCCGGCCTGGAATGACGGCCCAAGAATGTTCGAAAAAGCGGAAAGTGCGCGTGAGAGTCCCGTCGCTGCGAGCATCCCCAGCAGGCATCCGACAATCACCAATCCTCCGCCTTCGCGCAACACGAGCGCCAGCACCTGTCGCTTCTGCGCGCCGAGCGCCATGCGGATGCCGATCTCCTTCCGGCGCCGGGCGACCGAATAAGCCGTGACGCCGGCGAGGCCGATGGACGCCAGAATCAGCCCGAACACGCCGATTCCGCCGTAGATAAAGGTGGCCAGGCGCAAGTAGGACTGCGTGCTGTCCACCTCCTCGGTCAGCGTGTGGACATCGAAGGGGTTCAAATTGGGATCGATGGTGGCGAGCTGGCTGCGCACGCCTTGCATCGTGTCAGCGCCGGGGCGATCGGCGCGAATCATGACGATCATGCCGTTGATGGGCGGATGCGCGAAATCCGCCTTGGTCAGCGGCAGGTACACCACGGGAACTACCGTGTTTCCCTGTCCCACCGCGGTCTGGCTCATCGGCGCGGAGAGATCCTTCACCACGCCCACGACCTCGTAAGACTTGCCGCTGTCGGCGATGCGCCGGCCGAGCGGCTCCGAGTCGGCGAAAAAGGCGTGCGCCGCGGTGGTGTTAATCACCACGGGTAGCGCCTTGTCGGGGCCGGGCTCGATGTTCTCGTCGCGCGAGTTGAACTCCCGGCCTTCCAGCATCTTCACGTCGAGCGAGGCGAAATAATTCGCGCCGACCGCGTTCCTGGCCACTCCGCGCACCACCTGGTCGGGCGCGCCGTTCTGGCCCGTCGCGCTCAGCACGGAAACCGCGGCAAGCGGACTGAACGGCGCTGTTACAGCCAGCGCCACCTGGCGCACTCCCGGCGCGCTTTGAAGCTCCTGCGGCAGACGATCGAAAAGGTTGGCGGCTTTCTCGGCCGAATATCCGTCGCGCACCGGGTCGAGCGAGAGCAGATACATGGTATTGGAGTCGAACGGAATTTCGACGTTGTTGCTGCGGTTGAAGCCGATCACCAGGAAGCCGGCGATCAACAGCAGCGTGAGCGATCCGGCCACCTGGCACACCATCAGGATGTTGCGGAAGCCGAAGCGCCGGTAGCCGCGCATCTGCCCAACCATTCCTTCCTTGAGCGTCGAGGCGAGATCGGTTTTCGTGGCAGCGAGCGCCGGCGCCAGTCCGAATCCGATGCCGGCAACCAGCGCGATCGCGAACACGACCACGATCACGCGCCAGTCCGGCGTGATATTGAAATCGATCGGCATGGGGAACGGCAATTTCATCCTGCGCATCAGGTTCGCGACCCAGAAGGCCAGCAGAATCCCGGTCGCGCCGCCGCCCAAGGCGAGCAGCACGCTTTCGGTGAGCAACTGGCGGATGAGGCGGAAGCGGCTGGCGCCCACCGAAAGCCGGATGGCGACCTCTTTGCGCCGCGCCGTCGCCCGCGCCAGTTGCATGTTGGCCAGGTTCATGCACGCCAGTGCGACGATCAAACCGTCGAGAAACACCATGAACGTGAACACAGCCGGCAGCAGATCGCGCGGGATGGGCAGAATTTTGCCGCCGGGCAGCAGCATCACGCGGCGCCCCTTGGCGTTGCGCGCAGGGTCGAGCGAATCCTCATCCAGATGGCGCGTAAGCGCGTCCAGTCCCGCTTCGGCCGATTTGAGCTGCACTTCCGGCGCCATCCGCAACAGCGCGATGAAGCCCTTGGACTCGCGTTTGTGAATCACGTCGCCGGAAAGCTCCGGCGCCATCGCCGGCGGCACGGTGGTGGGCACGAAAATTTCCGAGACAAAGAACGGCATCGCTCCGTCGAAATCCTTGGGCCCGATTCCCACAATCGTGGCGAGCTGACCGTTCACGCGAATCGTGCGGCCCACCGCTTCCGGATCGGCATTGAGCTTCTGCCGCCAGAACGCGTCGCTGATGAACACCACCGGCGAGTTGCCGGGCTTGTCCAGATCCGGGCTGAACACGCGCCCGCGCGCCGCGTTCACGCCCAGCGTCGAAAAATATTCGGGAGAAACCAGCTGGCCGAACAGGCGCTCGGGTTTTCCCCCTCCCGGAAGCAGCACGTTGAACGGTACCGAGGGCTGAAACGCCGCGCCGGCCGAAAACAGATCGTGCTGATCGCGGTAATGCTCGAAATAAGGATAAGAGACGCCCTGCACCGCGACGAGCTGGTCCGCATCGCGCGCCCCGGGGGCATCGCGCAGCAGCAGGTTCAGCGTCTCGCTCACGCCAACCGCCGAGATCCCGATTCCCAGGCCCAGCGAAATGATCCCGACCGCCGCGAACCCGCGCGATTTCGCGAGCGTTCGCACCGCGTAGACCAGGTCGCGCCGCATTTCGGTCACATATTCCACCGGCACGCGAATGGCGATATCCGCCACCAGCCGCGCCAATCCTGTCACGCCATTTTGCCTTGCGACGTCTTCCACAATATCCTCCCCCAGTTGAATCACGTCCGCGCCGTACATCATCTTGAACTCGTGCGGAAACGCGCGCGCCAGCCAGCGGTACATTTTCAGCGCGAAATTCATTCGAGCGCCTCCACCTTCCGCAGCGCGCCCACCAAGTCCTGCAACCGGTCGCGTTCCGCCGCGAGCACCCGCCGTCCCAGCACCGTGAGCCGGTAATATTTCCGCCGCGCGTCGTCGAATTCCGGCGCCGGCCGCTCCGCCGATTCCTCGATCAATTCCTGCTCGATCAATCGCTTCAACGACCCATACAGCGTCGCCGGCCACAGCCGGATTTTGCCGTCGGTCCGTTCGAGCACCCGCTGCATGATCCCATAACCGTGCTGCTCGCCCCCCGCAAGCGCCAGCAAAATACAGAACCAGTTCGACTTGAGCGGAAGGAAGTACTCCGGGTCGTGCATGTTCAGTATATATATCACACGATATATAGATTTGTCGAGAGGAATTTGCAAGCGCTCTGCTTTGAAGCCGCGCCAAAGGGCCATGCTGCTGGAGTGATCCAGGTCCGTACCGGCGCGATCCACTCATCGCGATCTCTCGCGCATTTGAAGCGAGCCGGCCGACTCGGGTTACAATGGCGTCGTGAGCGCCGCGAAAACTCTGGAGCGGCTGCTGAGCGGGAAGTCTGACGCGGCGATTCGATTTGACGATCTGTGTGCGTTGTTGGAGTTCCTGGGGTTTGAAAAACGCGTGAAGGGCAGCCATCATCTGTTCCGGAAATCGGGCGTGGAGGAGATGATCAACCTTCAACGCGACGGAAATAACGCGAAGCCGTACCAGGTCAAACAGGTCCGCGCGGTAATCCGGAAATACGGATTTTTGGGATCGAAATGAGCAAGTACGAGGTCATCATCTATTGGAGCGACGAGGACGGCGCCTTTATCGCTGAGGTGCCGGAACTTCCCGGCTGCTGCGCACATGGGAGCACGCAAGCGGCGGCGCTCGCCAGCTCCCAGTCAGCCATTCGTCTGTGGATTAGCACGGCGAAAGAATTCGGGGATCCCATCCCGAAGCCCAAAGGCCGGCGCTTGATGCTCGCCTGATCTCTTAGCGTCGCGTTCATAATTCCGAGTTCGATCCGGCCAGGTTAAATACATAGCAGTTACACTAAAGACTTCATGCCCGATTCGCCTACGCTGTCCCATATCCAGACCGCGCGCCAGAGGATCGCTCCCTGCATCCGGCGCACACCGCTCACGCCCAGCGCGACGCTTTCCGAACGCCTCCACACCAACGTTTACGTCAAGCTCGAAATTTTCCAGAAGACCGGATCGTTCAAAGTTCGCGGCGCATTCAACAAGGCTCTGAGCCTTGGCCCGGAAGAGCGCGGGCGCGGGATCGTCGCCGTCAGCGGAGGCAATCACGCGCAGGCCGTCGCTTACGTCGCGCGCGCCCTGGGGCTGAAATCGCTGATCCTGATGCCCGAAGGCACGCCCAGTAATTACGTCGAGGCCACGCGCGGCTACGGCGCGGAGGTGAAATTCGCCGCCAATGCGCGCGCCGCCTTCGCCGAAGTCGAACAGTACGAAAAAGACGGCTGGGCCTACATCCATCCCTTCGATGATCCGCTGGTGATGGCCGGCGCCGGAACCATCGGCCTGGAGATTCTGGACGATGTGCCGCAGGCCACTGACGTGATCGTCAGCATCGGCGGAGGCGGCCTGATGGGCGGCATCGCGACGGCCGTCAAGAGTCTCAAGCCGGGCGTGAAGGTGTGGGGTGTGGAAACCGAGGGCGCCGATTGCATGTCCCAATCGCTCGCCGCCGGAAAAATCGTCACGCTCGACACCATCACTTCCGTCGCGCGCACGCTGGGCGCGCCCGCGCCTTCCGAGCGAACGTTCGAAATGGCCAAGACGCTTCTCGAAAGCATCACCGTCGTGCCCGACAGCGAAGCCATCTCCGCGCTGCGCATCATCCTCGAGCGTCTGAAAGTCCTCACCGAGCCCGCCGCGTCGTGCACGCTGGCCGCGGCGCTGCGCCTTAAGGATCACTTCTCTTCCGACCGTCACGTGATTCTGGTGCTGTGCGGCGGCAACATGCCGCTGGACGACCTGGCAAGGTTCCTCGCGGCATAATCGATGGGCTTCGCGCTGTGGCTCGATCGCGAAAACCTCCTGGCGTGGGCCGAGGGAACGCAGGAATACCGTCCCATGGGCGCCGCGGTCATCGCGATCACCGGCCAGTTCAGCCTTCGCGACTTCCGCCAGGACCACGCGCGTCCGGAAACCCTGGAGAAATCGTTCGCCGGATTTTTCGGTTCGCTTGAAGAGGTGAACGTGTTCCTGCGCTCCGGTGTCGTGGCAAAAACCCGCGCGACTCCGGTACTGTTCCGCCGCGTCCCCTAAACCGTTATAGAATCTCGACCCCGCGCAGTGCGTGTGCCGCCGCCGCGGCGCGCTGAAACTCCTCTCCGATCGCCGGATCGCGGATTTTCGCGCGTAACTCCTGCAATTTCCCGATGAAACCTTCAAGGGCCGCATCGATCGGCCCCGAGTTGGTCAGCAGAATGTCGCGCCAGATCTCGTAGGAGCTCATCGCCAGCCGCGTCATGTCGATTGCAGCCGGTCCCGCGACACGCGCCGCCTCACGCTCGCCCGCAATCGACGCGCCGAGCGCGGTCGAAATCAACTGCGGCAGGTGCGAGGTGAGCGCCACCAGGCGATCGTGCTCGGCCGCATCCATGATGACCACGCGCGCGCCGATGCGCTGAATCCAGCTCTCCAGTTCCGCGTCGTGCGCAGTCAAAACGTAGGGACGGCGATGAAAAAGGTCCGCGTCCGCTTCGCTCACACCGCGCGACTGTTTCCCCGCCATCGGATGCCCGCCGATGAATCTGCCGCGCCGGATTTTTTGGCGCGCGAGCTCGACGATCGCGGTCTTGGTGCTTCCCGCATCGGTGACCAGCGTTTCCGGCGCGACCCATTCATCGAGCTCATCCATCGTCGCGAGAATTTTTTCAATGGGCTGCGCCAGATAGATCAGGTCCGACTGCGCAGCGGCTTCGCGCAGTGGCAGCGCCTCATCGATTACGCGCCGCGCCAGCGCCGCCGCGATGGTCGCCGGCGAGCTCACGCCGATGATCCTGCCGCGGAATCCCGCCTTGCGCAGCGCTAGCGCGAACGACCCGCCCATCAGGCCCACGCCCACGACGCTGACCGAGGACCACGGCCGCGGCATCTACGCGGTCCTGCCCACCGCCGCGGCGATCGCGCGCACCTGCTGCATCATCTCGGCGAATTGCGCCGGCGTCAGCGTCTGCGCGCCGTCGCTCATGGCACGATCCGGGTCGGGATGCACTTCGACGATCAGCCCGTCGGCTCCGGCCGCCACCGCCGCGCGCGCCATCGGCAACACCTGGTCGCGCCGCCCCGTTCCGTGCGAAGGATCGCCGATCATGGGCAGGTGCGACAGCTTCTTCACCACCGGAATCGCGGAGATGTCCATGGTGTTGCGCGTGAACGTCTCGAACGTGCGGATGCCGCGCTCGCATAGGATCACGTCGTAATTTCCGCCGCTCATGATGTATTCGGCCGCGAGCAGCAGCTCTTCAATCGTGGCCGAATTGCCGCGTTTGAGCAGCACCGGCCTGCGCGTGCGCCCCACTTCGCGCAGCAGATTGAAATTCTGCATGTTGCGCGCACCGACCTGCAGAATATCGGCGTAGGTCATCAGCATGGGAAGCTGCGTGTGATCCATCACCTCGCTCACCACCAGCAGTCCGCGCCGGTCCGCGGCGGCACGGATCAGCTTCAATCCCTCTTCCCCCAATCCCTGAAAACTGTAGGGCGACGATCGCGGCTTAAATGCGCCGCCGCGCATGATCTGCGCGCCCTGCGCTGCGACGATTTCCGCCGTTTCCTCGATCTGCTCGCGACTCTCCACGCTACACGGACCCGCCATGGTCACCACGTGCGGTCCGCCAATCTCCACCTTCCCGATTTTCACCACCGTTCCCTGCGGCCTGAAAAACCGGCTGGCGAGTTTGTACGGCGAAACGATGCGATGGCATTCCTTTACCCCTTCCATCACCTCGAAATCCGCCGGATCCATCTCGTCCACCGGCCCCACTCCGCCGAGCACCGTGTGCATCACGCCCGTCGAGCGATGCACCGTAAATCCCAGGCTCACCAGGCGGTCGATCACGTTCTGGATCTGCTCGTCCGTCGCCCCCTGCTGCATCACAACCAACATGATTCGTTCCTTCTTTAAGCCACGAATTCGTGTTCATTCGCGGCTCAAATTAAATCCCCCTCCGCATCTTTTGCAAACTGCGCATTTCATCGATGATTCTTTCGAAAATTCTCTGAAGCGCCTCTTCCCCGAGCGGTCCGTGATTGTTTTCCGTCACATTCCGAAACACAGCCTGCTCGCGCTTGGGCTCGTAGACCGGTAGATCGACGCTCTCCTTCACTTTGCCGATCTGCTCCACGACGCGCGTGCGCCGGTTCAGCAGCTCCAGCAGTTCGAGGTCGATCGCGTCGATCTCGCTTCGGAAGCGGGCCAGCGCCTCAAGCGCTTCCTCACGCGTCATCCATCCATCCCCCGCCTGAGCGACCGCGCAAAACCCTCCAGGTCGCCATTCTGCTCGATCAGCCGCACGAAGGCGCTGCCCACCACCACGCCGTCGGCCAGCCGGGCCACTTCGCGCGCCTGCTCCGGCGTCGAAATCCCGAATCCCACGGCCAGCGGCAGCGAGCTCAGCTCGCGCATCGAGCGCACCAGCGGCCCGACGGCGGTTGAAACCGATTCACGCTCGCCCGTCACTCCCGTCCGCGAAACCATGTACACGAACCCTGTCGAATATTTCGCCACCAGCTTGAGCCGTTCCGGCGTCGAGGTCGGGGCCGCGAGAAAGACCGTGTCCAATCCCGCGCCGCGCATCGCCGCGACATAGGGCGCGGCCTCTTCGACGCTCACGTCCGTCAGCAGGCAGCCGTCGATTCCCGCCGCCCTCGCATCGCATCCGAGCTTTTCCAGTCCGTAGCGCAGCACAGGATTCACATAGGTGAACAGCAGCAGCGGAATTTGCGACGATTTGCGGATCTCCCGCGCGATTTCGAGCACCCGCGCGACGTTGGTACCGGCCTTGAGCGCGCGCTCCGCGCCGCGTTGGATCACCGGACCGTCGGCGATGGGATCGGAAAACGGCACGCCCAGCTCGATCAGGTCCGCGCCGCCGCGCTCCAGCGCCGCAACCAGCTCCGGCGTGCGCTCCGGCGACGGATCGCCGGCGGTGATGTAGGCGATCAGCGCCTTTTGACGCCGCCCGTTAAATAAGGATTGAATCCTGCTCATCCCAGTTCCGGCAAGTTCTGACGGTAAATGTCGGTGTCCTTGTCCCCGCGTCCCGATAAGTTGATTACGAAAAGCTCACCACGCGCGGCCGGCGCGCGACGCATCGCTTCCGCCACCGCGTGCGCCGATTCGAGCGCCGGAATGATGCCTTCGGTCCGCGCCAGCGTGACCGCCGCATCGAGCGCCGCCGCGTCTCCGGCAGAAGTATACTCGGCGCGATGCTGATCGTGCAGCCACGCGTGCTCCGGTCCGACCAGCGCGTAATCGAGGCCCGCCGAAACCGAGTGCGTCAACGCCACCTGGCCGTTCTCATCCTGCAAAAGATAACTGTGCGCGCCATGGAGTACTCCGGGCGATCCTCCCGAAAACCGCGCCGCGTGCTCGCCCAGACGGTCGCTGTGCCCGCCCGCCTCGACGCCGATTAATTTCACATTCGCATCGCCGAGGAATGCGTGAAACATCCCGATGGCGTTGCTGCCTCCGCCCACGCAGGCGAAAACTGAATCGGGCAAGCGGCCTTCGCGCTTCAGAATTTCTTCGCGCGTCTCTTCGCCGATCACGCGATGAAAATCGCGCACCATCATCGGGTAGGGATGCGCACCCAGCGCCGATCCCAGCAGATAATGCGTCGATTCCACGTTGGTCACCCAGTCGCGCATGGCTTCGCTGATCGCGTCCTTGAGCGTGCGGCTGCCGTTGGTCACGCTGACCACCTTCGCCCCGAGCATGCGCATCCGAAACACGTTCAGCGCCTGCCGCCGCATGTCTTCTTCGCCCATGTACACCGTGCAATCCACGCCGAACAATGCGCAAACGGTGGCTGTCGCCACACCGTGCTGACCCGCTCCTGTCTCCGCGATGATCCGACGCTTGCCCATCCTCCGCGCCAATAGCGCCTGCCCGATGCAGTTGTTGATCTTGTGCGCGCCAGTGTGCAGCAGGTCCTCGCGTTTCAGGTAGATCTTCGCTCCGCCGAGCTTCTCGCTCAGACGCTTTGCAAAATACAGCGGCGTGGGACGGCCGGCGTAGTGCACCAGCAGATCGGCCAGTTCCGCCTGAAAGGTCGGATCGACGCACGCCTCCCGATACGCGCGCTCCAGTTCCTCGAGCGGAGCCATCAACACCTCGGGAACGAAACGTCCGCCGTAGGGTCCAAAATGCCCGGTCGAATCGGGCTGTATCGCAGTCATGAACTTCTCCGCGCGGCGTCGATGAAGCGCCGCACTTTTTCGTGATCTTTGATTCCCGGCGCCGTTTCCAGCTTCGAGTTCGCATCCACGCCCCACGGACGCCCAACGCGAATCGCTTCGCCCACGTTCGAATCATCGAGCCCGCCGGCGATGATCACTTTTTTGTCGAGCTCGAACAGTTTCGCCATCTCCCAGTCGAACGAAACGCCATTGGCCGACCCATCGAGCAGCAGCGCTTCGCCGTAAGCGGGAATCCACCCGAAGTCGCCTGCTTCTGGAATGCGCACAGCCTGCCAGAAGCGCACAGTCGGCTTCAGCGGATCGGGAACCCGTCCGTAGATCTGCATCACATCGAGCGCCGCGTCGGTCATGATCGAATCGCCGGGAATCTCATCCACGAACACCCCAACCTTCCACAGCTTCAACCCGTCGCCGAGCTCGCGAGCCTTCTCCGGCGTCACGTAGCGCGGACTCCGCTTATAAAAAATGAACCCGATGGCATCCGCTCCCGCTTCCGCTGCCGCGACGGCATCTTCGCGCCGCGTAATTCCGCAAATTTTCACCATCATGACCGCAGCTTCCGGATCGCCGCCGCCGGGTCGGACGATTTCATCAGGTGCTCGCCCGCCAGAAACGCGTCGAATCCCGCCTCCGCCAGCCGGCGCACGTCGTCGCTCGAATGAACGCCGCTTTCGGCGACCTTGATCGCGCCGCGCGGAATTTTCGGCGCGAGCGCCAGCGAGGTTTCGAGCGTCACCTCGAACGTGTTGAGGTCGCGATTGTTGACTCCGATAATCTCCGCGCCGGAGTCGATCGCCTGCTCGAGTTCCTCGCCATCGTGCACCTCCACCAGCGCCGCCATGCCCATCCGCGTAGCCAATTCCCGATATTTCTTCATCTGGTCCGCGCTCAAAATCGCCGCAATCAAAAGTATCGCGTCGGCGCCCGAGGCGGCCGCCTCCACAACATGGAACTCACTGATCGTAAAATCCTTACGCAAGGCGGGAAGTCTTGTGACCGCGCGCGCAGTCTGAAGATCGCCGAGGCTGCCTTGAAAAAATTCCGCATCGGTCAGCACGCTCAGCGCAGCCGCGCCGCCGGATTCATAGGTCGCAGCGATCTGGTCCGGATGGAAATTTTCGGCGAAGACGCCCTTGCTCGGCGAAGCCTTTTTGATTTCGGCGATAATCGCCGGCGGGTTCGCGGTCAGGGCGCGCTTGAAATCGCGGAAATCACGCCGGTCCGTGGCTTTTTTTTCGAGCTCGTTGAGGCGCGCGGAATCGCGTGCGAGCGCTTCGCGCTTGCGCTCGACGATACGGGCGAGGATGCCTGGCACAGCGTGGACCATGCGGGGAAACATTCATGGTAACACCACCTGTAACTGCGCCCGGTCCGCTTCGACGCGCACCTCGATCGATCCGGAATGCGCCTCCACCGTGCGCCGCGCGCATTCCAGGCTCAATTGCCCTCCCGCGATGGAGCGAAATCCCGGCGCTTGGGTTTCGATTTCGAGCATAACTCCGCAACCCGTTTTTCGCGTCCGGACAGTCGCCGGATGGGTCTCGCCGGCGATCTGGCGGAACAGGGTGAGCACATTCTCGATCAGGGCGCGCGCCATCCCCAGGTCGGCGTGCACCAGGCAATCCCCTTCAAGCTCCAGGTGCAGCGCGGGGTCGCTTGATGCCGCTTCGGCAATGATCTCTTCGAGATCGATACGTTCCCGCGCGGGCGTCGCAGTCTCGGCCAGATGCAGGCTATTGGAGAGAATCCAGTTGGACTGCTCCACCAGGCGTTGAAGACGATCCAGTTGCTCGTGCGTCTTGTCGTCGTCGCGAGGCAGAACCATGCCGAGATAATACGCGATCGCTTCGATCGTGCTCAGCGGCTGGCGAAGTTCGTGCGCAAGGTCGCGCAGGGAGATGGAATCCATCCGAAAAAGCAAGGGAGGTGATGACCGTTATACCACGCGGCGCGCCGCGGCGCTACGCGCTCAATTTCGCGCGCACACGGTCGCTGAGCGCTTTTCCGTCCACGCGCTTGCCGGCGAGCTTCGATTGCGCGGCTTTCATCACCACGCCCATCTGCTTGGGCGACGTGACTCCGGTTTCCGCGAGCGCCGCGGCGATGGCGGCGTCCATCTCGGCGTCGGTGGGCGCAGCAGGCATGTAGGATTCGACGATTTTCAGCTCGGTCTCCTCTTTATCCGCGAGCTCCGGACGGTTGCCCTTGCGAAACATGTCAGCCGCCTCGCGGCGCTGCTTGATCAGCGTGCCCAAAATTTGCAGCTCCGCCGCCTCGTCGAGCGGCTTCATCGTATCGACCTTGTATTTCATCAGCGCGGTCTTGATCAACCGCAGCGCGTTGAGCCGCGTGTGGTCGCCGGACTTCATGGAGGCGGTCATATCGGACTGGATGTGGTCGAGGAGGGGCATTTGAAATCCAGTTTAACAACCTCAAATTCGGAGGTGAGAAAGTTCGGACTGCGCGCACACTAATTAATTTTGGACCCGGATATCAAGTTCGACTGGGATGAGGCGAATATCGCGCATATCGCGCGGCATCGCGTGAAGCCGCGGGAGGTTGAGTGGGCTCTGTTGCATAATCCGATGTACCTCGACTATGAAATCGTGCACGACGAGGAGCGGTGGACTTCGCTAGGGCATACGGATGTATTTCGCGTGATTATCGTTGTGTGGACCATGCGTGAGGGCGCGATGCGGGCGATTACGGCACGCGATGCACCCAAAGGCGTGAAAAGTGAGTATCTTGAGTTTATGGGGTTCGCAAAGTGAAGAAGCTCGTCATTCCGAGATTCGAGACGGAGGCAGAAGAAGCGAAATGGTGGGACGACCACATGGATGTTGTGGGATCGAATCTCCTCGAGGCGATGAAGAACGGCACCATCAAGCGCGGAATCCCAGCGCGCGCGCTTGAGCAAGCGCGCGCCGCGGCGACGATCGAGCTTCCAAGCGCCGACCTCGACCGAGCCCGGAGGCTCTCGCGGCGCAAGCACCTTGAATGCCGAGAATACGTCCTTGGCTTGCTTCACAAGGCGCTCAATCGCGAAGAAGCCGCCATCAAGCGCGCTGCGCGCCGCAAATCCGTCTGAGCCGTGCTTTGTTATCCTTGAGATAACTCCCATGTACATCAAGAAGCAGCGTTTGCTCACCCCGGGGCCCACGCCCCTCTATCCCAAGGCCCTGTACGCCATGCTGGGATCGGATCTGCACCATCGCACCGACGATTTTCGCGCGGTGTACAAATCCGTCCTGGCCGACTTGAAAGAATTGATGGGCACGGCCAACGACGTTCTGGTGCTGGTCTCCTCCGGCACCGGCGCGATGGAAGCCGCGGTGACCAACTGTTTTTCCCCCGGTGATCGCGTGATCGTGTGCTCGGCCGGGAAATTCGGCGAGCGCTGGGGCGAGATCGCCAAGGCGTTTGGCCTGAACGCGGTGATCATCGAGGAGCCCTACGGAAAATCGGTATCGCCAGAAGCCCTCGCCAAGGCGCTGGCGGCGAATCCCGACACCAAAGGCGTATTCGTGCAGGCGTCGGAGACGTCGACCGGCGCGGCGCACGACGTCCGCGCGATGGGGGAGGCGGTGAAAAAGACACAGGCGATTTTCGTCGTCGACGCGATCACCGGTCTGGGCACCATGCCGCTCGATATCGACGGCTGGGGACTCGACATCGTCATCGGGGGATCGCAGAAAGCGTTTATGGTGCCGCCCGGCATCGCGTTCCTCTCGATCAGCGCGAAAGCGTGGGCGATGATGGAATCGGCGAAGCTGCCCAAGTTCTACTTCAATCTGAAAAAAGAAAAGAAGAACGCGGTGAACGGCGAATCGAGCTGGACGCCGGCGACGTCGCTGATGCTGGGCATGGCCGAAGCGCTCAAATACATCAAAACGCTGGGCATGGCGAACCTGATCAAGAACGCCGACGAGCTTGCGCGCGCCACTCGCGCCGCATGCACGGCATTGGGACTGGAGCTGTTCGCGCCGGAGCATCCCGCCGCTTCGGTGACCGCGGTGAAGGCGCCCAAAGGCATGGACTCCGGCGTCATTGTCAAGGAGTTCAAGAACCGCTTCGGATCGATCATCGCCAACGGACAAGGATCGATGAAGGGCCAGATTTTTCGCATCGCGCATCTGGGCTATTTCGATTTCGCCGACCTGTTTGCCATGGTCGCTGAGCTGGAGCTGATTCTCAAGGCCAACGCAGTTCCAGTGAAACTCGGCGCGGGCGTCGCTGCGGTCGAACAAGTGTACGCCGCGATGGCGATCGAGAAAAAAGAGACCGTCAACGCCTAAACACCGGCGGAAGAAATGAAAATCGTCATCGCAGAACCGCTGTCCGAGGCCGGAGTTCAACTGCTCAAGGCCCAGCCGGGATGGAATGTAGTGGTGTCGAGCCCGGAGGAATTCACGCGCGAGCTGGCCGACGCCGACGCGCTGATCGTTCGTAACGTGGTCAAGGTGGACGCGAGCGTTCTCGCCAAAGCGCCGCGGCTGCGCGTGGTGGGGCGTGCCGATGTCGGCGTGGACAATGTCGACCTGGATGCGGCCACCAAGGCCGGCGTTCTGGTGATGAACACGCCGGGAGGCAACGCGGTTTCGGTCGCCGAGCATACCTTGGGCCTGATGCTGGCGATGGCGCGGCGCATCCCGCAGGCGATCGCGTCGGTGAAGAGCGGGCAATGGGAGAACCACGGCTTCATGGGGACTGAGCTGCGCGGCAAAACGTTGGGTGTGATCGGGCTGGGCAGCATCGGACGCGAAGTGGTGCGGCGCGCGCGCGGATTCGAGATGCGCATTGTCGCGAGCGACCCGTACGTGAACTCGCGAACCGCGAGCGACCTGGGAACGCGGCTGCTTCCGCTCGAAGATCTGTACGCGGAAAGCGATTACATCACGCTGCACGTCGCGCTCACTACAGAGACGCGCGGAATGCTGAGCCACACTGCGTTCGCCCGGATGAAGAAGGGCGTGCGGATCATCAACTGCGCCCGCGGCGAGCTGATTGACGGCGAGGCGCTGCGCAAGGCGATCGAATCGGGCAAAGTCTCCGGCGCGGCGCTGGACGTTTTCCAGACCGAGCCGCCGGTGGGCGAGCCGCTGCTCGCTTTCGACAATGTTCTGGCCACGCCACACATAGGCGGATCGACCGAAGAGGCGCAGGAAGCCGTGGGCGTGCGGATCGCCGGCCAGGTGCGCGATTATCTGCGCGATGGGGTCGCGCTGAACGCGGTGAACGTTCCGGCGATGACCGCGGAGCAGTATCGCACGGTGCGCCCCTACGCTGCCTTGGCCGAAAGGCTAGGAACCTTCGCGGCGCAGGTGGCCAGCGGAAATCCGCGGCTGGTTCGTCTGGTTTATCAGGGCAAGATCGCGGACCAGAACACGCTGCTGATCCGCAACGCGGGACTGGCCGGGGTGATGAGCCGGTCGCTCGCGCGGCGCGCCAACGTGGTGAACGCGGTGCAGATCGCGGCCGACCGCGGTCTGGTGTTCTCCGAGCGCCACGAAAAAAATGCGGCGCCGGGGCAAGCCGACGTGGTGCGGCTCGAACTCGAAACCGACGCCGGCATCACCACTGTCGAAGGGTCCGTGGTGCTGGACCGGCCTCGCCTGCTGCGCGTGGACGGGATCAACTGCGAAGCGCCGCTTACCGGGCACCTGGTGTTCCTCAAAAACGCGGATGTGCCGGGAGTGATCGGATACGTCGGCTCGATCACCGGCAGGAACAAGATCAACATCGCCAGCTTCTCGCTGGGGCGCGAGGATCACCAGCGCGATGGGAAACCGCTTCAAGCCATTGCGGTGGTGGAAACCGACGAGCCGGTTTCAGAAACGGTGCTGAAGCAGTTGCTCGAAAATCCGTCGGTCACGGTCGCCCGCCCGGTGGAATTCCACGATTAGGCGCGGATTGACCGGATTGGCGATTCATTGTAGACTCTGTGTAACTGGTTTTCAGGCTGGTCCGTTCATTGAAGATTTTCTGTTTTCCGGAGAAGGTGGGCCTCCGTGCGGGGGTTTGTTGTTGGGGAAAGGGTACCGCACGGAGGCTAGCTGCTTTGTCTATATAGACGGACGAAGAGCGCCGCAGGTTTGTGGAAAATGGAAATTTTCGACAGAAAATTGTAGATCCTCCTGTGTAGCCGGTATGTAACCTTTTCGCGCCTTCGCGAGTAACTACTTTAAGCCAGCCTCGGACAGGAACTGCGCCGCGACTTCGGCGGGCTGGCGATGGTCTGTGTCCACCTCCGCGTTGAGCTTGCGCATGATCGCGTTGGTGAACTTTCCGGAAAGCTCCTCGAGTGCGGGTTTGAGCTGCGGCTGGGCCGTGCTCATGTCCTCGCGCAGCAGGATGCAGGCCTGATACGCCCCGAACGCTTTCTTGTCGTCCTGAAGGATCACCCAGTCGTGCGACGCGAGCGGCCCGTCAGTGGCGTTGGCGGCGATCATGGTGACCTTGCCCTGTTCGAGGGCCTTGTACATCAGCCCCAGGTCCATCGTTCGCGGGCCTCCGTCGAACGGAAGATGATACGTGTCGAGCGCGGGCATACCGTCGATGCGGGATTGAAATTCGTAGCCCGCGGCGAGCTTCCATGGCGTTTTCGCCTGCGCGGCCTGCGACAGCGTTGTGACTTTTTCCTTGCGGGCGTCCTCGCCGCGGACGACCATGGCGAAGAAATCGTCGATCCCCAGCGGCTTGAGCACGTCGATCTTGACGCGGCGATCGAGCTCCTGCTTGGCGCGCAGGTATGCCTCCTCCGGGTCCGACGGCGGCTTCTCCTTCAGAATCTCGGCTTCCACCGTGCCGGTGTATTCGGGATAAAGCGAGATCTCTCCGAGCAGCAGGGCCTGATAGCTGAGCAAAGTTCCACCCAGGTTGAAACGGCGCACGACGGGATGCCCCAGGCGATGCTCCAGATGCTGCGCGATGATTTCTCCCAGCACTACCTGTTCGGTGAAATTTTTCGATCCGACCACGATCGGCGGCTGTTTCTTGCCGCACGCGGTCAACACCAGCGCGAGCGCCAGCGTCAGGCCGAAAATCTTCGTTCGATCCATCCCAAACCTCCATCGGAGATCAGCGCGATGAGCGCCGCCGGAATCGCGCCGGCCAGAATCTCGCCGGTGTCCACCGAGGCGACGCCGCGAAAAATGAAGACTCCCAATCCTCCCGCGCCGATCGCCGCGGCGATGGTCGCGGTCCCCACCGTGGTGACCGTAGCGATGCGGATTCCGGCGAGGATGGTTCGTCCGGCGAGCGGCAACTCCACCCGCCGCAGAATCTGCGCCGGCGTCATTCCCATGGCAATGGCTGATTCGCGCACCGCGGGGTCCACTCCCAGAATTCCGGCGAGCGTGTTGCGCAGAATGGGCAGCAGCGCGTACAGCACCAGCGCGACAATGGCCGTGCGCGGTCCGATTCCGCCGATCAACGGCAGAGGAATCAGAAATCCGAAGAGCGCCAGGCTGGGAATGGTCTGCAAGATATTGGCGAGGCCCAGCACCGGCCGGCGCAACTCGCTCCTGCGGGTCAAAAGAATTCCGGCGGGAAGGCCGATGGCGATGGCGATGAGCATCGAGGTCGCGACCAGCATGATGTGCTCCGAGGTGAGCTCGAGGACATCGCTGAAGAGTCCGGTCCGCACGATCTTTAAGGATAAACTGATTCGCCGCGGCGGGTCCGTTACGGGCGAGCCGAGAGATGGTGAAAAGTTCGAGCGACCGCTCGCTCACGCTCGGCGGCTCCGTTTCGGCGCTTCAACGTACCCAGCCACACGCCGAGCCGCGCGCTTCAGCAAGGTGGCGAATTCGGAACACCGCGTTACTCGAACGGAAAACGGCGCGGCGCGGTTTTGGTTTTGGCGCTCGGAAGCGGACCGCTGTCGCCGCTTGAAGCCGGACGCAGCGGAACGTTCGAAAAGTCCAAATCCTTATTGTCGAACGACAGCGGCCGATCGAGCACCATTTCGAGCGTGGTGCCCTTGGCGAGCACCGCTTCGGGCCCGCGCGTGACCAGGACTCCGATCAACCCAGCGGCCGCCCCCGCGGCTGCGCCGATGCCCGCGCCCATCGCCGCCGCTCCGTTCATTCCGGCGAGCGCACCCACGCTGGCCCCGGCCGCTGCAGTTTCCGCCACCGTCCGCGTATCGCCGGCTTTATTGCCCTCGCTCTTGATCGATCCTTCCTTGCGATCGAGCTCCTCGCTGGCGCGTCCGTCCAGTCCGCTGACACGCGCGCGGAAATCGCGCGTAGTCCCGTTGGGGAGTGTCAGCGAATCGAAGCGCAGATGGAACTCGCCACGGCCCTTCACGCGTCCCGGACGCTGCACTTGCGTAATGGTTCCCATGACATAGCTGCCGGGAGGAATCACGATGCGGCCGTCCACCAGGATGGGAAAGACCGTTTCCAGGTAAACACGGTCGCCGGGCACCGAATTTTTCGTGCTGACGCTGTTGATCAGACTGAGCGGAATGTGCGTGCCGGGCTCGACCAGGTAGACCTTTTCCGGCGCTTTCTCATCAGCCTGGACCGTTGTCGCGTTTTCCTGCGCCAACGCCGCGATCCCCGCCATTGCCCCCGTGAAAACGAGACGCGAAAGCATCGCCACACCTCTTTTGTAATCTTAACCCAGATCTACTGTGCGGTGATCTCGACCGGCGCCGAGCGCGCGCTTTCGCGGCCGTTGGTCCCCACGGCTGAAGTCTCGTAGCGATATTGCTTTCCGCTCTGCACGTCGCGATCACTATAGGCCGGAGCGGCGATCAGCGACGCGATTTTTTCAAACGCCCCGCCGTTCACCGAGCGATACACGTTGTAGCCCTGAAACCGCGGATCGGTATTGCGTTCCCAGGAAAGCTCGATCGTGCCGCTGCCCATCTCCGCGGTGAGGCCGCTGGGAGCCGAGGGCGGAAAAATGTCGGCGCGCGGCAGCGGCTCGGATTGGGCCATCTCGCTGAACTGCTGTTCGCCCGCGAACCCATCGACGTAGTACCGGTATTCGGCGCCGAAATCGACGGCGGCGTCGAGAAACCGGGGCTGGTCGGTCGAATCGATCAATGCCGGCGTCTCCAGGCCCGAGGCGCGATAAATGTGAAAATGCTCGCCCGGTGCGCCGGTCCAGGTGAGTTGGATGCCGTCGCGCACATTCTCCGCTTTCAAATCCGCCGGCCGGGCGAGCGCAGCCCGCACCGGCACGGTCACCAGGTTCGACCAATCCGAGGTTTTTCCTTTCGGACCGGTGGCGCGCACCGCCAGCGTCACATCCTTGCCGATCGAGTCCGCGATGGGGATCTCGTGCGTGAACGGGCCCGGCGCAGTGGCGGCAACGCTGTATTTTTTCGCGCTCGCGGCCCACACGTTGACGTTCCACGGGTTGGGCGCGACGCCTACGGCTATCTCCGCAGAATCGAGGCTTTTGAGCGGCAATCCTTCGGTGGTGAGCGGCGGAATGCTGAACTCGGCGATGATCTGATCACCGAACTCGGCCGCGCGCAGATCGGAGACGTGCTGGGGAATATCAAGCGTGGGCGGTTGGACGGGCCCAACGTAGCCGCAGGAGGCGAGTGAGACCAACACCACGGCGCAGACAGAAATTCTCACAAGATGTAGCGCGTCAGGTCCTGATCCTTCACGATCTCGGCGAGCTGCCTCTGCACGTACGCGGCGTCCACCTTCACCGCCTTCTTCTTCAGGTCCGGACCGTCGAAGGAAACGTCTTCGAGCAGTTTTTCAAGGATCGTGTGCAGGCGGCGCGCGCCGATGTTTTCCGTGGACTGATTGACGCGCGCGGCCATCGACGCGATCTCCTTGAGCGCGTCCTCGGTGAAGGTGAGTTTGATGCCCTCGGTGTCGAGCAGCGCCTGGTACTGCTTGATGAGCGCATTCTTAGGTTCCTTCAGAATGCGAATGAAATCCTCTTCGTTGAGCGATTTCAGCTCGACGCGGATGGGAAAGCGGCCCTGCAATTCGGGAATCAGGTCGCTCGGCTTGGAGACGTGAAACGCGCCCGCGGCGATGAACAGGATGTGATCGGTGCGGACGAAACCGTAGCGCGTGTTGACCGTGGTGCCTTCAACGATGGGCAGAATGTCGCGCTGCACGCCTTCACGGCTCACGTCCGGACCATGGCCCGCTTCGCGTCCCGCGATCTTGTCCACTTCGTCCAGGAACACGATGCCGCTGCGCTCCACGCGCTCGATGGCCACGCGCGTCACCTGGTCCATGTCGACCAGTTTCTGCTCCTCTTCCTGCACCAGATAATCGAGCGCTTCGCCGACGCGCATCTTGCGCTTGCGCGTTCGGCCGCCGAACAGGCCCGGCAGGACATCCTTCAAATTGATGTCCATCTCCTCCATGCCGCCGGCGGTCGAAACTTCAAACGTCGGCCCGCGCTCCTTGACGTCGACTTCGACGATGCGGTCGTCGAGTTTTCCGGCGCGCAGTTTCTCCCGGAGTTTCTCGCGCGTGCGTTCGATTGATTCGGTGGGCTCGGGCTGGCCGGGCGGCATCAGCAGATCGAGCAGGCGCTCCTCGGCGTTGCGCTCGGCGCGCTCGCCCACTTCGCTCAGCCGCTCCTCGCGAACCATGTCGATGGCGATCTCCACCAGGTCGCGGATCATCGACTCGACGTCGCGGCCCACGTAGCCGACCTCGGTGAACTTGCTCGCCTCGACTTTCAAAAACGGCGAATTGGCGAGCTTCGCCAGCCTGCGCGCCAGTTCCGTCTTTCCGACGCCGGTGGGCCCGATCATCAGGATATTTTTGGGTATCACCTCGTCCGCCATTTCGGGCTCGAGTTTCTGGCGGCGAATGCGGTTGCGCAGCGCGATCGCAACGGCGCGCTTGGCATCGGCCTGTCCGATGACGTATTTATCGAGCTCGCGGACGATTTCGCGCGGCGTCAGCTCGTCGAGCACCGGCGCGTCTTCAGCGGCCTGCGCGGGAAGGTAGATGACCATCAGCCGAGCTCCTCATACATGATGTTCTCATTCGTGTAAATGCAGATTCGGGCGGCGATCGCCATGGACTTCTCGACGATCTGGCGCGCGGAAAGTTTCGTATTTTCCGCCAGCGCCTTAGCGGCGGCCTTGGCGAACCCTCCGCCCGAGCCGATCGCCGCGATGTCGTCGTCCGGCTCGATCACGTCGCCGGTGCCGCTGACCAGGTAAGTGTTCTGCTTGTCGGCGACCAGGAGCAGGGCTTCCAGATGGCGCAGCACGCGGTCGGTTCGCCATTCTTTCGCAAGCTCGACCACGGCGCGCGGGAGATTGCCGTTGTGCTGCTCCAGCTTCATTTCAAAGCGCGCGAACAGCGCGAAGGCGTCCGCGGTCGAGCCGGCGAACCCGGCCACAATGCGATCATTGTACAGGCGGCGGAGCTTTTTCGCGGAAGCTTTGAGCACTTCCGAGCCCTGCGTCACCTGACCGTCGCCCGCCATGACGACTTTCCCGTCGCGGCGAACCGACAGAATGGTAGTGGAACGAATTTTTCGCTGATCTGTCACTAAATTTAAGTGTGGCACAGGCTTCTCCAATATTCTAGGCCGCGATGGATAACTTCAAAGCTTTCTTGATGTTGTACGTGAAGCCCGGGTCCGGCTTCGGACGCATTCTGGACCGCGGGCGCTTCTGGCCGGCCGCTTTGATCGCCTTTGCCGTCCTATTCCTTTTGCATTTCGGCGACGTTCCGGTGCGCGGCTTCGCGCCTCCGCTTTCGCGTTTCATCTCCTATGCTCCCGGCGCTTACCTGTTTCCGCTGCTGATTCTGGCGATCGTGATCGTACCCGCGATCGTGTTACTGCGCGCGATCTCCGGTCACGGCGGCTTTGTCGGGCTGCTTCAAAGCGATTACGTTCCCCTGCTCATGTGCGCGTTCGCCGCCTGGGCCGCGGCGTATCTGCCGGTGCTGATTTTGCATTGGTCCGATCTCGATTTATCTCTGGTTTACCTGGCGTTTAACGTATACGCGATGGTGCTCGCGGCGTTCGCGGTGCGGACCATGTACGGAACCGGGTTCGCCGCGGCGCTGGGAATCACCGTGGTCGCCTGGATCGCGGGCATGGCCGGGGCGTACCTGTTCACCATCGTCGGCGGGGCGCTGTATTTTCTCGCCTCGCCGCTGGTGCTGATTTATGTGTGGATCCTTTTCGGATCGAATCTGCGCTCGCTCGGCGACGCGATCGAATCGCGGCAGCATTTTCAGCGGCAGCTCGAAATTTCCACGGCGAATCCACACGACGCCGACGCGCATTATCAGCTCGGGCTGATCTATCAGCGGCGCCGGCAGTACTCCGACGCGATCGCGCGGTTCGAGCAGGCGGTGAAGATCGATCCTTCGATGGCCGACGGGCATTATCAGCTCGGCGTGATCGCGCGGCAGCACGGCCGAGTGGACGACGCGATCGCGCGTTTGAAAACGGCGGCGTCCATTGACGACCGGCTGGCGCAGAGCGAGGTGTGGCGCGAGCTGGGCGCGGCGGATTTCGAAGCGGGAAAGATCGAGGAAGCCCGCGCGGCGCTCGAAAAATTCACCGGCCGGCGCGAATACGATCCGGAAGGATTGTATTGGTACGGCAAGACGCTCAAAACGCTGGGACGCGAGGCGGAAGCGCGGCAAATGTTCGAGCGCGCCATCGAAGCCGCGCGAACCATGCCGCCGCACCGCCGCGCGCAGGTGCGCGTGTGGGCGTCGCGGGCGAGGTCGGAAATGTAGCGTCCTCGTTTTGGAGCAACCGTTAAAGCCCGTTGACAAGCAGCGGCGATCGGCGCATACTCCTATCAAGCGTCTTTACTATAGACAGTCTATGGGAGAACTCGTCCAAGGCACTCTCGAAATGCTGGTGCTCAAGACCCTGCGGCGCGGCAAAATGCACGGCTGGGGCATCGCCCAGCACATCCAGCAGACCTCCGAAGACGTGCTGCGCGTGGAGGAAGGATCGCTTTATCCGGCGCTGCATCGCATGGAGCTCGCCGGCCTGCTCGATTCGGAATGGGGGGTTTCGGAGAACAACCGGCGCGCGAAATTCTACAAGCTGACCGCTCTCGGGCGGAAGCAATTGCCCAAGGAAGCCGAGCACTGGACCAGGCTCGCCCGCGCGATCGCGCGCGTCATGGAGACGGCGTGAGGTTCTGGAAAAAAATCGCGAAGCGCCGCCGCCTGGAACGCGACCTTGAAGACGAGCTGCGTTTTCACCTCGAAATGTCGGGCCGGGCGCGCTTCGGCAATCCGGCGCGCATCGCGGAAAGCTGCCGCGAAGTGTGGAGCTTCACGACCCTCGAATCGTGGTGGCGCGATTTCCGCTACGGCGCGCGGACGCTCGCGAAAAATCCGGGCGTAACGGCGGTCGCGGTGATCGCGCTGGCGATCGGGATCGGCGCCAATGCCGCGGTGTTCACCGTGGTCAAGGCGGCTTTCTCCTTCGACGGCGGCGTCGAAAAACCGGAGCGCCTGGTGCTGCTTCAGCCCGGCGATGCGTTGCGCGACGCCGCCTTCGCACAACTGTTTTTCGATCCGCGCGAGCTGCGGGCGCAAGTGCGCTCCGTGCGCCAGATCGCCGCCTTTTCCATGGCTTCGATGAACGTAAGCGGCTCGGCCGGGTTGCCGGAGCGCTATTTCGGCGCGATCGTTTCGCCCAACACCTTCGAGGTCATGGAGCGCCGGCCCGCGCTCGGCCGCGGCTTCACCGAGCAGGATTTGGCCGCGCCGGTAGTTGTGCTCAGCGACCGTGCGTGGCGCGAACTGTGCGGCGCTGATCCGGGCGTAATTGGCAAGAACATGCGCGTGGACGATGTTTTGCGGACCATCGTCGGAGTGATGCCTCCCGGAATCATGTTTCCGGAGAACGCGGACGTGTGGATTCCGCTCAATCCTGCAACGGCGCAGCGGCTCCCGCTGATTTTCGGACGGCTCGCCGACGGCGCGACGCTCGCGACGGCGCGCACCGAGATCGACGGAGTGGTGCGGCGCATTTTGAACCCGGCGCCACAGGGGCCGCTGATCGAAGTCGAACCGCTGCTTGAGATCTATGGAGTCTACGCGTCGCGGCCGCTGTTCGTTTTGCAGATGGTCGCGGTCGGATTCGTGCTGCTGATCGCCTGCGCCAATGTCGCCAATCTTCAGCTTGCGCGCGCGGCGGTGCGTGCGCGCGAAATTTCGATCCGCATGGCGATCGGCGCGGGCCGCGCTCGCGTGATCCGTCAGCTTCTGATCGAAAACGTGGTGCTGGCCATCGCGGGCGGATTGTTCGGCTGGCTCACCGCGCTCGGCGGACTGCGGTGGATGGATCGCTTGACGCTACAGCAGGGGCGGCCGCCATGGGTGACGCTCGCGATGGACGCGCATGTGCTGCTTTTCCTCGGCGCGGTCACGCTAGGCACCGGCATTCTGTTCGGACTCGCGCCCGCGCTGCGGCTGGCGCGCGTGGATGTACACCGCGCGGTGAAAGATGGAGGAGCGGCGGCCGCAGGTGGCGCGCGCGGACGGCGCCTGTCGAGCGCGCTGGTGATTTTCGAAATGGCGCTGTGTGTGGTGCTGCTCGCCGGCGCGGGCCTGATGATCCGCAGCTCGCTCCACGTGTACGGAATGGACACGGGGGTGAATTCGTCCAACGTACTTACGGTTCATATCAACCTGCCGCAGGCGAAGTACCCGCGTCCGGACGATGAAATCCTGTTTCACCGGCTGTTGCAGGCGCGTCTTGCATCGCTGCCGGGCGTCGAGTCCGTCGCGCTTGCCAGCGCGTTGCCGACCTGGGGCTACGGCATCTTCGGCGTCGATTGCCAGTTTGAGGACGCCACGCACGCAGTAGTTCAAGGGCTGCTTACCGGCGCGGATTATTTTCGCGTGATGCAGGCGGAAGTTCTCCACGGCCGCATTTTCTCCGATTCCGATCGCGACGCGATTGTGGTGAACGGAATCTTCGCGGCCCGGTATTTTCCGGGCGGCGATCCGGTGGGCAAGCACATCCGCATCGGCGATTCCTGGCGCACGGTGAGCGGAATCGTGCCGGACATCCAGCAAAGCATCTCGCCGCAGCGCACACCGCTGGTCTACATTCCCTACGCTGCCGATCCCCGGCGCGAAATGTTCATCGCCGCGCGCACGCGCGTTCCGCCGTCGAGCCTCGCCGCAGCGTTCCGGAGCGAGGTGCAGAAGCTTGATTCGAACCTGCCGCTGTATGACGTGCGCACGCTCGAAAACCGGATCGCGACGAACCGGCTGGAGGTCGGCGCGATTGGAATGATCTTCACCGTGTTCGCGGCGATCGCGCTGGCGCTTGCCTCGGTGGGTCTGTATGCGGTCAGCGCGCACTCGGTAAGCCAGCGCACGCGCGAAATCGGAATTCGCATGGCGATGGGCGGGGCGCCGGCGAAGATTCTCAGGCTGATTTTCGTGCAAGGACTGCGGCAGATCGCGTTGGGCCTCGCTCTCGGGCTTCCTGCGTCGATGGCGCTGGGACGCGCGTTGCGTGGAGCGCTGGTCGGCGTGTCCCCGTTCGATCCTCTTACACTGCTGGGCGTGGTCGCGATTCTTGCGGTCGCTGGAGCGTTGGGTTGCGCGATCCCAGCCCGCCGCGCCCTGCGCGTGGATCCGGTCGAGGCGCTGCGGTGCGAATAACTTGCGATCCCGCAGGTCACTACTGGTGCTATTCTGTCTGCTTCTATGGACATCGTGACGGGTCACATTGGATGGATTGAAATTGTCTGCGGACCTATGTTTTCGGGTAAGAGCGAGGAGCTGATCCGGCGGCTGCGGCGTGCGCGGATCGCCCGAAAACGGGTGCAGGTGTTCAAGCCCGCGATCGACGATCGTTACGCGCTTGACGAAATCGTCTCGCACGGCGATCAGCGCATGAAATCCGAGGTGGTCAACGATGCCAAGGATATCTTGAACAAGCTCGACTGGCGCACGCAGGTGGTGGGAATCGACGAATCGAATTTCTTCGGGCCGGAGTTGGTCGAAATCGTCAGCCAGCTCGCCGACACGGGCAAGCAGGTGATCGTCGCGGGGCTCGACACGGACTACCTCGGACGGCCGTTTTCGCCCATGCCGGAGCTGCTGTGCCTGGCCGAATCGATCACCAAGACGCTGGCCATCTGCATGCGCTGCGGCAATCCCGCCAAGCACACGCAGCGGCTGGTGGAGTCGAACGATCTGATCGTGGTGGGCGCGGCGGGGATGTACGAAGCGCGCTGCCGACGCTGCTTCGAGCCGGGCGTGCCCAAGCAGGAAGTGATGGAGTTCGCGCGCCCGACCGTCCAAACATCCTTATAATAAGCGCATGATCAGATGCGCGCGCGCCATCATCTTTATTAGTTTCGCCGCCGCTGTCACAGCGCAGGCTCTGGAAACGCCGGAGGACTATTTCGGGTTCAAGATCGGAGCCGACCGCAAGCTCGCCCGCTACGACAAGATTGTCGATTATCTGAAAGCGATCGCAGCCCATTCGGACCGGGTGCGGCTGCGCACCGTCGGGCCGACCACCAACGGCAATCCCTTCGTGATCGTGGAAGTCAGCTCGGCTGAAAACATCCGCAATCTGGATCGTCTGAAGGCGCTCGAACGGAAGCTGTATTTCCAGGGCGGCCCTCCCACGGAGGCCGAGCGCGACCAGATTTTTCACGACGGAAAAGCGGTGGTGTTCATCTCCAACAACATTCATTCGACCGAGATCGGCTCATCGCAGATGGCGGCTCAGTTGGTCTACCAGCTCGCCACCGACAATTCGCCGCGCACGAAAAAGATTCTGGATAACGTGATCCTGGTGATGGAACCGTCGGCGAATCCCGACGGCCAGATCATGGTGACCGACTGGTACAACAAATACCTCGGCACCGCGTATGAAGGCGGAAATCCGCCGTTCCTGTATCAGCCCTACGTCGGTCATGACGACAATCGCGACCTGTTCCTGCTTTCGCAGAAAGAAAGCCGCATGACCGCGCAGGTGATCTGGCACGACTGGTTCCCGGCGATCTGGCTCGACGAGCATCAGCAGGGCACCTCGGGTCCGCGCATTTTCACCATGCCCGCGACCGATCCAATCAATCCCAACGTGAATCCGCTGATCTATCGCCTCAACACGATTTACGGCCAGGCGCAGGCTGCCGCGCTCGAAGCCGCGGGCAAAACCGGCATCATTTATAACGCGACCTACACCAATTTCTGGGAGGGCGCGATGGCGTGGGCGGGATGGTGGCACAACGAAGTGGGCCTGCTGACCGAGGTCGCCAGCGTGCGCATCGCCACACCGACTTTGCAGCGCATGGCCGATCCTTCCGCGCCGTCGGTTCCCACGCAAGGCCGGCCCGATACAGCCGATTTCCGCCAGCAGGCTGAGTCGCCCAATCAGCCGCTTCCGCCGCCACGGGACGTCGCCGCG
>Ga0335081_10002778_pt1 | contig 27587 bp, 26 predicted proteins | sample Lox_Sample_35_FD_206713 | JGI IMG/M metagenome (GOLD analysis project Ga0335081, IMG submission 206713) | Soil microbial communities from Loxahatchee National Wildlife Refuge, Florida, United States - Lox_Sample_3.5 | ecosystem: Environmental > Terrestrial > Soil > Wetlands | place: USA...
TGGCCGCTGGAAGCGAGCTCAGGTCGTATCGCTCCTCGAGGATCTTCTTCAGCTCGGGGATAGGCTTCATGCGATCTTTCTGGTCTGCGCCGATTAAAAGCCTTGTTCGAGAGTGCAGGGTTCGTCTTTCTCTGTTGCAAATTGAAAGGCAGCGGACCCGGAGGCATCCGGGACCGGCACGAGTTGGAATTCATCAAGCCACTTTTCAGGTCGGCTCCGACTTCGAAAGAAGCTCGACGGCTCTGTCATAGGCTCGGATGACGTCGGTTCTTGTGACTATCCCCGCCAGCTTGCCTGTCTCCTTCGAAACGACGGGAAGTCGGCCGACGCCATGGCTGATCATCCTGTCGAGGACGTTCAGCAGGGATTCGTCTGGATACGCAACCAAGAGGTTTGACGTCATGATAGATCTGAGGAGCATGGAAGCCATTTGTTCGCGCGGGACTCTCAGAAGGTCGCTCATAGTCACCATCCCGACGACCTTCTCAGATTCAACGATCGGGATCCCCCTGAAACCCTTGTCGAGCATCATTTGGTAGGCGTTAGCTGCCGTGTCGTTCGGGGTTAGAGTCAGCGCATTGTGGTTCATGGCGTCGGTGACGAATATCTTGGTCAGCAGGGGGACGTTGTACTCACCCCTGTGAGCGGGGGAGTCCGACCGGTGGGAGACCTGGCTCTTGTATATCGTGTATCTGGAGCCGGTCACGAAGTAGGCGACCACCACGGCCACCATTGAAGGCACCAGAAGCTGTAGCGTTCCGGTCATCTCGCTCACCATGAGGATGACAGCGATTGGAACTCTGCCGACGCCTGCGAAGAGGGCCATCATGCCGACTATCACGAACGGAGCGGAGAGGGGCGCCATGCCAGGCACCAGTGAATGCAGGACAACCCAGAACGCCGCCCCAACGAATCCGCCTATCACCAGAGACGGCGCGAAGACCCCTGCGCTGCCGCCCGACCCGACGGTCAGCGAGGTGGCCACGATCTTGAGGACGATGACCAGCAAGAGGACCGCGAGGACGGGCAGCGCGAAGTAGTTGGTGCCGACTAGGCTCAGATTCCCGTCTATGAGATATTGGACGAATCCGTAGCCGAGCCCCAGCACCTCGGGGAAGAAGATTCCTATCACCCCGGCGAGTCCCATACCGATTGCCGGTCTGACGTACCTCGGAACGCCCAGTGAGGAGAAGAACGCCTTCACTCTGTAGAAGGTGAAGGAGTGGGCGCGGCCCACGAGGCCGCACAGGACCCCGAGGATCGCATAGAAGACCAGGTTGAGCGGCTGCGTGAAGGAGTAAGAGAGAGAGCTGCCGAATATGGGCGTGTATCCGGCGAATGACGCGAAGATGACGTAGCCGACGGGAGAGGCTATGAAACCCGGAAGAAGCGCCTCCACCTCGAAGTCCCCGCCGCTGTAGAGTATCTCGCCGGCAAGAATCGCCCCTCCGAAGGGTGACTTGAAGATCGCGCCGATTCCCGCGCCTATGCCGACTGCGACGGCGATCCTCCGGTCGCGGACAGGCAGCTTGAGTATGCCTCCGATGAAAGACCCGAAACCCGCCGCTATCTGAGCTGTGGGCCCCTCTCTGCCTCCGCTGCCCCCCGAGCCTATGGTGAACGCTGACGCGATGGCTTTTACAACCGGAACCCTCTTCCGTATGACCCCGTTCCTCTGGTGGAAGGCCGCTATGGCTTCGTCCGTTCCGTGGCCTTCCGCCTCGGGCGCGAATCTGTAGATGAGAATCCCCGCGACCAGACCTCCGGCGGCAGCGACAATCGGAACGAGCAGGAAGTTGGGATGGGCCCCCGCGATGGCGACTGCCTCTCCCGCGGGGTTGGGCGGATAGAATCCGCTCACGCCTCCCAGAAGGCCGTTGGTCGCGACCTGGATCATCTCGTAGAACAATATCGCCCCGACGCCGGCGATTGTTCCAATCAGTACCCCGACCACGGTCCACTTCGCGAGAAAGTTCCTCTGGATGACCCGGTTCAGGCCCGTGAAAAGAGAGGACAATTTTGGCTACCTACCTACCTGTGGAGGGCTACACCCTCGTGGTCGATGATACGGTAGAAGCGGACTTTTAGCAAGTCGGTGACTAGGAAGCTGGCAAGAGCATAGGTCCAAACGAGCGCGGCCAGGTTCCACCCCATTGCGGGGAGCAGAATTCCGTAGACGGTCAACAGGGTCGCGGTGAGCTGCGTCAGGACCACCGCCAGGAAGAGCGGCTTCGCTGGTCTGATTGACCAGAAGTGCCCCTTGGTCCGGGCCATAAAGAGTGCGAGGTGGCCGGCGACCGAGAGCTTGAGGTAGATGAAGGACTGCAGGACGTCCTGGTTCAGGTGCAGGACATCGAGGCCAAGGTACAGGAGGCCGAAGCTCGAAACGACGCCAAGAACGCCTAGGAAGCTTGCTATGCTCAGTAGCGCCCTCATGTTCCACCTTTCGGGCGTCGATGAATGGCGGACGTTGTCGTAGGCGATGGTCATGATCGGCATGTCGTTGAGAAGTGCAAGAAGCACGATCATCAGCGCGGTCACGGGGTAGAACTGGAATGCGAGTATGGAAAGAGTCACGAAGAGCAGCACCCTGATCGTCTCGTTGATCCTGTAAATCGCGTAGTTCGTCATGCGTTGGAAGATCTTGCGGCTCTCGACGACCGCGTCCACTATGACGGAGAGCCCCGGGCTGGTGAGGACCACCGCAGCTGCAGACTTGGCCGCGTCCGTCGCGCCTGCTACTGCGATGCCGACGTCGGCCTTCTTCAGGGCGGGGGCGTCGTTGACCCCGTCACCAGTCATACAGACGATGTGACCTTTCTTCTGGAGGAGATCCACGATGCGGTACTTGTGCTCTGGGAAGACCTGGGCGAACCCGTCTGCCTTCTCGACCATATCCTCCGCCTCGCTGTCCGCCCTGTCCATTATCGACGAAGCCATGGAGATGTTCGTGCCGAGGCCCACGTCTGCCGCGACCTCCTTGGCGATGGCCATATGGTCCCCCGTCACCATCTTCACGTCGATTCCCATGGATCGGGCTGTGGCGATGGTCTCTGCGGAGTCGTCCCTCGGTGGATCATGCAGTGCTATCAGGCCAAGATAGCTCCATCCTTGCTCCGCATCGGATCTCGCTACGCCGAGCGCCCGGTACCCTTTGGCAGCGAACCTCTCTACGACTCCGTTCACCTGGCTTTCGACTGTCGTGTCTCCGCCGACAAGGTCGAGGATCGCCTGTGGCGCTCCCTTGCTCAGGCGCAGCCTTCCTCCGTCGGCTGACTCGACAGCAGCCTCCGTGCGCTTGGAGACTGGGTCAAACGGCGTGAATGAAAGGACCCTGAACCCGGCATCGGCGTTGTCAGCTACCGCCTGGAGTTTGGCGATAATTGCCCCGTCGATCGGGTCTTTGTCCTCCTCTCTGGAGGCCAGGGCGGCACTCGTCAGCACTTCCTTTTCCGTGTGCCCATTCAGGGTAATGACTTCGCCAACCGTCAGCTCGTTCTTGGTTATTGTCCCTGTCTTATCGGCGCAGAGAACGTCCACGCCGGCCATTTCCTCGATTGCGACGAGCTTGCTGACAATCGCCTCCTTCTTGGCGAGGGCTTCTGCACCCACCGCCATCGAGACAGATAGAACCGCAGGCAGGGCGGCAGGGATCGCGGCGACCGTGAGGACGAGTCCGAACTGAAGCAGCTCCGGAGCGCTCTGGCCGCGGAAGAGTTCCACTAGCGAGGTGATAGTCACGAGTAGGGCCGCCAGCACGATGAGGTAGTCGCCAATCCTTACCACCGCCTTCTGGAAGTGGCTCTTGGTGTGAGCTTCCTCGACAAGCTTGGTCGTCCTCCCGAAGAACGTGTTCATGCCGGTGGCTGTCACGACCGCGTCCATCTCCCCCCGTTTGACGATTGAGGACGAGTAGGTCACGTCTGACTGGTGCTTCTCCACGGGAAGGGACTCTCCGGTGAGCGCCGATTCGTCGGTGAGCAGGTAGTCTCCGCTGAGCAGTTTCGCGTCAGCGGGGACGATGTTGCCGAGACGCAGGCGAACTATGTCCCCGGGTACCAGATCCCCAGCGGGGATGTCGACCCACTTTCCGTCCCGCAGCGCTGTTCCACGGGGAGCCAGCCTCTTCTTCAGGAGCTCGATTTCGTTGCTCGCCTTGTTCTCTTCCCAGAAGCCGACTGCGGCGTTCACGGCGAGGAGCAGAATGATCACCGCGAAGTCGTCCCAGTGCTGTATGGCGGCAGAGATGATGGCAGCGACTTCGATCATTCCGGGGATTGGCCCCCAGAAGTAGCGCAGGAAGGCAGCGAGCCCGGACTTCTTCCTTTCCACCACTTCGTTAGGCCCGTACTGCTGGAGCCTCCTGGCCGCTTCCGACGAGGAGAGGCCCGCCGCAGTCGTCGAGAGCTTCCTCAATTGGTCCGCGATGGGAATGTCATGACTCTCGGCTGACCCTTTGTCCTCCGAGTTCATCCTGTTCCTTCCTCGCGCCCAGTCGTCCTGCTGAATGTCGGACAAACGCCTCGGAGAGTGGCAAGCCGGGGCTGTCCCCTCCGGATGTTCTCCACATTCAGGTCTTTCTTCATCTCCATTTCGACTTCGATTCGCAGGCCTAGCTCGCGATACCGGAGGGTCTCCCGACTTTCCCTGACTTTTCCCTCAGGATTTCGTAGGCCCTGGTGCCGAACTTCTCCTCGACGACAAGCAGAATGTCCGGGCGCCCGATGTAGGCGCCGTGGATGACGACGCCATTCCTGTACAGCAGTTCGGTGATGTAGGTGGCCAGACCCACCATCTTCTCCGCCTTCTGACTGACACGCACTCCTATCTTCGCAAGCCCGCCTTCAACCGTCGTCGGGAACCGCTTCCCCAGCTCCTGCTCTATCAGGAGGCCATCCTCGCTATGCACCATGACCTTGACCACCCCAGGTAGCTGCATGACTTCAGGTGGGGCAGAAAGTCTCGGTACCATTTTCAGCAGGTCCTCTAGGACCTGATTCGGGGGGACGTCCTTCACCCTAAGCGAGACTTCGGACACGCCTCCGCTGAGCGTCACCATGGCGTCCTCGAGGATCCCTTCCAGCCTCGCCGTGCGCTCCTCAGCCATGCCATCCGAGAATCGCTTGACCGACACGACGAGGGCTGCGAGCTTCGCTCTTTTGCCTGTCAGCTCCTCGACCCTGGGAGCGATCTGGGCGGCGAGTGCGTGATAGTTGACCACCTTCAATCGCAGCGCTTCGTAGATGACGTAGTTCCTCCTTACCAGCAGTGAGACGGCATCTGCTGTTGAGAGTCTTGAAGGCCTTTCGATCAAGCTGTGCCGACCTCCCCCAGACGAGTCGAGTGTTATAGATATAACAATTGCGCAGAAGACGTATGCGTTGTAACATGGAGGCGCAATATGTAACAAAGTGAGCCAATCGGGCCCGCTCTCAGTCAAAAGAGCACCGCGGAGCTCACGGGTTGCGCGACCAGCTCCGCAGAGCCGTGTCCTGAACAGCGTGGGTCAACTCGGGAATGATGAGGGGATGGAATTGCGGACCGACCATGACGGATGGTCCTGAAAGACCAAATCCTAATCGAACCGTCCGAGAGGCTGCACGAGGGCGCGAACTTGTGAATCAAAATCCCCGCGACTGAATGGTGGCTTTCATCTCTGCAGGCTCGTCACTCGCGGAGTAGAAAGGAGGCGATGATCGAGGAAGCCACCGTACCAACGATTACTAATGCAAAACCGGCGCTCCCAATCAGTCCGCTCGAGTTTGCTACCGATGCGATGACCACCCCCACCGCCCCTCTCCCGCACATCGTTGCCGAGACGGTCCGGGCATCCTTGTCGTCGGGGACGCCTCTCGTGCGCAGGAACCCTCAGGCCGTGGAGATCGGGACCCGCCCACTTCCGCGTGGCGGCAGACGGCCCGGCCGCGGTGATGACTGCTCCCGCGACCTTGGTGAGCGCCGCGATGAATCTGCCCGATATATAGTGAAGCGAAGCAAATATATAGTGAGCGAAATGAATTACGCGCGAATCAATATGGAGTTCAGGAAGGTCCAGGTCACCGGAGGCAACAGCTTCGTCGTTTCACTACCCAAGACTTGGGTAAAAGATGTGGGTCTAAAGCCGAAGGACGCCGTGGCGGTCATTACTCAACCAGACTCTTCTCTGCTGATAGTGCCTAGGAAAGACATCAGAGAAACACCGAAGTCGGAGGCGGTCATTACCGTTTCTCAGGGACTCGACAAAGACTCCCTCTTGCGTCAGTTCATCTCGTACTACCTCGCCGGGTACGACATAATCCGTATCGCCTCTGGAAGGTACGACGCGTCGATGAGGACGTTCATACGAGAAGGAATCAGGCGGAAGCTGGTCGGCGTCGAGGTGATCGAAGAGTCTTCCACCGGAATACTGACGCAGTGCCTCTCCGGGTACGTCGACCTCCCGCTGAAGAAGGCCGTCGAACGGATGTCCATCATAGCGGCCGGGATGGTGACCGACGCAATCACCGCACTTGAAGGCCACGACATGATGCTGGGGGAGGAGGTGGCCGCGAGGGACGACGAAGTTGACAGGTTCTACCATTTCATACTCAGGCAGCTCAACATCGCGACCAGGGACCGCTCGGTCATCCAGGAGATAGGCTTGAACTCCGCGAGGGACCTGCTCGGGTACAGGCTGGCCGTCAAAAGCGCGGAAAGAGTAGCGGACCACGCGGTCTACATCGCCCAGGAGACCGAGGGTGTGGGCGGGCTTCCCGAAGGCAGCCTCAAGAAGATACAGGAGATGGGCATGCTTTCCCGGAAGGTGTTTGAGAACTCCATCACGTCCCTTCTCAGGCTCGACACGAAGCTGGCCGAGGAGACAATCGCCAAGACCAACGAAGTTCTGGAGCTTGAGGAGAAGCTGGCCGGCCACGTACTGACACCGAAGATGGCGGCCGATCAGGTGGCTTCGGTCAAGCTGATGCTCGAGAGCGTGAGGAGGGTGGCGGAGTACGGCGCGGACATCTCCGAGATCGCCATCGACCTAACCGTCAAGGAACCTCAGATAATCTAGCTGGAGAACAAAAAGCGACTCCTGCCAGGAGCCGGTCGTCCTACTCTGGCAGCTCGCAGGTCCTTTCCATCAGTCGGGTCAGAACGTCTTCCCCGTACTCGGTCAGCCGAAGCGTCTCGTGGACCGCGTTCCCGTCAAGGCCCGAGACGACGTCAACTAGGTACTGGCGTTGAAGTGCGTTCAGGAGCGACCTGTATTCCTGGTCAGCGACGTTCAGCCTCACCCGGAGGGAACTCGCCTCCACCCCGTCAGAGGAGATGAGCGCGAGTAGGAACTTCAGTCCGCCCGTAGGGATTCTGATGTGGGACTCTGTGGGTAACCTTGGCGTCTCCGACAGCGTTGATTGCATTCTCTCTTCACCTGGCCTCCAGAGGGCCAGCCTTCCGTTTTATTGGTTCCCGAATTAGACTATTGGAATCATTCAGAAATATATGGCCCGCTATATTCATTGTCGGCGCGTCACTCTAAGAGGCGCCGGATCATGATCGAGGCAGCGGCCAGGAAGACCGCCGTGTACGCAAGAGTAATGACAAGGTCCACTGGAAGCTGACTGTAGTCACCCGAGAGAAGCAGTGCCCGAAGCGCGTTGACTATGTAGCTGAGAGGATTGAAGGCAGCTATCCCCTGGAGCCAGGTCGGCATCAGGGAGGTTGGGTAGATCGCGTTGCTGCCGAAGAATAGCGGCATGGTTATGGCCTGCCCGATCCCCATCATCCTGTCGCGTGTCTTCAGGATGGCCGCCAAGAGCATCGAAAGGCTTGAGAAGCACATGGCGTTCAGCACGACCACGAGGAAGACGCCCAGGACGTCGAGGGGAGCCAGCCGGAGGTTAACACCAATCAGAACCGCGAGGATGAATATCATCAGTGCTTGGAACGCCCCCCTCACGCCTGCGGCCAGCGACTTCCCCAGGACTATGGCCGAGGCGGGGGACGGCGTCGACAGCAGCTTGGTGAGCAATCCGACATCTCTCTCCCAGACAACGGTGATGCCGTAGAAGATCGCGATGAAGAGCACGGATTGGGCGAGGACCCCGGGTGTGATGAACTGGAGGTAGGTGTAGGGTCCCGTGTTCACCGCCCTGATGCTGGTGAAGACTTCGCCGAAGATGAGCAGCCACAGTGCGGGCTGGATCGCCCTCGTGAAGAGCTCCGTTGGGTCGTGCCTCACCCTTCGCGCCTCCATCTCGGCAACGGTGAGCGAACTTGAGAAGAACTTCCAGACGTTCATCCTGCATGCCTCGTGAACGACCTTCTGGCAGCCCGGGCGTCGGTGGCGACCAGGTCTTCGGCGAGCTTCTTCTTGGTGTACTTCATGAAGGCGTCGTCCAGTCCGGGCTTGCGCACTGAGACCGACTCGATCGTGATGCCTTGCTTGCTCAGCAGGGCGACCAATTTGGGCACGGCCGCGTCCCCGTTCTCCGAGACAATCTCCATCGTGTTGCCCTCACGGTAGGAGAGTGATCCTATCTCGGGAGGGATGCCCGGGATATCAGAATCCGTGGGAACCACAAGGGTCAGGAGGTCGCCCCCGACTGACTTCTTCAGGTCCTCGGGAGTCCCCATGGCCGCTATCCTGCCCTGGTCCATGATCGCCAAGCGGTCGCAGAGGGCGTCGGCCTCGGACATATCGTGCGTCGTGATGAAGATGGTGGTGTTGTACTGTTTCCTCAACTGGAGCACGCTTCTCCAGACATCCCTTCTCGAATTGGGATCCAGCCCGATGCTGGGCTCGTCGAGGAAGAGTATCTTGGGCCTGTTGACCAAGGTCTGAGCGATCTCCAGTCGCCTCATCATGCCTCCGGAGTAGTGCTTGACGAGGTCATTGGCCCGCTCCTCCAGACCCATGTACTCGAGCGCCTCCTTTATCCGCGCCTTCCTGTCCTTGCGGCCGACGAAGAAGAGCTTCGAGAATATGAGGAGATTCTCGTATGCAGATATATCTGTGTCGACGGAGACGCTCTGGGGGACGTAGCCCAACAGACTTCGAACCCGCTCCGCGTTGGACCTCACATCCATGCCGAAGACCGTGAGTTCACCGGAGGTCGGTCTCGTCATGGTAGTGATCATCTTGATCGTGGTGGTCTTGCCCGCGCCGTTGGGGCCGAGCAGCCCGAAGATCTCGCCCCGGAAGACCGAGAACGTGACGTGGTCCACAGCCTTGCTGGAGGGCGGGTAGACCTTCGTGAGGTCGGACGCCTCAATGGCGATCTCCCCCTCTGAAGACTGGACGGACACGGCCTCCTGCTCGGCCATCAATGAGGTCGCCACCTGGTTGCGACCCCAAAAAACATATCTCCTATTATGGGCCACCTCATGAATACGGCAACTGTTTGCGACTCCGTCTGCGTTATATGCCCTCTCAGGGCTGCACTGTAGGCTGAGAGCATGGAAGACAAGAAGGTCGCGAAGGCCACGGCCCCCCAGGCTCTCGGTTCGGTCTTCCTACGGTACTGGCTTGTACCCACGCTCTACGTCGCCGTGCTCCTGGTGGCCTACCTTCGCTTCGGGTTCCTCTTCCAGCTCACGATGGGAGTTGCCTGGTTGGCGGTCGTACCAGTGATAGCTTACTTCGGGAAGTCGAGGGAGTTCCTCAACAACACCGTCTTCTTCGTCAGTCTCCTGTTGAGCTACGAGGCTCTGCAGGGCATCACTGGCCAGCTCGTGGGATCCGGAAGCGTGGTGTCTCTCGCCGGATTGGACAAGACGCTGGTCGGGTTCAACCTCCCTCTCGCAGTTCAGAGCGCGTTCCAGTCGAACTGGGTCACCGTGGTGTCGACCATCTTCTACGGCCTTCACGTATTTCTTGTCATAGCGGCCGTTATCCTGTTCTGGTTCCTCAACAAGTCAGTCTACCGCGGCTACGCCTACTCGATGATCCTCTGCTCCTACCTGGCGCTGATGACGTTCATCATCATGCCCACCGCCCCGCCGTGGTACTCAGGGACGGCGCAGAACCTTCTTCCCTCTGGCAACGGGATGCTACCGGGCCCAATCCAGGGACTCCAGCAGGCCCTTCTGGCGATTGAGTCGGACAAGTTTGCCGCGTTTCCTAGCCTCCATGGCGCCTACGCGACGCTCTTCGCTGTTTTCGCGCTGAGACTGAATAGGAAAGCGGGCATCGCCGGGCTGGTGATAGCATGCGGAGTCTACTTCTCCACGCTCTACCTGGGACAGCACTACCTGATTGACCTGATTGCAGGGGTGGTCTACGCGCTGGGATCTGTGCTCGTCGTGGACAGACTGCTCTCGCGCCACTCACCGATCCAGCCGGTTCCACCGAAGGTGGCCCAAACGGCCCTGAGTACGAGCAGTTCGTGAACTGCACCCCCGCCTAGGCGGCGCGGGTGGGATGCCTAGCCTAGAGCGAGTGCTTCCTTCACCAGCACCGAGCTCTGGCCAAGAAGCGCCATGCGCTCCTTGAGCATCGCCATGGTCACCTCGCCCTTCTTCGTCGCTGCGGGCTTGGCTGCCAATGACCGAATCACCGCTCTGTAGGAAGGCGCCATGACGTTGAGAACAGCGCTGAGTAGGTATTCGCAGTTGAGAGACTTTAGCGTGTCATCTCCGCCGGCCGTAAGTTCGACCAACGCCGCCTTGCTCTGCTCCAGTGATAGTAGCTCGGCCCTGAGTCCGAGGAGCGCATCGGCCACGGCCTTCGAGTCCAGCCACTTGTTCAGGCTCGCGTCACTAGTCACATTGATGGTCCTGTTGCCTTCGGTATACTCGACCGTCGCGTTCCCCTGTCCCTCCGGGGCGGAGCTCACAAGCCTGACTTTCGCCTGAGTCTCCAGGTCCTCGAAGTCGGCGATCATGTGGCTCCCGGTCACTTCGGCCCAGACGAGCGTGTATCGCTCAAGCCTTTCATATCTTGGCGAGGCCTCCTTCCTAATCCAGGTTTTCTCCAGAGCGACGGGAATGCTAATCTTCTTCCCCAGGGGCGCGAACGTGAATCCGCTGTGGAAAAACTTCGAGTTCTGGGTCGCCAGAGAGAATTTGTACTTTATGTCACCTTTGCAGCTGTACGACGCGTCTGCCACGTACCCAGACTCCCCGCGTTTGAGTGTGAGAACCATCTCGATTAGAGGGAGGGGCGACGCCACAAGGTAGGACTCTAGGCTCTTCGCGGCCTTCGCCCGCTCAGTCTCGATTCTGGCTTCCAAGTCGGACAGCTTCCTGGCGAGGTCAGAACGGGCCCGGGCTTCTGCCTGGCCCACGGCGGCGTTCGCGAATTCGCTTACCTGGACCGCGAGTTGCCTGGCGTACTCCTCCTCAATCTCCTCCGACAGTTTGTCGAGGGAAGCCTTCACATCTCTGACAAAGCCTTGAAGCTTCGATACATGTTCACCCGCCTCCTTGGATACCTCCTTCGCCTTCTCCTGGAGCAGCTCGCTCTCTTCTGAATACCTGACTGCGTCGAATAGATGCGTTATCACCAGTTCGAGCGAATCTATCGGGTTCCTGTCGACTTCCGTGCTGGGAGAGGCCATGCCGCAGTCTGGGCGCTTCCCCGAGCGAGATTAAGCCGTTTCGGCGGGTATGCTTATGTATCCAAAACCCGAACTCTCAGGCATGAATCGCGAGGGAGACCAGCGGGAAGAGTTCCTCTCAAAGCTGACGCTGGACATGAAGGCACTGGCGCTTCTGTGCCCTTCCGACTTCGAATTGAGATCGGTGGTCCAGCGTGGCCTAGCCGACACCCACGACGAGCAGGTCCACCGTGTACTCGACTCTCTGACGGCGGCGAAGCCTGAGAAGAAGGATAACGGTCTGGCCCTCGCGGTTGGTCAGCTGATACTGGGTTCGTTTCTGATGGTCGCTGGAGTCAGCGCGATAGCCCCTTTGTTGATGGGGGCTACGAGTCCCGGGGCAATCGCAAGCTTCTTCTCCAACGCTCTGTCTACGGCGTCGGCATCCCCTGTCTTCTTCCCAGCTTTGCCAGAGCTGGTAGTTGTTCTCTCCATGGCCCTGCTCCTTTCGGCGCTCTACTCGCTAAGACGGGCCTCTGTCACGCTCAAGGATGCGGGCTACACGGCGCGGTGAAAGGGCGCGGGTCAGAGCTCTGACGCGAGGGCAACGGCCCTACTCCTGAAGCTTGTAATCATGGTAGTGGGTATAGCAGGAGTCACTCTCGCCCTAGGCTTCCTCTATGACGAGACGACGGCCATCGTCGCCGGAGGGTCTGCCAGATTCGGCCAGGTGATAGTCGTTGTCGCAGCCCTTGCCGCTGCCATGTCATCTACGGCGCTCGTAGCCTCGCTGCCGGAGTCGGTCAGGTCCCGGTTCAGAAGGCGTCCCAGGGTTGTCCGGTCGGAGCCTGTCTATGGCTTCGTCACTGTCCTCGCCGTCGGGATCGGGTCGACCCTAGGAAGCCCGCTCTTTATCCTGATCCCGCTCAACGTGGAGCAGTACGAATTCGTTTCGTTGGGTTCTCTTCTTGCGGCCACGGTGCTGTCAGTCCTGATGGCCAAGGTCTACGCGGACATGTACGCCGCGTCCGAGAAGAAGGGCATCTCTTTGGTCGGAGGCCCGGCATTCACACGGCTTGCTACCGGCACCCGGAGCATCAGGTACTTCTTCTCAAGAGTGTCCATGTGGATCGCGAACACGGCCCTAGCCGCCTACTCAAAACTCGTATTCGTGATTTTCGATGTCGAGATCCTCCCGGGAATACTCGCAGGGTACGGACTTGGAGGGGTCGGGGCCCAGGTGGTGGTCTACCTCATCGCAGTCGTCTTCATCGGATGGTCCGTCATCAATGCGGTCTTCGAGGGCAGGATCCTGAAATCTGTGGGGTACCTGCAGATTATTCTGACGGCCGTCATGATCGTCATCCTAGTCTTTCACAGCGTGGCCCTCGGCGTCGCAGGCGGCTGGAACCTGAGCGGAATCCTTCGGTCCACCTCAGGGAACTGGCTGGCCGCGTTGGTCATCAACACCGGGTACCTCTACCTGCTCTTCTTTGGGTTTCAGGAGATACAGGCGCTTGAGCGCGACGCGCACGACCAATCTCGGATCCCGATTCTGTCGCGAATCAAGAAAGGATACACCATCGGGAAGTCTAGGTATCTCGGAGTGGCAATGGTGCTGAGTGTCCTCATCGCAGCGGCCATCAACATTCTCTACGCCCTCGCCGTGTACTCCGTGCACCCTGCTCTGGCGGCGCTCAACTCATCCCAGATTCCTGCACTTTACCTCGCCAAGAACTACCTCGGCTCGTTTCAGGAACTCCTGATGGCGATTGCGTTCCTCCTGGCCACAATCACGACTTTCGTTCCGGCTTTCGTCGCTGCGTCGAGACACCTGAGCGCTCTGGGGGAGGACGGATACGTCCCCCATTCGGTCTCTAGCGTGTCGTGGGTATTCACACTCGCGGCAATAGCGATACTGGCTCTGGGCAATGCCAACTTCCTCGTTGAAATAACGGACTTCCTCGTGCTTCTGAGTCTCGGGGTAATCACTCTCTCGGCAATCTGGATGAGGAGAGGACTGCCAGTGAGGGGCTCTACGGTCCTGCCGCTCGTGGTCGGGGCGAGCTGCTTCGTCGCCGGCGCGGCCATTTACTTCGTCGATCCCAGCGTGGCTATATTCGGCGTAGTAGCGGTCGCCTTCACATACCTCGTCTTCGACGTATCCGAGCTCGGCGTGTTGGGGACCAACCTCTTCCTTATGCTCTTCAACCTCGTGTGTCTCGCACTCATGGCAGTGTTTGGCGGGGGGAGCGCAGTGGTCGGGTCGGTGCTAGGGGTTCTAGGCGTACCAGCAGGGTCGGCCGCCGCAATTCTCTCCTACCTCCTTCTAGCCGCTTCTGTCATGCTGGGGGTGAACGTGGTCGTCGATGCTAAGGTGCTGGGGAGACTAGAGATGCAAGCGTCATCTTGAGCGGTGAGAGAACCCTCTGCCATCGCGCCGCCGCGGTCGGGGTCCGCCCCGCCGACGCCGCCACTCTCCCTGACGCCTGGCGCGGCGCGGCGTGAGGTCGAAGGCGTACATCTCATCTTCCGGCTTCAAGGGGGTGATCTTCACCTTGGTGAGACTGAGTATGCGAGCGAAGTCTCCGAACTCGTCCGGCGACACGAGAGTGTAGGATTTCCCCGCCCGGCCGGCGCGGGCAGTCCTTCCTACGCGGTGGAAGTAGATCAGAGGGTCTTCCGGGACGTCGAAGTTGACCACGCAATCCACATGGACTATGTCAATCCCCCTGCTGGCGACGTCCGTGGCCACGAGGACATCCGTCCTCCCCGACTTGAACAAGTTCATCGAGTGGTCTCTCTGCGCCTGGCTGAGGTCTCCGTGAAGAGGCACTGCGTTGAGGTAGCGCTTGTCAAGCTCCCTGGCGAGGCGCCGTGCACCCTGTCTGGTCCGACAGAACACAATCGCGTTTGTAATCTCCCCCCTGCTAAGCACGCCGAGAAGCGCCTCGAGCTTCTCTTCGCGGTTGGCGACCGTGTAGTACTGCTCCAGGGTCTCCACTGATGGCTCGTCAGAATCTATCAGTATCTTCTCTGGATTCGTCATGTACCGCTCGGTCAGCCGCACGACCTCTTGGGGCATCGTCGCAGAGAAGAGGGCGAGCTGCTTCTTCGCCGGGGTCGCATCAAGTATGAAGTTGACGTCGTCTATGAACCCCATGTCCAACATCCGGTCTGCCTCATCCAACACTACGTAGCGGACGCTTCCGAGGTCCAGTGTCCTGCGCTTCAGGTGATCGATTACCCTTCCCGGGGTCCCGACCACGACCTGGATGCCTTGGCGAAGCTCGTCAAGCTGGACGTTGATTGACTGGCCGCCGAAGACTGGCAGGATTCTGACGCCCGTGTGCCTGCCCAGCCTGGCGAGTTCCACCGCGATCTGCTGGGCCAGCTCTCTTGTGGGGGCCAAGACCAGAGCCTGGACCGTGCCCAGCTCGGGGTTGACCCGTTCGAGCAGTGGGAGCCCGAATGCGGCGGTCTTGCCGCTTCCGGTCTTTGCCTGACCGATGACGTTTCTCCCCGCCAGAAGGAGGCCTATGGTGCGCTCCTGGATCGGGAAGGGCGTCTTGTAGCCCGCCTCGTCCACGCCCTTCAGAATGGGCGCGCTCAGATTGAAATCCTTGAATTCCATTTCGCTTCACTCAACCTGCAGAAACATCCTCGCCGCTCTACGACTCGCTGGGATCTGCCCGCAGGGTATGGGCTTGGCCATAGCGGCTGTGGTTCGTATTTAAGAGTAGCCGAAAGGTTCGCCCCAAAGCCGCCCAGGTCACAGGAGGAGGGCCACGTAGGCGATGGCGAAGGCGGCCACCGGGGTCACGATCCAGGTCGCAATGGACTCCGAAGCAAGCCTCCTATTGACAACGGTCAACCTCGTGGAGTAGGCAGAACCCAGCATCCCTCCCAGCAGGCAATAGCTGATGGACATAGGAACGGCAAGCTGGGTGCCGACCCAGACCAGGAGTGCGCTTGAGAAGAAGGCGGCGAGCACCCCCTGGGGCGTCAGCGCTAGCATCTTGTCTCCAAGCGTACCGCTTACGTTCCGCTTGCCCAGCAGCGCGGCCCCGACCATCGCGAACAGAGTCAGTCCGACGGCTACCAACAGAGCGTTCGCGCTTCCCAACCCTCCGAGCGCGGTACCGTAGATCAGTCCCACGTTGTTCGCCCCCAGGGTGTAGGCGACCGCGAGGGAAGTGGCTATCACGCCCACCCTGTTGAAGGAGTCGACCGCAAGCAGGCTGAAGTTCGAGACAATTCTCGACAGGAACCTGTGCAATCCCAGGGCAACGAAGAAGGTGAGCAGGGGAGCGACGAACCAGAAGGAGATGACGAAATAGGCCTGACCGGCGTTTACCCGCAGCGCCGAAGACACGGCGACTCCCAGGAACGCTCCGACCATGGCCGCGCTCACGGAGGCGGGCAGGGCCGCAACCGTCAGAGCAACTGTGACCAAGATGGTCGCCGCGAAGGTCACCTCCAGCCCAAGGGCCGAGGGTGTCGGGGCCAGAGCCCCGCTCAGGCTCTTCACCATCTTCGAACCCTCCAGGAGGACGCCCACGAGAAGGCCGCACACGCTTAGTAGAATTGAGTCCCGGACAGTCAGCAGGCCGGACCCACTGAGGTTGCCAATCAGGAACGAGCTGTTGTTCCATCCGAAGACGAAGCTGAGGATGGCAGCCAGGATCAGCAGCAGTTCAATCATAGCCCTTCGCGAGGAGGACCAGAACCACATCGCTCGCGTCCTCTGCGTTGTCCGCCACGTCGTCTGAAACGAAGATGAAGTCCCTCATCTGAATCACCATGATCGGATTTGGCTGAGACACGTTGCTGAACAGGTGCCTCAGCAGCAGATCCTTGTCCGAGTCGGCAGCCTCCTCGAACTCCTCGACCTTGTGCACCTTACCGATCATTTCCCTGCGGGACGTTCGGAAAGACGCCACCAGAGTCCCCAGGGCGTAGACCGCGTCCCTTAGGTGGGAGACGAAGTGTTTCATGTCTTCGGACTGCAGGATGGCAATGGCGAACTCGTCGAGATTCCCTTCGGCCTCCAGAAATCGCGAGGCATCCTTCGCGCTGTCTGCGATGTTGTCTATCTTCTCGAGTAAGTTGAGCATGTCCTCCCTCACCCCTCCAAAGAAAGCGCCTTCGGCGATCTGTGTGCTGAGGGCCCTGTGAACCTCGTCTGCATCTCTCTCGCCGGTAATCACGCCATCGAAGCTAGACCTCGCAGCCTCGGCGTCTCGACTACCAACGGCATCGACGAGCGCAACAAAGTGGTCCACAGTCTTTTCCACGATGCTGATGTGCTCCTCAACGCCCTCCAGTATCTTGTTCTCTCTCCTGCTCAAGAAAGAAAAAGAGAACTTGACCATTCCACTTTGTCCCCCGCCCTCAATCAAAGGAGACCGTCGACGGCGCGCCCGTGACACCTGATGCGCCAACGGCGGCGGGAGTGACCAAGAACGGAACCAGAACCGAACCCACTTGATGAATCGCCCGAGCCCGGTTGCAAGCGGCGCGTGGCCGATTTAAATAGTGTTTCGACCCTAAGAAAGGAGGTGCCAATGTTGACCGGCATCGACATACTCCGCAATCAACCAATCGAGCAATACCTCGAAGCCTGGCCGACCTTCACAGGAGCCGACCGAGTCGCGAAGGCCATCGGCTTCCTGCGGGAGAACCGGGCGCATGAAGTCTTCGTGCCTCGAGAGCGGCGAATGGCCGGCCTGACGACCCGCGACCTGCTGGCCGTGAGCGACCCGCTCGGCACGAAGCTCGATGGTCTGCTGTACGGAATCCCGACTGTCGGCGGACAGGACACCGTAGGGACCGCCGCGAGAATCATGTCCGACTACAGGCTGTGGGCACTGCCCGGCCCTCCCAAAGACTCGGGGACGTCTGTGGTAAGTGAGAGGTCGATCCTGGAAGCCATGGGCGGTTGCCCTGACCTTCCAGGAAGGGCTTCGGACCTAATGGTCCCAGGTCCGGGACTGGTGGCCTCGGACGACACGGTCTTGAAAGCCAAGAGCCTGATGACGAGAAGGAACCTCGACCACCTCGTCGTCATGAAGTCGGGGCGGATTCAGGGCGTGCTCACCTCTACGGACATCCTTCTCAACCTGCTTCCTGAAGAGAGAGCCCCGGAGAGGGCAAATGCTGAAGCGAGGTTCGACTACCCTGTCTCAAGGATAGCCAACCCGCCCTCGGTCGAGGTCGAGCCATCAGCGTCATCGAAGGACGTCGTCTCCGCGATGATCAGGCAACGATCATCATACGCACTCGTTAGCCTTTGGGAGGAGCTTCAGGGAATCATCACGTACAGGGAAGTGCTCAGGCCACTTCTCGTGAGTGCCGGGCGGAAAACTCCTTTCTACATTGTCGGCACGCCGGGCGAGCCGTTCGAGGCCGAAGCGGCGAAGATGAAGCTCGACCACCTGGGCACCATGCTGACGAAGGCGATTCCCTCAATCAAGGAGATAAGGGCGGTCGTGAAAAGCAAGGAAACTGGGAGCGGGCGGAGACGCTATGAAGTGAGCTTTGATGTCTACGCACCGTTCCTGCTGCACTCTTATGTGGAAGAGGGATACGATCTCTCGGAGATCTTCGACAGGGTCGGGCCCAGGCTGAAGCGGATTCTGAGCGCCAAGCAGTCGCGGGTCACTAGGAGCGGCGGGGACACTCTAAGGAAGGGGTTACCGGAGTAGGCAATCGCACCGCCACAGACGTTCCAACTGTCCTTGTGATGTATGGATCTGGTACGTCCGGACGGAGGCGGGACTACTTCATCGCGTTCTTGAGGACCTGTGTGAGCTTCTGCGCCGTATCGTCCGCCTTTCCCTGAGCGTTCAGAACGACGAGCATGGGCGCCCCCGACAGTGTCGAGGCGGCCGTCAGGAAAGACCTCCCCATGGCCAGCTCGGACTCCAACTCGGCAACCGAGACGTCGTCTCTGGCCCTTGTCGCGTCGGCTGTACGCCTCGCCCTGATCTCTTCGCTAAGCGCCTCCACAAGTACGAGGTGCGTGGGCTTCATCGCCCTGACCACTTCGAATGGGAGACCCGGCCAAAACCCTTCCGGAGTCCGGATGAAGAGGTGCGTGTCAATGAAGAGCACCGGGTCCTTTCTCCTTGAAATTTTCTGGGCTGCCAGCTTCTGAAGTTTCTTCTGCTTCTCAACCGTCATCTTCCTCATCTCGTCCCTGTTCTTTATCCACCCGAGTTTGAGCGCCTCATCGGCCATGACGCTGCCGAAGGTCACTATCTTGGAGCCCTTGATCCCCGCGGCGGTCTTCTCCACCACCGTGGTCTTCCCTACACCGGGTATCCCAACGACTACGACCCTGAGATTCATCTGACCAAGCAGTGAGGGCTTCTGATTTAAGGTAGCAGCCGAAAACAGCTTCCCATCGACGACCCAGCTGGGCTAGGTTGTGCTCCAGCGACGAGCCAGGATTGCGACGGACGCAATGACGACTGGAACGAGGATTGCCGCGGCAAGTATGATAAGGCTCCCGCCAGGCAGGGGAGACGGCTCAACACTTCCAGACCACGACTGTCTGAAGCTCCAGCAGCCGAGCGAGCCGCTGCAGGGCTGGACCAGCACAAATCCAGGAGGGGTTCCGCCGCCGACGATGAACAACGGGCTGTGGTACGGATCCCATCCGCCGTTGTAGTAGTACGAGCCCGCTTCAATGTGCACACCGTTCAGCTCGAGCGAGACCAGGGAAAGGTTTCCCATTTGAGAGAATACAGAGCTGTCAGAGGTGTAGGACTCGAGCGCGAAGACCTCCTGATCCCCTGCCTTGAGCGATGGGCTAATCCCCTCTTCACTGTTGAGGGTAGCCTGCACCGACTCGTTCCTGGCGCTTCCTGTCCTGAAGTTCCAGGCGCCACCCGAGAAGAAGATCGACAGAGAGATCAGACTTCCTGGCTCCGCCGCCGGAGACGGGGTATCAATCACGGTGGTATAGTTCTGGGGATAGCTTCCGGGATTCCTGATTTGCATGGCGTAGGTCCCCCAGGCGGTGGCGTTCGGCATCAGGCCACTCGCAATCTGCAGAACGGACCCGTCCTCGGTCATCACCGAAAGGATTGCATAGATGGTGCCGTCTGAACTCCGGATGTCTGGCAGCTTCACAATTGCGGTGACGTTAGTGGTCGTCGCCCATGAGACTCTGCCGCCGCCGGATGTGGGGGAGTTGTCGGAGACGACGAGCCCGAGTGCCCACGAAGATTGGTCAGAATACTGCTGAGCCGGGTTTGACACTTGCGATTGCGATGCCAGGGCCGGGGGAGTGAGCAAAAGGGTGAAGAGTAGGACGCAGACCGACGCTTGGACTGCCCAACTCCGTTCGACACCTGCCTCCCTACTCAACTCCGTGCGCCTTCGCGCTGGTCAGACCTAGAACCAGGAGACCCATTCCGACCACGGCCGCCAGGGCGGTCAAAGATGTCGGATAGACGAAAGGCGTGAGAATGCCTTGGGCGCTCTGGGTGGTCTGTCCTTGTATCGTAATCGCGTAACCTCCCAGCGCTCCTGCCGTCATCAGGAGGATACAGGATAGGGTGACCCCCGCGAAGAGCAGGATGAGAGCCGCTGACATGGTACGTCCTTCCATTCTTCGCCCTTCGTGAACTTCGATGACCCATACCAGCGCGGATAGGACTGCGAAGCCCACCAGGCCGAAGGTCGCATAGAGAACGTAGCCCAAGGTGAACCACTCCCCCGGCCCTCCTCCGACGATGATCGGAGGGAGGTATGAGAACGGGTGAACCGGGAGCACGATGATGAACGTGAGTATCATCACGCCTGCGGCAGAAATGAATGCGGCATCCCGGAACCGCTTGTACCAGTGGGCATCGGCGGCCATCTCTGAGCTTCCGACGCCACTGAGCTCGGGCTGCGTATTTATCCTGTTACGCTTGTTCGAACAAGGGCATCCAGGGCGAGTGCGAGGGCTGCTACGCGAGGCGGTCGCTAGGCCGTCGCAATGGAAACCAATATGAAGGCGCACTCCGGCTCGCGCCTCATGCGGGCAAAGTGTCCGAAGTGCCAGGCCGTATTTGAGGTCAAGCTTGGCCCGAGCCTCATTCACGTGGGGCCATACAGATACACGAAGTGTCCTGCCTGCGGCAAGGGCAGCATGATGAACAATTTCGTGAACGATCCGATAACATGGCCTCCCGAGCAGGCGGAGGAGAAGAAGGAGACTCTTTCTGACGAAGAGCTCAAGAAGAAGAGAATTGAAGAATCGAAGTACGATAGCCCGCAGGAATGATTCGCGAAGCAATGCGCGATGATTGAGACAGACAACCTTACCAAGAGATTCGGAGACACCACCGCGGTAGAAGACCTGACGCTCAGGATAGGTGAAGGCGAGGTCTTCGGGTTCCTCGGCCCCAACGGAGCGGGGAAGACAACTACGGTGAGAATGCTCTGCTGCCTGATTTCGAAGTCCGGCGGGAGCGCGACAATCGGGGACTACCAGATCGGGGACTTGCAGGACCAATTGAAGATCAGGAAGATTGTAGGGTTTCTCCCAGAGAACGTCGGACTCTATGACGACCTCACGGCCTACAGGAACCTCGACTTCTACGGCCGGCTTTACGAGTGCGCCGACTCCCAGAGGAGGGAGAGCATAGAGAGGCTCCTGAAGCTGCTGGACATCTGGGACAGAAAGGACAGACTCGTAGGGACGTTCTCGAAGGGGATGAAGCAGAAGATAGCGATTGCGAGGGCTCTGATCCATGACCCGCAGGTTGTCTTCCTCGACGAGCCCACCGCGAATCTGGACCCGGAATCGGCGAGAACCACCAGGGACTTCATCGTGGAGCTGAAGAAGGAGAAAAGAACGATCTTCCTCAACACCCACAACCTCGACGAAGCCCAGCGTGTGTGCGACCGCATAGGGATCCTCAGGACGAAACTCGTGGCAGTGGACACTCCGGCGAACTTGAGGGCTTCGCTCTGGGGGCGACGGACAATCGTCCACCTCTCCCAGCTCGATAAGGAGGTGCTCGCAGCCGTGAAGGGTCTGGGCTACGGAGAGGTTGAAACCATGGACAACAAGATGATCTTGAACGTGCCAGAACCTGAGAGGGACAACCCGGCCATCGTGGAGACCATCGTGAAGGCTGGAGGCCACGTCCAGTTCGTCACAGAGCTCAGACCCACGCTCGAGGACATCTACCTGAAGCTCGTCGGGAAGGAGAAGGCATGAGGCTCTGGAAGGCGTGGGTGGTCACGCGGAAGGACTTCGATATCTTCAGGAGGAAGAGGTACATCCTCTACTCGCTCATCGCCCTTCCCCTGGTTTTGGGGTTGCTGTTCCCCGGGTCGATCCTACTGGCAGGACGGAAGAGCATCCCTCCTGCACTGCTCGCATCCATACTGCAATCCGAGTCGACTCTGTTCATAATACTCCCCGCGATCCTGCCTTCGGTAATCGCATCGTACAGCTTCATAGGAGAGAAGACCGAAAAGAGCCTGGAGCCGCTGCTTGCTACTCCGACGACTGACGCCGAGCTTCTCCTCGGAAAGAGCCTGGCCGCGCTAATCCCGTCGATCGCGGCGACGCTGGTCGGCGGTGCCGTCTTCATGGTGATTTCCGACGCACTGACCGTCGGTCAGCTGGGCTACCTCCTATTCCCAGACTGGACCACGGTCGCCCTCTTCGGGCTGGCCACTCCCTTGGCTTGCATACTCAGCGTCGAGTTCAACATCATCATCTCGTCCAGGGTGAATGACATAAGGGCCGCCCAGCAGCTGGGGAGTCTCATCGTGCTGCCGCTCCTGGCGATCTACTTGCTCGGGCAAACCGGCGTGCTGAGCGCGGGTGTCGGGGAGCTACTTGTGGTGTCAGGAATCCTGCTGGTCATCGATGTCCTCCTTTCATTCATGAGCAGGGCAGTCTTCCAAAGGGAGGAGATACTCACCAAGTGGAGGTAGGAAGATGTCAATGAAGCCGCCCCCGAGCGAGGCGGAGCGCACCCGAGTCCCGGTCCAAGGGTGAAGGCGATGGACAACGCGGTCAGAGGAAGCGGGCGCGGCCTCTCCTTTCTGGTCCTTGCAACGATGTTCATCGGGTACGCCGTCTACGCCATTGACAGGACCGTCCTTTCCGCTGTGCTCCCGCTCATCTCCTCGGCCCTTGGGCTCAACAACACCGAGCTTGGTCTGCTCGTCGCCGCCCAGTACATCGGCGTCCTGGCGGTGGTTTATTTCGCTGGGAGCATCTCGGACCGGTACGGCAGGCTGCCCATCATCCTAGCCGGGCTCGCTGTATTCAGTCTCTTCACGTGGGCAATCGGCTTCTCTTCCAACTTCGAGGAGGCGTTCGCTTTCAGACTTGTGAGCGGCCTGGGCGAAGGACTGTTCTGGCCGGTTGCGATGGCGTCCGTTGCCTCCTTCTTCGGCCAGCGCAAAGGGTTCGCCCTTGGCGTGTTCTACGTGGGGTTCGACGTCGGTTCCGCTGCGGGACCAGCGCTGGCGGGGCTCACCCTGACGTTGACATCGGACTGGCGCTATGCCTTCTTCGTGGCGCCGCTCTTCGGAGTCGTCCCCATCGTCATGGCCCTCCTTCAGAGGGGCCGATCGGGCGTCCTCGACCAGAACGTCGAGAGGCTGAGCCTCGGCAGGGAGGCGCTCCTGCTCGCGCGCGAGAGGAACGTCGCACTCACCATGGTGTTCGCTCTCCTTGCTACGTGGGCATCGGTATGGCAGGTTGCGTTCCTGCCGTACTACTTCAACAAGGTACTCCACTACAGCGTCGTCTATTCTGCCTACCTGGCCGCGATCGTCCCGGTCTCGGGAGCGGTTGGCAAGCTTACCCTAGGGCGCGCATCTGACAGCTTCGCCAGACCGAGGGTGCTTGCTGCCGTCTCAGGCATAGTGGTTGTCTCCTACCTGGCCTTCTTCAGCCTCTCGGCTCTGGACCTCGTCGTCCTTGCCGCCATCGTCATGACCTTCTTCAGCTCCTCGGTCTTCCCCATCATGCAAGCGCTGATGGCGGACAGCTGTCATGGAAGGGTAGGAGCCGCCCTGGGATTGAACACGACGTCTCAATCGGTGGCGACGGTATTCTCCACGTTCATCGCGGGGTCTCTCTTCTCCCTTGGAATCGGCAGGGTGCTGGCCGCGGACGCGACGATCCCGGCAGTCCTGATGGCCTTCGTAGCGCTTCTGTTGAAGGAGCCCAGGTCAGGACCCGCCACGCTCACCGCGGGGCCGAAGGTTAGACGGCTCTGGGTCTTGGCACCTCGTGAAGATTAATTAGTCCGGGGGCCTAAGTCGGTGAGAGATGTGCATTACGCGGGTCGGTAGGGTACTCGCAACCAAGCGGGGCAAGGCCGAAGTGGAGTTTTTCGATGGTCGCCTGGGCGAGGATGTGGATGTGTCTATCGTACCCGTCGCGAAGGGGGCATTCGTCGAGGTATTCGGGAACGTCGCGCTGTCCACCCTTACGTCCGCGGAGGCTAAGAAGAGAAAGGCGATGTGGGCTGAGATAAGGGAGGCAATCAGAAAGGACGTCCCCGGGGCCTCTCAATGACCAAGGAAGGCGTAATCCTGCACGCGAAGCACGCCCTCATGCCGAACAACCTGGGGTACTGCGGACCCGACGAGAACGGGAGGATCCTCGAACATCTCCACAGCTCGTCCTCCAGCGAGGAACTCCTGTCGACCCTGAAGGAGTTCGAGGCGGCCTATCCTTTCGTGCGCATGATAGCAGATTCCGCGGGCAAGAAGCCGTTCGACTACGAGGTTACCGAGGCGTACTGGATTGGAAACCGCCTTCTTGACGAAGTCGAGCCGTCGAAGTTCTTCGAGTTCTCTCATGGAAGGCGAGCGTCTCATCTCAGCCATGACCAGGCGAAGGCAATCTTCGGGCACCTGGGGGCGGCTGCAAAGCCCCACCACACGTTCTACGTTCTGGGGATGTACGGAAGGTCGCAGGGCTCGCCAGCTGCCGAGAGGAAGTTGCTCGAGCTGATGGACTCTTGCAGGATATCTTGGGGGAGGGTGGTCGGCGTCAAAAAGAAGACCCTGACGGTCGACAGGCAGCCCCTCGCGCTCAACGAAGACAGGCTCAGCCTCGCAAAGCCGGTGAGAAAGGAGGTCCAGTACGACAGTGCAATCGCGCCCTTCCAGAACGTCAAGAGAGGAGACTGGGTTAGCCTCCATTGGAACTTTGCAAGCGAAGTCCTTGCGGGCTACCAGCTGAAGAACATCAAGACCTACACGGACCTGGACATCCGTGCCACGAACAGTTTCGTGCAGTCCAGCGAGTGGAAGAAGAGAAGCTGAGCGAGGGCCGATCAGTCCGACGGCGAGCCCTACCGATCAGCTGTCTCCGAGCCGGCCCAAGACGCGTATCCGGTCGACTTGCTGGTCGTCGAGTTCCTCCAGAGTCTTTGAGAGTTTCCTCAGAGTCTTGACGGTGTCGCCAGACTTCAGAGCTAGTTCCTCGAAGGCGCGTCCTGCCTTTGGATCGACTTTCTTGGAGAGGCGGTTGTAGCTGTCCTCTATGTCTTCCTCCACGGCAATCCAGAGGTTCAGGTTGTCCGATATGACGTCGCAGTAGCCGGTCCTTACAGTCTCTTCGACCTTGACGGCTTCCTCGATGTTCCCGATGTCCTTGATGACTCTCTCCCTTGTCAAGCCAAACGACGGGCATCCACATCGGGTGATTCATAAGTCTGCTTCAGGCTAGGCTATCATCTTCAGGATGATAGAAGGGACGATGCCCATCAAGATGCTTATCAGAAGGAGGACAAGCGGAGGGATCAGGAGAGTGCGTCTGGCCCTTCTCGGGCTGGCCTCTGGGCTGCCGAGGGCCACCTGGTTGATTATCCTGAAGTAGTAGACCACGGAAAGCAGCACATTCAGGACGACGGCCAAGGCCAGGCCGAAGAATAGTGCCGTGCCCACCGAAAGGATCGACTGCACGATGAGTAGCTCACTCCAGAATGTCCCGAATGGTGGAGAGCCGACCATGGCCAACGACGATGACGCGTAGAGTACCCCGAGAGTGCGGTCTGCCTGTCCGGCTCCGCGGACCTTATCGAACTCGGCATCCGCGTACTCGTCCCCCGATGTCCCCGTCAGCATGAAGAAGCTCGATTTCACCAGGCCTTGGTTCCAGATGTGGAAGACGATGGCCACCAGCCCTAGGATGCTGAGCGTGGAAAGGGCCGCCAGCATGTATCCGACCTGGGCCACTGAGCTGTATGCCAGCAGCCGCCGGAGGTTTGTCTGACCCAAGGCGCCTAGGTTCCCAATCAGCATCGTGAGAACGGCCAGCGAAACGAGGGTAAGCTGCAGCCCCTGCAGGGCAGACGAGTACGGTGCCCCCGTAGACTGGACGATTGGCTGGACTATCTTCAGCAGCGCGAACACCGCCGTGGCCGTGACCGCCCCCGCGAGGAACGAGCTGCCGGGGACCGGGGCCGCACCGTAGGCGTCCGGAAGCCATGTGTGAAGCGGGAAAATCGCCGCCTCCACTCCCAATCCGATGATCACCATGAGGAGCGCGAGCAGGCCAAGCTGGCCGTTGGTCTGTATCAGCGACGGGAGGTAGCTGAGCTTGATGCTCCCGTCGACGGAGTATACCAGGCCCACGCCGAAGAGGTACAGCAGGCTGCCGGACCCCGCTAGGAACAGGTACTTCATGGCCGCTTCAAGCGACAGGTCCTTCCTTCGGAAGGCCACGGTGCCGTAGGCCGAGATGCTCATGACCTCCCAGAAGAGGAAGAGCGTGAGGAAGTCCCCCGCAGAGACCACCCCGATGGTCGAAGTGACCAGAAGCAACAGCAGGGCGTAGAAAGGTCCGACGTTCTCGCGCGGCGACATCTTCGCCGCCGTGTAGGCCGCTACCGCGAGACCCAGGACGAGCACCGTGAACACGACGAGCATTCCGTACTTGTCTATCGAGTACAGGCTTGCGTAGATGGAGTTCACCGGGCTCAGCGAAAGGGGCGAGCCCGACGACTTTGACCAGTTGATCACGAAATCCGCCAAAGAAATCACCAGAGCCCCGACTGCAACGACCCCGACCACCTGGGACCTCCTGTTCCCGTAGTACCTCCTTCCCAGGTCAACCGTCATTGTGAGCATCGTCGCGGCGAACTGAATTTCCATCAGGTCTGTGAGCCACATTGTCAAATCACTCCCGTCAAAGTCAGTAGGATGAGAACGAACAGCGCCGCGACGAGGAGGGCCAGGTTCTTGCCAAGTATCCCCGTCTGGATCGCCGAGGCGCCGCGCACCAGGGGGGGTCCGACCTTGCCGATGACAAACGAGTAGAACCGGTCAAACCCGAATCCCATGAGCAGGAGGCTGCAGGTCCCGCGCAGCAGGCCGCTGCTCTGAAGGAGCTTCTGGGTCGCCTCCCTCCTGGCGGAGAATGCAAAGTAGGAAACAAGGAGGCCCGCTGCGAGCGCTGAAACCGAGGCCAGCACAACCGTCCCACTCAGGCCGGAGCTCGGGAGCGGGACCAGTGTCTGGTAGGTGAGGAGCAGCCATCCGACCACCAGGGCGACCACCAAGACCATCATGGGAACGACCATCAGGCCGTTCGACTCGGCCGCCTCGGACTTCTGCGCCCCGTAGAAGGTCTTGACCAGGGCCCTGAAGCTGTAGAACGATGTCAGCGTGGACCCCGCCACTATGACGAGAAAGACAGGGACACTGCTGGAAAGCGCCGACGAGAGGATCGCGTCCTTTGTCCAGAAGCCCACGAGTGGCGGGAAGCCCACCATGGCCAGTGCCGCCAATAGGAAGGCGACGTAGGTGTACTTCATGGTGCGCCTCAACCCGCCCATTTCCTCCAGCTTGCGTGTGCCCGTGGCCTCTATGACGGAGCCCGCGGCCATGAATGCGAGCGCCTTGAAGAGCCCCTGGCTTATCAGCTGGAAGACGGCGCCCATCCAGCTTCCGAGGCCGATGGCGACGAACATCAGCCCCAGCTGGCTTATGGTCGAGTACGCTAGGACTCTCTTGAGGTCCTCGGCCGCGGAAGCGCTCGCGGCGCCCACCACCATGCTGAGGAGGCCGATGGCGGTAACT
>Ga0335081_10002780_pt1 | contig 27566 bp, 25 predicted proteins | sample Lox_Sample_35_FD_206713 | JGI IMG/M metagenome (GOLD analysis project Ga0335081, IMG submission 206713) | Soil microbial communities from Loxahatchee National Wildlife Refuge, Florida, United States - Lox_Sample_3.5 | ecosystem: Environmental > Terrestrial > Soil > Wetlands | place: USA...
GACGCCGCCGCCTCGCAGGCGGCGATCGACTGGATCCGCGGCATCGTCGCCGAGCCCGAGGTCGGCGTCATCTACAACGGCAAGGTGGTGAAGACCGTCGATTTCGGCGCCTTCGTCAACTTCCTCGGCGCGCGCGACGGTCTCGTCCATATCAGCGAGCTCGCGCCCCATCGCGTCGGCAAGACCACCGACATCGTCAAGGTCGGCGACCAGGTGAAGGTGAAGGTGCTGGGCTTCGATGACCGCGGCAAAGTGAAACTCAGCATGAAGCAGGTCGATCAGCAGACCGGCGAGGACATCGGCCAGAAGCCGAAGCAAGAAGTGAAGGCTGCCACCTGAGCGGCGGCGCCGTGCCGGCGCGGCGCTGGCCGCGCATCATCGGCCATCGCGGCGCGGCGCTCTCGGCGCCGGAGAACACGCTTGCCGGCTTCTGCATGGCGGCGGCCCTCCACGTCGAGTGGGTCGAGTTCGATGTGCGGCTGACCCGCGACGGACGCGTAATCCTGCTGCATGACGATACGCTGGAGCGCACCACGAGCGGCAGAGGCGCGGCCGCGGCGCTCACTTTCGCCGAGATCCGCCAACTGGACGCAGGGAAATGGTTCGGCGCCGACTACGTCGGCCAACCGGTACCGAGCCTCGAGGAGACCATCGATCTCCTGGCGCGCTTGAAGCTTGGTGCCGTGATCGAGCTGAAGCCCGCGCCCGACGCCGAGGCCGAGACCGGTCGCGCCGCCGCGAGCATTGTCGCCGAACGCTGGCCCGCGGCGCTGCCGGCGCCGCTCATCTCGAGCTTCAAGCCGGCAGCCCTCGCCGCCGCGCGCGACGCGGCGCCGCAGCTTGAGCGGGCGCTCCTCGTCGGCAAGGTGCCGCGCGACTGGCAGGCGCGGATGGCCGAACTCGGCTGCTCCCTGCTGCATGTCGATCAACGCCGCCTCGATGCGGCGACCGCCGAAGAAGTACATGCCGCCGGCGTCCCCCTCTTCGCCTACACCGTCAATCTGGCGGAACGCGCCAGGGAGCTCTTCGCCTGGGGCGTCGATGCCGTGTTCAGCGACTGCCCCGACCGCCTGCGACAAGGCGTCCGCCGCTAAGCTGCTCGAGGCGGTGCTGCTCGCTGCGGCTGCTCCGCCAGACCAGGTAATCCGCCATTTGATTCTGCGCGGTGCAGCTAATACATAAGGGGCGTATGGTGGGCTTCCGCCGCGTGGGAAGGAAGAAGACGTGATCGGGCTGAAGTCGCTGCTCATTTCCGGACGGGAAGTGTTGCCGCTTGTAGAAGGCGGCAAGGGAATATCAATTTCCAATGGCGAGAGCTCCGGCGCTTGGGCCGCATGCGGCGGCGTCGGCACCTTCTCAGGCGTCAACGCCGACAGCCAGGACGAGGGCGGTCGCTTCGTCACACAGACCTATTTCGGACGCACCCGACGCGACCGCCATGAGGAGCTCGTCGCCTACTCGATCGCGGGCGGTATCCATCAGGCCCGCGTGGCGCATGAGCGCTCGAATGGCCAGGGCCGCATCCATATGAACGTGCTCTGGGAGATGGCGGCGGCCGAGCGCATCCTGCATGGTGTGCTCGAAGGCGCGAAGGGGCTGATCCACGGCGTCACCTGCGGCGCCGGCATGCCTTACAAGATCGCCGAGATCTGCGCGCAATACGGGGTTCACTACTATCCGATCGTCTCCTCGGCCCGCGCCTTCCGCGCGCTTTGGAAGCGGGCTTATCACAAGTTCCGCGAGTGGCTGGGCGGGGTCGTCTACGAGGACCCCTGGTTGGCCGGCGGCCATAACGGTCTTTCCAACAGCGAGGATCCCGAAAAGCCCGAAGTGCCCTTCCCGCGCGTGCGCGAATTGCGCCAGATGATGCGCGACTGGGGGCTGGGAATGACGCCCATCTTCATGGCGGGCGGCGTCTGGTGGCTCAAGGAGTGGCGCGACTGGCTCGACAATCCCGAGCTGGGACCGATGGCGTTCCAGTTCGGCACGCGGCCGCTCTTGACCAAGGAAAGCCCGATTTCCGAGGCCTGGAAGCGGAAGCTGCTGACCTTGCGCGAAGGCGACGTCTATCTCAACCGCTTCAGCCCGACGGGGTTCTACTCCTCCGCGGTGCGCAACGATTTCCTCCGCGACCTGCAGCAGCGCTCCGAGCGCCAGGTCGCGTTCTCGGTCGAGGCCTTGGGCGATCACCTGGCGCCGCTCGAGGTGGGCGCGCGCGGGCGTGTCGTCTATCTGACGCCGCATGACCGCGAGCGGGCGCTGATCTGGCGCAGCCAAGGCTTCACCGAGGCGCTGCGCACGCCGGATTCGACCCTGGTCTTCGTCACCCCCAAGAAATCTCTGGAGATTCGCGAGGATCAGATCAATTGCATGGGCTGCCTCAGCGCCTGCCTCTTCTCGAACTGGTCGCAGAACGAAGAGGGCACCACCGGCAAGAAGGCCGATCCGCGCAGCTTCTGCATCCAAAAGACGCTGCAAAAGATCAGCCATTCCGACGATGTCGAGTTCCAGCTGATGTTCGCCGGGCACAATGCCTATCGTTTCGCCCGCGATCCGTACTATGCCAACGGCTTCGTGCCGACGGTGCGCGAGCTGGTGGAGCGCCTCCAGACCGGCGACTGAGCCCCGGGGTCGCAACAACGGGGCTTTCTTGTGCGTTGATCCTGCGCTAAACTTTGTTGTTTCCGAGCCAGGAGCCATGACGGTTCGACCCTTCGCCCAAGCCCTGCAACGGCTGCGCAACGCCGGCCTTCGCCCGACCCAGCAGCGCTTGGCCTTGGCTCGACTGCTCTTCGACAAGGGCAACCGCCACCTGACGGCCGAGCAAGTTCACGAGGAGGCGCTCGCCGCCTCGGTGCCGGTGTCGCTCGCCACCGTCTACAACACGCTGAACCAGTTCATCGCCGCCGGCCTCTTGCGCGAGGTGGTGGTCGATCCCGGCCGCTCCTACTTCGACACCAATCTCAGCGATCATCACCATTTCTTCTTCGAGGATGCCGGCAAGCTGGTCGACATCCCGAGCGACCGCATCGCCGTCGCGAGCCTGCCTTCGGCCCCCCCGGGCATGACCATCCGCCGCGTCGACGTCATCGTCCGCGTCGGCCGCAGCGTCGCCTAAGGGCTTCGCCGCCCAGGACGCACGTCGCTCGTGCAATCCTATCGAGTCCGCATCGCGCTCATGAGCTCCGCCGTTGCCGCCTTCTGCGCCGTCCAGCTGCGGCCGGCGACGAGGCCGCCATCGACGACGAGGTCGTGGCCGGTGATGAAGCTCGCGGCATCGCTCGCCAGGAAAAGCACGGCCTGGGCGATGTCGTCGGGCGCGCCGGCGCGGGGGATCGGCTGCCATTTGGCGAGCGCGCCCGCCAGCGGCGTCAGCGTCTTCGGGATCTCGCCGGCCGGAAGGTCGATCGACTTGCCGAAAATGCCGGTGACGATGCCGCCGGGCGAGACGCTGTTGGCGCGCACGCCTTTTTCGGCAAGCTCCATCGCGACGCAGCGGGTGAAATGAATGACCGCCGCCTTGGCCGCGGAATAGTCATAGGGACCGTAGCCCGCACGCGAGCCGGCGACGCTGCCGGTATTGATGATGCTGCCCTGGCCTTGGCGCTGCATCACCGCCGCAGCATGTTTGGTGCCGAGCACGACGCCGCGCAGCACCACGGCCAGCGTGCGCTCGTGTTGCGCGGTGTCGAGCGCGGCAATGCCGCTGAAACGTCCGGCGATGCCGGCATTGTTGACCATGCAGTCGAGCCGGCCGAAGCGGGCGACCGCGGCCGCGACCAGCGCCTCGACTTGCGCTTCGTCGGTGACGTCGGTGCGGATGAAGCAGGCCTTGGCGCCGAGCGTCGCGGCCAGCGCCTCGCCCTCCTCGACGAAGGGGCTGGCGATCGCGACCGCCGCCCCTTCCGCGACGAAGAGCTCGGCGATGCGGGCGCCGATGCCGCTGCTGCCGCCTGCCACCACCGCGACCTTGCCGTCAAGCGCCGCCATCGCCGCCTCCGCTGTTACGGTTTAGGGCACGGTCTCGTCGGCATAGACGCCCCACACCTCGCTGCGCTTCAGCCAACCCCTGATATCCTGCGCCTCGACACGGCACCAGGCGCCGCGGCATTCGAGAAGGCGGGCGATGACGCCGGGCTCGGCGCGCGCCACCGCGGGGGACTGGTCGTCGGCATCGGCGTGGAGCGTCCGCGTCTTGTCGGTGATGATGACGGTGCGCGCCCCCGTCACCATGCGCTGATGCACCCAACCCTGGCTCCCCTGCCAGTCGCGGACGCGCCGCCAGACATCGTATTGGTCGATCATCTCGACCGGCATCCCCTTCTTCACCAGCACCCAGTCGATGGGATAGCGCTCGCCGGGGCCCGTGCGCAGATTGACCTCGTCGGCGCGCAGGCTGACGAAGCGGGGCATATGCTCATTCTCGGCGGCACCCGCGGGAAGTGCCAGGGCGAGAACGAGGACGAGCCGGAGAAAGCGGGATGTCCGATGGCTGCGCACGCGATTGATCCTCTAAACCCGGCGATTCCCTGGGTCAAGTCCCGTCGGCGAAAGGTTTAGGGCGGCAAAGGCTCGTGCCCGTCGATCACGTCGCGCAAGGCACGGGCGAGGTCGACGCTCTGATAGGGCTTCGCCAACAGCCGGAGGTCGGCGGAAGCTCCGCAAAGTCCGCAGAGGCTGGAATAGCCTGCCGGCGTTCACGTGGAAGACGGCTTTTCTGCGCGAGTCGGCCATTTTGTGGCGGCTTGATAGTCTCGGGCGCCGACCGACATGTTCCTTGCCGAGCCCTGGGCGGGAGGTGCACCATGCGCCAGTCATCGACGAATGACAGCAGGAACCGGGCCGCGAAGGTCTTTCTCGTCGGGACCGACGGCTCGGAAGGCGGCACCGCGGCCTTGCGCAAGGCGGCCGAGCTTGCTGCCACCGAGAATGCGGAACTCATCGTTCTGGCGGTGATGCCTAGAGAGATTGGCTTCAGGACCGAGGCCGAACAGGTGAAAGAATATGCGAAAGCGGAACGCCTCGCAGGGGGTGTGGTCGAGGCCGGCCTCTTCGTCGCAGAGAACATTCTCGAAGAAGCAAGAGCGTTCGTCGGAGGACGGCACGACGTCGCCGTGACGTACATCTCGCGCGCGGGAGATCCGGCTGAGGAGATCGTCGCGTGCGCGCGCGAACGTTCGGCCGACATGCTCTTTCTCGGTAGCCGCGGCCGCGGCCCGCTCGGGGCGTTCTTCTATGCGAGCGTTTCACGGCGGGTGGCCAACCTAGCTCCTTGCACCGTGAGATCGTGCCAACGAGCGCGTGATGAACGCGGCGCCTCTGCGACGATAGACGGCGAGCGGGCACGTTGCCGATCCCACAGGTACGCTGTCCGCCGTCGAGGAGCTGGTCTCACAAGGAGATTCCCCGGCGGGGGCCTTAAAGGCCGCTCGAATATTTGACGTCATGGCGGTGATTGCTGCTGACATTCGCATCGTGGCACTAGCGATAGGCGGAAAGGAGGCGGCTCGTTCGCTTAACGCGCGAAGTATTTCGAGATGATCCAGCTCTGCGAGTACGATAAGCGCCGATTGAGGCTGACCTTTGCTGGGGGAGTCCCAGAAAGAAATGGACCAGATAAATTTCGAACTCGATCACGGTGCCAGAATCTTGACAATCCACGTTGTTGGCGAAATTCCCGATCGGCGGGCGCTGCGCGATATTCCGCAGATATGGAAGGATCATCCTGAGGTGAGGGACTACGATTCCGTCATCGATCTAACCCACGACCAAGGCGCCATCACGTGGGATGCCATTTCGCAAATTGCCGACGAATGGCATGCCTTCGCGGGGGCTGCAGATGCCACCCGTCGAACGGCCGTGGTCGTACGCAGTACCATTTGGAAACCGATCGTCACCGCGATTGCGGCGCGCTTCCCCAATCGACGCTTCGATGCGTTCAGGACCGATGAGGATGCTCGCAAATGGATCATAGCCAACAGCGCATCACGCGGGACAACCGACACGGCTTAGGCGAACCCAAGCGCTGCGGGCAGGTGAAGGCAAGACGATCAACCGCTGGCAACTGAAGGCGACCGACAAGCGGCTGCAGAAGTCGGGAAGCCAACAGAAGCCCAAAGTTTCCTGGTCTCCCGTGTCTTTCGGTTGCCAGGCGATCCCGGGCTATGAAGGTCCGCGAATGTTTGGATTGGCCCTGCATCAACGCTGCAAACGTCTGGCCGAGCACCATCGGCCGGGGTGCTGCTGCGCGTCTTCCAACGGCGATCGTCTCGCCGCGATCGCGCATGCCGTGCAACCCGAAACCCGCGGAGGGGCATCATCGAGCGCCTAGCGCAGCGATGCGGATCGACGGATCTGAACCCCTCAGGGAACGCCCCTCGAGGGGTTTTTTCATTTTGTCCAGGGAGCGCGTGGCGCTCGGACCTGGCAGGCCGGTGGAAGCCCCGGCCCTAGCACCGTCGCGATCGCGCGGTCAGGCAGTGGCGAGTTTTTTCTCGATTGAATGAGCCCAGTCGCAGAGGGTCATGGTCGCGGATTGCAACTCCGACACATCTCGGTTCGACTCCGAGCTGGGCTTCCAATCCATGGTGGCCATGGTGAATGGTGAACACGGCGCGCTGTGACCGCGTCACGACGGGTTCGATCCCCGTTGGCCACCCCAAATGCGCGGCGGATTAACGAGTGGTCTCGTCGCCCGGCTCTGACCCGGGTCGCCAGAGAGTTCGATTCTCTCGTCCGCTCCCATCGCGAGACCTCTGGTGAGGAGGTTGGCCTTTGAAGCCGACCGGCTCGGTTCGATCCCGAGGCTCGCCGCCATCCTGCTTCTGTAGCTCAACGGCAGAGCGCGCGGCCGATAACCGTGAAACCGAGGTTCGATTCCTCGCGGAAGCACCAATTCCCTCGCTCGTTCAGCAGCAAGGATGCCCGGCCTTCAACCGGGAGATCGCGGGGCAGCACCGCGGCGAGGGACCATTTTCGCCGGTGTGAACGGATTTCCGTGCGCGCCTTTTAGGCGCGAGCAAGCAGGTGAGAACCCTGTCACCGGCACCAGCCATCCTCTCTGCCGCCGCCGCTCTGGACACTCGCGGCGGCGCTTGGTATGGCCTTGCCCGCCGGTCGGCAAGAGGCCGGCATGAGGGAGCCATGCCGTCGAAGAAGCCGCTGGTCATCGTCACGCGGAAGCTGCCCGAGGCGATCGAGACGCGGATGATGGAGCTCTTCGACACCCGCCTCAATCTCGATGACACGCCCTTGACCCAAGCGCAACTGGTTGCCGCGGTGCAGCAAGGGGACGTGCTGGTGCCGACCATTACCGACCGCATCGATGCGGCGGTGCTGGCGCAAGCGGGGCCGCGCTTGAAGCTCATCGCCTCCTTCGGCACCGGCGTCGATCATATCGATCTTGCCACGGCTCGCGCTCGCGGCATCACGGTCACCAACACGCCGGCGGTGCTGACCGAGGATACGGCCGACATGACCATGGCCCTCATCCTCGCCACCTCGCGCCGGCTGGCCGAGGGCGAGCGGCTCATCCGTCAGGGGAAATGGACGGGCTGGGGGCCGACCTTCATGCTGGGGAACCGGCTTTGGGGCAAACGCCTCGGCATCGTCGGCATGGGCCGCATCGGCCAGGCGGTAGCGCGGCGTGCCCGCGGCTTCGGCCTCTCGATCCACTACCACAACCGCCGCCGCGTCACCGAGGATGTGAGCCAGGAGCTCGAGGCCACATATTGGGAGAGCCTCGACCAGATGCTGGCGCGGGTCGACATCATCTCGGTCAATTGCCCGCATACGCCCGCCACCTTCCATTTGCTCTCGGCGCGGCGCTTGAAGCTGCTGCGCCCGCATTGCGTCATCGTCAATACCGCGCGCGGCGAGGTGATCGACGAGGACGCGCTCATCCGCATGCTGATCAATCGCGAGATCGCCGGCGCCGGTCTCGATGTCTTCGAGCACGAGCCGGCGGTAAGCCCCAAGCTCTTGAAGCTCGACAACGTCGTGCTGCTGCCGCATATGAGCTCGGCGACGCTCGAGGGCCGCGTCGACATGGGCGAGAAGGTCATCATCAACATCAAGACCTTCGCCGACGGCCACCGCCCGCCGGATCGCGTGCTGGAGACGATGCTTTAGGCCGACGCTGCCTAAGGGCGATCGACCGTCACGCCCAATAGGTCCAAGACCTTCCCCGGTTGCTCCTTGCCGATGAGCATGAGCTGGGCCACCGATATCGGGCCCGGGGGCTTGACGCTGAGCCGGATGGATTTCGGCTCGCGCAGAAAGGCGATGACCTGATCGAAGGCGTCGAGCACCCGCGGCATGCCGGAGAGGAACGTCTTGGAAAGATCGGCCTTCTGCTGCTCGATCATGCCGATCACGGTCTGGCGCGCCTGCTCGGGCGTCTGGTGAAGGTTGTCGGCCGCGACGGCGAAGAGATGGTCGACGAGCGAGGCGTCGTCATAGCGGAGTGCGGCCCCGTCGATGCCAATGGCGCCGGCGGCAATCCCGAACGCCTCGGGATTCGTGATGCCCTGAAGTGTGTCGAAGGGAAAATTGCTGAGCCGATAGTTGGCGCTGAGCGTCCCCATCTCGGGCGCGCCGAAGGTTGCTTCCGTGAGCTCGGCGGTCTTCGCATCGTAATCGTATTTGGCCTCGGCGTGCGCCTCGAACGTGACCGAGCGGTAGCCGAAATTGCGCATCGGCTTCACCAGCGCGAGCATGGTGAGATCGATCGCGAGATCGCTCATGTCGAAGCGCGCGCCGGTCGGCTTGTCGACCGTGCCCGACATGGTCGCGGTGATGTCCTTGAGCGAAAGGCTGCCGGCGAATGGCGACTGAGCCTTGACGTCGGCGACGTGGTAGCGGTCGAAGAAGAGCTTCGGCACGCCCGGCGGATGCTCGCCCCACTCTTTCGGATCGCGGTCGAAAAAGCCCGCCGGCACACGGATGGCGAGGCCATCGAGCGAAGCCGTGCCGAGCGAGTAGACGAGCCCCGGCATCCGGAAAGAGACGCCGTCGAGCGCGCTGTGCTCGAGCCGTCCCTTGCCCATCTCGAGCACGAAATCGCCGAGCTCGGCGTTGACGGGAAAGAGCGGCGCCTGCACCGCCACCGACAGCTTCTTGAGCTCCACTCCGCCCAGCGAAAAGGACTGAAGGAAATCACGCACCTCGGCTGGGGTCAGCTCGCCCTGAGGCTCTTTCAGCCACAGCGTCGATTGGCGCAGCTGCACACCGGAGATCGAGACGCTGTCGAGCGAGAGCGTTGCGGGCACCTGCTGCATCGCCAATTTCGCGGTGACGCCGGAGAGGGTGAAATTTCCTATCAGCGTGTAGAAGGTCAGGTCGCGCGCGCTTCCATACTCGGCGGGGTTGAGAACTTTGTCCAAGCCGACGAGGTCGCAGTCCTCGAGTCGCGCATCGGCGACATCGGCATGCAGCTTTCCCTGCCCGGCCTCGCCAACATCCACCGTGGTGTTGTGGTCGGTCAGGCTCAAGAGGTGCCCGCCCTTCACGGCCGAGACGTTCCGCGTTTCGGTATGGGTTTCGAACTCGGTGGTTTCGACCACAGCCTTGCTGTGGAGATTGGTCGCTTCGCCCGAGGCCAGCGAGAAGACGTGAAGCCACTTGGCCAAGCTCCAGGGCCCGCCACGCCGGTCGTAGCGCTGCTCGAGGCGGGGCTCGACCAATTCGACGCGCTCGATCGTGTCTTGCGCGCCATCCGCGAGATCATAGTCGACGCCCTCGAAGACCACCGACCGAGCGCCGACGGCGTCGGGCAAACGCCCTCTGACGAGGTCCCACATTCCGACACTTGCCCCTGATACCGTGATGCGCCCGACATGGATGCGCTTGACCCATGGCAGGTCGACGGTGAGTGCGACATCCTCGATCGTGAGGGGATCGCAGAACCAGGCGCAGGACACTTTGCCATGGGTAGCCTTGACCCCTGGCGGGAGCTGGTCGAGGACGAGCGCGGCGCCCTCCTCGGCGCGCTGCGACGCATAAAAGTCGAGCCCGGCGCCCCCAGCTGCCGCCAGCACCACGACGGCTCCGAGACCGATGGCGAGCGCCTTGACCTTCATCTGAATCCCCCCCGCGCGTGTGGCGACAAAATAGTCGCCGCGGCACCTTAACTCTAGATTAAGGCGAATTCGCGATCAGCGGATGCTGAGGCCCAGGAGCTGCGCTAGCGCCACGGCGTTGCCCTGGCGGCGCAAGGCCAGCTCGCCGAAGGTCACCGCCCGGGGCGGCGCCAGAGTGAGCGTCAGCGTGCCGCCTTGCCGCAAAAAGCGCTCCAGCGCATCGAGGCTCGCCAGCAGCGTTTCCTTCGCCCCGTCTTGCGCGTCGTCGGCGATCTCGGCGCGCTGCGCCTCGAGAGCGGCAATCACATCGTCGCGCCGCCGCGGCACGCCCAGCGCCGTCGCAGCCGCCTCGAGGGATCGCTCGGTCTCGGCCCAGTCGTCGTCGACATAGCGAAGCTCCAGCGCCTCGATCCGCGTCGGCGCGAGCGCCAGCGCCAGGAACATCCATTGCGGCGCGAGAATGGTCGAGGGAAGGGCGGCGAGGCGGAGCGAGAGATCGAGATCGCGCATGCCGGGGAGGCGGAGATGGAGCTCTGTGGTCAACCGCCTTGGCCCAGCCTCGAACGCCACTTTGCTGTCGAGATCGACGCTGATCGGGCCAAGCGTGCCGTTCTTCGCCAGCGGCAAAGGCGGCAGCGCGAAAGCGGCGATGCGCGCGGTCCCGGCGGTCGGCTTGCCCAGCGTTCCGTCCATGGTGAGGACCGCATCGCCGATGCTTCCATCCGCTTCGTGCCGGTCCCCAAACGTTGCATGGGCAAGATGAAGCCGTCGGAAGAAGACCTGCGGCGGCTCCGCGGCGCTGCCGCCGTCATAAGCGGGGTCATCGATCTCGAGCGCGGCGATGCTGGCGTGCAGCGCACCGTCTTCTGCCGCGACCTGCCGGCCGCGCAGCGCCTTCAGCCGCAACGCCGTTTTCCCGCACGCCAGATCGATGAGAAAGCGCGGACCGACCCCCTCGGCCTCGAGATGCGCCGCGCGGAAAGCCTGTGGGACGGGGCTGATCACCGTCACGGCGAGATCGTCGATCACGAGATGGCCCGTCCAGAGCGAATAGCGGACGGCGCCATGACTGCCTTCGACGACGCCGGGCTGCGACAGAACGGAATCGAGCCAGCGCACCATCCAGAACTGCGCCGTCAGCAGGACGCCGCCGGTGGCAGCGGCGAGGAACGCCACCATCGCCGCCGCCGCGATGGCGAGCTGCCTCATAGGACGAACGGCGTTGCTATGGCCGCCCTCCGCAAGTCGGGCAGTCGGGATCGCGCGGCAGCTTGATCTTGTGGAAGCTGGTGGCGAGCGCGTCATACATCAGCAGATGACCTGAGAGACTCTCGCCGATGCCGAGCAGCTCCTTCAGCACCTCGGTCGCCTGCAGCGTGCCGATGACGCCGGCGACGGCGCCCAGAATGCCCGCCGTCTCGCAGCGCGGCACGAGATCGGGCGGGGGCGGCTCGCGGAAGAGACAGCGATAGCAGGGATGAGGTGGACCGAGGAAGGCCTTGAAGGTCGAGAGCTGCCCGTCGAAGGGCGACAAAGCCGCGGCCACCAGGGGGCGTCGCGCGGCGAAGCAGACGTCGTTCAAGAGATAGCGCGTGGCAAAATTGTCGCTGCCATCGGCGACAAGATCATAGGCCGCGACCAGCGCCGCGGCATTCTCCGGCGCTAGCCTGAGGCGATGCGTCTCGACGCGCACCTCGGGATTGATGGCGCCGACCGTCTCGCGCGCGCTCTCGACCTTGGCGGCGCCGATCCGCGAAGTCGGATGGACGATCTGGCGCTGCAGGTTCGAGAGATCGACGGTGTCGTCGTCGACCACGCCCAGCGTGCCGACGCCGGCGGCCGCGAGATAGAGCAGCAGCGGCGAGCCGAGTCCGCCCGCTCCCACCACCAGCACGCGCGCCGCCATCAGCTTCGCCTGCCCTTCCTCGCCGACCTCGTCGAGGATGAGATGGCGCGCATAGCGCTCGAACTGCGTGTCGGTGAGCGACATCAATCACAAGCCATCGAAAAGCGGTGTCGAGAGATAGCGCTCGGCGAAGCTCGGTAGCACCGTGACGATGAGCTTCCCCGCCATCTCCTTCCGCGCGCCGATCTCGAGCGCGGCGGCGATCGCTGCGCCTGACGAGATGCCGACCGGCAGCCCTTCGAGGCGCGCCGCTTCGCGCGCGGTGCGGAACGACGTCTCGTTGGCGATGCGGATCACCTCGTCGATGAGCTTGGTGTCGAGGATCGCCGGGATGAAGCCCGCACCGATGCCCTGGATCTTGTGCGGGCCGGGCGGGCCGCCCGAGAGCACGGCGCTATCCTCGGGCTCGACCGCGACCATGCGTACGCTGGACTTGCGCTGCTTCAGCACCTGGCCGACGCCGGTCAGCGTGCCGCCCGTGCCGACGCCGGAGACGACGACATCGACGGCGCCGCCCGTATCCTTCCAGATTTCCTCGGCGGTGGTGCGGCGATGGATCTCGGGATTAGCGGGATTGTCGAATTGCTGCGGCATGAAGGCGTCGGGAAAGGATTTGAGCAGCGCCTCGGCCCGCGCGATGGCGCCGCGCATGCCTTGCGCCGCGGGCGTCAGCTCGAGCTCGGCGCCGAGCAGCTTCAGCATTTTGTGCCGCTCCTCCGACATGCTGTCGGGCATGGTGAGGACGATGCGATAGCCCTTGGCGGCGGCGACGAAGGCGAGCGCGATGCCGGTATTGCCCGAAGTCGGCTCGACCAGCACCGTCCGCCCCGGCCGGATCCTCCCTGCCGCCTCGGCCGCCTCGATCATGGCAAGGCCGATGCGGTCCTTGACCGACGCCAGCGGATTGAAGAACTCGCATTTGCCGACGATCTCGGCCTTGACGCCGTGCTCGGCGGAAAGGCGGTTGAGCCGCACCAGCGGCGTCGCGCCGATCGTCTCGGTGATGCTGTCATAGATGTGGCCGCGGAACTCGCCGCTCGCCGTGAGCCCGGCCTTATGCTGCACTTCAACCATGCGCCGTCTCTCCGCCCGGCTGCCTCGGCCGGTCGGCGTTTCTAGGCGCTTTCGCCGGCTCCGGCAATGTTGCCGAGCGGCAGCGTGAGCCTGCCCTCGGCAATGCGCCGCAGGGTTTCGACGAAGAATTCGGGCTCGAGCGCCTGGACGCGCAGGGCGAGCGTTTCCGGCGTGTCGCCGGGTTCGATCGGAACCGTGCGGCGGGCCAGCACGGGTCCTCGGTCGTATTCCTCGTCGACGACGTGGATGGCGATGCCGCTCTCGCGTTCCCCTGCCGCGAGCACCGCTTCATGCACATGCCGCCCGAACATGCCGGGCCCGCCATATTTCGGCAGCGGTCCCGGATGAATGTTGAGGATGCGGCCGCGATACCGGGCGAGGCTCGTCGGCCCGAGCTTGCGCAGATAGCCGGAGAGGATCACCAACTCGACGCCATGCGCCGCCAAAGTCGCGGCGATTTCCGCGTCGAGCGCGACGTTGCGACCGAGCTTGGTCTGGCTCAGGTGACAAGCCGGCACGCCGAAAGCGCGGGCGTGGACGAGCGCCGGCGCATCAGCGTTGTTGCTGATCGCGACGCGGGCGACGGCGGCGAGCCGGCCCGCGCCGACCGCTTCCAGTATCGCCTTCATGCTGCTTCCGCCGTGAGAGGCGAGAAAGCCGAGCTGGAGCGGCGGGGTCATCTGCCGAGGTTTAGATCGTGTAATCGAAGCGCGCCGCGAATTCGCCGGCGACCCCGGCCTTGTGGGCGCGCAGACACAAGTCCTCGATGGTGACGCTGTCGAGCCGTTGCATGACCTCGTCCTGAAGCTCGAGCCACAGCGGGCGCACCACCTTGCGGCCAAGATCGGCGCCGCCTTCGGCCTCGATCGGATCCTCGGCGGTCTCGAGCGCGCGCACCACGCGGACGATGTCGCCGACGCTGATGCGGCGGCGCTCGCGCGCCAAGCGGTAGCCGCCGCGCGGGCCACGTACGCCGGTCAGCACGCCGTCCCGCACCAGCTGCTGCAGCACCTGCTCCAGATAGCGGCGCGGAATGCCCTGGCGCTTGGTGATCTCGCTCGATTGCACCGGCGCCGCGCCGGCGTTGTAGGCGATGTCGAGCACCGCCTCGATGGCAAACATCAGCTTCTTGGTGAGCCGCAACATGCCCGGCTCAGCGCGCCCTGAGCGTCATTCCGCCGCTTTCTGCTCGAGGAAACGGGCGATGCGCTCGGCCAGCCGCTCGGCGACCTGACGCTTCGTCAGCTCCGGCCAATCCTCGACGCCGCTCTCGTCGATGAGGTGGACGGTGTTGGCGTCGCCGCCGAAGGTGCTGGTCGCCGGCGAGACGTCATTGGCGAGGATCCAGTCGCAGCCCTTGCGGAGGCGCTTTTCGCGGGCCTGCTCCACGACGCGCTCGGTCTCGGCGGCGAAGCCCACCACCAACGCCGGGCGGCGGTTGCCGCGCTTGGCGATCGTCGCGAGAATGTCGGGATTCTCGACCAGCTTCAGCGGCGGCGGCGGGGCACCGCTCTTCTTCTTGAGCTTCTGCGGCGCCGCTTCCGCGCGCCAGTCGGCGACCGCCGCGGCGCAGACGGCAACGTCCGCCGGCAGCGCCTTCTCGCAGGCCGCCAGCATGTCGCGCGCGGATTCGACATGGACGACGCGCACTCCCGCGGGATCGGGCTCGGCCGTGGGACCGGAGACGAGCACCGTCTCGGCGCCGAGCCGCGCCAGCGCCATGGCAATGGCATGGCCCTGCTTTCCCGAGGAGCGGTTGGCGATGTAGCGCACGGGATCGATCGCCTCGTGGGTCGGGCCGCTGGTGACGAGCGCGCGGCGCCCCTTGAGCGCGCCGCCGCCCATGAGCTGCTCGACCGCGGCGACGATCTCCAAGGGCTCGGCCATGCGGCCCATCCCGCTCTCGCCTTCGGCGAGCGGGCCGGGATTGGGGCCGATGCGCGCCACGCCGCGCTCGGCCAGCTGCGCCAGATTGGCCTCAGTCGCGGCGTTGGCCCACATGCGCGAATTCATCGCCGGCGCGATCAGGATCGGCTTGTCGGCGGCAAGGAGCGCCGTGGCGGCGAGATCATCGGCGAGCCCCGCCGCCATCTTGGCCAGAAGGTCGGCGGTCGCCGGTGCCACCACCAGCAGGTCGGCGTCTTGCGCGAGCCGCAGGTGGCCCATCTCGCTCTCATCCGTGAGCGAGAAGAGATCGGTATAGACCCGCTCGCCCGAGAGCGAGGCGGCGGCGAGCGGCGTCACGAAGCGCTGCGCCGCCGCGGTCAAGATGACGCGCACGAGGGCGCCGCGCTCGCGCAGCCGGCGAATGAGATCGAGGCTCTTATAGGCGGCGATGCCGCCGGCGATGATCAGCAGGATGCGCCGGCCTTGAAGCGACAAGGGGGCCTCCAAAGGGTGACGAGGGAGGGTATAAGGCGGGAGCGGGCGAGGCAAGTTCGGCGGCTACCACAGCGCGACGGCGATCGCCACTAGCGCCAAGGCTATGATCCAGAGCGGCAGGCCCAAGAGGTCGATGGCGCCGCGGCGCGCGATCTCCGTCACGGTATCGGCATGGAGCGGGAGCCCGCCGCCCTCGGTCACCGCGGCGCCGAGGCGCTGCAGATCGCGCGCCAGCGCGGGAAGCCGCGCCAGCACGGCAAGGATGTCGCCGACGCCATCGCGCAGCCGCGCTTCGGGACCGCGGTTCTCGCGCATCCATTCCTCGATGAGGGGCTGCGCCAGGCTCCACATGTTGACGCTGGGATCGAGCATCCGCCCCACGCCTTCCGCCACCACCATGGTCTTCTGCAGCAGCAGCAATTGCGGCTGCGTCTCCATCTGGAACTGCTCGGTCACCTGGAAGAGCTGCGCCAAGAGGCGGCCCAGCGAGATCTCGTTGACGGGCCGCCCCAGGATCGGCTCGCCGATCGAGCGGCAGGCCTGGGCGAAGGCGTCCAGCGACTGTCCCGCCGGCACATAGCCCGCCTCGAAATGCACCTCGGCGACGCGGCGGTAGTTGCGGGTGAGAAAGGCCAGCAGCATGTCGGCGAGATAGTGCCGCGTCTTGCGGTCGAGCCGGCCCATGATGCCGAAATCGACGGCGACGATGGCGCCCGTGGCATCGATGAAGAGATTGCCGGGATGAAGGTCGGCATGGAAGAAGCCGTCGCGGAACACCTGGTTGAAGAACGCGCCGGCGGCGTTTGCCATGATGGCGCGGACGTCGTGGCCCGCGTCCGCCAGCGCCGCGCGGTCATCGACGCGGATGCCGCCGACGCGCTCCAGCGTCAACACCTGTCGGCTGGTGCGGCGCCAATCGATGCGCGGTACGCGGAACGTCGGGTCGTCGGCGAAATTCTCGCGCAATTCGGACGCGCCCGCCGCTTCGAAGCGCAGATCCATTTCCTGCTGCACCGTCTCGGCCAGCGTCGTGACCACCGCCACCGGCTTCAGCCGTCGCAGGGCCGGCTGGATGCGCTCGGCGAGCCGCGCCAGCCAGAAGAAAAGATCGAGGTCGCGGGTGAAGGCGACGTGGATGCCCGGTCGCAGTACCTTGACGGCGACTTCCTCGCCTTCGGTCGTGACGGCGAAATGGACCTGCGCGATCGACGCCGCCGCGACGGCGTGGTCGTCGAAGCTCCGGTAGAGCGCGTCGATCGGCGCGCCAAGCTCGGCCTCGATCAAGCGCCGCGCCTTCTCCGCGGGAAAGGGTGGCAGGCGATCCTGCAAGGCGGCGAGGTCGACCGCCATCGGCTCGCCGACGAGATCGGCGCGGATCGAGAGCGCTTGGCCGAGCTTGATGAAGCTCGGTCCCATCGCTTGCAGCGCCGCGGCAAGGCGTTCGCCCGGGCGACGCCGCGCCAGATCGGCGTCGCGCCGGCGGAAGAGGCGTGAGGCGCGATAGATGAAGCGCGCGCCCACCACGGTATCGAGCGGGAAGAGCGCATCGTAGCGCGCCAGGATGAAGGCGATCTCGATCAGCCGGACGAGATTGCGTAGCGCGCGCAGCACGTCTGGCGCCGCCCGCTAAAGCCGCCAGCCCGAATGCAGCGCGGCAATGCCGCCGCTGAGAGTGGTAAAGCCGACGCGCTCCAGCCCGGCCGCTGACATCATCTCCGCCAGCGCCGCCTTCGGCGGGAAGCGCCGGATGCTCTCGACCAGATAGCGATAGGCGTCGCCGTCGCCGGTCACGACGTGTCCCAAGCGCGGTAGCACGCCGAAGGAATAGAGATCGTAGAGCGGGCGCAGCAGCGGCATCTCCACCGGGCTGAGCTCGAGGCAAAAGTAGCGTCCGCCGGGCTTCAGCACGCGCCGCGCCTCGGCGAGCGCCCGGTCGATATGCGTCACGTTGCGGAGGCCAAAGGCGATGGTGTAGGCATCGACGCTCGCGCTCGGAATCGGCAGGGATTCCGCATCGCCGCAGATCCAGGCGATGCCGTCGAGCCGCCCAGCATCGATGGCGCGGTCGCGGCCGCGGCGCAGCATGGCCTCGTTGACGTCGCAGACGATGACCGTCGCCTGGCCGGCGCGGGCGAGGAAGCGCCGCGCGATATCGCCGGTGCCGCCGGCGACGTCGAGCAGCGTCTGTCCCGGCCGCGGTCGAAGGCGATCGATGAGCGCCGCCCGCCAGAGGCGGTGGACGCCGCCGCTCATCAGGTCGTTCATCAGGTCGTAGCGGTCGGCGACGCTGTCGAAGACCCGGCGCACGAGGCGTGCCTTCTCCTCGGCCTTGACCCGGCGATAACCGAAATCGGCGTCGCTCGTCTCGCTGTCCGCCATGGCCGCCGACCATAGCGCTTGGGTCGGCGGCGCGCTACATCATGGGGCATGCCAGAGCTACCGGAAGTCGAGACGGTGAGGCGCGGTTTGGCGCTGCGCATGGAGGGACGTCGCATCACGCGTTTGCGTCTCAATCGCCCCGATCTGCGCATCCCCATGCCCCCTGATCTGCCGCGCCACGTCGAAGGTCGTCGCGTCCTGAACCTCGGACGGCGCGCCAAATACATTCTCATCACGCTCGAGGACGAAGGCGTCGTCATCGCGCATCTCGGCATGACGGGCCGCATGGTGGTGTCCGAGCCGGGCAAGCCCGAGCCGCCCGATCCCCATGACCATGTCGTGTTCACTTTGGACGATGGCGCCGAGCTCCGCTTCAACGACGCCCGCCGCTTCGGCATGCTCGACTACGCGCGCACGGGCGAGCTTGAGCGGCACAAGCTCTTCGCCGGCCTCGGCCCCGAGCCGCTCGGCAACGGCTTCAACGGCCCGACGCTCGCGGCGAGCCTCGCCGGCAAGGCGACGCCGATCAAGGCCGCGCTCTTGGATCAGCGCGTCGTCGCCGGCCTTGGCAACATCTATGTCTCGGAAAGCCTCTATCACGCCGGCCTCTCGCCGCGCCGCCTCGCCGGGACCGTCCGGGGTCCGCGCGCCGAGCGCCTGGCGCAAGCGATCCGCGACGTGCTCGAGCGCGCTATTGCCGCCGGCGGCTCGTCGCTGCGCGACTATGTGCAGGCCGACGGCGAGCTCGGATATTTCCAGCATCACTGGGCGGTCTATGGACGGGAGGGCGAGCGCTGCCCCGATTGCGACTGCCGCGCCGGCATCCGCCGCATCGTGCAAGGCGGCCGCTCGACCTTCTATTGCGCCAAGCGCCAGCGATGAGGCGGCTCTTGACGGTTGCTGGCCTGTTGCGCGGCATGACCGCCACCTGGCGCGTACCACACGCGCGCGCAATGCTGCGTCGTCTGGCCTTGGTCGTCCTGCTGCTCATCACCCCTCTTGCGGCGCGGGCCGCGGGGTTCGTCGCCGGCACCGAGGATGTGCCGCTGATGCCGGGGCTGGCGCCGGTGGCGGGCTCGGCGCTCGCTTTCGACAAGCCCGAAGGCCGCATCGTCGAGGCGCAGGCGAGCGGCAAGGTCACGCGCGCCGCCGTACACCAGTTCTACGCCGGCACGCTGCCGCAGCTCGGCTGGATGCCGGCGGGCGCCGAGACCTGGCGGCGGGAGCACGAGACCTTGCGCCTCGATTTCACCGGCCGCGACGGCGATCTCACCGTCGGCTTCACCTTGTCGCCGCGCTGATTCCTGCTGGAGGTTCCGATGGCATACGAGAATATCCTGGTCGAGACGCAAGGCAATGTCGGCCTCATCCGGCTCAACCGACCGAAGGCGCTCAATGCGCTGTGCGATGCGCTCATCCGCGAGCTCGGCCGCGCGCTCGACGGCTTCGAGGCTGATGACGCGATCGGCGCCGTGGTCATCACCGGCAGCGACAAGGCTTTTGCCGCGGGCGCCGACATCAAGGAGATGGCGGGGCTCGGCTACATGGACGTCTATCTCTCGGACTTCATCACCAATGGCTGGGAGCGCATCACCACCTGTCGGAAGCCGATCATCGCCGCGGTCGCGGGCTTCGCCTTGGGCGGCGGCTGCGAGGTGGCCATGATGTGCGACACCATCATCGCCGCCGAGACCGCGAAGTTCGGCCAGCCCGAGATCCTGCTGGGCGTCATTCCCGGCTCCGGCGGCACGCAGCGCTTGACGCGCTTCGTCGGCAAGGCCAAGGCGATGGACATGATCCTGACGGGCAGAAACATGGATGCCGCCGAGGCCGAGCGCAGCGGCCTCGTCAGCCGGGTCGTGCCGGCCGAGAAGCTACTCGATGAGGCGCTCGACGTCGCTCGGCGCATCGCCGGCCTGTCGCGCCCCGCAGTGATGATCGCCAAGGAGGCGGTCAACCGCGCCTATGAGACGACGCTCTCCGAGGGCGTGCGCTTCGAGCGCCGCGTCTTCCACTCGCTCTTCGCGACCGAGGACCAGAAGGAAGGCATGGCGGCCTTCGTGGAGAAGCGGAAGCCGGTGTTTCGGAACCGATAAGAGTTGTCAGTTATCAGTGGTCAGTCGGTGGCGCGCACGACGGACAACTGAGAACTGACGCCTGACCACTCCTCGCTTGACGCCTCCATCCCGTCCGGTTATAAGCCGCGCCTTCCACGGGAAAATCGGCGGCGGTCTGATCATGGCCACACATGTTTCGGCAGAAAAACGCATTCGGCAGACGGCGCGGCGCACCGCCGTCAATCGCGCGCGGCTCTCGCGCATCCGGACTTACGTCAAGAAGATCGAGACGGCGATCGCCGCCGGCGACAAGGACGCCGCCCGGGCCGCTTTGAGGGAAGCGCAGCCGGAGATGCAACGCGGCGCACAGAAGGGCGTGCTGCACAAGAACATGGTGGCGCGGCGCCTCTCGCGTCTCTCGGCGCGGATCAAATCGCTCTGATTGTCACAGAGAAGAGCGCGCACGAAGATCGGGCCGCAGGTCACGGAGCAGCAGCGCTTTTTTTGATTTGCACGCGGCGCATCGAAGGTCACCCGCGCAACTTCTTTGCCGCAGAATGAAAAAAATATGGCACGTTCACCTTTCGGTCATGTTGCATTCGAGCCGTGCGCTTCGTTAAAGTCATCGATGGTGGGCAACTGCAGAGCGCGACAACGATCACGCCGTCACGAATGCACTGCCGACCATAGCTGACAAGTGTTAGCGGTAGGCGAGTAGGTAGACGCTTAGCACGCTCGTGTAACTGCGCTTACCCGTTCATCGGGATCTCCGAAGGAAGAGGCGCCTTCGGAGTAGGGGAAAAACGCGCGCCGCCGTTCGGGGGGATGGGGTGACAGGCAACCAGCTCAGCATTCGGCCGTTCTTTCCAGGAAGGGCTGGACACTCGCTTCGGAATATTGGGGATCGAAGGGCGCGCCGCGGCGCGCGCGGCAACACAAATCGGCCTCTTCCGCCGTGCGAGTGAGCGAGGTCATGGTGCAGCGATCGACGCCGGCAAGCGGCAACGATATTCAATCCCAATGGGCGCGCGTGCGCGGCAAGCTGCGCGACGAGTTCGGCGAAGCGGCGTTCCGCAGCTGGCTGAAGCCGCTGACGCTCGCCGACGTCGCCGAGGGGCGCGTTCGCATCGGCGTGCCGACACGGTTCCTGCGCGATTGGGTGACGGCGCATTACGCCGACCGCATCCGCGCCCTCTGGAATGGCGAGAACGGCACGGTCTCGGCGATCGAGGTCTTCGTCAATGCCGGCGCCTTGCCGTCCGAGACGCTGCCGGCGCTCGGCGCCGCCAAGGAGAAGGACGCGCCCGAGCCCGTCGAGGACAAGGAAATCGGCGCGGCGCTCGACCCGCGCTTCACCTTCGAGAATTTCGTGGTCGGCAAGCCCAACGAGCTCGCCCATGCGGCGGCGCGCCGCGTCGCCGAATCTTCGGTCGGCAATCACCGCTCGGTGCCGTTCAATCCGCTCTTCCTCTATGGCGGCGTCGGGCTCGGCAAGACGCATCTCATGCACGCTATCGCTTGGCACATTCGCACGCATGATCCCTCGCGGAAGCTCATCTATCTCTCCGCCGAGAAATTCATGTACCAGTTCATCCGTGCGCTGCGCTTCAAGGACACGATGGCCTTCAAGGAGCAGTTCCGCTCCGTCGACGTGCTGATGATCGACGACGTGCAGTTCATCAGCGGCAAGGACAGCACGCAGGAGGAGTTCTTCCACACCTTCAACGCGCTCGTCGACCAGAACCGCCAGGTCATCATCTCGGCCGACAAGTCGCCCTCGGACCTCGAGGGCATGGAAGAGCGCATGCGCTCGCGGCTCGGCTGGGGCCTGGTCGCCGACATCCACCCCACGAACTACGAGCTGCGGCTCGGCATCCTCCAGGCCAAGGCGGAGCAGCTCAAGACGCCGATCGCCGTCAAGGTGCTTGAGTTCCTGGCGCACAAGATCACCTCCAACGTTCGCGAGCTCGAGGGTGCGTTGAACCGGATCGTCGCCCACGCCCAGCTGGTCGGCCGCGCCATCACGCTCGAGAGCTCGCAGGAGGTGCTGCACGACCTGCTGCGCGCCCATGACCGGCGCGTCACCATCGACGAGATCCAGAAGCGCGTCGCCGAGCACTACAACATCCGGCTCGCCGACATGCATTCCGCGCGCCGCGCCCGCGCCGTCGCCCGGCCGCGCCAGGTGGCGATGTATCTCTGCAAGCAGCTGACGCCGCGCTCGCTGCCGGAGATCGGCCGTAAATTCGGGGGCCGCGACCACACGACGGTCATGCATGCGGTGCGCAAGATCGAGGAGCTGCGCGCCACCGACCGCACGCTCGCCGAGGACATCGAGCTGCTCCGCCGCATGCTGGAGACTTGAGAGACCGGGGAATATCGACCCGGCACCGGGGTCTTAGGGCATGCGCCGCCACTCGGCCCGGAGCCTCCGATGGAAACCTTCTTTGTTGCGCTGGTCACCGTCGCCGCCGCCGAGATCGGCGATCGCACACAGCTCCTCTCGCTGGTGCTGGCGGCGCACTACCGGAAGCCTTGGCCGATGCTCGTCGCCATCCTTCTCGCGACGCTCGCCAACCACCTGCTCGCGGGGCTCGTCGGCATCTGGTTCGGCGACCGGCTCCGGCCGGCTCTCTTGGACGGGGTGGTCGGCGCGAGCATGCTCGGCATGGCGCTCTGGACCTTGGTGCCGGACAAGCTCGGGGACGGCGTCGCCATCTCGCGCCGGGGCGTCTTCATGGCGACGCTCGTCGCCTTCTTCGTCGCCGAGATCGGCGACAAGACGCAGATTGCCACCATGGCGCTCGCCGCCGGATATGCCAGCCTCGGCGCCGTGGTCGCCGGCACCACCGCCGGCATGCTGCTCGCCAATGCGCCCGTCGTCTTTCTCGGCAAGGCCTTTGCCGATCGCTTGCCGATGACAGCGATTCATTGGGCGGCGGCGGGGCTCTTCGCCGCGCTCGGCATCTTCTTTTTGGGCCGCGCGCTGATGGCCTGATCCCGCCGTCCCCAAGTCCCCGCCAAGCCTCAGCTTTTCCGCCTCTTCCGGCCCCTCGGGCGGTATACCCCGGCCCCCCTTCATGCTATAGTTGCCCACCGTTCCGCAGGGGTCCGCAAGGGGCCGCCGCGGCGGTGGCCTCCGGCGCTCTGCCGGGGATCGGAAACCACCACAACCAGCGTGACCGCGCCGCCATGAAGCTCACCATCGAACGTGCCGCGCTGCTCCGCGCCCTGGGCCATGTGCAGAGCGTCGTCGAGCGCCGCAACACCATTCCCATCCTCTCCAACGTCCTGCTGCGCGCGGAACAGGGGCAGCTGGCGCTCTCCGCCACCGACATGGATCTGGAAATCGTCGCCTCGGTCGCTGCCGACGGGGTGCGCAAAGGCGCCACCACCGCGCCGGCGCATACCCTCTACGACATCGTGCGGAAGCTGCGCGAAGGGGCCCAGGTCGAGATCGAGGGCTTGGCCGACAAGGGCTCGCTCAGCCTTCGCTCGGGCCGCTCGAGCTTCACGCTCGCCTGCCTGCCGGCGGAGGACTACCCGCTGATGGCGGGCGGCGAGCTGCCGCACGGCTTCACGCTGCCGGCGGCGGATCTGAAGCGGCTCATCGACCGCACGCGCTTTGCCATCTCCACCGAGGAGACGCGCTATTACTTGAACGGCATCTTCTTTCACGCCGCTCGCAGCAACGACGTGCCGATGCTGCGCGCCGTGGCAACCGACGGGCATCGCTTGGCGCGCATGGAGATCCCGCTGCCCGAAGGCGCCGCCGGCATGCCCGGCGTCATCGTGCCGCGCAAGACGGTGACGGAGCTCAGGAAGCTCATCGACGAGATCGACCAGGACGTGCAGATCTCGCTCTCCGACACCAAGATCCGCTTTGTCTTCGGCAACGCGGTGCTGACCTCGAAGCTGATCGACGGCACTTTCCCGGACTACGACCGCGTCATCCCGACCGGGAACGACAAGATCCTCGAGGTCGAGTGCAAGCTCTTCGCCGAGGCGGTCGATCGCGTCTCCACCATCTCCAGCGAGAAGAGCCGCGCCGTCAAGCTCACCATCGAGCAGGGCAGCCTGCTGCTCTCGGCGACGAGCCCCGAGAACGGCACCGCCACCGAGGAGCTCGAGGTGCGCTACGGCGCGACGCCGCTCGAGATCGGCTTCAACGCGCGCTACCTGCTCGACATCACCGAGCAGATCGAGGGCGAGGGCGCGCGCTTCGTCATGGCCGATGGCGGCTCGCCCACCATCGTGCGCGATGCCGCCGATGCCAGCGCGCTTTATGTCCTCATGCCGATGCGCGTCTGAGAGACGGCGGAACGGGGATGCTGGTGGAAGGGGGTGCTGATCCCCATATCATGAGCGTGGCCTCACCCGGCGGCGCGACGCGGCTCGCTGTGCTGCGCCTCATGCTCACCGATTTCCGCGGCTATGCCGCGGCACGCCTCGAGGTCGACGAGCGTCCGGTGGTGCTGACCGGTCCCAACGGCGCCGGAAAGACGAATCTTTTGGAGGCGATCTCGTTCCTCTCGCCCGGGCGTGGCCTGCGTCGCGCCAAGCTGGCCGAGGTCGATCGCCGCGGGCCGCCGGCGCCTCCGGGCGGCGCAACACCCGGCGCTTGGCGCGTCGCGGCGACGGTGGCGACGCAGCGTGGCCCGCTCCAGATCGGCACCGGGCGGGATGCCGAAAGCGAGAGCGGCGAGCGTCGGCTGCTGCGCATCGACGGCGCGCCCGCCAAGACCCAGGCGGCGCTCGCCGAGCATCTGAGCCTCATCTGGCTGACGCCGTTGATGGATCGGCTCTTCCAGGAGGCGAGCGCGCCGCGGCGCCGCTTCCTCGACCGCTTGGTCTACGGCTTCGACCCCGGGCACGCCGCGCGGGTCTCGGCTTATGAGCAGGCGATGCGCGAGCGGGCGCGGCTGCTGCGCGATGGCCCCGCCGATCCGGCCTGGCTCGGCGCGCTCGAGGAGCGCATGGCCGAGCACGGCATCGCCGTGGCGGCGGCGCGGCGCGAGGTCACGGCGCGGCTCGATGCCGCCTGCCGGGCCGGCGACGGTCCCTTTCCGGCGGCCGAGCTCGCGCTCACTGGCGAGGTGGAGCAACGGCTCGACGCGATGCCGGCGCTCGCCGCCGAGGCGGAGCTGCGTCGGCGGCTGCAGGCGGCGCGCCGCATCGATGCCGAGAGCGGCGTCACCACGGTGGGGCCGCATCGCGGCGACCTCGTCGTCCGCCACGCCCAGAGCGGCGTCATGGCGGCACAGTGCTCGACGGGCGAGCAGAAGGCGCTGCTCGTCGCCGTGCTGCTGGCGCAAGCGCGGCTGCAAGCGAAGGAGCGCGCCGCGGCGCCGGTGATGCTGCTCGACGAGGTGACGGCGCATTTGGACGCCGAGCGCCGCGCTGCGCTCTTTGCCGAGCTCCTGGGGCTGGGCGTTCAGGCCTGGCTCACCGGCACCGAGCGCGCGCTCTTCGCCGAGCTCGACGGTGCGGCGCAGTTCTTCGGCGTGGCCAACGGCACGGTCGCGCCACAGTAGTTTTTCTTTGGGAAAGCGAGAATGAGCGACACCAATATTCCGGAGACCCCAGAGGGTGGGGACGACTACAATGCGCAATCGATCAAGGTCCTGCGCGGTCTCGATGCCGTGCGCAAGCGCCCCGGCATGTATATCGGCGACACCGATGACGGCTCGGGTCTGCACCACATGGTCTATGAGGTGGTCGACAACTCGATCGACGAGGCGCTGGCCGGCCATTGCGACACCATCGCGGTGACGCTCAACGCCGACGGCTCCGTTTCCGTCACCGACAACGGGCGCGGCATACCGGTCGACATCCACGAGGAGGAAGGCGTCTCGGCCGCCGAGGTCATCATGACCCACCTCCATGCCGGCGGAAAGTTTGACCAGAACTCCTACAAGGTGTCGGGCGGCTTACACGGTGTCGGCGTCTCGGTGGTGAACGCGCTCTCGCAGCGCCTCGATCTCCGCATCTTCCGCGGCGGCCGCGAGCATTTCATGCGCTTTCTCGACGGCGATCCCGAGGCGCCGCTCGCCGATGTCGGCGCAGCACCCCTGCTGCCCGGCGACGGCAAGGCCGGCCACAAGACCGGGACAGAGATCACCTTCCTCCCCAGCCCGCGCACTTTCACCAAGACCGAGTTCGATTTCCAGACGTTGGAGCATCGGCTGCGCGAGCTCGCCTTCCTCAATTCCGGCGTGACGCTCACCTTGACCGATGCCCGCGGCGTCGAGCCGAAACAGGTGAAGATGCATTACGAGGGCGGGCTCGAGGCCTTCGTCAAATATCTCGACCGCTCGAAGCAGGCGCTGCACGCGCAGACCATCAACATCACCGGCGATCGCGACGGCATTACCGTCGAAGTCGCGATGGAGTGGACCGACAGCTATCACGAGACCATGCTGTGCTTCACCAACAACATCCCGCAGCGCGACGGCGGCACGCATTTGGCGGGCTTCCGCGCGGCGCTGACGCGCACCGTCAACAACTACGCCAATGAGAGCGGTATCGCCAAGAAGGAGAAGGTCCCGCTCACCGGCGAGGACATGCGGGAAGGCTTGACCTGCATCCTCTCGCTCAAGGTGCCCGACCCCAAATTCTCCTCGCAGACCAAGGAGAAGCTGGTGTCGTCCGAGGTTAGGCCAGTGGTGGAAGGCCTGATCGGCGACCGGCTGCAGCAATGGCTCGAGGAGCATCCCGCCGACGCCAAGCGCGTCGTCGCCAAGGTGGTCGAGGCCGCGGCAGCGCGCGAGGCGGCGCGGAAGGCGCGGGATCTGACGCGGCGCAAGGGCGCGCTCGACTTTGCCAACCTGCCGGGGAAGCTCGCCGATTGCGAGGAGCGCGACCCCGCCAAGTCCGAGCTCTTCATCGTCGAGGGCGACAGCGCCGGCGGCTCCGCCAAGCAAGGCCGCAACCGCCGCTTCCAGGCGATCCTGCCGCTCAAGGGCAAGATCCTGAACGTCGAGCGCGCGCGCTTCGACAAGATGCTGAGCTCGGCCGAGATCGGCACCCTCATCACCGCGCTCGGCACCGGCATCGGCTCGGAGGAGTTCGATGCCGAGAAGGCGCGCTATCACCGCATCATCATCATGACCGACGCCGATGTCGACGGCAGTCATATCCGCACCTTGCTGCTCACTTTCTTCTTCCGTCAGATGCCGGCGCTGATCGACAAGGGCTTCCTCTATATCGCGCAACCGCCGCTCTTTCAGGTGAAGCGCGGCTCGGGCAAGGCGATCTATCTCAAGAACGAGGCGGCGCTTGAAGAGCATCGCATCAGCACGGGCTTGCGCGACGCCGTCTTTCGCCAGCATGACGGCGTGCAGCGCGCCGGGAACGACCTGAGGGACCTGGTCGAGCAGGCGCGCCAGGTGCGCAACCTGCTGCAGCCGCTGCTGCGCAAGGTCGGCAGCCTCGACGTGGTCGAGCAAGCGGCGATCGCCGCGCTGCTGAACACCGCGCTCCTCGACGACAAAGAGCGGGCGCGGGAGGCTGTCCGCGCGCTGGCGGCGCGTCTCGACGCGCTGGCGCCGGAGAGCGAGCGCGGCTGGATCGGCGAGGCGCTGCCGGGCGAGGGCTTCGTGCTGACGCGGACGCGCCATGGCGTCACCGAGCGCCGCCTCCTCGACGCCGCCTTGCTGCGGAGCGCCGAGGCGCGGCGCCTTGACGAGC
>Ga0335081_10002782_pt1 | contig 27559 bp, 22 predicted proteins | sample Lox_Sample_35_FD_206713 | JGI IMG/M metagenome (GOLD analysis project Ga0335081, IMG submission 206713) | Soil microbial communities from Loxahatchee National Wildlife Refuge, Florida, United States - Lox_Sample_3.5 | ecosystem: Environmental > Terrestrial > Soil > Wetlands | place: USA...
TCGGAAGGCTGGTGGTCTTGATCTCGAGCGGCGTACCGGTCGCCGCAGCCTGTTGCGACCAGGCAAGCGGTCCAACTATCGCCGGGAGAACCGCCACAAGAACTATGGGGACTGAAGTTCGCAAGCTCAACATATTTGTTTGATGCATTCAGACTCGTCGCGACTCCCGTAGCGCAATCGCTTAAGGTGCTCCTGCTTCAAGGCCCACGAAGCTTTTTCCTTTTTTCTCCGAGCCTAGAAGCAGAACGACCATCAGCAGCGTAATGGTCATAATTTCAAAACCCGCCAGTGCCCATTGATAACCCAACTTGTCCCGCAGAAAGTATTCCACCGAGTTGGTGCCGGCAGCAAAAAGAATGCCGAGTTGATAGGCAAAACCTGGCACCAGCCCGCGAACGGCATCGGGTGAGAGTTCGTTGAGGTGTGCCGGGATGATTCCCCATGCGCCCTGCACTCCGGCTTGCATGAGAAAAGCAGCGATCGCCAAGATGCCCAGTGAGCTTCCGAACGCCCATCCTGGAATTACTACCAGTGAGAGCGCTAAAGCGGCGATCATGATGTAACGGCGTCCGAACTTCTCGGAGTAGTGGCCAAAAGCAATCGAACCCAGCACCGCTCCCACGTTGTACAGAATCGCGATGTAGGAAACCACCGCTGGTGTGAGTGCGTGTACGGACTTCAGGAAGTCGGGATACAGGTCCTGAGTTCCGTGGGAGAGAAACATCATCAGGGTCATCAGCAGCACGAGATAAGCGAAAATCTTCCAGTGTGCGCGCACCGCGCGCAGGATGGAACCGACGCTGGGAGCACGTTGCTGCTTCCACGCCTCCGATTCGCGCACGTGGAAAAGAATGTAGAAAGCCAGCAAGGCAGGCGCGCCCCCGACCCAGAACATGGCGCGCCATCCCCATGCGGGCAGAACAAAACGAGCGGCCACGGCAGCCAGCAAATATCCGATGGAATAGCCGCTCTGCAGAATGCCTGACAGAATGCCGCGCCATTCGCCGGGCGCGCTTTCCATCGCCAGCGACGCTCCCACGCCCCACTCGCCGCCCATCCCGATGCCATAGATCGTGCGCAGAAGCAAGAACACGGTGTAAGTCGGAGCGAACCCGCTCAGCAGTTCAACCACAGAAAAGAAGACTACGTCGGCCATGAGCGGCTTGCGGCGGCCATAACGATCGGCGAGCAAGCCAAAGATGACCGCTCCCAGCGGCCGAGTAGCCAGAGTCGCGGTCATCGTCCACACAATCGCAGCCTTGGTGACGTGAAAGTGCGCCGCCAGGGTGTCCACCATGAAGACCAGGACGAAAAAGTCGAACGCGTCCATCGTCCATCCCATGAAGCTGGCGATTACCGCGTGCCACTGATCCGATCGAAGCGCTGGTCGAGGTTGTGCCAAGACGGGTCATCAGAACACGAACGAGGAAGGAAGGCAAGCAAGTGTGGGGGAAGGTTGAAGCTCCCGTTCTATGCCACCTCCTCACGTGACCCCGATCACGGCGAATGAAGCTGAATCACGGCGAAAATAGCTGCAGGACACAACTTCATTCATACAAAGAAAGTGGAGACGATATGCCATATTCCTACATTATTCTGGGCGCTGGACGGCAAGGCATCGCCGCCGCGTATGATCTTGCCCTCTTCGGGGAGGCTTCCCGCGTCACCCTGGCCGACCGCGACAGCAAACTGGCAGAAGCAGCCGCCGAGCGAGTCAACGAACTGCTACACCGCAGGGCTGCGGACGCTGTGACGCTTGACGTCAGCAACGACACCACGGTGCGCCATGTTCTTAAGGACTACAACGTCGTGCTGAGTGCCGTACCGTATTTCTACAACCTCGTGCTGACACGGGCCGCGATCGATTGTGGCGTCTCATTCTGTGACCTCGGAGGCAATACCGACATAGTTCGTCAGCAACACGCGCTCGATCGCGAGGCTGCGAGAGCAGGCGTCAGCATCGTCCCCGATTGCGGCATGGGCCCGGGCATGGGCAACACGCTTGCCGTCTATGCCATGGGATTGGTCGGCGAGGCGGAGCACGTTTACATGTACGATGGCGGCCTTCCGCAAAAGCCGCAGGCGCCGTGGAACTACGCCTTGACCTTCAGCATCGAAGGCCTGACCAACGAATACTACGGCGGCATGACCATTCTCCGGAATGGCGAACTGTTTCACGCCCCCTGTTTCACCGAGCTAGAGATGCTGGACATTCCGCAGATCGGGAAGTTGGAAGCATTCCTGATCGCGGGCGGTGTCTCCACCGCGCCCTGGACCTTCCGCGGCAAGCTACAGAGCTACCAGCTCAAGGTGCTGCGCTATCCGGGCACCTTCGCGCAACTCAAGGCGTTCTCCGACCTCGGACTGTTCAGTCTCACGCCAATCCGTGCCGAGGACGACCAGGTCATCCCGCGCAAGGTCTTTCACGCTTTGTACGAACCGCAAGTGCGGGTTGATGAACTCGAAGATGTCTGCATCGTGCGCGTGCAAGCCATCGGAAAGAAGAATGGCCAACGAACCGAGGCGGTAGTTGAGGTCATCGATTATTACGATCCGGCCACCCGGTTCACCGCCATGCAGCGGCTCACGGGATGGCACATGTCGATTGTGGCAGCGATGATCGCGAAAGGCGAGGTGCCAGCCGGTTCGCTGCCACTGGAACTGGCGGTTCCGGGCGGTCCGTTTGTGCGCGAAGCACGACGCCGCGGGATTAAAGTGACGGAAGAGATCATCGAGTCGAGCCAGATCGCGGCCGAGCCCACGTACCAGATATAGCCCCGGTGGCCCACGTTCGCGAGCGTGTTGTGCGAGCTGTCGTGGGAGTTTCGTTGTGGCATGCTGATAAACCAAGACCATCCGCCGAGGAGGGATGCGTGAGCGGTTTGAAACGGGTGGTCTTGAAATGGGTTTCTCTCAGTAGGCCTCTAGAAATTTCTATAGGTTAGAGGCCCAATTCCTGCTATTTCTTACCTCTTTTAGGGCCTAGAAAGCCCCTGACCTTCGGCATGGCGGCGATTTCCCGCTCTATTGTCCTGCCGAGAATGAAGGCTCCGCGACGGACTCCCGGTACAACGAGATTATCCGCAGCGACAGCGAGACGAATCGCGACCAAGATGCCCATCTCCCGAGAATCTACCCGATTGATGCCCGCCCGGGCTCAAGCCAGTCATCACGGCCTTAGGTGACAAAAGGCACTGCGTCCTTCGAAACAGAATTCAACAATGGAAGAGGAGCAGTGTAGTGCCTGCCCACGACGCACTTCTGCGCGTAGCGCGCATATGCCAGCCTGTGTGTTCGCACGTCGACAGAATGCATCCGCCCAGTTTCATTGGGAAAGGGGGCTTCCATGAGCAAGAAAATGTTGTTCGCTATGGCGGCGCTTCTGGTTTTGTTTGGTCAAGCCCCGTCTCAAACCGGGGTTAAGAAGCGAAGGCCGCTTCCGTACGAGTATGGCCGGGTCATCATCAACAACTATTCCGAGAAGGCCGAGCTTGCGCCGGTCGTCTTCGAACATTGGGTTCACCGTTCCAAGTACACCTGCCGGGTCTGTCACGTGGATGTGGGTTTTGCCATGAAGGCGGGCGCCACCGATATTACGGCTGCGGACAACTCGCGAGGCTACTATTGCGGCGCGTGCCATAACGGAAAGACGGTCGTCGAGGGAAGGATCGTCTTTCAAGCATGCTCGAAGAAAGGGACATCAGAAGAGAGCAAGAGATGCCAGCGGTGCCACTCCTACGGATTGAAAGTTGCGTCGGATTACGATTTCTTTCATTTTAGCGAACCGCTTCCCAAGGAGCGCTTCGGCAACGGACTGGATTGGGAGAAGGCAGAGGAGCTGGGCCTGATCAAGCCGGCGAGTTTTCTCGAAGGAGTTTCAGGGAAGAAAAGCTCTCTCGCCTTGCAGAAGGACTTCGCACTCAATGCCAAGGTCGAGGGAATGCCTGACATCATTTTCTCTCACAAGAAACACACGGTCTGGAATGGGTGTGAGCTCTGCCATCCGGAGATTTTCGTGGGAGTCAAGAAGGGCAACACGCGGTACTCCATGGTCGACATTTCCGAGGGGAAGTCCTGTGGCGTGTGCCATACCACGGTCGCTTTTCCCTTGACCGATTGCCAGCGTTGCCACTCCAAGCCGGTATAGGCCGAGGCCTGTATGTTCAAACGCAAGATTGTCGGGGCAGTGCTTTTGCTGGGGCTCGTCGGACCCTGTGCTGCGCAAGCGGCCGATGAGCCCCGCCGGTCCGCGGCACAGGCGGATGCGGAACAGAAGTCCTGGGAGAAGGAATTCGATGAAGTCTGCTCCAAGACGCAGGACGCCATGACTTTTTCCGAGGAAGAACTCAAGGATCTGATTCGACGGTGCGACGCTTTGCTGCCCCAGATTGAAAAGCTCGATGAATCGCAGAGAAAGGTCCACCTGGGACGACTCCGGAAGTGCCGAGGTCTCTATGCCTACGTCCTCGATGCGAAAGGTAATGAGAAGAAATGAGCGGCGGCTTCTGTTGCTGGTGGCGGTCTGGGGGACCTTGCTCCAGGCAAATGCGCTGCTGGCGCAAATCTACTTGCCGAAACCGCCGCCGGAACCGTCGCAGTATGGCAAGGTGATTCTCGACAATCATGCCGCGACCGGGCCCGGGCCGGTGGTGTTTGATCATTGGCTGCATCGCTCGAAATTCAGCTGCCGGCTCTGCCACGTGGATATCGGCTTTGCCATGCAGGCCAAGGCCACCGGCATCAGCGCAGCCTCCAACCGGGAAGGATTCCATTGCGGTGCCTGCCATGACGGCAAGCATGTATTTGAGGGAAAAACCATCTTCGCTGCGTGCGGCGATACTGCCGAGGACAAGCAGTGCAGCCGCTGTCACTCCCTGGGCAAGAAAGAGGCCCGGAAAAATGATTACAAGGAATTTACTGCGCGATTTCCCAAGGGCATCTATGGCGTGAATTGGGAGGCTGCCGAGAAATCCGGGATCATTAAACCCGTAGATTTCATTGAGGGCGTATCCGTGAAGAAGGCGCCGATGCAGAGCCGGGAGGATTTTGCCGTCGAACCAGCTTTCTCATGGGTAAATCCCATTACTTTTTCTCATAAGAAACATTCCGTATGGAACGGCTGTGAACTCTGCCACCCGGAAATATTTCCGGCTGCCAAGAAAGGAACGATTCGTTACTCGATGTTTTCCAATATTGAGGGCCGCTACTGCGGCGCCTGCCACGGCAAGGTCGCCTTCCCGCTGAACCATTGCCAGGGATGTCATGCCTCCGGCCCGCTCTGGGCGCCGTGACGGGGTTTCGCGCAGCACTCGAGCTATCGCTAAGGTTGGTTGGCGGACCGTCCTTTGGGTGAGAGCGAGACTGGCCCCCGGCCGAAACAGAATCCTGCCAGCAGTAAGACTCCAACCAACCACCCGCCGAGCGCGTCGGTTGATTGGTTCTTGAAAGGGCTCCTCGCTGCAGGCTTCCGTCCGTTCGCTGCTTCCTGGCCACTAATCGTCTAGAATTTCTGCAGCGTCAACGATCCCGCTTCTAAACAAATCGAGCAGTTAGCGGAGCGCCGACTCTCTAGAACATCCCCGATTAGGAGAGAAGTTTGATGGCCGCAAGAAAGATATGGCCCTGGTTAGTGGTAGTTGCAGTGGCAGTTTCAGGATTTCTTCTGTGGAAGTGCTCTACACAAGTTCCCACCTTGGTCGCATATGTGAGCGAGGAGCCAGGAGCCATCAGCGTCATCGATCTAAGAACACTGCGTGTGATTCGCCGCGTGGAGCTCAGCGACTTTGCGCCCAGGGGCATAGCGATTACATACGATGGCCAATATCTCATCACAGCAAACAAGAACACGAGCGACATAGCAGTCTTCAGCACGCCGCGGCTGCGACTGCTGAAACGGCTGCGCATCGGCCAGGGCCCAGAGTTCGTTAAGATCAACCCCGCAGGCACGCGCTTGTTTGCAACCGTCGAATCACCTTCGCCAAAAGGGGCGAACGCGCAGGAAGCAGATGACCAGGAGCCTCCGGCACGAATCGCGTCATTTAACATCGGCAATTGGACCGAGGGGCCGATTTCTACTGCGGGAAAAGAAACCGAAGGGCTCGAGTTTTCCCGCGACGGAAAGCTGATGCTGGTGGCAAACGAGGCGCAGGATACGATCGGTGTGTTCGACGCGGCGAGCGGCGCGCATTTGCGGGACGTCGATCTGAAATCGTACGGTGCGCGGCCACGGGGGTTGAAAGTCTCTCCCCAAGGCGACGCGTACGCAATCACCATGGAAGCGTCAGGGACGTTGCTGCTGATGGATGCCAATCTAAACGTTGTGAAGTCTGTGCCGACCGCGGCGAAACCCTACGGAGTTGCATTCGACCGGCCGGGCAAGCGGATCTTTGTCGCGGCCGCCGCCGCAGGCAAGTTGCAGGTATTCTCTCGCGACTCGCTTCAACTTGTGGCGGAGGTTCCCGTTGGGAAGCGCTGCTGGCACTTTACCTTTACGCCAGACGATTCCAGGATTCTCATGGCGTGCGGGCGGTCCAATAACATCGAGGTAGTGGACCCAAATTCATACCATGTGATTACGACGATAGAGGGCTTGAATCTGCCGTGGGGGATCGTCACTTATCCAAGGTCATACGGAAGTCTCGGGCTGCCGTAAGTGAATTTGCTGATTGCAGAGGTCCGGTGGCCCGCGTTCGGGGAGGGTTTTACGCGAGCTAACGTGGGAGGTTCGTTGTGGCGTGCTGATAAACTAAGACCATCCGCCGCGGAGGGATGCGTGAGCGGTTGAAACGGGTGGTCTTGAAAACCACTGTACGGGGAACCGTACCGGGGGTTCGAATCCCTCTCCCTCCGCCATTACTGATCCGGGTCCCACACTGCGTTCGGGATTTCGGCAGAAGGCTCTCGCTCGCAAAGAGCGCTGGCTCGGGATTTCGGCAGAACCAGATCCCTCACTGCGTTCGGGATTTCGCCTGCGGTCTCCCGCTGCGCTCACGCCCGCAAAGCGGGTCAAGATCCCTCACTGCGTTCGGGATTTCGGCAGAAGGCTCTCGCTCGCACAAAACGCTCACTCACGCCTTCTAAACGCCTCAAGTTCGAATCCCTCTCCCTCCGCCATTTTTGACTCGGGACTATTGCAGACCCAGAAGTGTCAACTGCGCCTTACTCAATTCCCATTCCCCGGTGTAAACGATGCGAGTCATATCGGAGCAGCCATTCAGGTGGAGATCGCTCTCGCTGAAGCCAGGAACCGCGGCGCGGACGGTTTGCACGAGTTGGCTGAGCGAGTCGAAATCGCGCGGACGGCAAGTCCGATGCTCGTCGTAAGCCACCAGGCGAAACAGACCGCCATGGCCTTCCTTCTTGGGCTGAACGACGATGTGCTGGATGACTATCCGCAGAAAAGTATCCCCAGTGTTGCGGATAAGTCTCAAGCCGGAGACGAGGCCCAGAGGTGATTAGAATCACTGCCAGATGTGATCTACGTCACACGGAAGCCAAAAAATCGAGCGCTCCGTCTGTCCAGGCGATGAACAGCGGAGCGCCGCGAGTCTTAGATCCGAACAACCTGCAGCTCTACGAACCCGCTTTTGCGGCCACAGCGGCAGGCCGCTGCAGTTGGGCGAATTCGCTGAGCTGGTGAAAGTACATAGTGTAAGAGCGGTAAACCAGGAACATGGCCGGCAGAATGAACAGTGGCATCTGCCAACCCATGGCGTGGTCCGCCAGTCTTACCATGCCGGCGATACCGCCTGCCAGCAGGTAGTAAGGAAAGGTGAGCCGCAGGATCTGAGTCCACGTCTGCATGACTCCAGTTGCCTCAGTGATGGCAATGATCCCGGCTACCGGCATCGTGTTGGCAAGCAACATAGTAACTGTGCCCAACACGATGGCCAGAGCCGCGTTCTGCGACCCCGCTTGCATGGCTTGCCAGGTCAGCTGTGCGGCAATGACCAGCACCGAGACGTTAAACATCGTCCGGACCATGCTTCTCTGCTTGCTCTCCGGCCAGAAGCTCTGCACGAAGGTGGAAACTGCTGCTACCAGCAGGGCTTCCGGAAGGCTAAGTTCGATCAAGGCGACCAGGATGAACGGCATGTTCACCGACATGGTGCCTTTCATCTTCGGCAGCGAGACGCTGAGGCGAGCCGCTACCGATGCAACCACGAGGTATGCCAGGAACCGCGGATAATCGTGTCCCTGACCCCACTGCAGCAGCGCTCGAACCATGATTGCCAGGCTGCTGACAGCCACCACAGCGATGAAGGCCTTAGCTTTAACAGGAAGAGTTTTCATGTTTAGTCTTCTCCATCCTGGCCATCGCTGAAGGCTGATGTTGCCGTGGAGTTGCCCCAGATAACACTGGTTCCCCAAACCACGCTGAAGGAGGAATCTGTGCTGTTGCCCCAGACCACGGAGTTGCCCCAGATGACTGAGTTAGCTAGCAGAACGGCGTTGCCCCAAACTACCGAAGTGCCCCAGATCACTGAGTTGCCCCAGATCACCGAGGTTCCGGCAAGGTTCAGGTTGGTATTCGTCAGCGAAACCGTTCTTGTGGTTGCGTTGTAAACCGCCGTCGGAGACAGCGCCGCGCCATTGGCGACATCGGTACTTCCCAGGACAGCGTCAACGTCCAGGTAGCCGGCTCCGTAGGTGAAGATGTCAAACTGGTTGTCGTAAGGATTATTGAAGACGTCGTAGGAAGTGTCGTAGGTCGCGAAACCCTTCCACGCGGTCTTCATCAACCGGGCTTTCACCGTGTCCGGCGACAAGGTCGAATCCTGCTGCAGCATGAGGGCTACGGCACCGCTGACCACCGGAGTGGCCATACTGGTCCCGCTCAGGCGGAGATAGCTCGGATTGCAGCCTGCCCCGGAGCAGGTACTCGGTTTGACTTCCAGACTCGGGTTTTGCACATCCAGCGTGCTTCCCCGCGCCAGAAGTGAAGCCACGCGGTTGCCTGGCGCGACGATGTCGGGCTTGGCAACGTGGTCCAGCAGCGTCGGACCTTTAGAGCTGTAGCTGGCGATCGAGTCGTCATTACGGGTCGCGGTGTTCAAGGTGCGAGTAGCACCAACCGTGATGACGTAAGGATCGTTGCCCGGGGCTCCGATGGTGGCGAAGCCACGCGTGCCATGCGAGTTGTCACGGCCGCTATTGCCGGCAGCGACGACCACGACGATGCCAGCCTTCCACGCCGACTCTACGGCCTGACACAGTGGGTCGAGTGCGTAACTCTCATACACTGGCCGCCCGAGCGAAAGGTTAATGATGCGGATGTTGTACTGACTCTTGAGGTTGATGGCCTGCTGAATGGCAGCGATCACCTGGCTGTCGGTACCCGCACCGTTCTGGTCGAGAACGCGAAGATTGATGATGTTTGCCTTCGGGGCCATGCCGACATACTGCATCGTGTAACCGGAGCCGGAGCCCGAAGCGGAACCGTTGCCAGCAATGATTCCGGCGACGTGCGTGCCATGGCCGTAATCGTCAGCGGCTGCAGTTGTGCCAGAAACGAAGCTCTGGTTATATACGACTCGAGATGCAGAACCGGCGTGCAAGTCGACGTGATCACTGACGCCACTGTCGATCAGCGCGATTCCGATTCCTGTGCCATCCAAGGCGTATTGCTGAGCTGCGATGTCCGCCAGCACTGCCGGCTCGTAAGGCTCGTTGTCGTTTGCAAGGTTGACCGAGCGATCCGGACTTACATAAAGTACGTCAGGATCTTTTTCCAGCTGAGCAAGTGCCGCAGACGACAGCCGGAAAGAAGCAGCGTGAATTCCGTGGAGGCGCGACCTTACAAGCGCTCCCCGCTGAGCCATGCGTTGGTAATGCTCGGTGCGAGGCGTGACCCGGAACTGAACGATCACATCGATCAGCTTGGGTGATTTGCCTCGGTAAAGATCTCGGGACAGTTTGCCGTGAATCGGTCCACCCTCGACGCCATTGCGATTGGCAAGCGCGAAGCTCGGGATGCTGAGCACAAGCAGTGCCAGCAGCACCCGGCCCAGCCACCAGTTGCGGCTGCGGTGCGTCCACGACCCGTTTTTCAAGTTTGATCGCACGTTGTTGTCTCCTTGGCCTCTTACGATCCCCACACTGCGGAGGCCAGCAGGTGGAAACCTTTGACAAACACGTTAGAGGGAACCATTCGGCAGACACCTAAAACCAAGACAGCGAAAGCTGCAGGAACCGCGATACTCAGCAGCATGTTCGACTTTGATCGTTGTGCGGACATCATGCTCCTCCCGCCATGATTCATTGCAAGGGGGCCGCCAATGGGAAAATTGCCGTATCCCACAGATTCACAAGGGTTTAACCCTGCGTAGGTCTTCGGAGGGAGCGGACAACCTGTCCAGACTATCCTGGGTTGTTCTCGTAAGTAATTGATTTAATGTGGATTATCTGGGTCACGGGAAACGGACAAAGTGTCCGCTTCAGGCCGGCATTGAGGTCGGGTAATAGCAGCTTGAATGATTACTGAAGCTGGTCGGGGAGTTGAGGCCGAGATCTCTCCACCATCCACGCATGGAGCTGCTGCTGCACTACGGGGTGCATCTCGACGAAGCTTAATCCGGCGTGGCCTCCTGGGCTAGTCCAGGCCAGGGTCGCTTTTGTTTCGATCGGCGAGTCGTGGCCGGGCAGGGAGAATAACAGTTCCATATCGGTACCAGATTCTAGTTCTTCCGCGCCGCGGACTGCCATGCCTCCCAAGCTGATGTTGGTGGTTGTGGCCTGAATTTCACGGCTTGCCTGCCGCACGTAAACCGGCAATGCAATATCGACCCGAAAATATCTTTGCAACTGGCGGTCGGATCCCCTAGCCGTTTGGGCAGATTTTCCCGCTCGATCGGATGCCTTGCGAAACTTCTCCAGCTTCCGCCGCAATGTGCGGGTCGATATGCCGAGCTGAGCGGCGGTGCGTACCTGGCTGCCTTCATTGAGCTCAAGCGCCTGGAAGATCATCTGTCGTTCCATGTCTCGGAGATCGCCTTTAAATCCAGCCGTCGGCGGGGTCTCCGCTGGACTGAAGATGGAAACCGGCAATTCCCGGGCTTGGATCGTCTTCGTGCCCGGCTTTGCTGCCATGCCGACATTCAGAATCACGTTTCGCAGTTCGCGGACATTTCCAAACCACGGATAGCTCTGGAGGGCCTCTGCGGCTTCCGGCGAAAATGTGCCGTGGGGAACGTGTTTATGCAGAAAATGTTCGGCCAGAAGAACGATGTCGTCCGGCCTCTCCCGTAGTGGCGGTACACTCAATAAGGTCTGCGCGATCCGATGATAAAGATCGTCGCGGAACTTGCCCGCCTTTACTTCCTCTTCCAGCTTGCGGTTGGTTGCGGCAATTACCCTGACGTTGACTTCTACTTTGCGGCTGCCCCCGAGGCGGTAGTAGGGCGCCCCGTCCAGGACCCGCAGGAGTTTGGCTTGGACCTTGGCGTCCAGTTCGCCGATCTCATCGAGGAACAAAGTTCCCCGGTCCGCCATTTCGAACAAGCCGGGCTTGGTGCTGTCGGCGCCGCTGAAAGCTCCCTTTTCATAGCCGAAGAGTTCGCTTTCCACCAGGTGCTCGGGAAATGCCGCACAGTTCACGTCAACAAAAGGCTTGTCGCGGCGGGGTGAATGCTGATGAATGGCTTGGGCAATCAATTCCTTGCCGACGCCAGTCTCGCCCACGATGAGGACTGCGGCTTCGTGACGTGCGATCCGTTCCACGGTCGCCATGAGCTTGACCATGGACTCGCTGCGGAACACAGCGCTGGTTCCGCCCGCAAGTCTCGTCTCGGTGGCCGTGTTCATTTGCAGGGTCTTCTACTACTGCGGTTCCAGCTCAGGGCGCGGACACACTGCTGAATTCTTGGTTTAGCACGATCGAACCGGACGAGAAAGGTTACCTCCGTTACCCGCGACATCGGCGGCGACGCCTTTGATTAGAAACGCGAATGGACTCTGACACGCTGGCGGGTGGCAAATGGAAGTTTTCGAGGTTACGGAAGTTTCCGGGGGGGACCTACAAATGATTGTAGGCCCATCAGTTAGCTGGTATTTCTAAAGCGGGAATGGTGCGCCCTCATTAGCTGTGGGGGTAGGCCCGCTGCCAACTTATGCCTGAGCAGGCTAACTCCTGGCGAGAGACGCGACTGAGTGCGAAGGCGTTTATCGTCTTGGTCGTCGCCAGCGGGGCAGCAATCTTTCTTTACAGCGGCACTCACTGGACTTCTCAGAATCTCATCAAGTTCATTTGCTACACCATACTTGCGGTACTGGCGTCGCGCCTGAAGGTGAGCCTGCCTGGAATCACCGGAACCATGTCGGTGAATTTTCTTTTCATCTTGTTAGGAATGCTGGAGTTGAGCCTCGGGGAAACCCTGGTGCTGGGCTGCGCGGCGTTCCTGGTCCAGTGTTTCTCCCCGCACCGGCCGCGTTTTTTTCAGATCCTGTTTAACATCGGCGCTGCGGCCATCGCCATTGCCGCCGCTTACCAGGTGTACCACCTTGCGGCGGCCAGTGTGCGAGTCACAAATCGTTCGTTATTGCTGGTCGCCGCGGCTTCGACCTATTTCGTGGCGAATACCGCACCGGTGGCCGCCGTCATCGCCCTGACCGAACGCAAATCGCTGCGGCGCATCTGGTCGGATTGCTACTTCTGGTCGTTCCCCTACTATTTGGTGGGCGCCGGCATTGCCGGTCTGGTCAGTTGGCTGAACCGTGTCATTGACTGGCAGACGTCCTTGCTGGTTTCGCCCTTGGTCTTCCTGATCTACCGTTCCTACCGTCTTTATCTGGGGAAGCTTGAGGACGAAAAGCGCCGCGTAGAGGACGAGAAGCGGCACGTGGAGGAAATGACCAACCTCCATCTGCGTACGATTGAAGCGCTGGCGCTGGCCATCGAAGCTAAAGACCACACCACGCACGATCACCTGCAGCGAGTGCGGATCTATGCCGTCGAAGTCGCCAAGGAACTGAAAGTCAGCCAGGAAGAAATGGATGCGCTTGAGGCGGCCGCCCTGCTGCACGATATCGGCAAGCTCGCGGTTCCGGAGAACATCATCTCGAAACCGGGTCGGCTAACGGCGATCGAATTCGAGAAGATGAAGATCCACCCGCTGGTCGGCGCCGAGATTCTAGAGAGGGTTCACTTTCCTTATCCGGTTGCGCCCATCGTGCGTGCGCACCACGAAAAGTGGGATGGAACGGGATATCCGTTCGGCCTGAAAGGCGAGGAAATCCCCATCGGGGCGAGAATTCTTTCCGCGGTCGACTTTCTCGATGCGCTTGCCTCCGATCGTCAGTATCGCAAGGCAATGCAACTGGATGACGTATTGAGGCAGCTGCGAGCGGAAGCGGGGGTTTCGTTCGATCCGCTCGTCGTCGAAGCCCTGGTGCACCGCTATCCAGACCTGGAAAACCTGACCAAAGAGCGCTCGTGGCGAATCGCCTGGACCAAGCTTTCCACGGACATCAAAGTTCAGCATGGCGGAGAGCCGGCAACCGGATTGGAAGAGAAGGTTGCCGCCGCCACACAAGGAGCGACATTCCTGTCCTCCATTGCTGCGGCACGGCAGGAAGGCCAGACACTTTTCGAACTCAGCCAGGACCTGGGCACTTCTCTCAGCCTAGACGAAACGTTGTCAGTGTTCTCTATCAAGTTGCGGCGCCTGGTTCCCTACGACGCCATCGCCATTTTCGTGCAACGCGATAATCAACTCGTTCCGGAATATGTGAATGGCGATAACTTCCGTATGTTGGCCTCGCTGCGCATTCCTGTAGGACAGGGGATCACCGGATGGGTCGCAGAAAACCGTAAGCCACTCATCAACGGTGATCCATCGGTCGAGCCCGGGTATACGGAGGACACAGGCAAGTCGAGCACGCTGCTTTCCGCGCTGTCTATTCCATTAGAAGGGCTGGATGGGGTGGTCGGCGTGCTCACGCTGTATAACGCGGAGAAGGACTTCTTCACTTCCGACCACTTGCGCATTCTGCTCGCCATCAGTTCCAAGATGTCGCTGGCCATCGAAAACGCAATCAAGTATCGGCAAGCCGAAAATTCCGCGACCACGGATTACCTGACAGGCTTGCCGAATGCCCGCTCGCTGTTTCTGCAACTCGATCGCGAACTGGCGCGCTGCAAGCGCAGTCAATCGTCGCTGTTTGTCATGGTCTGCGATATGAACGGCTTCAAGCAGATCAACGATCGGTTTGGCCACCTGGAAGGGAACCGCGTGCTGGAGATCTTTGCCCGCTCTCTAAAGGAGACTTGCCGCGAATACGACTACGTGGCCCGCATGGGCGGCGACGAATTCGTGATGGTAGCCCCAGGCCTGACGCCCGAGGCTGCGCAAACCAAAGCTGCCCTTTTATGTGACCTGGCCGGGCGGGCCGGCCGGGAGGTCTGTAACGAAGACATCCTTTCGCTCAGCATCGGGCAAGCGGTTTACCCAGAAGACGGGCTTGACGCGGAAGCTTTGTTAGCCGAAGCCGATCGCCGCATGTACGTAGAAAAGCAAGGACGGTCACGGCGTAACCGGAGAAGCCATGCGCGCCTGCGTTCCCCCGTGGTGGAAATGAAAATTTCGCAGGCTGATCAATCAACCACGGGAAAGTTGAGCAACGTCAGCATGGGTGGCTGCTTTGTGGAAACGGAAGCTGACTTTCATCTGGATTCGGAGGTGGAATTGACGTTGGTCACCGCGAACGGTGTCCTACAGGTGGAAGGCATGGTGGTGCGCATCGAGCCGAATGCCGGGGTCGCGGTCAGGTTCAAAGACGCGGAGGAAAACCGCGGTCGGGCATTGCGATTGGTGCAGTACGTCGAGAGCACGCTTTCCAAAGAGGGGCGTGGCTATTTGACGGCCACAGCCCGTTAGCAATTCGCCGCAACGCTGTGCGACGAGCAAACAACAATGGTGATTTGGAAACATGCCGCGAGAATTGTCGCAACCATCCTGCTCGGTGGACTGATCGGGGCAACTCTGTTGCGGCTGGCTCCTGGCTTCGGCGCAGACGAAGAACAGCTCGATCCACGGCTTAGCCACGCCAGCATTCTGGCACGTAGCCAGAATCAGACAAACGACAATGTGACCGTTTTCTACTTCCATCACCTGAGACGTATTGCCGGGGGCGACCTGGGCATGTCCCGCGCTTTCGAACGCCCGGTCAGCGAACTTCTACGCGAGCGCTTCCCCGAAACCATGAAGTCCGTATGTTTGGGTTTGTTGCTCGGTTGGGCGGCAGCGTTGGCAATGACTGTATCGGTTGTCATGGTTCGATCCTGGGCACTGGATCTGTGTACCAGCATATTTTCTGGAGTGTTGCTCTGCATTCCCGCGGCGCTGCTCGCATTGTTGTTCGTTCTAACGCGTGCGCCGGCGAGGCTGGTGCTCGCATTGATTATCTTTCCAAAAGTCTTTCGGTATGCTCGCGGTTTGCTGGCGCGGAGCGCTTCCATGCCGCACGTGTTGATGGCGCGAGCCAAGGGTCTGGGACAGATCAGAATCTTGTTATGGCATGTCCTGCCGCCGGCTGCACCGCAATTGCTGGCGCTGGCGGGTGTTTCCGTGAGCATCGCCCTGACCGCAGCGATTCCGGTTGAAGCGCTTTGTGACCTGCCTGGGATCGGCCAGCTTGCTTGGAAAGCCGCCTTGGGACGGGATCTGTATCTGTTGGTGAACCTGACCATGATCGTCACTACGGTGACATTGCTGGCCAATACGGCGGCCGACATTCTCGGTCAACCATTCAAGGTGAGCCACGCATGATCTGGGCCCGGAATCTGGCACTTTCGTTCCTGGTTGTAACGGCGGTCGCAGGTCTGTTTGCCGGTTCCCTGACCTCCGGCTACGCGCATCAGTTTCGCGATTTGCCGAGTGCAAGCCCATCACGGCAGCATCCGCTCGGGACGGATGACTTAGGTCGCGATCGGTGGGCGCGCATCCTCTATGGCACGCGCGTGTCATTGTTCCTGGCTCCAGCTGCCGCCCTGCTCTCAAGTTTGTTCGCGGGTCTGATCGGAGGCATCGCGGGTTTCGCTGGAGGGTGGACCGCTCGTGTGGTGATCGCGATTGTCGACCTTTTCTTGTCATTGCCGTGGCTGTTGCTGCTGATCACGGTGCGTGCCCTCATGCCGCTGAACGTTTCGCCGGTGACTTCGGTCCTGATCACTTTCGTGCTGCTCGGATGCCTGGGGTGGGCCGCCGCAGCACGGGTTGTGTACGCCGACACGCGCTCGTTGTCGCAATCGGATTTTGCCTTATTGGCGCGAGCGTCCGGAGCGGGGGGCTTTCGACTTTTGTGGCGGCATGTTCTCCCGAACCTGCGGCCCATTCTTTTCGCGCAATTCTGGATCTCAGTTCCGGTGTTCATTCTGACCGAAGCCAACTTGGGCATTCTCGGCTTGGGCGTCGCCGAGCCGCTGCCTTCCTGGGGCAGCCTGTTACGCGAACTAGAGAGTTACTCGTCACTGACTGCTGAACCCTGGAGATTGCTTCCCCTCGTGCTTCTTATTGCTGTTGTGAGCTGCTTTCAAATTGTCTTGCACAAAGAGGAGTTGCCGGTATGAAAAAGACTTTGCTGGTCCGACTTACATGCATTTTATTTCTGGCTACTCTGGCTAGAGCGCAATCAGCTAACGAGTTGCGCTTTTGCCTGAAGTCGGATCCCAAGACGCTCAACCCGCTTCTGGTGACCGACGATTCTTCCGAAACTATCCGCTACCTGACCGGTGGCGTGCTCCTTCGGGTGAACCGGTTGACCCAGGAGGCTGAGCCCGAATTGGCAACCTCATGGAAGGTCTCGCCAGACGGCAAGACAATCTCTTTCAAGCTGCGCAGCGGGATCTTTTTCTCTGACGGCACGTCATTCTCCGCGGAAGATGTGGCCTATACGATGCAGCAACTGATGGACCCGTCTCTTCACTCGCCGACCGGCGACGCGTTTCGTTCCGGCGAAGGCAAGGTCATCACCACGGTCACGTCTCCTGATCGCCTCTCCATTACGTTTCCCGCGCCCGTGGCGGGCTTGGACAAGCTGTTCGACCAGGTCGCGATAATGTCGGCCAAATCTCCGCAAAAGGAAAAAGCAGTCCTGGGCCCGTACTATGTGGCGGACTGGAAGGCAGGCGCCTATCTGTTGTTGCAGCGAAATCCCAACTATTGGCGGCAGGATTCCTCGGGCCGCAAGCTGCCCTACATTGATTCTGTGCGGCTCGATATCCAGCAAAACCGCGATACCGAGATGCTGCGGTTTATGCGCGGCGAAATTCATCTCATCAACTCGGTTGATCCGGAGAGCTTCGACAAGCTGGCGGCCCAGAATCCCGGCATGGTCCACGACGCCGGAGTGTCTTTGGACGCGGAATTCATGTGGTTCAACCAGGTCGCGAAGTCGCCTCTGCCTGACTACAAGAAAGAATGGTTCCGGTCGACCAATTTTCGTCGGGCGATTTCCGAAGCTATCAACCGCGACGACCTTGTACGCATTGCGTTCCGCGGGCACGCGCATCCCGGCGTTGGGCCGATTTCCCCGGCGAATAAATTCTGGTTCAATTCCGATCTGAAGCCCCATCCCTTCGATCCCAAGTCTGCGATGCAGAGATTGCAGCAGGACGGTTTCAAACTGCAAAACGGCAAGCTGTATGACCGCGGCGGGCACAGCGTCGAGTTCTCAATCATCACCAACTCCGGGAACAGCTACCGCGAGCGCATGGCGACGATGATCCAGCAGGACCTGGGCGAAATCGGCGTCACGGTCAATGTGGTGCTGCTGGATTTCCCCTCGCTCATTGAACGCATCACCAGCACCTTTAATTACGAGGCGTGCCTGTTAGGGTTGCTGAACAATGAGCTTGATCCCGATTCGCAGATGAATGTATGGCTCAGTTCGTCTGACACGCATCAGTGGAACCCGAGCCAGAAGACCCCTGAGACAGCGTGGGAAACGGAGATTGACAAACTGGTACGCACTGAAGCATCCACGCTCGATCCCAAAAAGCGCAAACAGCTTTTCGATAAAGTTCAGCAGATCGCCTGGGAGCAGGAGCCGTTTATCTACCTTGTAAACCGCAATGCATTGTCGGCGGTTTCCGGCCAATTGCAGAGTGTGCATCCGGCGGTCGTGCGTCCGCAGGTTTATTGGAACATCGATGAGCTGTCATTCCGTCCTGAGGTGGCAAGCGCCAAGTGAGAACTGAGGCGTTACTTTCCGTAAAGCTCTCTGTCAGCTATGCGGGAAAGCAGAAAGTGCTTGACGATCTGTCGCTCGAGGTCCACGCGGGGGAGATTCTGGCGCTGGTGGGACAAAGCGGCTGCGGGAAGAGCACCCTGGCATTAGCCATCCTGAAGCTCCTGTATCTCAAGAACGCGACTGCGCAGGGATCAATCGTCTTTCAAGACCGCGAATTGATGAATTGCACGGAGCGCGAAATGCGCGCCTTGCGCGGCAAAGACGTCAGCCTGGTGTTGCAGAGTCCGCTATCAGCGCTGAATCCGGTACTGCGGATTGGCCGGCAGCTTGAGGAAGCCTGGAAAGTTCATCAGAGGGGTCCGCGGGAAGATTGTCGCGCGGCTCTGATGGCAGCGTTGGAGAATGTCGCTCTCCCGGCAGATGATTGCTTTCTGAAACGTTATCCTTCTGAGTTGAGCGTGGGACAGGCACAGCGGGTGCTGATCGCCATGGCAGTGTTGCATCGTCCTGCGCTGCTGATTGCCGATGAGCCCACCAGCGCGCTGGACATCGTGACTCAGGCGGATGTTTTACAGCTCTTTTCAAGTCTGAGTCAGAAGCTAGGCACCAGTGTCTTGTACATCTCGCACGATCTGCTTTCCGTTTCCACAATCAGCCATCGTGTGGCCGTCATGCACCAGGGAAAAATCGTGGAATGCCGTCCGACTTCGGAGATTTTCTCCCAGCCCGCGCATCCCTACACACAGCAACTCATCCGAGCGCTGCCGGTTGTTCCCAGCTTCAGCCGTGCAACGTCAGCCGGGCACTAAAAGGTCTCACTGTCATTCCGAGCGGGGTCGATGGGGCTGCTGTTCCCAGCACGACAAAAGCAGGTTTCTCGACTTCGCTGGAAATGACAAATTCTGTTGGTGTCAGAACACGAGGGCCGTTACCGCACTTTTCCTATCGCACAGTTGGGAGCCGCAGTGGGGTTGGCCACAATCGGCAGCTGCGGCAAGTTGTTTTTGGTTAGCAGGTCATTGACCGGAGCAATCTTGTTCTGATTGGTATCTTTCCACTCCGCCAGGCGCTTGGTGAGATCGTCGCATGATTGTTCCACTGCTTCCTGTAATGGGGCAGCAGGCTTGGCGTCTCCGCTTTCGACCATGGTTGCCAGACGCGCCAATTCGCGATTGATAGGTCCGACCCCGTAGTCCGTTGCCTTTCCCTCGTCCAGGTGCTCGGCTTGATCGTCCAGCGTTTTGAGCGCATCCGAAACGTTTTTCAGCGCGGCGTTCGCATCCGCAGACTTTTTCACATCTTCGATGGATTTTCTCAACGCCATCAATTGCCCGTCAGCCTCGTAGCTGGCCGTCATTTGTGCAGAGATGCTTTGCGCGATGGCCAATTGTTGCTCCAGATCGGACTGTGAGACGTGCACCCGCGGATCGAGCGAAATGCTCAACGACTGCCGATACTCTTTGCCGTTCACCTTCAACACGACGGAATAGACGCCGGGTACAACGTAGGGCCCAACCGGTTGTTCGCGGGGAAACTCGCCGGGAATGGCATGATCTGAGAGTGTGTATTCGATGTAATCCATCCGCGAGTTGAAGTAACCATAGCGCAGCGTTTTCGGAGCGGCATAATGCAAGTCCCAGACGAAACGGTTGATCCCGGCTTTCGTCGCCAGAACAGCTGGTGGAGCAAACCAATATTCAGGAGCATTTGGCGGCGCTGTGTCGTAGGGTGTGGGAGCAGTCGTAAACTCGCGAACCAGATTGTTATGCGAGTCATAAATCGAGAGCTTGATATTTGCTGCCGCTCCCGATTTCAAAAAATAGTCGATGATTGCGCCGTCAGGGGGATTTTTTCCCACCGGCGTGCCGGGAGGCAACGGCGTGTCCTGGTCCATGTCCCAACGGGTGCGGACCGCCGGCGCAGGCGTGAGCAGAGTTGCGTCCGCGTCGAGCAGTTTGGAATCAAACTGGCGCAACGGAGTGATGTCGTCCAGAATCCAAAAGGCGCGGCCGAACGTCGAAGCCACCAGATCGTCGCCGTGAATGTCAAGATCGGTCACTGGTGTGGTCGGAAGATTGAGCTGTAGGCTCTGCCAATGATCGCCGTCATCGAATGAGATATAGACGCCTTTGGTTGTGCCGGCGAAAAGCATGCCGTTACGAACCGGGTCCTCGCGCACAACCCGGGCGCTATCGTCGGCGGGAATTCCATTCACGATCATTTGCCAGTGCTGCCCGAAGTCTCGCGTGCGAAAAATACGAGGCTGCAACTCGGTTCGCACCTGAATCACCGCGTACGCCGTTGCCGCGTCGTGATGTGAAGGTTCAAGCAACGTGATGCCCGCGCGCTCAGGCAAATCAGGCATCGTGACATTCGTCCAGTTCTTGCCATCCTTCGTGACCTGCACGATACCGTTTCCCGTGCCTGCCCAGATCACGCCCGCCTTCACAGTTGAAAGTGCGAGCGTATCGATCACCAGAGTGCGGGGATCCGGTTTCTTTTCCTTGTCTCCAGGTCGTGCGGGCGGCTGCGGTTTCTGGGTCAGATCCGGACTAATTTCCTTCCAACTCGCGCCGCCATCTTTGGAAACCATCACGTACTGCGACCCGATATACAAAGCGTGCGGGTCCTGCGGAGAGAAGTAGATCGGCACCATTCCCGCCGTGCGGTACTTGGGTGTACGAACGAACAGATGCTCGATCTGATGAGTGGTCCGGTCGTATCGCAGAACGCTTCCGTACCAGCCCCCGGTATAAATGTAGTTCGGGTTCAGCGGATCGGGCGTGATGTACGCAAACTCGAATCCGCCAATCGGCGCCCAATCCCGATAGCTGATCTGTCCGAAGTCGCTGCGGCTTGGGACACCAGCGGTGCCGCTGTCCTGCTGCGCGCCATAGACGTAGTACGGAAAACGCTGGTCGGTGCTGACGTGGTAGAACTGCCCGGTGGGCTGGTTGTACCAGGAACTCCAAGTGGCGCCGCCATCGACGGTGACGATGGCTCCCTGATCGACGCCGAGAATCATCTTCTCGGTGTGCAGCGGATTGATCCAAAGGACGTGAAAGTCGTCTCCGCTCGGCGCGCCCTGCCAGGCCCCGAAGGTTTTGGCACCGTCGGTCGAGCGATAAATCGAAGTCTGTTCGGCGTAAACGATGTTGGCATCTTTCGGATCCACCGACACGCCGCTGATATAACCGGAGGCGATGATGCGCGGATCAGTGGTGCTGCGCTGCCAGTTCTCGCCGCCATCATCCGAGCGAAAGAGTCCCTGCTTGGCAATGGCATAGACGCGCATGCCGCTTGTTCCTGGCGCGACCGCCAGGCCGACGCGACTCATGGGTTCAGTAGGCAAGCCTTTGCCGGTGACCTGCTTCCAGGTGTTGCCTTCGTCGGTCGATTTGTAGATCCAAGCGTTCTGCTCTTTCTCGTCTCCCTGGCTGAACGGATCAAGAGGACGGCGCCACAGGGATGCGTAGAGGATGTTAGGGTTGTCTGGATCAGCTTGCAGATCGACCGCCCCGCTGTCCGCGTCTTTGAACAGAACCTTTTGCCAGTTCTTCCCGCCGTCGGTGGATTTGTAGACTCCCCGCTCGGCCGCAGAAAAACGATCGCCCAGGGCAGCCACGAGCACCACATCAGGATTGCGAGGGTCAACGATCATTCCGAAGATGACATGCGTATCTCGTAATCCGACGTTATTCCAGGTCGCGCCCGCATCGGTGGACTTGTAGACTCCGTCTCCCTGGGTCTGCTCGCCGCTGCCGACATAAACGACGTTCGGGTCCGACGGCGAAACCACCACGGAACCAATTGAGGCAACGTGCTCATGATCAAAGATCGGAGTCCAGACACGGCCGGCGTCTTCAGTCTTCCAGACGCCTCCGCCGGGCGTGCCAATGTAATAGACGTTCGGCTGAGTGGGCACACCGCAGACCGAGGTGACCCGGCCGGCGCGAAACGGGCCGATCATCCGCCACTGCATGGCGTCGAGCAATCCCGGAGTGATCTCCTGCGCGGCGCCGACGACGCTAAGCAAGATGAAGGTAAACAAAATCTGAAATTTGAAAGACAAAGGGGCTCTGTCAGAGGTCATGTGAGTTTTCAGGAAAGTCTTTCCGGGGCCGAAGTATAGCACTTCATTCAAGGTTGAATCACGGCCCTATACAAGACACGCGCTCTGTGTCTATGCATGTTGCGCGCTATACTGACCGCAATAATAACGGGTATCCTCCAGAGGAGAATTCATGACTGAGCCTTCGCGCGGAGGACAGGATCGCCGTGGGAACGTCCGCGTCAAAGTGCGCGTTCCCGTGGAAATGCTCCTGGAGGGCGCAACGCCGGTACGCGGGGCAACGTCCGATCTCAGCACCGGCGGTTGTTATATCGAAACTCTCTTTCCTTATCCGGTGGGAACAACCCTCGACATGAGGCTGCAGTTGGATAACACATTGCTGATTGCAGCCCGAGTTGTCACCTGCGACCCGCAAGTAGGCAACGGAATTCATTTCGACAAGATGCTACCGGAGGACCAGGCAGAGCTGGATAGGTTTCTCGAAAACCTGCAGCAGGACGAGAAATCTGAGGGCGCGGGAATTTAGAGGCAGAGACTACTTTTTCGGCGGAGGCGCCGGTTTTACTTCTTCAGCGGCTTTCTGCAGATCCTGGACCGCCTTCGAATCCAGCTGGTAGAGTTCCGGTTCGTTTTCACGCTTAGCCGTGTAGTTCTCGCCGTTCTTGCTGATCAGCACCTTCTCTGTGCGCTTGCCGTCATCGGATGTGACAATAAGAGTCACATCCGGATTCGTGAATCCCTTGTCGGGGAACTTAGTGGCGGCCAGATCGCGGACCTTCTCGAGCAGCCCGGACACGGCAGAGACATCCATTTTCTGGCCATTGCCGTTCCACCAGTCCGCTCCATTGCGCGTCAGGAAGTAACTTTTTGTGCCCCCGTGAATTTCAATTTTGTTGGGATCATTGAAGCCGAAGTCGAAAAGTTTCTTGTTGCGGAAATCTTCGAAACCCTTGTCGAGCCCAGTTCCCAGGCTGCTGGGGACCTTGAACGCGCCGGCAACTACGCTGGACTTCGCGTAATAATCGTCTTTGTTCTTGCGCACTTCAATCTGCTGCGTGCCGGACGAGTCCGTGACCTTCGCCGTAGCGACCGGCATGCCGGACGCAAATGCAGACGCGAGTTTCTTGGAATCGTCGGAGGCGCTCAGATCCATGCGTGCGTCCGTGAGAGTGCGAACCAGATCGTCCACCTGGAAGCCGTCTGCGCGGGCGGGTTGTGGCTTTACGATTTGCCATCCATCTTTGCTGCGCCCAAATTCGATGTTCTGTTTCTTTGCCGAGAGCTCGATCTTGCTGATCTTCTCTGAGTCCACGGTTAGGAGGCGCTTATCACGCAGGTCGTTGACGCTTTTGTCAAGGCTGGTTTTGGCGTAAGAATAAATCGTAAATATGCGCGGATCGCTTTCAAGCTTCGCGTAAACTGCATTTCCCGTCGGCGTGCTATCTCCTAGTAGCAGAGTCTGTGATTGACTGTTCTTTTCGCTGACAACCGCTTCCAGCGCCGGTTGGGCGAGGCCGTAAGGGCTGAGATCGCTGGCCTTTTCTTCAACCAATCGGTCGGAATTCAACGAAGAAAGAGTCGACAGCACGGGAGAGACGGAGGCCTGCTCAGCCGGCAACTGCTGCGGCGCCGTGATCTGCCATTTGCCGCCATTGTCCTTCGAGAGGACCACGTCCGGCGCGTCCTTCTTCTTGATCTGGACCTTTGTAATGTCGTCTTCTTTGAGAGAAAGTATCTTCGGTGCCGCCGGCGTCGAAGCCTCGGTTGTGGTCGCAGGCTGATGGTGATTCGACCAATACAGCGTTCCCGCGAGAGCGGCGAGAATCACGATGGCAATAAGGAGTCCGCGAATTTTCATCTTAACTAGATTCTCTGCACGAGCGGGGACGCTCGCGGCTATAAAGCTACCGTCTCTTCCACCAGACAGAAACGCCGGCGACAATCACCAGCAGCGGAAGCAGAAATTGGCTGGTGCCGCGCACCCAAGCCAATTGGGAACTCGTCATGGTGATGCGCCGGTCTTCCCGTTCTTTGGGCCGAATTGAGATCAGGTCTTCATCCGAACCAAGCCAGTCGATGGCGTTCAATGCCAGATCAGCATTGCCGTTAAACTTAAAAAACGAATTCGCCGCCCAGGACGAACTACCTATGACCACGAATCGTCCTTGCGAGTCCTGCTTCCCGGTGTTGTAGGTTCCGGCCGCGGCAAGGGTGAGCGGACCCTTCTTGTTCTTCGGGTCGCTGGGGTTCACCGCGTTCGCACTCAGATTGGTCGTCGCCAGGCTGGTGTCAGAGGAATCGAACAGCTTCTGCACCGAGGTCCTGTCGCCGTTCTTGATCTCAAGCGAGCGCGCCAGCGGGAAGCCCGTAGCTGTGCCTTTTAATTCGTTCACAATCGGCTGAGAGCCGTAGGTTCTCACCAGCGCAACCTGCGGTCCGACTCCGAGAAGCTGTCCGATCGGGTTCAGATCAAGAATCAGGTCTTTCTCCGGGATCACTCCCCAACTCGCGAGCAGCGCGGTGAGCGCATCATTGTCGGAGACTTCCGAGCGCCCGATCTTCAACGGAGGATCGAGCATGACCAGCGTGCGTCCACCATCTTCGACGTACTTCTTCAGCGCGTCCACCTGCGGCTGCTGATAATCGTGGGTCGGCCCGGCGACCACGGCGATGGTGCAATCCGACGGGATTTCGGCTTTCTGCAACAGGTCGATCGTCTTCGCCTGGTAGTTGTCCTGTCCGAGCGCTTCCTTCAACTGGGAGTAACCACTGCGATCAGAGTCGTCGATCTGATGTTCGCCACTGCCGCCGATGAAGCACACAGTGCGTGTCGTGTTCTTGAGTACACGAATGAAAGCCCCTGTGATGCCTTCTTCGGTCATGCCCTTGGCTTCTTCTTTGCGGTCGCCAATCTGCACTACAGCCGTTCCGTAATTCTTAATGCCGGCAGCTTTGGCTTCCTCGGGCTTCTTGTCCGGATCGACGTAATCGACCTTGACCTTGGGCGACAAATCTTTGTATTCGGTGAGCAGATCTCTGGCACGATCGAAGCTGGTGCTTTGGTCGAAGTAAGTGATGGTTGCATCCTGCTTCAGCCCCTTGACGATCTTCGCTGTCTGGTCCGACAAGCTGTAGCGCTTGTTGGCGGTCGCGTCGTAGGACTTGTTATAACGGTTGGAAAGAAAATTCGCGATCACCAGCGCGGTCAGCACCACGAGGACATAGATGACTACATAGGCGATGTATTTGGTTTGTCTGGCTTTGAGCAGTCCCGTATTCACTCATGACCTCCAGCGCAGCGATTCCATCGAACGCGCAGTAAAAAATAAACCCACGAAAATCACGCTCAAATAAAAGACGGCGTCCTTGATGTCGAGCACGCCCTTGGCGAAAGACTCGAAATGAGTGACGACCGAGAGATACGCCATCACCTGCGCCCAGGTGGCAGTCTCATATCCGCTGACCCATTCGAGCACCCACAGTAGCAGGCACACACCGAAAGTTGCCGCGCCCGCGATGATCTGATTCTTGGTCAATGTCGAGATGAACGTGCCGATTGCCAGCAGCCCGCCGGCTTGAAGCAATAGCCCCAGGTAGCCGATGGCCAGCGGCTTCCAGTCGGGGTTGCCGTACTTGAAGAGAAAGGCAAAGTTCAGCGCCGTGAACAGCAACATGCAGGCGTAAAGACTGAGCGCGGCGAGCCATTTCCCGAGAATGACTTCAATGTCGCGAATCGGAGAAGTAGTGAGCAGCTCGATAGTGCCACTGCGCTTCTCTTCCGCAAATAACCGCATAGTGATCATGGGAATGAAAAAGAGACCGATCACGCTGGCATTCGACAGCAGCGGCCGGATCACCTGCTCGTTGATATTCATGGGAAACATCTGGCCGCGCATCTGCGCTTCCATGCCCATCAGAACGAAGATTCCCAGGGCATTCCAGAAAAAGAACCCGAATACCAGCGCGAACATGGTGAGCAAGAGATAAGCAATGGGCGAAGCGAAATAGCTGTTCAGCTCTTTCCGCCAGATGATCCAGACGTTGCGCATTATTTTGCCCCTTTGGTCGCGGATTCGGTTGCCTGCGCCTCAGAGCCCGTAAGCTGCAGGAAAACTTCCTCCAGGCTCATGGCGGCGGGACGCAGTTCGTTCAGGTCCCAGCCGGATTCGACGATGGCGCGCGCCAGATCGCCACGAACAAAACCCTTCTCGCTCTCGATCTCGAACACTTGGCGCTTCCCATGGCTGGTCTTGAACTGCACCTTGCTCACTCCATTGAGCCTTGCCAGGCGGGACTCCACCGATGCCGCTTCCAAATCGCCATTTCGGCCGGCGATTTCTATCAGGACAGTTTCCGCACCGCGCGCGCGATTCTGCAGGTTGCTCACCGAGTCGGTCGCCACCAGCTTGCCCTTGTTAATGATGATGACTTGCTCGCAGGTCTGTTCCACCTCGGGCAGAATATGAGTGCTCAAGATTATGGTGTGGTCGCCGGCGAGGCTTTTGATCAGCTCCCGGGTTTCGTTGATCTGCTTGGGATCGAGCCCGGCGGTAGGCTCATCCAGAATCAGGACATCGGGATTGTGAATGATGGCTTGCGCCAGACCGACGCGCTGGCGATAGCCCTTCGAAAGCTTCCCCAACAGCTTCTCTTTCATATCGCCGACAGCACAACGTTCGACGACGAAATCGACCCGCTTCTGCAAGTCGCTTCCGGAAAGCCCCTTCAGCCGGCCCACAAATTGCAAATATTCTGTAGTCTCCATTTCCGGGTATAGCGGTGGAGTCTCAGGCAAATATCCGATGCGTTTTTTGACTTCGAGAGGCTCCTCGAGCACGTCAAAGCCGGCTACCGTTGCGCCTCCGTCGGTGGGTGGCAAAAAGCAGGTCAGCATGCGCATGGTGGTGGTTTTTCCGGCGCCGTTCGGACCCAGAAATCCGACAATCTGGCCCTTCTGCACCTCAAACGAGATGTGGTCGACGGCAATAGTTCGCGCGTACTTCTTGGTAAGCTTTTTGACTGTAATCATATGGTTTGTGCTGAGCGATGCGGCTTGAACACGCATCGTGGGTGAACCAAATGCTTACGCGGTGACTTCTATGTTAAAAACACTGCTCTGCTGCTGTCAAACGGAGGCGCACTGGGAGCGTTCTAAAACAGTGGGATGCTGGCTTGGGAGCGAGGAGATGTATGTGATGGACCACGGCGAGGGGTGCAGACACTTTTTGGCCGGACGGAGCCGGTTTAGAACCGCGGCGTGAAGATCAGGCGCACTGCTCCTGCATTGGCTCTGCGTCCGTG
>Ga0335081_10002783_pt1 | contig 27552 bp, 26 predicted proteins | sample Lox_Sample_35_FD_206713 | JGI IMG/M metagenome (GOLD analysis project Ga0335081, IMG submission 206713) | Soil microbial communities from Loxahatchee National Wildlife Refuge, Florida, United States - Lox_Sample_3.5 | ecosystem: Environmental > Terrestrial > Soil > Wetlands | place: USA...
GACATCAGAACATTGGCATAGGCGGCCGGCTCCCGCTCGGCGGGCACCTCGTTCTGTGTGGCGGCAAACCGCAAGCATTGCTTGAGCGTCGCCTCGATGCGGTCGTGGAGCTGGTTGATGCGCTGCTGCAGGCGCTCGTTTTCGTTGACCAGCGCGTCGCCGATCAACACGCGTGTCATGCCCGGGTTCTTCTTGGCGAAGCCCAGCAGCATCACCAGGATCGCCTCGATCTGGGCCAATCCGCTTGCCTGCTCGCTCGTGATCTTGTTGACCAGCCCGAAGATGGTTTCCTCGATGAAGGCGATCAGCCCCTCGAACATCTGCGCCTTACTGGCGAAGTGGCGATACAGCGCCGCCTCGGAGACGTCCAGCTTGGCGGCGAGCGCTGCGGTGGTGACCTTCTCCGCCGACGGCTTCTCCAGCATCTCGGCCAATGTCTGCAGGATCTGCAGCTTGCGCTCGCCAGGCTTGGTGGCCATGTACCGCGAGTCTCGAATCAGCGCACGCCCAGCCGCCGCAGCGCCTGCGGCAGCTGCGCCACATGCCGGATGGATAGGTCTACGTAGCCCGGCGCCTTGGGTGAGGAAGCCACCCAGACGGTGCGCATCCCGAGGCGCTTGGCCGTGCGCAAGTTGGCCAGGCTGTCTTCCACCATCACGCAGCGGTGTGCCGGCAGGCGATGTTTGCGCAGCAAGCGCAAGAATCCCTGCCGGTCCGGCTTAGGCCGGTAGCCCGTATGCTCGATGGAAAACACGTCGTCGAACAGGTCCGCCACGCGCAGGATGCCCAGTACGGCACGGGAATAATGCACCGGCGCATTGGAAAACACCAGCTTGCGGCCGGGAAGGCGCAGCAGCAGCGCACGCAGCAGGGGAAAGCGCAGCACCATGCGGGTGAGCTCCGGGAACTGGTGCGTCTCACGCAGGAAATGGTCGGGATCGACGTCGTGGTGACGCATGAGCCCCAGCAGCGTTGCGCCGTAGCGGCGCCAGTATTGCATCCGCAAGCGGTTGGCATCCTCCCAGGCGAGGCCCAGGTGCGTCTCCAGGTAGGCTGTCATGGTCCGGTTCAGATGCGGAAAGATATGCGGGTCGGCGTCGTGCAGCGTGTTGTCGAGGTCGAACACCCACACCGGGGAGGCGCGTAGTCCTGCACGCATGAGGCGTTCCGTGCGCCGCTCTCAGCGGCTCCGGATGAGGGTCCCGACCCCCTCGTCGGTCAGCACCTCGAGCAGCAACGCATGCTCGACGCGGCCGTCGATGATATGCACGCTGCGCACTCCACCTTTGGCCGCGTCCAGTGCCGAGGAGATCTTGGGCAGCATGCCGCCGTGAATGCTGCCGTCGGCGAACAGCTCGTCGACCTGCTTGGGGGTGAGCCCCGTGAGCAGCTTGCCGTCGCGGTCCAGGACGCCCGGTGTGTTGGTGAGCAGGACGAGCTTCTCTGCCCGCAGGACTTCCGCCAGCTTCCCGGCCACGAGATCGGCGTTGATGTTGTAGCTGCGGCCATCGGTGCCTACCCCGATCGGCGCCACGACCGGGATGAACTCGCGCGTCTCGAGCAGGGTGATCACCTCGGGGTCGATGCTGGCGACCTCGCCCACCTGTCCGATGTCCAGCATCTCGTTGTCCTTACTCGGCAGCAGCATCTTGCGGGCGCGGATGAACGCCCCGTCCTTCCCCGTGAGTCCGATCGCGCGACCGCCATGCTGGTTGATGAGGTTGACGATATCCTTGTTGACCAGCCCGCCGAGCACCATCTCGACCACGTCCATAGTCTCGTCGTCGGTCACCCGCATTCCCTGAACGAACTCGCCCTTCTTGCCCAGCCGGTTGAGCAATTCGTCGATTTGGGGCCCTCCGCCGTGCACCACGACCGGGTTCATCCCGACCAGCTTGAGCAGTACGACGTCACGCGCGAAGGAATGCTTCAGGCGCTCGTCGGTCATCGCGTTGCCGCCGTACTTCACGACGATGGTCTTGCCGTAGAAGCGGCGGATATATGGAAGGGCTTCGGCCAGGATTTTTGCCCGCTGGCCGGCTCCGGACTCGGTCAGGGCCATGGTGCGTGAGCTTGGGGGGAAAGCGCGATTCTACCGGTGGGCTGGCTGGTTGGCAGGCGGGACCGCGCGCGGGTGACGTGGACCACCTTGGCCGGGATCAGACGGGAACGGCAAAGGAGAGCAGGCCGCGGGACGCGGCCTGCGAATCGTGACGCCGCAGGCTTCGTCGCCTGGGCGGTGGCCGACTTCTCTTACTGCACGGACAGGGTGCGGGTGGATGTCGCTGCCTTCTTGGGCAACGTCAGCTCCAGCACACCATTTTCGTACTTGGCCTGGGCTTTTTCCTGATCCACGTCCTGTGCCAGTGCAAAGGCGCGATATACCCGTCCGTAGTAGCGTTCGCTGCGCAGGACTTTCTCGCCCTGCTTCTCCTGCTTGTCGCGCTTGACTTCCGCGCTGATCGCCACCTGGTTGCCTTCGATCGAGACCTGGATGTCTTCCTTCTTTACGCCCGGGATCTCGGCGTGCACGGTGTAGGTCTTGTCGTCTTCCTTGACGTCCATCTTGATGCGCAACTGCTCCGGCGACTCGGAACGCATCGGGCGCAGGAAGAAGCCTTTGACCAGGTCGTCGAGGCTGTCCTCGAACGGATCCCAACGAGTGATGTTTGCCATGACGTAAACCTCCTGTTTGGTGTTTCTCGTACCTGCGGTTTGCGGGGTCGTCCCCTACGCAGCGAAACATAGGAACGGGCCAGGGGATTTCAAGGGCCGGGCGGGCGGACGACGCTGAACGCCTTGTTTGGAGGGCACAAACCCACTAGATTGGCGCCTATGGAGGAGGCTCGCCAGAACGCGCCCGTACCCGACGAGCAGGGGATAGCCCGATATCGCGATTACCTCTACCGCTACGCCTTGCTCAACCTGCGGGACGAGAGCCGGGCAGAGGACGTGGTGCAGGAGACGCTACTCGCCGCCGTAGAGGGCAAGGAGCGGTTCTCCGGCCGGTCCTCCGTGCGGACCTGGCTCACCGGCATCCTCAAGCACAAGATCGTGGACCTGTTCCGCCGGCAAGCGCGCGAGGCGCCGCTGGATCTGGACCGGGAGGGCGACCCGGACGACGAATTCGCGGAGCTGTACTTCGACCGCGCGGACCGCGATCATTGGCATACCTTCCCGCGAAGCTGGGGCGACCCGGAGCGGTCGCTGGAAGACAAGCGCTTCTGGGAGGTGTTCGACCTCTGCAGCAGGCAACTGCCGGCACAACTCGCCCGGGTGTTCTACATGCGCGAGTTCCTGGGCTTGGAGACCGACGAGATCTGCAAGGAAATGAGCATCACCGCGACCAACTGCTGGGTCATGCTCTATCGTGCACGCATGGGCCTGCGCGAGTGCTTGGAGACGCGCTGGTTCGCGCCTGCTCGGTGATCGAGGCCCGATTGGCCCTGAATGCCGGCTGAGCCGGTCTGGAGCGCAACGCCGTGCTGAACTGCAGACGAGCGTCCGAGCTTGTATCGCTGGCCGAGGACCGTAAACTCGGCTGGGTCGACCGCTGGCGGCTGCGCGCGCACCTGGGCGTATGCGAGGGGTGCCGGCAGTTCAAGGCGCAGATGGATTTCCTGCGCGAGGCGATCCGTCGCCATCCGGCGCTCAGAGAAGACACCAAGGAAAGCTGACGGTACGAGGCCTGGAACGGGCGGGAGCACGACGGATTCATCGACGTGCCGGCGAGCTTGAGCCGACATCCTGGGAAACAGAGTCGTCACCGACACGGGAGGAGGGGCCGATGGGACACGGGAAGCAAATACTGCTCGTTGTGGCTGCGGCGGCCCTCTGCGCACACGCGCAGAGCGCAGACAAGAGATATGGGCCCGGGGTCACCGACAGCGAGATCACCCTCGGCCAGACCATGCCCTACAGCGGGCCGGCCTCTGCCTACAGCACGATCGGCAAAGCCGAGCTCGCCTACTTCGAGATGATCAACCAGCACGGCGGCGTCAACGGCCGTAAGGTTCGGTTGATCAGTCTGGACGATGGATACAGTCCCCCGAAAACGGTAGAGCAGGTACGCAAGCTGGTCGAGCAGGAAGGGGTACTCGCGATCTTCAGCCCGCTCGGTACACCGCCCAACACCGCGATCCACAAGTACCTGAACGCGAAGCGCGTGCCGCAGCTCCTGCTCCACAGCAGCGCGAACAAGTGGAACGACCCGGCCAATTTCCCCTGGGCGATGGCCTGGCCACCGAATGCTCAAACGGAGACGCAGTTCTACGGCAAGTACCTGATGGAGAAACGGCCCGATGCCAAAGTGGCCGTGCTGTACCAGAACGACGACTACGGGAAGGATCTACTGAAGGGCCTGCGCGAGGCGTTGGGGCCAAAGGCGGACGCGCTGATCGTCGCGACCGCGAGCTACGAAGTCACCGATCCCACCGTCGATTCGCAGATCGTGAGCTTGCAGGCGGCCGGCGCAGACACGCTGTTCAACTTCGCCACTCCGAAGTTCGCCGCGCAGTCGATCCGCAAGGTCTATGACATCGGCTGGAGGCCGCTGCAGTTCGTTGCCTACCCGGCCAGTTCCGTCGGTGCGGTGCTCACGCCCGCCGGGCCCGACAAGGCCGTCGGCCTCATCACCGCGGGATTCGTGAAGGATCCCGCCGACCCGCGCTGGAAAACCGACCCCGGGTTCCAGGAGTGGCTGGCATGGATGAAGGCGTACTACCCGCAGGGCGATGTCACCGACCAGCTCAATGTATGGGGCTACCTGACAGCGCAGGTCATGGTCCACATCCTCGCGCAGTGCGGCGACGATCTCACGCGCGAAAACCTGATGCGCCAGGCCACCAGCCTGAGGAACTTCGAATCACCCATGTATCTACCCGGCATCAAGCTCAACACCAGCCCGACGGATTACCGGCTGATCAGGCAGGTCCACCTCATGCGCTTCGACGGCAAGAAGTGGGTGTTGTTCGGAGAGCTGCAGGGTGGATGAAGACGGCGGGTCTGGCGGATCTGCGGCCTGCCGTGCGAGCTCGGTATTTGTAACGTCCGCCGCCAACCCGTGGCGTACGCGCGGCGTCGAAGGAGCCAATCAGCTCATCGGATCTGACTTGGCAGCCACGTAGTGATGGGCGGGAAGACGATCGTCAACACCAGGATCAGGATCGCCCACCCGAGGAAAGGCAGTACCTCCCACATGACGGGCGCGAGCCGCAGCTTGCCCACGCTCGAGACCACGAACAGCAGCAGGCCGATCGGCGGGTGCATCAGACCGATCATCAGATTCAGCACCACGACCGCACCGAACTGTATCGGATCGATGCCCACCTGCGCGCCCAGCGGGATCAGCAACGGCAGGAAGATGATCATGGCGGGCAGCGGCTCCACGATGCAGCCGATCAGAAGCAGGAACAAGTTGACGATCAGCAGCACCACGACCGGATTGGTGGAAACGCTCCTGATCGTATCGATCACCGTCTGATTGATCTGGCTTTCGGCCACCAGCCAGCTGAAGGGGCCGGCGGCCGCCAGCAGGAACAGGATGATGGCGGTGGAGCGTCCGGCGTGAAAGATGAGCCTGGGCAGCTGGCGCAGCGTGATTCCGCGGTACACGACGAAGCTCACGACCAGCGCATACAGCACCGCCACGGCCGCCGACTCGGTGACGGTGAGCAGCCCGAAACGGATGCCGCCGATGACGATGACCGGCATCATCAGCGCCCAAGATGCGCGGCCGGTCGCCCGCAGCTTCGACCTGAAGTCGACCCGCTCGCGGCTCGCATACTTGCGATACCTGGCCACAATGCTGCAGATCACGAGGAATCCGGCGGCGAGCAGGATCGCGGGGAGCACGCCCGCCATGAACAGCTTGACCACGGACTGACTGGAAATCTGCGCGTACACCACCATCGGAATCGACGGCGGCAGGATTGGGCCGAGCAGTGCGCCCGCTACGATGACCGCGCCGGCAAACCCCTCGCCATACCCCTCGTTCCGCATCGCCGGAATGAGCGGCTTGCCGGTCGCGACTGCGTCGGCGACCGCCGATCCCGACACGCCCGCCATCACGAAGTTCGTGATGATGGACACATGCCCGAGGCTGCCCTTGAGGCGCCCGACCAGCATCATGGCCCAGTCGATCAGCCTCATGGTGAGCCCTCCGCTGTTCATGAGCTCGCCTGCTAGGATGAACAACGGCACCTGGACCAAGGCGTAACTGTCCACGCCCGCGATCATGGAGAGCGGCATCATGGCGGTGTCGATGGCTTCTCCCGGTTTCGCCAGGATCCCCAGCCATGCCGAGAAGATCATGGAGAAGCCGACGTCGAACCCGATCAACAGAGCAAGCAGAAAGGCGACGAACAGCAAGGCCAACAAGCTAGACCTCCTCGGGCCCGGGCAGCTCGCGGTGCAGCAGTCGGACAGTGAACCGCAGGGCGACGAACAACACGATCAGCGCCCAAGCGATGAAAGCGCCTGCGGCGGGCACGGCGGCGGTGAAGGATGTCCCGAGAAGGAGCTGGTCGCGTCCGATCTCGATCAGCCTCCAGCTCCCTGGAAGCAGTATCGCGGTGAGCATCAGCATCAGGGCGTCGAACGCCAGCTCGAGGACGCGCCTGGCTCTGCTGGGCAGGTGGCTGTCGATGAGGTCGACCCGGACGTTGAGCCCCGCGCGGACCGCGATCGCGAAGCCGATGCAGGTGAGCCAAACCAACGCGACGCGCGCGTATTGGTCCGGCGCGGCGATGCCGGTGTCGAGGAAGTGGCGGTCGATGAACTGCAGCGATACGATCGCGACGAGCGCGACCATCAACGCGACCACGACCCACTCGATCAGAAGCTCGAGCAGACGCAGCGTGCGGCGGAGGACCGTCAGCATAGCTGGACGCGGCGGAAGTCTGCCCGACTTACTTTTGCGCAGCCTTAATCCGCTCGACCAGACCCGCGGGCCACGCTTTGCCCTCGTAGTTCTTGTACACGTCCTTCCAGGCTGCCGCGAACGCGGCTCTGTCGGGCACCACGTAGCTTACCCCTGCCTTCTTCAGCTCCTCTAGGCCCTGACGGTCGATCTGCTCGCCCAGGTCGGTGGCGAGTTTGCCTCCGTCCTGGGCCGCGCGCCTGAACAGCTCTTGCTGTTCCTTGGTGAGCGACTTCCACCGCCTCTCGGAGATGTACCAGGCCGCCACGTCGTACACGTGGTCGGTAGCCGACCAATACTTGGACACCTCATAGAAGCGGAACGTCAGGGTCAGGTCAAAGCCATTGTCCTGGCCGTCGACTTGCCCCCGAGATAGCGCCATATAGACTTCGTTCAAGCCCAGCGGCACCACCTTCACCCCCAGCGTCTCGAAGGTGTCGCGAAAGATGGGAACGGGAGGAATGCGCAGTCGCATGCCCTTCAAGTCTTCGGGTCTTCGGATCGGGCCCTTGGTGGTGACGATGGCGCGCGGCGAACGCGCACCGGCCACCGCGAAGATGCGCAACCCCGAGGATTTGGCGCAGGTATCGTACAGTTCCTGAAAGATCGGTCCGTTGAGGACCTCGGTCGCCTTCTCCTTGCTCTTGAACAGGTACGGCAGGTATGGCGCGTTGAGCGCGCCGCAGTCCCTGAGCTGCCCAGAGTTCCCCACCCCGAGATAGGCCATGTCGACCGTGCCGAGCTGCATGCCCGCGATGAGCTGCTGGATGTCCCCGATCTGGCTGTCCGCATACACTTGCACTTTGATCTTGCCGCCGCTCTCGCGCGCGACGATCTCGGCGAACCTCTCCATCGCCTTGTGCAGATTGCTGTTGGTGACGAAGGGCGTACCGAAGCGCAGCGTGAGGTCCGCCGCCTGACCGCTCAGCGCAGTCGTGGCGAGCAGCAGTACCGGCACGCAAAGATGTCGAAGCTCCATGCTCCTCCCCGAGATGGATGTTGTGCGCCTGCGCTGCCGGCTGCCGCCGCGCGTGCAGGATCATGCCGACACTATCACGGCGGTATCGCGCGGCTGTCAAGCCGACGGAAGTGCGCCGCTGGGAGCCTGGCCGATCACGTGTAGTCGCAACGACTCCTCGTCGCCATTCCATCAGGATGTCGCCAGACCGGATCGCGCAACGTCGCGGCGGCGGTGAGCGGCTGGAGGCGGGAATCCAGGACCTTGACCTAGGTCAAGGCTTTTTTCGCGCCGAGTGGCTAGCTTTCTCGGATCAAAGCGCGGAGCGGACCTGCTCCTGCGCAGCTCAGCAAGGCCGAGAGGAGGAGGCAGAAGATGAATTCCAAGACTGCGGGCGCTGCTTTGTTTGTAATGCTGACCGTTGCGACGAGCGCGCTGGCTGAGGACAGCGACCTGACCGCCGGGGAAAAGCTATACATCGCACAGTGCAAGATCTGCCACGGCAGCGTGTCGCCGTCCGAAGGGCGCGGCCAGGCGTACGGCCCTTTCCAGCTGCAGCCCGTGCGGCTGGCATTGGGCCAGTTCAGCGGATCGACGCTGGTGGATGTGCCCGCTGATCCGATCTCGAACTCGACCGCAACCGCGACGAGCAGTGTGTTGTCTGCAGCAAGCGCGCCATCGAGCGGCGCGGTCGCTTTCGCGCCGCCGTTTGGACCGAACCTGCGGGGTGTCTATGGGCGCCCGGCCGGCACCGCGAAAGGGTACGAGTACTCGGCGGTGTTCCTCAAGAATCTGACAGGGATGGAGTGGAACGACGCTGCGCTCGACGTGTGGATCACCAACCCGCAGGCCTGGGTGCCGGGCGTCTACATGTTCTACAAGCAACCGGATCCGGAGATTCGCCGCAAGATCATCCTGTACCTGAAGGCGAATCCCTAGCGCCGCTCCGCGTCCCGGGCCCCGGCATGCCGCCCGACAGCGCTCGTTGATCGCTAACCTCGCGTAGCGGAGCGCTTCGAGGGCTTGCTGGTCGAGACGCTGCGGCCGACCTCTAGCGGCGCAGGGCGTTGGCAGCAGAACGCCGTCGCGTGCGGCGCATCCAGGCTCGATCGGGCCGCGGCGCGCCGCGCGTGTACGACGCGCCAATCTGGACGGCGCTGGGTTGGTGGCAACCGCGAGATCCGGACGCGACTGTTTGCAGCCAAGTCCGTAAACTCACCGTCAACTTGCGGCCTGCTTCCGCAGACGGACAGCAACGTGTACCGGTTTGTCGAGGCCCAGGAGAGCATGGCCCGCACGCCGAGCGCCTCGGGAAGGCACGTCTAGGGCGAGGCGCGGAGCGTCGTCAATGTCTTGTCAGCCTGTTTTGGTATAACGCCTCTCTGCTCTTGGCGGCAGGTGCAGCGGTGTGATCCATTACGCGGAACTTTGGCGGAAGAAGCGGCCCCGCAATGCCGCGGGCATAGCAGTGCGATCGGCGTTACGCCGGCGGCAGCCGATTTGGCTGGCATACCTCGCAGCGGCCGTGCTGACGGGGGCAACCCTGATCCTGCGCCTGTTGCTGGAGCCGGAGTTCGGCGCAGATCCGGCGCTGGTGCTTCTCCTGATCCCGATCAGTCTCAGCGCATATGTAGGCGGCGTGGGGCCGGGGCTTGCCGCCACTGCGATCGCCGGACTGGGTGCAAGCTACTACCTGCCACCGAGTGACTCGTTCCGCATCGCCAGCCCTCTGCACAGCGTGGAATGGCTCGCCCTGCTGGCGGCCGGTACGCTCGTGAGCGTCATGACGGGACTGCTGCGCCGCGCCCGGCACAAAGCCGAAGCGAACGACCGGCTGCGCGCCGTGACGTTGGCCAGCATCGGGGATGGTGTGGTGACCACCGATGTGCTCGGCCGCGTCACTTTCCTCAACCCCGCGGCGGCCGGCCTCACCGGATGGACAACTGAGGATGCACAAGGCCGGGCGGTGGATTCGATATTCCGGCTGGTCAACGCCCAGACCGGCCAACCGGTCGCGAACTGGGCAGACACCGTTCGACGATCCAGAGGCGCGATGCATCTCGCCCCGCACACGCTCCTGCTGGCCAAGGACGGCCGGCGCATCCCCGTCGGCGACAGCGGTGCTCCGATCGTACAGCGCGATGGAACGGTGGAGGGCTTGGTCATCGTGTTTCGCGATCGCACCCAGGAGTACGCGACGGAAGCGGCGCTGCGCGAGAAGGTCGCGCTGCAGGAACGGCTCGCCGTCATCGCAGACACCGCGCCCGGGGCCATCGTTGCTTTTCGGATGCGCCCCGACGGGACATTGTGCTTCCCGTATGCCAGCCCGCAGATCGCGGATATCTTCGGCCTGCAGCCCGAGCAACTGGTGGACGACGCCGCCACGGTGATGGCCCTGGTCCCTCCCGATGACCGCGAAAGCCTGCTCGCAAGCCTGGCCGAGTCGGCGCGGTCACTGCGGCCGTGGCGACACGCTTGGCGGGTACGCAATCCTCGTCGGGGGGAGGTCTGGGTCGAGGCGTATCAGGCTCCCGCGCGTGAGCCGGACGGCAGCACGCTGTGGAACGGATTTCTCATCGATGTGACGGAGCGCAAACGCGCGGAGGACGCGATCCAGCGCCAGGCGAATCTCCTCGAGATCTCCTTTGACGGGATCCTGGTGCGCGACCCCGATGGCACGATCACGTTCTGGAATCAAGGTGCAGAGCGAATGTATGGGTACACGGCCGCGGAGGCGATCGGCCGGGCGAGTCACGAGCTGCTGCATACCGAGTACCCCGCCGGGATCGCGGCGCAGAAAGCCGAGCTGTTGCGCACGGGGGCCTGGCGCGGCGAGCTGCGGCAGCGTACGCGCTCGGGCGCGTTAATCGACGTGGAGAGCCGCCAGCGGCTGGTGCGCACCCCGGAAAGCGGGCCGCTCGTGTTGGAAACGAACCGCGACATCACCGATCGAAAGCGGAGCGAGGAGTCCTTGCGCCGCTCCCAGAAGATGGAGGCGCTCGGTACGCTGGCCGGCGGGGTCGCACACGACTTCAACAATCTGCTGCTCGCCATCACGGGCAATACCGATCTGGCCGCCGCCGATTTGGCCGCCGATCATCCGGTGCAAGAGCAGCTAGCCGAGATCGGCAAGGCCAGTGCGCGCGCGGCCGATCTCGTGCGGCGCATCCTCGCTTTCACACGTCAGAGCGAGCCAAGGCGCCTAGTCGTGCAGCTGGAGTCGGTGATCCGGGAAGCGCTGCAGCTCCTTCGCTCCACTCTACCCGCGATGATCGAGATCCGAGCCGACTTCGCTCACGACATTCCGGCCGTGGCCGTGGATCCAACGCAGGTCCATCAGATCGTCATGAACCTTCTGACCAACGCCGCTTACGCCATCGGCGAGCACGGGGGTTCGATCGAGGTCGCGTTGGATGCCTTGAGCGTAGGGGCGGAGCTTGCAGCCACGTCCGCCGATCTGCGCGAGGGGTTCTACGCGCGACTGACGGTACGCGACAGCGGCTGCGGCATGGACCGGGCCACACTGGAGCGCATCTTCGATCCGTTTTTCACCACCAAGCCCCCGGGGCAAGGTACGGGGCTGGGGCTTTCGGCCGTGCACGGCATCGTGCGAAGCTATGCGGGGGCGATCACCGTACAGAGCGAGCCCGGAGCAGGGGCGACCTTCCGGGTCTATCTCCCGGCGGTGGAGGAGGCGGTTGCGGACGCCAAGACCGTGCAGCGCAAATCCTCGCGCGTGCGCAGCGAGCGCGTGCTGTATGTCGATGACGAGGAGGCGTTGGTGCTGCTCGTCACGCGAGCACTGCGGCGCCGGGGCTATAGGGTGATCGGCTTCAGCGATCCAGCACGAGCATTCGAATGGTTTCGGTCCGACCCGCAAGCGATCGATGTCGCGGTCGCCGATCTCTCCATGCCCGGGATGTCGGGGTTCGATCTGGCGCGCGCGATGCGGCAGTTACGCCCTGAGCTTCCGATCGTGATGACGTCCGGCTATCTCCGGCCGGAAGATCAGGATACCGCGGCTCGCATCGGGATTCGAGACCTCATCCTCAAGCCGAACACCGTAGAGGCGCTCGGCGAGGTGCTCGACCGGCTGTTTCACTCCGAACCGCACTGACCTGCCCGGGAAGGCCGCGCTCGAACACTCGCGCTGGCGTTGCGGCGGTGCTCGTCCACGTAGCGCGACGGCAGAGGGACATTTGGTATGCTTTGCCGGCTCCGGGTGCGAAGACGGAGCGCGATAGGAGGAACGCGTGAATATCGACCGGATCGGCCGTCTGGCGGCCATCGTCCTGATGGCGGCATTTGCGCTGCCTGTGCGTGCGCAGTCGAGCGATCTGCAGGGCAACGGCCTCGATGAGGTGGTCCAGCGCAACGCCGACGTCCGGAGCGAGGGTGTGCGGATGAGCGCCAAGCTCTACTATCCCAAAGCGCTCGAAGGCAACGCACTCCCCACGATCATCATGTCCCATGGCTGGGGAGGGACGGCGGCGATGCTGCGGGGACAGGCGACGGCGTTCGCGGCCGCCGGCTACTTCGTCATCGCCTTCGACTATCGCGGCTGGGGCGAAAGCGATTCGAAAGTGATCCTCGCCCGCCCGGCGCCCGAGGCGTCCCAGAAGAACGGCCAGCGCTTCACGGCTGAAGTGCTGGAGCTGCGCGAGATGGTGGACCCGCTGGATCAGGCGGAGGACATCTTCAATGTGATCCACTGGGCGATGGGGGAGCGGATGGTCGATGTGACCCGCATCGGCCTGTGGGGGACCAGCTTCTCGGGCGGATTGATCGTATACGTGGCGGCGCGAGACCCGCGCGTGAAGGCGCTCGTGAGTCAGGTAGGCTACATGGGACAGCCGATCGACCGGTTTTCAGCGCCGGGCCTCAGCGCTGCCTATACCAGCGGGACAGCACGAGCCCGTGGAGAGCTCAGCTATCCGGCCCCGCGGGCACGGGAGATCGGCAACCTTCAGGGCGCGCCGATCCGGGAGAAGTTTCTGCGCTACGCGCCGGTGGAAGATGTGTCCAAGGTCAAGGGCTGCGCCATGCTCTTCATCGCCGCGGAGAACGAGGAGTTGTTCGACAACAAACAGCATGCTGCGTTGGCGTTCCAGCGCGCCGCCGAGCCGAAGCGGTACGTCGTGATCCCGAACATCTCGCACTACGGGATCTACGGGGAAGCACACGAGCAGGCCACGCGCCTCGCGATCGAATGGTTCGACGAGCACCTGAAGCATTGAGACCGACCCGGCGCGGACGCAGCGGCGTCCCGGTCCAAGCGATCTGTGACAGCAGCGCTCATACGATGGCGACGGGGGTGAGCGCATGGCCTCGTTGACGAATCCGCGAAGAGTGACCGGGCCGCTCGCTCACGGCATGCCCATGGGGCCGGGAACACCGGTTGCGGGTGGCGCGCGCACGAGCGTGACCGGGATGGGCGACAGATGCAGCACCTTGAGCGCGACGGACCCGACGAGGATTCCGGCCAGCTTGCCGTGGCCATGCGTGCCCATCACGATCGCGTCGGCGCGGAGCTGCTCGGCTTTGGCGACGATCTCCTCCGCCGGCTGTCCGACTGAGCGATGGACGGTGAAGTCGACCCCGGCCTGTCGCAGAAGCTCCTCTGCGGAGGCGAGCGCCTTCTCGCTCTGCGCATAGTAATAGCTGTCGAGGCGGTCGGCCGGCAGGAACACCAGGCTGGGCTCGGAGAAGATGCGGGGCTGAACGTTGAGCAGGTGAACATCGGCCGCGGGCAGCTCGCGCGCGAGCTGACTGGCATGCTCGACCGCGCGGTCGGAGCAGGGGGATCCGTCCACCGGGACGAGCAGCGTAGTCATGGCATCTCCTTGCGTGGTTGGGTTCCGTGCAGGGGTGATTCCTGTCCGTGCCAGCGCCCGGCGGCTATCCGGATTTAGACCCTCGCCCGGACCGCCGGCTGTCCTCTAGCCGCGAGCGCACGCCAAAGCGATTATCGCCCCGATCGCGCGGACTCTGCTTGATGTCGGGACAATACTGACCCCGGGTCTCCCTCAATGCACATTCTTGTTAGGCAGCTGCGAATCGGAGATCATGCTTTCTCCGTCCGTGCCTCCATTCGATGATGCGCCGTTCCGCTCTCCGGCTTGCTCTGATCGCGACCGCCGGCATCGCTGCGGCTGGCATCGGATGGGGCATCTACCTCCTCTCTCAGCTCGCGCCGATCGGAACGGCGTATGCGGCCAAGACGCTCTGCTCCGGGGTGTTCGTCTCCGGGCGACCCGTCGAGGAAGTCGTGCGCGTCGATATCCTGGCCGAGAACCACCCGCTGCTGAAGGCGGTGTCGCCGTCGCTCGACAGAGGCGGGCAGCTCGCCTCCGCCACCTTTCTCGGGTTCGCGCGGCGCCAGGCTCAGTATCGCCCAGCGTTGGGTTGCACGCTCGTCATCGGCACGACCCCGGAGGAGCTGCGTCGCACGCGGTTGCCGGATCCGAGCTCAGCCAGCGGGCCTGCGCAAACCGAGTCCGATGAGCTGCCCGTCGCCCGACCCGACCGCTCGGTCGATGCGGCCAGACTTCAGGCAGCGGTCGACGAGGCGTTCACGGAGCCGAGCCCGGAACACCTGCGGCGGACGCGTGCGGTCATCGTGATGCGCGACGGGCGTATTCTCGCCGAGCGCTATGCCGAGGGCTTCTCCGCGGATACGCCGCTACTCGGCTGGTCCATGACGAAGAGCGTCGCCGCGGCGTTGATCGGCACCCTGGTTCGGGATGGGAAGCTGTCCGTCGACCGCACGGCGCTGCTGCCGGAATGGGCGGGTTCGGGAGACCCGCGTGCGCGGATCACGCTCGACGAGCTGTTGCGAATGACCAGCGGGCTGCGCTTCACCGAGCGCTACAACGATCCGTTGGCGGACGTGGCGCTGATGCTGTATGCCCGGCCAGGCGGCGCGGCATATGCCATCGGCAAGCCCGTTGAATTCACGCCCGGGACTCACTGGGCCTACTCGAGCGGCACGAGCAACATCCTGGCGCGCTTGATCCGCGCGGCCGTGGGTGGCAGCGAGCAGGATTATCTGCAGTATCCGCGCCGTGCGCTGTTCGAACGCATCGGCATGCGGCACGCGGTGCTGGAACCCGACGCTTCCGGTCTGTTCGTGACCTCCTCGTTCATGTATGCGAGCCCGCGCGACTGGGCGCGTTTCGGCCAGTTGCTGCTGCAAGACGGCATGTGGCGCGGACAGCGCATCCTGCCGCCGGGATGGGTGCGCTACATGGATACGCTTACGCCACAGTCGGCGCGGCACGATTTCGGCGCGCACCTATGGCTTAAGGTACCGCCGCCGTTCAACAGCCTCCATCCGACGGCTCTGCCGGCGGATGCGTTTCACGTCGTCGGCCACGAGGGGCAGTTCGTGAGCGTGATCCCGAGCCGCGGCCTGGTCGTGGTGCGCCTGGGGCTGACCCGCGGCGAGCACGTCTGGGATCACGAAGCGTTTCTGTCCCGAGTGCTCGCCGCGCTGTCCAGCTGAGCCGTCGTGTTCACACCGTGCGGGTCACCTGGGCTGCGTACAGTTGCCGCACCATGTCGATCGTGTCTGCGTCCTCCGGCCGCTTGTCCGGGCGATAGCGCTTCACGCGCGCGAAGCGTAACGCCAGGCCGCCGGGATACTGCGCGCTTTCCTGGATCTCGCTGACGGCGATCTCCACCACCAGTTCGGGCCGCACGTAGACCGTCCAGGCGTCGCGTGACACCTCGAGCTCGAGCAGTGTCTTGGTCTGCCAGGCGAGCATCTCGTCGGTGAGGCCCTTGAAGGTCTTGCCTAGCATGACAAAGGCATTAGAGGCCAGGTCTCGCGCACCCAGGTGCAGGTTGGAGAGCCATCCGCGCCGGCGGCCGTGTCCCCACTCTGCGGCGAGGACCGCCAAGTCTAAGGTGTGCGCTTGTTTGATCTTGAGCCAGCTGCTGCCACGACTGCCCGCCTCATACGGTGCGTCCAGCGACTTGGCCATGATCCCTTCATGGCCCCGCGCCAATGCCTCGGCGAGGAACGCCTGTGCCGCCGCGCTGTCTGCCGTGGTGAGCCGCGGGATGCGTAACCCGCTCGGCAGCGTCTCGACCAGCGCCTCGACGCGCTCCGCCGCGGGCCGATCGATGAGGTCCTCATCGTCGCGGCGCAGGGCGTCGAAGAAGAACACTTGCAACGGCAGCTCGTGGCGCATGACGTCGACGTCGAGCTTGCGCCCGAAGCGGCGCATCGTGACTTGAAACGGCTGCGGGCGCCCCTGCGATCGCAGGGCGATCGTCTCCCCGTCGAGCACCACGGCACGGACCGGCAGCGGGCGCACGGCTTCGACAATCTCCGGCACGGCGGCGGTCACGTCGTTGAGGCCCCGGCTATACACCCGCACCTCGTCGCCGGACTTGTGCACCTGCACGCGGGCGCCATCCAACTTCCATTCGAAGCCGGCGACGCCGAGCTGGCTGAGCGCATCGTCGACGTCCTGTGCCGGCTGCGCCAGCATGGGGAGCAGCGGTTGGAACAGCTGTAGCGAGAACCGCTGCAGGCCCGCTGTGCCCTCGGTCAGCGCTGCCTGAGCAACGACCGGGACCGAGCCGGCGAGCATCGACGCGCGCCGTACCTGCGACACCGGCACTTGCGCCGCGCGCGCCACGGCTTCCAGCATCACGCCCTCGAGCGCACCCTGGCGCAGCTCGCCGTACAGCAGCCGCGTGAGAAACTCCTGCTCCGGCGCCGTCGCGCGCGCCAGCAGCTCGGTCAACTGTCGCTGGCGCGCCGTGGCGGAGCCCGCTCCTGCCGTGCTTGCGATCACCCCCAGCGTTCGATCCACGTCGATCAGACTGAGCGTGGCGGACGACGCGGCGGCATCGGGCAGTGCCTGGGCGATTGTGGAGGGCCCGACCCCGAGCCGGCCCTGCATCGTCTCCCCGCACAGGAACGCCACTGCGATCGCGATCTCATCCGGAGCGAGGCGTCGCAGGCACTCCGCCAGCGCAGCGGTCTTTTCCGAGCGCCGGCTGGTCTCTGCTACGCGCCGCGATGTCTGCGTCAGATCAGCGAGCAGCATGCCGTCGTGGTGATCCGTGCGTAATCGAAGTGAATCGAGACGGTGGCGGCCGACAAGGCCGCCGATCTTCCCGTCTACACAGCGTTACCGATGTAACCGGGGCGCACCATCGGGAGCTCAACTCCGGGACCCTGTCAAGGGTCAAATTGTCAAAGCTCCGCCGACACTTGCGCTCGCGGCCCGGTGACCCTAGACTCCCGCCGAAAGGCCCATCAGCAGGTACTTAGAGTGGTCGTCTACGATCTTTCTTGCGAAAACGCGCACCGCTTCGAAGGCTGGTTCACCTCGCCAGAGGCGTTCGAGCATCAGAGCGGGGCCGGACATCTTTCCTGCCCGGTGTGCGGCTCGTCGGCCGTGGCCAGGCTGCCTAGCGCCCCCTACGTCAACATGCCGCGTCTCGAGCCCACCAAGGAGACTGCTGTCACCGGCAGCCCCGACTTCATGGCCAAGCTGCGCGCCAAGGTCATCGAGTACGTGATCAAGAATACCGAGGATGTCGGCGAGCGCTTCCCCGAGGAGGCGCGGCAGATCTACTACGGTGAAGCCCCCCAACGCCCGATCCGCGGACAGGCCTCCAAGCAGGAGGTCGAGGATCTGCGCGAGGAAGGCATCGAGGTCGTGGCGCTACCCATCGCGCCGGTTCCGCCGGACCAGCTTCACTGACCCTGGGCGCGACATCGTCATATCGAACGGGGGTGCGCAGTCCCGTTCCATGCGGGGCGCGCCCGCTGCCTCACCTGTTAAGACTTGCCTCCTGTTCCTGGTTCAGTCGGGACGTTGTCATTTGAATTCGTGCAGCGCGATCCGGTTCTTGGCGATGAACTCCCAATCGTACTGCACTCCGAGTCCGGGGTCGTCGGGCACGCTCACACATCCCTCCTTATCCACGCAGTCTAGCTGGTCGGTGTAGCCGCACCGATACACCGGCGCCACTGCGTTGGGGCACTCGGGTCCCACCAGCGCCACCTCGTAATAGTTGCTGTTGCGCATCGCGGCCATGCAATGCCGGTGAGCCGGGCCGCAGGCGTGCACTTCCGCGTCGAGGCCCATGGCTTCGGCGAGATGCGCGATCTTCATCGCGCCCGTGATCCCCATGTCATACTCGGGATCGACCCGCACGAAGTCGGTCCCGCCGGCGATGATGAAGTCTGCCTTCGGCTCGACTCCCCGGACGTGCTCGGTCTGCAGCAGCGGGGTCTTGATCATCTCGCGCAGCTTCCGGTGCGCGAACGCCGAGGTGCCGGCGTCGCGGAACGGGTCCTCGTACCAGAAGTAGTCCGCCTCGTCGCAGGCGCGCCCCACGTAGAGCGCGTCCGCGAAGGTGCGCAGCTGGCAGGCGGGGTCGATCATCAGCTCCATCCGGTCGCCGACGCGCTCGCGCACATGGAGCAGGTTCTCCGCCTCCGCGCGTTTGTCGCCTTCGTTCCAGCCATGGATCTTGTACGCGCGATAACCGATCTCGAGACATTGCTGTGCGAAGTCGGCGTAGGCCTGCTTGCTGGACAGGCCGCCGTTGTGGTCTCCCATGTACGTGCTCGCGTATGCGGGAAGCCGCTTGCGGTGCCCACCGAGCAGCTCGCAGATCGAAGCGCCGAGTTTCTTGCCTGCCAGATCCCACAGCGCGATGTCGAGCGGGCCGTGGCCCATGTGGTCGAACTGGCGCGCCTCGCGCTTGAGGTCGTCGTAGATGCCTTCGCGCTCCTCCGCCTCGCGCCCGATGAGATACGGCGCCAGCATCAGCGTCTGCCCCAACGCGGAGGCCGAGCCGACCCAGTGCGTGACGTACTCGCCGCGCAGCCCGTTGTCGGTAGCGATCACGACGGCATATTTGGTGAGCCGCACCTTCGATCCGCGCGCAAAGCCGAGCGCGCCTACGCCGCCTCCGCCGCCCGCGAGCCCGAGGTTGATGGCGTCGAACTGGAATACGTGTACTTCGACCTTGCTGATCCTGCTCACCGGCGTGACCTCCCTCGTCTGGGCCTGGGAGCATGTTACCGCGCCGAGCCGGCTGGTGCAGACGCTGTGGGATCGCCTGAAGCCGGCACTGTGCTATAAGGGCGGGATGCTGCGGCGCCCCATCTCCTCGCCGTACGTCGTCCTCGCCCTGGGGGTGGCCGTGGTTTCCTCGGCCTCGATCCTGATCCGCATCGCGCAGGCCGATCGAGTCCCATCGTTGACGATCGCCGCAGTGCGCCTGGCAGTGTCCTCGCTCCTGCTCACACCCTTCCTGTGGGCGAGTTCCGCTCCGAAGCCGCTTGCACTGAGTCGGCGCGACCTTGCGCTGGCGCTGCTCTCAGGCGTTGCGCTCGCAGTGCACTTCTGGTCATGGATCGCCTCGCTCGCCTACACCTCGGTGGCGAGCAGCACTGTGCTGGTCACGACCAACCCGCTGTGGGTGGGGCTCGCCTCGGTGGTGGTTCTAGGCGAGCGTCTGCAGCGCGGGACCCTTGCCGGCATCGCGTTGACGCTCGTGGGAAGCGTGCTCATATTCTTGAGCGACGCCACGGCCCAGAACGCGAGTCTGCAGCCCGACCCGGTGCGCGGCAATCTGCTGGCGTTGCTGGGAGCGGTGGCGGCCTCCGGTTATCTGCTCGTTGGCCGTGCATTGCGCGCTCGCGTCGCGTTGCTGACGTATATCTGGCTCGCCTACGGGACCGCAGCCGTCGTGCTCCTGATTGCGGTCGCGGCGACCGGCCAGACGCTGGTGGGGTATTCTGCTGTGGCCTATGCCGCGATGCTCGGGTTGGCGCTGGGGCCGCAGCTGATCGGTCACACGGCGTTGAACTGGGCGCTGCGGCATCTGTCTGCGACCTTCGTGGCGCTGTCGATTCTGGGCGAGCCGGTAGGCTCGGCGCTGCTGGCGATGATGCTCTTCGGCGAACGATTCGCGCCGCTGCAGCTCGCAGGCTTCCTGCTCCTGCTCGGCGGGATCTACCTCGGCGCACGCGGCGAACCGGTGGACTCGCTCGCCGGCCCGAAGCGCACTGCGGTCGAACCAAAGGAGTAACGATGGCCAGAAGCATTCGGACTGCGACGATCCGACAGCGCGTTACGATTTCGGCGCCCCCGGATGAGGTGTACTGCGCGCTCACGAACGCGCGACAGCATGCGGCTTTCACCGAGTCCGAGGCCACGGGGTCCGGGCGTGTGGGCGCCCGGTTCACCGCCTGGGATGGGTATATCCACGGCAAACATCTGGTGCTGGAGAAGCCACGCCGGATCGTGCAGGAGTGGAGTACGACCGAGTGGCCAAGCGGCGCCGCGCCGTCGCGCCTCGAAATCCGCCTCGAGCCCAAGGGGACAGGCACCCTGCTGGTCATGGTCCATGCGGGGGTTCCAGCCGCACAGGCGGCGAGCCTGCGACAAGGGTGGAAAGACTATTACTGGAGCCCGCTCAGGGCGTGGTTTGCGAGCAAGGGGCGGGGTAGGACAAAGACATGACGAGGCGAGGGCACGGTCCGCGCCATGGTGCCGGTCGCTACGCGGTGCGTACGCGCGCGGCAACCTCCTCGTAGGTGGACCATGGGCGATGAAGGTCTTCGGCCAGCGCCCGATGCGTGAGTTGGCCGGCGTAGACCTGCAATCCCGCCTTCAGGCCGGGGTTGCGTGTGAGCGCCGCATCCAATCCCCGGTCGGCCAACTCCAGCACATAGGGCAGCGTGGCCTGCGTAAGCGACAGCGTGGCCGTGCGGGCGACGGCAGAGGGCATGTTCGCGACACAGTAGTGCACAACGCCTTCCTCGACGAAGATCGGATGCGAATGCGTGGTCGGATGCGATGTCTCGGCGACGCCGCCCTGGTCTATGGAGACATCGACCAGCACGGAGCCCGGTCGCATCTTGCGGAGCCACGCGCGTGAGATCAGCTTGGGCGCCAACTTGCCGGGCACGAGCGTGGCACCCACGATGAGATCCGCATCGACGACGTGCTGCGCGAGCGCGAGCGGCTCGGAGTAGCAGGTCTTCACTCGACCCTGGTACAGCTCCTCGATGTGCGCCAGGACATTGGTATTGAGGTCGAACACCGTCACGTCGGCGCCGAAGCCTGCGGCCACGCGCACGGCATTGGCCCCGGCTGCTCCGGCGCCCAGCACCACTACACGCGCGGGCGCCACACCCGGCACCCCGCCTAGCAGCACACCGCTGCCCCCATTGTTCATCTGCAGCGCCCAGGCGCCGAACTGGATCGATAGCTTGCCGGCGATGCGCGACATCGGCGCAAGCAACGGCAGCCCGCCTGCCGCGTCGGCCACCGTTTCGTACGCGATGCCGGTGACTCCCGAGCGCAACATCGCCTCCAACAGCGGCGGATCCGGAGCCAGGTGCAGATACGCGAACAGCATCTGCCCTCTGCGCAAGAACGCAAACTCGGCCGGCTGCAGCTCCTTGACCTTGATCACCATGTCCGCTGACCACGCGTCCTGCGCCTGCGGCACGATCCGAGCGCCTTCCGCCGCGTAGGCCTCGTCGGGGAATCCCACTCGGGCGCCTGCACCGCTTTCGATCCAGACCTCGTGGCTGTGCTGCTTGAGCAGGTGTACGCCGGCCGGTGTCAGTCCGACGCGATATTCGTGGTCTTTGATCTCCTTGGGAACGCCGATCAGCATGGCACGAGCCTCGAGAACAGGATCAGTCGGACTACGGACAACGTCGCCAAAACTTTACGCCCTGTTCGACGCGGCCGGTTTGACCTGGAGCAAGGCGCGAGGCGCAGGACCTCACGCGGTCTGCGAGCGGGTCCCGGAGGGCGGGGTGGAGGCTGCGGCCTTGCGGGCGGCATAGACCAGGCGCACCAGCAGAAGCGCTCCGAGCAACGCGCCGAAGATCAGCGGCTCCCTGATGTCCTTCTTGACCAGCCACCAGAAGTGGAGCACGCCGAGCACGCCGATCGCGTAGACCGCCCGGTGCAACCGTTGCCAGCGTCTCGCGCCGAGACGGCGCACCATTGCATGAGTCGACGTCGAGGCCAGCGGGATCAGCAGCAGAAACGCCGCGAATCCGACGGTGATGAACGGACGTTTGCCGATGTCCTTCACGATGCTCTTCCAGTCGAAAAACTGATCGAGCCACAGGTAGGTCGTGAAATGCAGGCAGACGTAGAAGAAGGCGTAGAGGCCGAGCATCCGGCGCAGCTTGAGCAGCCAATTCCAGTTGGTGAGCCGGCGCGCCGGGGTGATCGTGAGCGTGAGCAAGAGGAAGGCGAGCGTCCACCAGCCGGTGGAGTGCGTGATGTACTCGATCGGGTTCGCGCCCAGCCGGCCGCGCAGCCCGAGCCAGCCCAGATGCACCAGCGGGATCAGGCACAGCGCGAACGCCACCGCCTTGACCCGTTGGACTCGATCCTGATTGAGTTGTCTCAGATTCATTCTGCTCACGATGCAGGCACGCAGACGTTGGGCAGATACACCGCCAAGAAGGGTTTTGAGGCGACGCACATCGCTCCGCGTCCCAGTGCTGCCGGCGCCGTTGGGGCGTGCCGCGACTCAAAAGTACTTGCGCAGATCCATTCCCGCGTACAGCGAGGCGACTTGATCGCCGTAACCGTTGAACATCAGCGTGGGCCGCTTGCCGAACTCGCCGATCCGTCGCTCCTTGGCCTGACTCCAGCGCGGATGGTCGACCTCGGGGTTCACGTTGGAGTAAAAGCCGTATTCGTGCGGGTTCGCGAGCGCCCAGGTGGTCTTGGGTTGCTGCTCCACGAAGCGAATCTTGACGATCGATTTGCCGTTCTTGAAACCGTACTTCCAGGGCACCACGACGCGTACCGGAGCTCCGTTCTGATTCAGCAGGGTCTCGCCGTACAGTCCCAGGCACAGGATGGTGAGTGGATGCATCGCTTCGTCCATCCGCAAGCCCTCGACGTAAGGCCAGTCTAGGATCGGAACCTTCACCCCCGGCATTTGCTCCGGGTCGGCGAGCGAGACGAACTCGATGTACTTCGCCTTGCCGGTCGGCTCTGCGCGCTTGATCAACTCCGAGAGCGGATACCCCACCCAGGGGATGACCATCGACCAGCCCTCCACACACCGCATCCGGTAGACGCGCTCCTCCAACCGCGCCAGCTTGAACAACTCGTCCACGTCGACGGTGCGGGGCTTCTTGATCTCTCCTTCGATGGCGACTGTCCAGGGGCGCGGGTGCAGCTTGCTCGGCGCCACATCGCTCGGGTCGTCCTTGCTGGTGCCGAACTCGTAATAATTGTTGTAGGTGGTGACATCCTTGAAGGACGTGAGCGGCTCGCTCGCGAGCGAGAGCGGGCTCTTGGCGATTCCCTGCAGCTTCGTGCCCGCGCGGGCGGCACTCGGCAATCCGATCCCGGCGGCCACCATTCCGGTCATGATGCCTAGGCCAGCGGCGGTTTTGAGAAAGTCCCGGCGGGTCTCGTACAGCGCTTTCGGTGTGATCTCCGACGCGGGGATATCGCGGGGCAGCTTGATGCGCATGGGTGGGCTCCAGGGCAAGAGGGGGAGATGTGCCTTCGTCGCGGCGAGGGGCACTAACTTACACCCGTTGTTACGGCTCGCAAAGCTCGCTGGATGCGGAAGAAGCCGCTTTCGGGCCAGACTATCCCGCGGCACCGTGACGCAGCAGAAAGAGCGTCGCGAAGCCCGGAAGAATGCCCATACTTGCGGTGGTGGCGATGACCGTTTTGCTGGATCGAACCACCGGGTTGCGCACCAGCGCGACCCGTCTGCGGTTGGGCTCTCGAATCGGCGCCGGCGACCGGCTCTTTGCTATTGTTTCGCGGGCATCAGGGTGGCTTGCCAGGAGATGAACTGCACGCCGGAGTCGCGCTTGGCCCAGATGCTATGGAACAGCAGCTCGACCGAGCGGTCCTGACCCTTGACGGTCACGTCGAAGATGCCCTGGCCGGTGATGATGGCCACGCAGCCGTAGGTGCGCACGGTCACGTTGCTGCGTTTCATGACGCGGTATCGGACGGTGCCCGAGCGCTGGGACTCGATGTAGCTTGTCTTGCTGTCTACCAGCGCGCTCGCATGGATATATACCAGATCGTCGCCGATCAAGCGTTCCAGCGCGCCGAAATCGCCGCTGGTTTGTGCGGCATAGCGCGCATCTTCACCGCCTAGGGCCTCATCGGATGTGATCGGAGCCGTGCAGTCTCCGGCCACCGCTACGCCGACGCTGAGCGCGCCCAGAACCGCATAAGCGTACAGCGCTCGCAAAAGTCCCTTCAACATCGTGGCCTCCTCCATCTTGTGCAGTTATGGTTGCAATGGCGACGCACTATGCCGCAGCCCTGCTAGGTTGGTCAAACCGCATGGCTAACATCACGCCGGCGTCAGGACAGCGAACGGCTTTTGCGTGCACGTTGGCGCTCCCTTTGCATCCGGCTTGACGTCGAAGAGGCAAAGCTCGTGTCCGTGCCATTGGAATCCGATGCGCTGTGTGCTGTCCGGCTCGCGCTCGTCGCGGCTCTGCAACAGCTCACAGCGCGCCCTGCTCGGATCGAGCGAGATCTCATACGTGAACTTCCGGTCGGGGAGGATTGCCTCGCCCGACTCCGCGAACTCGTAACGGCGTCCTTGCGCGTCCACGTATTGGCCCGCGATGACCAGCCGGTTGACCACCGTCTTCAACGGATCCGGCAGACGCACAAAGGCCAGGTATTTCCGGTTGGCGAAGTGAGGTTCCGCGATAGAAAGCGCTTCGAACTTGCCCTCGGAGGTCCGAACGCCGTGAAAGTAGATGTAGGTGACCTCGCTCGCGCTGACCACACCGTCCTGCGGCGCCGTCACCATGCGGTAGGATCCAGGCTTGAGATCCGGCTCCACTTCGATCAGGAACTGCTGCACGGAGTGCCGAAGATTGCTGATCAGGATCGGATGGCTGTCGTCGTGTTTGTCGATCTGGATCACCACGGCTTGCGTGTTTTTCGCCGCCGCGTGGGGTGCGCGAAGACGCTTGAGCGCGTCCAGATAGCTCTTCGAGATCCAGGTTCCGTCCAGGTCCCAGACGAAGACTCGGTCCTTGCTCGGCGCGTGCCGTGCGGGCTGGGCAGCGACTGCATCGCTGGCCGGCTTGTCTTGCGCATTCGCGGTGGACCCCGGTTGCACGCAAGCGATGAGCAGGAATGCCGCCCATGGGAGGCGAACTAACCGATAGTGAGTTCTCATTGGTCGGTGGTCTGAATGTGGGGTAACGCGCCGCCGGATGCTCAGCGCGCTGCCAACGGTGGCCGCTGCTTCCAGAAGCCGGTGCGTTGCTCGAAGGCATTTGCAAGCTGCAGGACACCGAAATCGTCCCTTGGCCCGCCCACGATCTGCAGGCCTACCGGCAGCGCACCGGATGAGAACCCGCAAGGCACCGAGATCGCCGGCAGGCCGGTCACGCTGATGAAGTAGCAGGACTTCATCCAGTCCACGTAGGTCTCCATCTGTCGGCCGTTGATCTGCCTGACCCAGGGCTCACGCACGTCGAACGGCAGCACCTGCACCACGGGGGCGGCAAGAAAGGTATAGCGCTGCATGAACTCGCGTACCCGATGATAGAGCTGGGTGCGCTTGACCTCCGCACGCCCAAGCTGAGGACCCGTGAGCTTGGCGCCTGCTTCGATGTTCCAGATCACCGTATCCTTCATCTGTGCGCGGTTGGTCTGCAGGAGCTGGCCGTAGGACAGCTCGAACTGGTAGGCGCGCAGCGTCTTGAACACCTCGTCCGCGTCCGTGAGATCCGGCTGCGCATCCTCGACGATGATCCCCATGTCCTCGAACACGTGGCGCTGCGCATCCAGAACTTCGGTCACTCGTGGGTCCACGGGCACGCCGCCGAGATCGCGGCTCCAAGCCAGGCGCACGCCGCGGAATTCTCGCTCCAGCGGCTGAGCGAAGGCCGAGCCCGGCTCGGCGATGGACAGGGGCGCGCGGGGGTCCGGCCCGGCGATCGCCTGCAGCTGCAGAGCCAGATCGCACACCGTGCGCGCCATCGGGCCGACCACCGACAGCGAGTGCCAGGCGTTGAACACGGGCCACGACGGCACGCGCCCGATGGAGGGGCGAAAGCCGGCGACGTTGCAGAAGCTCGCGGGGTTACGCAGGCTTCCGCCCAGGTCGCTACCGTCGGCGATGGGGACCATGCCACAGGCAAGCGCAGCGGCGGCGCCGCCGCTGCTGCCGCCACAGGTGCGTAAGGGATCGTAAGGGTTGAGTGTGGCGCCGAACACGGCGTTGAACGTTTGCGAACCGGCGCCGAACTCCGGCGTGTTCGTCTTTCCCAGCGTCAGCGCGCCGCCTGCCTTCAGCCGTTCCACGACCAGCGCATCGATGTCGGGCACGAAGTCGCGAAAGATCGGCGAACCGAAGGTGGTACGCACGCCCTTGGTGACGGCGAGATCCTTGTGCGCCACAGGCAGACCATACAGCGGTGCGCTCTGCGGCGGCGGCGCATCTCCGCGCGCCAGACTCGCGTCGGCCGCGCGCGCCGCGGCGAGCGCTTGCTCGGGCAAGAAGGTCACGATGGCGTTGACCTTCGGGTTCACTCTCTCGATCTGCGCGATGTGCGCGCGCATCAGCTCTTCGCAGGAGACCTCACGCGCGCGGATGAGCCGCGCCAGCTCGACTGCGGTCTGAAAGCACAGCTCGGACTCAGCCATCGGCGGTCCCGGGTCAGCCCTGAATTCCGATGCCGCGGGCCATGAGCACGGCGGCCAGGGGGATCAAGGCGAAGAGCGCGAGCTCGAGCGTGATGTATCGGCGCGCGCTCGCAATATCGCGGCCGTTGAGGATGCGCTCTTTGCCGGACTTCAGGGCGCGGTGCCAGCGCAAGAACTGCAGCGTGGGTGCGATCGAGACCAACCCTACGGCGACGAACAATGCGAGCTTGATGTAGAACACCGGGTTGTGTAGATAGAACGGCATGCCCTTGGGCGAAGCGAAGAAGCGGCCGAACCCGGTGGCGAGCACCGCGATCGCAGCGATCAAGTACATGAGGTCCACGCGCGCAAGGGTGCGCACATAAGGCGGTTGCAGATCCGGTGTGCAGAGGTAGAACTCGGCCGCGAGACACGCACCTACCCCGATGATCGAGAGATAGTGCAGGTAGGCAAGCGCTGGTTCCATCGTCGCGATGGCCTCAGCGGCCCTGCTCGTACGCCGACGGTGCGGCGTGTGTTGCCATGATGGCGTCACGGAAGCCGCGCTCGGGCGCATCGTCGCTCAATGCCACCTGGCCCAGCGCGTCCACTGCGACTCCCAACCGCTGCATGAGGCCGGCGACATCGGGGAAAGCTTCCGAGCGTACATGCTGCTCGTACAGCTGCGCGAAGACGGTGCCGCCGGTCAGCGCGTCCAGCTTGTCGAACAGATCACGGGCGCGCCATCCCACTTCGGTCGAAAGGCAGCAGCGCTGAAGTTCGTCCAGAGCGGAATCCAGCGACTGCTGCCCAGCCGACTGGGCGCGCAGGCGCTCGTCGGCCAGCAGCATGATCGCCGCGCCCTCCCAGTAGACGCGCTGATAGGCTCCGCTTCGATACATGCGCTCGGTCGCATCCGCGAGCGTAGCGCCACGCATCGAGTCGCGGCTGCGTGCGAAGCCATCGTTGAGCTCAGCCCACGCTTGGCGCGCGTCGATGATGCCGGCGCGCGCGCGCAGCAC
>Ga0335081_10002785_pt1 | contig 27545 bp, 23 predicted proteins | sample Lox_Sample_35_FD_206713 | JGI IMG/M metagenome (GOLD analysis project Ga0335081, IMG submission 206713) | Soil microbial communities from Loxahatchee National Wildlife Refuge, Florida, United States - Lox_Sample_3.5 | ecosystem: Environmental > Terrestrial > Soil > Wetlands | place: USA...
AGTCGAGGGTCCTGCTGTTTGCGCGCAGGGGATGAACGCTTCGATCAAACAGCAGGTCCCTCCACTCGCAGCGCCTGTTCTGGCGAACAAGGCGCTGCTCGGTCGGGATGACAACTATAAAACTGGAAACGCGGACGGCACGACTGAAGCCATGCCCTGATACAAACCTCGGGGTGCCATCTGAAATGTTATTTGAGACAGTACAATCCTTCTTTTTCTCTGTGCCCTTGCTCTCTGTGGTGACGAGGAAAGTCGCGCCGCCTATTGACGCTGCAGCGCCACGGCCGGAGCCTCCCGCTCCGTCATCAGCCGCAACAAATCCAGCGCCACCCGATGCGTGTTGTGGCGCGCGATCAACTCCTCCGCCGAGCGCTGCTCCTCCATCAGGTAGTCACCCACTACCGCCTTGACGCCGAGCCCCTCGATCTGGTCTACGTCGGGCTCGATCTGCGACTGCTGCTTCTCCGCATACTTCGCCGCCAGCTGCGGCGATGCCGGGGTGCGGTTCACCAGCGCGTAGTCGAAGAACTCATGGCGCGCATGCTTGTAAATCGCGCGAATATGATCGGAGGCCGACAGGTCGAGGCTCTCGTTGGCCTGCGTCATCAGATTGCACACGAACACCTTCACCGCGCGCGAGTGAGCGATCGCCTTCGATACATCGCGCACCAGCAGGTTGGGGATCAGGCTGGTGAACAGCGAGCCCGGGCCAATGGTGATCAGGTCGGCGCTCTCAATAGCCGCCAGCGCGGTGGGCAGCGCCTTGGCGTTGGCCGGCGCCATGCGCAGCTCCACGATGCGGCGGGAGCTGGCGGTGATGTTGGTCTCGCCGCGGACGAACGAGCCGTCGTCCATGATGGCGTACAGCTGCGCGTTGCTGGTAGTCGCGGGATAGATGTGGCCGCGCGTGGCCAGGATCGCCGACGAGTGCTCGACCGCCTGGCTGAAGTCGCCGGTGATGGCGCTCATGGCCGAGAGAAACAGATTGCCGAAGCTGTGCCCGCCGACTCCTTCACCGGCAGGGAAGCGATAGCGGAAAAGCCGCGACAGCAGCGCCTCTTCCTCGGACAGCGCGACGATGCAGTTGCGGATGTCGCCCGGCGCCGGCAGATTCAATTCCTTGCGCAGCCGCCCGCTCGATCCTCCGTCGTCGCTGACGGTCACGATGGCCGACAGATCCGCGACCGCCAGCGGTGCGCCCGTCGGCGCGTGACCGGCTGCGGATTGCACGTGCTGCTTGAGGCCGTGCAGCAGCGTCGACAGTCCATTGCCTCCGCCCATGGCGACGGCATTCACGGCCCGCCTGCCGGCGGAGATGGAGTCGCTCTGCATGATGGAATCGAGACGCCCGCTGCTAAACGAATTTCACACTACCGCAGTTGGGTAGAGCCAGCCTTCAGGCTGGTGTAGAGATCGTTCCATCCTGAACAGGAGTTGCGACGTGCAGGATCATGATCGTCGTAACTCCACCCTTCCAAATTACCACGCCAACCCGGCGCTCTAACCCTGTCCTGAGCGCCAGTCGAAGGGCCGTTTTTCCCGCCCCTTGAGCACATTCTCAATCGTCTTAATAGCGCCACTTATTGGGTTCAGGTGCCCCTTCGGCGCTGGTATCAGGATAGAGCAATTCGGTGAATCTTGGGTCGTCGGCCAGGTTCTTGAAGTCGGAGTCGTTGCGCGCCTGGTAACGGTTGGCCGGATTCAGCCGGATGGCGTCGTTCAAATTGCTGATCGCCTCCGGAAACCGGCCGGTCAGGCAATTCAACGCCGCGATGCCGTACCAGATGAAATCGAGCTTGGGATAGTGCTTGGTGAGAATCTCAAAGTTCTCACGGGCGGTGACGTAGTCCCCCATGTTCATCAGCGAGACAGCGTAATCGAACTGCTCTTCCGGCGTCTTGAAAGTGTTCGCCGCGCGGCTCATCTGCTGAATACAAGTATTGAAGTGCACCGAGGCGCGGTCGGCCAGTTCGGGGCTGGGACCTGCCATCACCTTCTCGAAAAACCCTTTCGCCTTGTCGTATTTGTGCCCCTGCAGCGCCTTCAAACCAGCCTGATAGTTTTGCACAGCCTGTGCAAAACGTGGATCGTCGGCGACCTTGGTGGAATTCAGGCCTCGTCCTTTTCTTTCGACGCCTGGAGCGGAAGACGGTAACGTTTTTGGTTTGTTTGGCTTCGAGGCATCCCCCTTAACATTAGCTGCAGGTTTTTTCTTCATCCGTCCGACTTCCCTTGGGTCGTGCGCGGTCGAGGTCCGGTACGCCTGTGGAAAACCCCAATCTCATGCATGCAAGCTATTGCGCTGAGTTATACCCGCAACTCCGAACCACGTCAACTCACGTCGAGTGCGAGGTTCATTACAGAGACCCACAGACTCTTTCTTTCATTTCACCACGGAGAACACGGGGGCACGGATGTTCTCTTTTCGTGAGCTCCGTGATCTCCGTGGTGAAAAAGAAAAGCGAACCCTTCTCTGTGCCTCTGTGTCTCTGTGGTGAACCCGCCTAGTCATTCTTGGCGGATGTTTCCAGATCGATCGCCTTCCAATCTCCCTTGATGATGCCGGCCCGGATCTCCGCCGGTGTCTTCTTCAGCTTGCTCTGTTCGTAGGTGTAGAAGACCTCTTTCATGCAGATGGCGCAGTGGGCTCCGTGCGTCGTCTCGAAGCAGGTGTGCAGGCTCTGGTGTCCCATGCGCTCGCAGTAGCAATAACACGGCATCTGGTTCAGCAGGTTGGGAATCTTCGCCGCCAGCTGATAGGCGCGCACCTGGTAAGCGTTCTGGAAAAGCTCGCCGTGCAACTGGTCTTTGGGCAGAATCGGCTCCGCCTCGCCCGGCTTGAGGGGACCGTCATGGTACGCGGGAACACGATCGCCCTGAGCGAAGCACACAACCGTCAGCAACACCGTCAGGAGGAGGAGAGAAGATTTCTTCACGAGAGGGAACCCTTGCGCTGCATTGTATCGGAAAACGGGCGGGCCGGTGTGACGACACCAGAACGTGTGATCTGGGCCGCCCGGCGTTCCATTCTGGGCCGCCACCGCCCGGTCGCGTTGATGTTCGCTATTTCCTGGGCCGGAAGCGGGCGCATAATGACGCCGTACCTGAGCTGGGGGCATATCATGACGACGACTGAACTGGAGCGCAAGCGCATCGGCGATTACGAAGTCATCCGTCCGCTCGGCCATGGAGGCATGGGCGAAGTCTACCTGGTGCGCAACGTCATCTCCGACCGCGTCGAGGCCATGAAGGTCCTGCTGCCCGACCTGGCGCAGCAGCAGGAGCTGGCCAACCGCTTTCTCCGCGAGATCAAGGTGCTGGCCAGCCTGGAGCATCCCAACATCGCGCAGCTCCGCACTGCCTTCACCGCCGAGAACCAGCTGATCATGATCATGGAGTATGTCGAAGGCGACACCCTGGCCCACCGGCTGGAGCGCGGGGCCTTCCCGCCCTCCGAGGCGCTCGATTACACGGAGCAGGTGCTGGCCGCGCTGCGCTACGCCCACGCCAAGGGCATCATCCATCGCGACATCAAGCCGGCCAACATGATGCTGACGCCGCAGGGCGTGGTCAAGCTGATGGACTTCGGCATCGCGCGCGCCAGCAGCGACGCCGGCATGACGGCCACCGGCACCACCCTCGGCTCGCTCGACTACATGTCGCCCGAGCAGGTGAAAGCCGAGCCGGTTGACGCGCGCTCCGATCTGTACTCCGTCGGCGTCTCGCTCTACGAGATGGTTACGGGACAACGGATGTTTCGCGCCACCAGCGACTACTCCGTGATGGAGGCGCACGTCAAGGAGATTCCGCGTGCGCCCATCGAGCTCCAGCCCGCGCTGCCCAAAATGCTTAGCGACATCATCATGATGGCGGTGGCCAAGGATCCCGCGCAGCGCTTCCAGACCGCCGACGCCTTCCGCAATGCGTTGTCGCAATGCGGCATTCCCATCGCGACGGCGGGATCAACGCAAGCGCCCGTCGCCGCGGCGCCTCCCACTCGCCCGCCGACGCCGACACCTGCCCCGGTCGCAGCTACACCGCCGCCGCTTCCGCAGGAGGGTTGTGCGGTATTGCAGCCGCGGGCGACACCACCGCGCCGGCACCTTGGCTGGTGGGTAGTCGCGGCCATCGTCATCCTGGTGGCGCTCTTCGGAGGAACTCAGGTTTACCGCTCCCACAAGCCGAACGCGCTGCCGGTGTCGTCGCCGCCGGTGGTTCTGACTCCGGCGCAGCCGGCCGCTCAGGAGCCTTCCGCGACGCCGGCCCAGCCTGCCGCGGAACCGCCGTCGTCTGACAACCTGGCTCCTGTGCCTGCCCAGCCGTCCGCGACGCCGCGCGCTCCGAAAGCGGCTGCGCCGCCGCCGGGGCCGTCACCGGAAGAACTTGCCGCGCAGAAGAGGCTGATGGAAGAGATGGAGGTCGAAGCTGACCAGCTCGACAGCCGCGCCGCCGCGGTGGAGAGCAGTCTCGACACATTGGAGCAGCAGATGCACCAGAGCGGCGTTGGCTTACGCGGCGATATGGTGGTGGCGCGCACCAACATGCGAACCGACCTGGCCAAGGCCAAGCAGGCGCTGGAAACCATGGACACCGATCGCGCCCGCAAGTATCTCGACATGACCCACCGCGAGTTGGAGAAGCTGGAAGCCTTCCTCGGGCGGCGCTGAGCTGTTCCGAGCTCTTCAGCAAGCTGTTCATCCGGCGACACAAAATTACGCGCGCCTCTTTTCGATCCCAGCGTTTGCTTGCGGAATGCTTCAACCCCTGTCCAAACTCTGCGATGGCCGAAACCATCGGGATGCGGTATCGTCTAAACAGTTGATATGACTTCCGCTCCCACTCCGCCCAATCCTGGCGAGACCAACCCTGCAACCAGCTCGGATCCAGCGACGGCTCTGGCCGCCGAAAACTCGCCGCGCAAGAAGCCGCTCTTCTCCGGTTGGCTGCGCGATGTCCTCATCTCGCTGGTGGTCTCAGCGTTCTTCATCATCTTCCTGTACCAGCCGGTGAAGGTGGAAGGCACCAGCATGATGCCGACGCTGGAAGACCAGGAGCGGGTCTTCATCAACAAGTTTGTCTACAAGCTGGAGCCCATCGAGCGCGGCGATGTCATCGTCTTCCGCTACCCGCGCGATCCCGCCAAGAGCTACATCAAGCGCGTGATTGCCGTGGCCGGCGACCACGTGCAGATTGAAGCCGGGGTGGTCTTCGTGAACGGCCATCGGCTGTCCGAGCCCTACGTGCCGCGCATGTACGAAGACGTGCGCTCCTATCCTGAGACAACGGTCCCCGACCACAGCTACTTCGTGCTGGGCGACCATCGCAATCTCTCCAACGACAGCCGCGACTTCGGCCCCGTCGACGGCGACTTCATCTACGGCAAAGCGGTGTTTGGCTACTGGCCGATGGACAAGCTGGGAACGCTACGGTAGTAGATCGCCTATAGGTGGGCGAGGACACCCAAGCAGCATCGATCGAATCCCATGTCTCGAACTTCGCGAGACATGGGGCACCCGTTTCCTAGTTCAGAAAATATTTCGTATACAACGTGTCCCGTTGCGCCGGACGGAAGCCGGCATCGCGAATGATCCTGCGCAGTTCTTCTTCCGTCGTGCAATTGCGCACGCCGGCGGCGCGCACCACGTTCTCTTCGATCATCACCGAGCCCACGTCGTTGCCTCCGAAGCGCAGGCCGGTCTGGCAGACCTTCAGTCCCTGGGTGACCCAGCTCGACTGCACGTTTTCAAAGTTGCTGAGGAAGATGCGCGCGATGGCCAGCGTCTTCAGGTATTCGACCGCCGTCGCTTCGTCCCATCCGCGCCCGCCGAGCGCGGTGTTTTGCGGCTGAAACGACCATGGAATAAACGCCGTGAAGCCGCCGGTCTCTTCCTGAAGATCGTAGATCGCCTGGAAATGGTTGATGCGATGCTCGTAGGTCTCGCCGACGCCGAACATCATCGTCGCCGTTGTCCTCATGCCGATCTTATGCGCCGTGCGATGCACATTGAGCCAGTCGTTCGTCAGGCACTTCAGGCGCGCGATCTTGTAGCGCACTTCGTCGTCGAGAATTTCGGCGCCGCCGCCGGGAATGGAATCGAGACCGGCATCACGCAGCCGGCGAATCGTGTCTTCGATGCTAAGCGAGCTGACTTCGGCGATGCAGATGATCTCCGAGGCCGAGAAGCAATGCAGATGCACCAGCGGGAAGCGCTGCTTCAGTCCGCGCAGCAGGTCCTCGTACCACTCGATCTTCAGGTCCGGATGCAGCCCGCCTTGCAACAGCACGCCCGTGCCGCCCAGCTCAACCGTCTCGCGCACTTTGTCGTAGATGGTTTCGAAGTCGAGGATGTAACCTTCTTTCGCCAGCTTGCCCTTCAGCGGGCGATAGAAGGCGCAGAAGGTGCAATACTCAGTGCAGAAGTTGGTGTAGTTGATGTTGCGATCGATGATGTAGGTGACGACGCCGTCGGGATGCAGTCGGCGCCGCACCGCATCGGCTTCCATGCCGATGCCGATCAGGTCATCGGAGCGATAGATCTCGAGCGCTTGCGCTTTGGTAAGAGACATAGAACGGAGCGTGCAACCCCACGCGACATTTTAGCGTTCTGAGGGTGAGTAGGGAAAGGTGCGCGTTGACGATTTGATTACCTGAATTGAATAAGCAGCACGCAACAACAAGGCAGGCCGCGAGTTTATAGCAACCAGCAGTTATTCTTATCGCGTCCTTTCGTCAATTGCTTTACATCCGGCCACAACGTCAGGCTGCCGAAGAATTGCATTTGGGTGCAGGGTGAAAGGGCGCAGCTGTTTAGCTGCGCCGTTAAGCATTCCTTTTTTATTCCGATGGGCTTTCAGCCCGTGAAGAATCTAAGAGGATCGGAACAGCAGACCCTGCTCTCACTGATAACAATTCGCAGGGCCACGCGCTACGGAGGGCGGTTGCAATGAACTTTCTCCATTCCTGCCGATATCCATTCACCGTCGCAATCCTGCTGACCGCGCTTGGCGTGCCTTCGTGGGCGGCGTTGGGCGATAATGCGGCCTCCGTGCTCGCCGATCAGGCGCGCATGAAGGGCACACTGCGTAGCGTCGACAACCATACCTACGTCCTGCACGAGATCACCCTGTCCTCGGGCTCGAAGGTGCGCGAGTATGTCTCGCCCGCCGGAGCCGTCTTCGGGGTCGCGTGGGAAGGGCAGTTCAAGCCCGATCTGCAACAGCTCCTCGGCCCCTACTATCAGCAGGCGCAGCAGGCGGTTGCCGCGCAGCATACGAACGATCAGCAACCTCGCGTGCACCGCGGGCCGGTGGTGATTGAGACGCCGGGCCTGGTCCTCTACGAGACCGGTCAGGTGCGCAGCTTCCATGGCCAGGCCTACATTCCACAACTGGTGCCGCAAGGCGTTCAAGCCAGCGAGATTCGCTGAGGGAGACATCATCATGCGCAGACTTGGATTATTGCTGGCACTGGGAAGCGTGGTGCTGATGGCGGCCTGCGGCAGCAGCAACAGCGGCTCGGTCACCTCGGTGACCGTCAGCTGTTCGCCTACGACGGTCAGCTCCGGCGGCACCAGCCAATGTTCCGCGACCGTCAACGGCACTGGCAGCTTCAACTCCGCCGTGAATTGGAGCACCAGCGCCGGCTCCATCTCGACCTCCGGGACCCTGACCGCTCCGACGGTGACCGCGACCGTCTCCGTCACCGTGACCGCGGCTTCGGTACAGAACTCCGGCATCACAGGTTCAGCCAGCGTTACCGTGAATCCCGGCTCCTCCAACAACAATGTCCAGCCGATCACCGTGGACGCCGGCCCCGAGCCCAATACTTTCCTGGCGACCAACATCGCCTACACCACGGTGACGGTTTGCCTGCCGGGCAGCACGACGCAGTGTCAGTCGATCGATCACGTGCAGGTAGACACCGGCTCCTCCGGCTTGCGTCTGTTGCAGGGCGTGTTGACCATCAACCTGCCGCAGGAGAGCAACTCCAACAACAGCCCGCTCGACGAGTGCCTGGTCTTCCTGGACGGCTTCGTCTGGGGGCCGGTGGCGACGGCCGACGTCACCATGGCCGGCGAGAAAGCCGGCTCGGTTCCGGTGCAGATCATCATTCCTTCCACCAGCAATCCACCGGTTCCCAGTACCTGCTCCAGTCAGACGACGGGTGGCAACGAAGGCAACAGCGTAGAAGATTTGGGCGCGAACGGGCTGATCGGCGTGGGACTGTTCCAGCAGGATTGCGGGCCTGGCTGCACCTCGCAGAACCAGAACGGCCCGCCGGCCGTGTACTACGGCTGTCCGGCGTCGGGCTGCAATCCGACATTCATCAGCGAGCAGCAGCAACTGACCAATCCGGTGGCGTTGTTTCCCGGCGACAACAACGGAGTGCTGATCCAGTTGCCCTCCGTACCGGATGGCGGCTCGCCTACGGTCAGTGGCTCCCTGATCTTTGGCATCGGTACGCAATCCAACAACGGGCTGAACGGCGCGACTGTCTATGCCGTGCCCGACAGCGGCAGCAACGCCGGCAACATCACCACTACCTTCAACGGAACCAGCTATCCCGACAGCTTCATTGACAGCGGATCCAACGGGCTGTTCTTCCTCAACAGCAGCGTGCCGGGTGTTCCCGCGACATGTACCGGCCAACTCAACGACTGGTATTGCCCATCGCCGTCGCCCGACAATCTGTCGGCCGGCAATCAAGGCGACAATATGAGCGCGCCCGTCACCGTGAACTTCAGCATCGAGAATGCCAGCCAGTTGTTCAGCGGCGACAACGTGGCGTTCAGCACGCTAGGCGGCCCGAATCCGAATTCGTTTGATTGGGGGCTGTCGTTCTTCTACGGTCGCAAGGTCTTCACCGCGATCGAGAACATGAGTACGCCGGGAGGCCAGGGGCCGTACTTCGCGTACTAGAACGCCAGTAGAGCGGTAGTGCCGTCGTGCCCAGCTTCGCGACCGTCTGTTGGCCGCGTGGATGAGCCGCTTGGGCTCATCGGCCCCACAACCGCAGCAGCCCCACTAGCCACGCGGCGACGCAAGCGACGATCACCATGATCAGGAACCACGAGGCGCGATCGATGGCATTCCCGGTCTCGCGCCGTTTGTGCCGCCACGGCTTCAGGATCCACGCCGCGATCAGCGCGAATGCCGGCCCGCCCAGCAGCACCAGCGCATCGGTCACGATGCGGCTCAAAGCGACGTAGCGCGTAATCAGCTCGATGATCTCGATAACCAGGAAGGCGACGACAAAGACTTCCAGCCACTCCAGCCGGCTCTGCATGCGTGCCATCAGCCCGGCCCGCGCGTCCATCTGCCGCGCCTGCTCCGCAACTTGCAGTTGGCGCAAATGTTCGGCGGCCGCTGCGTTCACATCGCGCAGCGCGGCGAGCAGGCCTTCCATCCCGATCGCCTCATAAAATCTGCGCAACAACTCGCGCTCCGGCAGCAGCAGCTCGCGCTTCAGCTGGAGGAAGCGTTGAGCCAGCTCTTCGCAGCGGACCGCGATCGTCGTGAAGGCCGGAGCGCCGGCCGTCTGCGCCGGACCGGTATCCGCGGAAGTGCTCGGGTCGAGCAGGCTCCACTCCGCGTTCAGCCGCTCGACATCGGTCGCCAGCGCGATGAGGGCGGCGAAGTCCTCCCGCAGTTGTGTCGCGCCACTCGCCTCCGCTGGCGAGTTATGCTTCGCCGCGATCGCCATGCCGCGATCGCCCCACACGCCCACTGAGTCAGCGGCAAGGACCAGGTGGCGTTCCACAAAGTCAGCGGGAACAGCCCCCGGAGATTCCGGATACAGCACCTGCCACAGGGTCTCGGCGATCTGCCGCGCCAGGATCCGCCCGTCATCGTCCGCGCGGATGGGCACGTCGGATCGTAATCCCATGGTGGCGAAGCGAAAGTAATGCTTACGCGGCGGAGGAACTTGTTGGGGAGCGTTGAAGGCAAACTGTTGCTGCACCACATTGCCCCCGGGATTGCTGGAAGCCGCGAAATCCATGACCGCGATCTGCGGCCCGGCCACCAGCGACTTCGCCGAATAGAGGCTGCCCTCCAGCTCCGTACGCACCGCTTCGGCGACCGGATCGTCGCGCAGATCGCTGCGCCTTCCCGCCGGCGCAATGAGCGTGCCGCGATGCGGCGCCCGCACCAGAGTCCCCAGACATTCCTGTCCGCCGAACCACGGGTCGGCCAGCAGAGTGTTCAGCGTGGCCGCACGCGAACCGGCAGCCGCCGCCTCGGGCGGCCGCGCCCGCAAGGCCTCTACCTCTGCCGCCTGCAGCCGCGACCATACTGTGTACAGATGCCGCCCGCGAGCGCGCTCCTGGTCGATCGCAAAAACATAGCGGCTCTGGTTGGCCACCGCCTCCGGCCGGCCCTGCGAATACGCGACGGCCGTGAACTCGAAGCCCGCCCCCAGCACCGAGTTCTCTACATCCAGCCGCGCCCACTCGGTGAACAGCGCGCACTCCGGGTCGCGCAGATAGATTCCGTCCGTCGCAATGCGAAACGTGTCCGCCAGACGGAGATTCTCTTCGTCCACCTCCGCCGCCGCGCCTTGCAACTGCCGGCGGGCGACTTCCTTGGGGCTCTTGAAGAAGTCTGCCGAAGGCGCCTCCGCCTCGGGCAGATAGACGATCGCCTGGCGCGCACGGCCCAGATCGCGCTCGTAGGCCTGCGCCTCGCCATCGAGCATGGCAAGCTCGGGCGCCAAGCGCGCGCTGCCTTCGAGCACGGAGTCGAACACGGGATTGAGCTGCTTCTCCACCAGCGCCGCTCGCACTTCGTCGAAGAACTCGGTCGCACCGCTGGTGTCGTTCAGATAGTCGCGGCCGCGGCGCAGCGCCGCGTAGAGAATCGAGTGCAGCGCCCGCTGCCGCGCCACGGACAGATGCCGGCGCCCGGCGAGTATCGAGGCATAACTGGCCAGCAGCAGCGGCCAGCGATCTTCCGGCCGCGCGTGGCCCAGGTCAGGATTGAACCAGTCGATGCGCGGCTTGTCCGCTACATCGAGCCAGCCGTCGGGATGCAGTCCGTAGGGCTGCCAGTCCAGCTGCGCATGCGGGTCCTCGACAATCCATCGCGCCAGATACATCGCACACAGCGCGTCGAAGTCCGGATGCTTGCGCGTGACCAGCCAAAGCACGCCGTCGCGTTGTGAGCCGAAGCGACCGCGAATGGCCGGCGCTTTGTGCAGCACCGCCGCGGCCGAAGAGGGAAATTGAGCTTCGCGGCAGAAATGATGGTCCAATACCGGCAGGGGTTCGTTGCTGCCCCAGCATGTCCCGCCCACGTCGAGTGCGAGTTCATTGCTGAAGAGCGTCCCCGGTGACTCCGTTCGACTCTCCGCATCGCGCATCGCAGGATCGCCCGTAAAAACGGTCCCGAAGTCGACATAGCGATATCGGAAAGCTGGCGCCATTGTGGAGACACACGGATACACTAGGTGGGAGCAAGAAATTCTAGCACGCGCGGGGAAGAGAAGAGATAAATCGCGCGGCGCACCCGGCTCACCAACGGCCTAAAGAATCTCTCTCTCGGCATTGGCAATCGATTTTGCGATAATGATTACGGCGCTCTTCTTCGCGCGCGTGGGCCCGTAGCTCAATTGGATAGAGCATCAGCCTTCTAAGCTGAGGGTTGCTGGTTCGATCCCAGCCGGGCCTACCAGACTTTTCAATCAGCTAGCGCGCTGCTTGCCTTTGTGTGCGTCTGACTGCGGTGAAAATCGCGGGTACCTCGATTCTCTTAGGTGAGAGGGTGCACTGATCGCTTCGACGGCAGCGCGCAATTCATCGAGTGCGAAGTGACCGTAACGGGCGCTCATCTTCGCTAGAGTCCCAGTGGACCAGCCCACAAGCTTTGCGATGATGGGCAGCGGGATAAGTGCTGGCGGAGAGGGCGCGCCCGACATCCTGGCGTTCCGGCAACATGGTCACATTTGATTGAATTCGCGCCCATGCTCCATGTTTGCGCATAATCTGTCTCAGCATTGAAACCTCGATGTTCACGGTGCGGTTGGCGGCCCCCTCCGCCAATCGTGCCCTCTGATATTTCGCGACGTGCGACGCCTCAATCTCCACGAGCAGCCTTTTGCCCAACTCCGGCAGGAGGTGAGCGAGGCTACCCCTTGCAAATTGGGTGCGCGCTACAATGCTTGGCTGAATGACAACGCCTAGAACAACTTTCGTGTTCGCTCTGTCCGCATGCCTAGGTACGGCGATGCTTTCCCACATCGCCGCTCAACAACTCGATGCGAAAAACTGGGGGAAAAACTCCCCCGGCATCACTCTGGCGCTGCGTGAAGGTCCGCGTCAGAAGACGGCTCAGGGAACGCTACTCCTGTATAACGTTCTCGGTCGAGGGTTTCCATCCGGCATCCCGTACGAACTGTGGCAATGGAAGGCAGGACAGGAACCTAAGAGGCTTATGCAGGGAGTCAGCTTCGACCAACGTGGCGTAATGGTTTGCTCGGGCCGAGCGGGCTTTTGCAAAGGCGACGGCCCCAATGATCCCGTCAATATACAAGCGACTGCACAGCCCGGCGAGGCGAAGCGCGTTGCGGTGGTCTCTCCGGACGGTAAGGTTGCAGGCTTTGCTGAGGCTGTGCCGTTTCCTGTTCAACATTAAGTTGTTGATTCACCCTTTAATCGCTCAATGACCGCTGGCGGGGGTTTTGAGTGTAATCTCCTGATAACGACAATCGTCCAAAACAGGGGAGCATAAACCTCTTTTCTTTCAGCTTATTAGGCCGTGATCCAAAATTAAGTTGCTATTCGCGAGACTCGAAGCGATATTCGTCGGGCAGTTCCGCAGCAAGTCGTCGTTGAGGGGTGAAGTTATGACGGGTTCCGAACCATGCCGTAGTTTCTTTGGCTTGCTAATCCTGGCCGTGGCGACCTTGTTCATGACATTGGCAGCCATGCCGGCGCAGGCCCAGACATTTCAACTCCTTCACACCTTCACTGGCCCCGATGGGGCCGCTCCGAATGGCTTGATCATGGATCGTGGAGGGAGACTTTACGGGGGGGCGGGCGGCGGCGGCTCCGACAACATCGGTTTGGTGTTCAGGGCGTTTGATCTCGGCGGCTGGATCGTGGCGCCTCTGCACCAGTTCGTTTTTCCCCTCACCAACGGCAACGGACCCGAGACACCCGCTTTCGGGCCGGACGGAAACGTCTATGGGGCGACGGGTGGAGGAGGGGATTTAGGCGGATTTTGCGTCTCCGATGGCGAAGGATGCGGTGCCGTCTACAAGCTGCAACCGCCCGCCATAGCTTGCGGATCGATTTTATGCCCGTGGAATGAAACCGTGCTTTACCAATTCACCGGGCATCCCACGGACGGCGACACTCCGTCCGGCGGGGTGGCGTTCGATTCCGCCGGTAACCTGTACGGCACGACCTCCTACGGCGGCAATGGAACCTGCGCCCAACCCCCTTTGCCCAATTACGGCTGCGGGATCGTTTACAAGCTCTCGCACTCCGCTGGTGGATGGACGGAGACGGTCATCTATAACTTTCAGGGGGCGAATGACGGACACACTCCAGCTGGTACTCTGATCGTTGATGCCGCCGGAAATCTCTACGGCATAGCCCAAGGCGGTAGCGGCGGCGACGGCGTAATTTATGAGTTGAGGCCGTCCAACGGCGGCTGGACACAAACCATCATCCATAGCTTCCAGGGCCGGGATGGTAATTATCCGGGTGCGCTGATCGCCGATTCGTCCGGGAACCTCTATGGCGTAACCGGTTCCGGCGGCGCCAATAACGTGGGCACCGTGTTCCAACTGACGCAACCTGGAACCTGGAATTTTCAAACGCTGTACAGCTTCTCCAGTTCTGCGAATGGAACATATCCCGAGGGCGGATTGGCTCGTGACAGCACCGGAAATTTTTACGGCGCGACTCAGGATGGCGGCACATTCGACTATGGTGTCGCCTACAAACTCAGCCTTTCCAACGGCAATTGGGTTGAAACCGTTCTGCACAGCTTCGACGGTGATCCCGACGGTTTCTATCCCAACGTTCAGCTCGTTGATTCCGCCGGCAACGTGTATGGTACGTCCGAGACCGGTGGAAACACGAACGATTGCTATCCCAACTTCGGCTGTGGGACCTTGTGGAGGGTCACACCCTAGCATCTGGGCACTTTAAGTCCACCGTGGCCATTTCACCGACATGACCAGCAGCTTGCGCTCGGTCATGTCCTCGATGGAGTAGCGCAGACCTTCGCAGCCGAGTTTTGAATCTTTGACTCCGCCGCAGGTCATCTTGTCCACACGGAACCACGACACGTCGCCGATGATCCAAGCGGCTCGATCAGGGGGCAACCTGTAACTGGCGTAATATCGCCATTGCGCTCATTGACCGAGTCGTGAGTCAACCGTGTGCTTCCTCTAACGCTTACGCTTGACTAGCCTCGCTAGAATGGAGTCCATGGGCAATGTTTTTATCTCTTCTGCGTCGAAGGACCTAGAGTTCGCAACAAGGATCAGACGCGGACTCGTAGATGATCGATCCTATATCTTCATAAGAGAGCAGCAACTGGAACTCTGGGTGATCGCAGCGCCGCCGGCTGAGCGCCCTCAACATGCCCGGCTGCGCGCTTGCTACTTCGATGACGTCGATCCATCCCGGCACGCGATTCGGCCGAGAGGAAGGAAGTGCAGTTCAATTCCCGCGAGGAGAGATCCATGAGTACTTACCCGATGGATCCCGTCGATGCCGCCTGGTATCACATCGACGGTCCGGCGAACCTGGCGATGGTCACCGCCGTCCTGCTGACGAAGCAGCCGCTGGACTTCGACCGGGTGCGCGAGGTCTACCGACAGCGTCTCGCAGGATTCGATCGCTTTCGCCAGCGCGTGGTCGAGACCGGCTTCCCGCTGGCGACACCGCACTGGCAGGACATGCCGCACTTCGACATCGACCAGCACCTGCACCGGATCGCGTTGCCGGCGCCGCACGACATGGCGGCGCTGAAGGTGCTGTTCACTGACATCGCCAGCATGCCGCTGGATCGCGAACAGCCGCTGTGGCACGTGCATTTCGTCGAAGGTGTCGGCGGCGGCAGCGCGGTGATCATGCGCTACCACCACTGCATCGGCGACGGCACCGCGATGCAGGCGGTGGTGCGCAAGGTATTCGATGCGACGCCCGATGCGCCGCTGGCCGGGCGGGCGGGCGCTGGCGACGCCGACGCCGCAGCGTCGTCGCCGCCGACGGCCGATTTCCTGTTCGGCTTCGACACGCTCGAACGCGCGGCGGGGCGCGCAGTTGGCCTCGCGCTCGACGCGGTCGCCCATCCGCAACGCACGCTGGAGCTCGTGGTCGGCGGCGCCAGCGTGCTTCTGAGCGAACTGCTCAAGCCCGCCGATCCGCAGTCGCCGTTCAAGGGCGACTTCGGCCTGCGCAAGCGCGTCGCCTGGTCCACGCCGGTCGCGATCGCCGATGTCAAGGCGATCGGCGCACCGCTGGAGGCGAAGGTGAACGACGTTCTGGTCGCGGCGATGACCGGCGCGCTGCGTGCCTACCTCAAGGCCCGCGGGGTCGATGTCAACCACACGACCATGCGCGCGATGGTGCCGGTGGACCTGCGGCCGCCCGAGCGCGTCGGGCTGCTCGGCAACGATTTCGGGCTCGTGCTGCTCGAATTGCCCGTGGCTGCGGCCAAGGCCGCGGACCGGCTGGCGCAGACCAAGTCGCGCATGGACCGGCTCAAGCGCTCGCCCGAGCCGGTGGCGATGAAGTTCCTGTTCGAGCTGTTCGGTCACGGGCCGAAGGCGATCGAGGACCTGGCCACCTCGATCTTCGGCAGCAAGGCGAGCCTGGTGATGACCAACGTCGTCGGCCCGAAGGATCCGGTGTACCTCGCCGGCGTGCCTGTCGACCAGATAATGTTCTGGGTGCCCCATCCGGGCAAGGAACTCGGTATGGGCATCAGTATCCTGAGCTACCGCGGCATGGCTTCGCTGGCCGTGATTGCCGACGCCGGCCTAGTGCCGGACCCGGAAGCGATCACCGACGAGTTCAACCGCGAGTTTGGGCGGATGAAGCGCGCCGCGCAGCGCGCGCCCGCCGCTGCCGATGCCAGCGCGCCGCCGCGCACGCGCGGCACTACGCGAACGCCAAGACGGCGAAAACCACTGGATAAGAGCGCGCTCAAACTCGGCCATCGCCCCGATGATCTGGAACATTAAGCGGCCGGAAGGAGTGCTCAGGTCGAGATTGTCGCGCAAACTTACGAATGCCCGCCGTATGCGCTCACATCAGCGAGAGCATTGACCAGGTGTTTGAGCGACCGCCCGTATCGATCGATCTTCCAAACCAGCACGGCATCGAACAGCCGCCGATGAGCGTCGGCTGTGAGCCGATTAAGCTCGGGACGTGACTCCTTCGAGCCAGATACACCTTGATCCACATACTCGCCGGACACGGTCCAGCCGCGACGGGCTGCATATTCCCGGAGTTCCGATAATTGCATTTCAGGATCTTGGCCGTTCAGGGTGGAAACGCGGGCGTACAGCGCGACGCGGTTGATTGCGAGTGGGACTTCTTGAGTGCGTACCGATGCAGTGTTACGTTTGCTCACAGCCATGGGTGCCTCCTCGTTAGGTGCCCTGGTTAGCGTCGTGTCGGTGTTACAGCACCCGCGCGGCGCGCTCTTATTCGGTTTTGCGTCTTGCTTCCCGAGCTTCGACGGCCTTCCTGGCGATCTCAGATCGACGCTCGGCCGACAGTTTCTCCGCGCGAGCCTTGCCCCCTTTGCTTCCGAGAGCGACCGCAGAGGGAGCAGCCGGGGCGCGAGGCTGAAAAGCATGAGCAAGACGAAGCGCCAGGCGGCACGACTAGCCGTCCATCGAAGCTAGAAATGCCCTGCTCTGACGGTCTAGCAAACCGTCAGAGCGAAAAATCGAATCCTGAAAGTACCCATTATCATGTGATTAGCTGGGCATCAGCTAAGGGCGGTGCAAAATTAGGTGAAACGTCAGCAAGGCTATATTGTTGGTCAATCTGGACGAACGCAGAGGTTGGATCGATCTGCCATGCCTGAAGCTGGCCGAAGCAACCCGCGAGCGGAATGTATCGGAAGCACACGGCGCAGGTGAGATGTTTCGCCCCCGACCTTATCCCATTCGTCACCCCTTGCGGAACTTCGGTTTCCTTCGCGGCGTAATATCCAGCGATCCAAGTCAGGAGCGCCGAACTTGACCCGATTCATCGCCGCTGTCGCTCTTATCTTCTGGGTGACCTCTATGCCATCCAACGCCCAGACCGAAGCGCCCAAGCTGCGCCTGCCTACTACTGTCGTTCCTCTGCGATATTCGGCTGACCTGCGCCTAACGTCCGGCGAAGATCATTTCAGCGGATCAATTGCAATCGACTTGCGCGTAACTCAGCCCGTCTCGACGGTATGGATCTTCGGCAAGTCTCTGGTCCTCGATAAAGTCGCCTTCAGCGTAGGCGGCCACCAGGTGGCGGCACAAGCCGCCGCCGCCAAGAACGACTTCATTGCCATCACCGCCGCCAGCCCGCTGCCCGCGGGCAACGCAACGTTGCACATTACCTACACCGGCGAAGTCAGTCGCACGCTGACGGACGGTGCGTTCCAGCAGCAGTCCGGGAGCGATTGGTACATCTTCACCAAGTTTGAACCGGTCACCGCACGCCGCGTTTTTCCGTGCTTCGATGAGCCTTCATTCAAGGTGCCGTGGCAGTTGACGCTGCATGTGCCAAAGGAGCTCAAGGCATTTTCCAACACTGCCATCGTGTCGGAAACCGACGAGCCGAACGGAAAGAAGGCCGTGCGTTTTGCGGAAACCAAGCCGCTGCCGTCGTACCTGTTGGCTTTTGCGGTAGGCCCGTTTGACGTGGTCGACACCGCTCCCGTCGGCAAGAACCAGCGTCCCAGCCGCATCATTGTTCCGCGCGGGCGTGCCTCCGAGGCGGCCTACGCGGCTTCCATCACGCCCAAGCTGATCGACATGCTGGAAGACTACTTCGGCACCCCGTATCCCTACGACAAGCTTGATCAGATCGTCGTGCCGCTTACCACCGCGTGGGGTGCAATGGAAAACGCGGGCCTGATCGCCTATGGAGACTTTCTACTCTCCCCGCCTGATCAGGACACCGACCTCCAGCGGCTTCAGCGGGCGAGCGCGATGGAACACGAAATGTCGCACCAATGGTTCGGCGACCTGGTGACCACAGCATGGTGGGACGACATCTGGCTGAACGAAGCCTTCGCCAGTTGGGTCTCCAGCAAGCTGCTGAATGAATGGAAGCCGGAGTGGAACATCGAGGTCAATGCCGCCAGGCAGCTGTATGTATTTCGTGCCGACAGCCTGACCACGTCCCGGAAGATCCGCCAGCCCATCGAATCTCCCGGCGACATTGGCAATGCTTTTGACGGCATTACGTACGGTAAAGGCCAGGCTGTCATTGGGATGTTTGAGAACTACATGGGCGCGAAGGAATTTCAGCGCGGCATCCGACTGTACCTGCAACAGCATGCGTGGGGCAACGCAACCAGCGCCGACCTTCTGGCTTCGCTCGATTCCGTTTCCGGCCAACACATCGGGGCAGCTTTCTCCACCTTTCTGAATCAGGTGGGATTTCCGCTGGTATCGGTAAAGCTGCAGTGCAATGACACAGGCCCGTCCGGGTCCGTTTCGCCGCGCCTGGATTTGCAGCAACAACGTTTTCTTCCGGCAAGCTCTCCCGGAGTGTCCGACGCCGTATGGGATGTGCCCGTTTGCGTCGTTTGGGGCGACGACGCCGGCGCCCATCGCCAGTGCAGCCTGCTGACGAAAGCTGCCGATCGTTTTGAATTGAACGGCGCCAAGGGCTGTCCAGCGTGGCTCTTCGCGGACTCGAGTGCGGCCGGCTATTACGCAGTCTCTTACGATGGAGCGCTCGCCGACAAACTCATCAAGAATGGGCTGCCTCATCTCACGCCAAGAGAATCCGCCGCCGCGTTGCGGAGCATTCAGCTCATGTTTTCCTCCGGTGTGGGCGATCCTCAGCAGGAGCTCGCATTTGTCAGCGAGTTCAGCCGCAACGCCGATCCCGGACTGGTGCGGCAAGCGTCCGACACTGTTGATGGGTTGAGCGACTTCGTTCCGGCAGATTTGAGCAACAACTACGCTCGAATGATTCGCTCGCTGTACGACGCCCGTGCCCGCCAGCTGGGCTGGAAACCGCAGCCCGGTGAATCGCAGGAGGTCCGGCTGCTGCGCATGGAAATCGTGCCGCTGGTTGCCACGTATGGCGAAGACCCGGAGCTGTCATCGCAAGCCACCGCGCTCGCACATGAATGGTTGAAGGACCATCAATCCCTCGATCCCGACATGGTCGATCTGGTGCTCTCCACCGCCGCCTGGAATGGCGATCGCGCGTTCTTCGACCTCTTGGTCGACGAGATCAAGAAAGATAAGGTTCAACGCGAACGCGCATATATGATTGCCGCCCTGACATCCTTCCGTGACCCGGCCATCACGCGTGCCCGGCTTACCCTGCTCTTCGACTCGGGCATCGATCCAAGGGAACTGCAATATACGCTCTTTGGCGCACCGCCTATGACGCGGGAGATTGTGTGGGAATTCGTGCAGCAGAACTTCGATCGAATCAATAGCGTGTTACCGAGCGCCCGGGGAGTTCCGTTTGGCGCGCTGCTGCCTCTGACGGCTACGGGCTTCTGCGACGCTCAACATCAGCAGCAAGTGGAGACCTTCTTCCAGCCTCGCATGGCTTCACTGCCCGGTGGCGCTCGATATTTAGCGAATACTCTTGAGAGGATCCAGCTGTGCAGCGCGCGTGCCATAGTGATCGAGCCGGCAATTGTCGAACTGCTGAATAAGTACTGAGGTTCTGCGGCAAGTTCGCTTGGGGCTCTAGTCTATGAGGCGGTGCATTCAGATGATTAGGTGGCGCCCTCTGAGGTGCGGTGCAACTTGGCGGCTACCTTGGACGAACGCAATGTCTGCTCCGCGGCGGGTCGATCCCAGCCGGGCCTACCAACTCTGCTTCCGCCGCATCCCAGATAGCAGATGCGCGGTATCCTGATTCGTCTCGCAGTGCGATGTCTGCTGTGCTGCGTTTGCTGCGCCAGGGCGGCGGCGGCGCAGGTCGATGTGAAGGTCACCGGCTCCCGCGGCGCTCCTGTGAAGGACGCGCTGGTCATCGTCCAGGACCTGCAAGGCCCCGAGCACGAGCTCTTCCGTGCGCTCACCGGCGACGACGGCAATATTTCCCCACACTCGCTCGGCAGCGGCTTCTACCGTGCCATCGCCGTGTATCCGTACAGCGATTGGCACACCTGCGTGCGCGAGTTCCTGGTGCGTAACGATCCAGTCACGCTCGAGCTCCCTATGTCCCAGGAACAACCTCCCATCGATGTGCCGGTCTCGGTCGGACGGCTTGCGCTGCGCGTAGTCGATGCCGACAACCGGCCCGCGGCGGGAGCGCGTGTGTTGGTGCGCGACGAGGAGGCTGATCCCGGCTCCGAGCACTGGGGCACGACCGACGCCCAAGGCAATGCCTCGCTGGATCTGACCATGAATCCGGCAGTGCTGGTGGTTCTGTACCGCGACCGGCTCTACACGTACCCCACAGACGGTTTCTCCCGGGAACGCACACTGCGCTTGCGGTAGACGGCGAAAGAACCGCTCAAGGACTTTGGCCGTGACTTAACCAGAGTTTCCCTAGTGCAGATGCACCAGCCGGTCCAGCACGAACAGCGCGGCCACGCCAATAAACACCACCAGCGCCATCTTCACGCCCGGCTCGCGGTTGACCTCGGGGATCAGGTCCGACGCCGCAACGTAAATCGTCACGCCCGCCGCCACCGGCAAGCCGTAGCTCACGGAGTGTCGGCCCACGGCCATCGTCAGCACGCCTGCCAGCGTCGCCGCGCCCAGCAGTACCGACGCGAACCAGGAGCGCCCTTTGCTGAGTCCGCTGGCCAGCATCACCGACGTCACCGTGAAGCCCTCGGGAATCTTGTGCAGGAAGACCGCGAGGAAGATCACCCAGCCCAGCCACGGCGACACCAGGAATCCGGCGGTTATGGCAATGCCGTCGAAGAAGGTATGGATCATCAGCCCGAAGAGCACGGACACGCGCCGGTGCGAGTGCAGGTACTCATCCGAGTGCGTCTCTTCGCCGTAGTGGAAATGCGGCGTGATGGTGTGCTCGAAGAAGTGGACCAGCAGGTATCCGCCCAGCACCAGCAACGCGCCCTTCCGTCCGGCCAGCTCCAGGCTCTCGGGTACCATCTCCACCAGCGCAGTGGCCAGCATGAAGCCCGCACCCAGCGCCACGAAGTAGCGCAGATAGCTGCGCTCCCAGTGCTTCTGCACGATCACCGCTCCGCCGAAAATGTTGGCGGCCGCGGCGCTCAGGCCAAGCACAATGCTGGTGAAGATTGGGTTCATCGGCAGAGGGCAGCATAGCAGGTTAGCGGCAGATGATTCGGTGGAAGCGCGGGACTTTAGTCCGGCGACCACCGGCAGCAAAGCGAACGGTTTCCGCCGCGGTCGGCCAAGGTTTGCCCTCAACCCCACGCTCCCTCTGTAGAATTGCTATTTCAAAAGGCCAAGAGGTGAGTCGCCATGAAAGCCGCCGTTCTGCATGCGTTTGGTAAGCCACCACGCTGCGAGGATTTTTCCGAGCCGGTGGCGGGCGAGGGCGAGGTCATCGTGGAGGTTCTTGCAGCGTCGTTGAAGCCCGTGGATAAACAAATGGCCTCCGGCGCCCACTATGCCAGCCCGCGGAAGTTTCCCGTCGTGTGTGGCATCGACGGTGTTGGCCGCCTCGACAACGGCCAACGCGTTTTCTTCGGCGGTCCGCGTGCGCCCTACGGAGCGATGGCGCAGCGCACGGTTGTGCGCCAGGCCTTCGCTTTTCCCCTACCCGACGGTCTCAGCGATGAGCATGCGGCCGCGTTGCCCAATCCCGGCGTTTCCGCCTGGCTCTCGCTCGCCTTCCGCGCCAAGCTTGCGCCCGGCGACAACGTCCTGGTTCTGGGCGCAACTGGCGTAACCGGCAAGCTGGCGATCCGCATTGCGAAGCTCCTCGGTGCGGCGCGCGTGGTCGCCGCCGGACGCAATCGCGATCGGCTCAACGCGCTTGGTCCGCTCGGCGCGGACGCAATCATTCCACTCGATGTTTCCGATGCCGAGCTGGCAGAGGCTTTCGCGCGGGAAGCTGGCAGCGCGGGATTTCAGGTCGTGCTCGACTACATTTGGGGCCATCCGGCGGAAGTGCTTCTGAGCGCCATGATGCGCAAAGAGTTCGCGGCGGTTGAATCGGAAACGCGTTACCTTCAGGTCGGCGAGGGAGCCGGAGCCAGCATCTCGCTGCCTGCCGCCGTGCTGCGCAGCGCTCCGATCACCATCATGGGAACCGCCGGAACTCCGCCCATCCCGATGCTGGTTGATGCCATGCAGAAGGTTCTGGCGCATGGTGCAAGCGGCGAGCTCGCCATCGAAACCCAGCGCATTCCGCTGGCCGATATCGAAGCCGCATGGGAGCGGGACCAGCAAGGGAAGCGGTTCGTGGTGATCCCGTGAAGCCGGCGTTTGAGGTGGCTTAAGCCATGAAGCTGCCCGATCTCGAACGGCATCTCCGACGCCACAATCCCTCGCCCCTCTATAATCTTCCCAACTTCTGACACGAGGCGCTCACTTGGCCTATTACGATCTTCGTGAGTGGATCTCCGCGCTCGACAAAGCCGGAGAACTCATCCGCATCCAAGCCGAAGCCGATCCCATCCTGGAGATCGCCGAGATCACCGACCGCGTCTCGAAGTGGGGGCCGCGTGGCTCGCACGGCCCGGGCGGTCCGGCGCTGCTGTTCGAAAATGTGAAGGGCCATCGCGGCGCGAAGCTGCTCATCAATCAGTTCGGCTCCGAGCGCCGCATGCGCATGGCGCTCGACGTCGACTCGCTCGACGAAATCGCCGACCGCATCAGGATGTTCCTCGACGTGAAATCGCCGCAGGGCCTGCTCGACAAAATCAAGATGCTGCCCATGCTGGCCGAGATGGGCAAGTTCTTCCCCAAGGAAGTTTCCACCGGCCCGTGCAAGGAAGTGATCCGGCGCGACAACTTCTCGCTCTACGACTTTCCCATTCTGCAATGCTGGCCGCTCGATGGCGGCCGCTTCATCACGCTGCCCTCGGTCATCACGCGCGACCCCAAAACCGGCAAGCGCAACGTCGGCACCTATCGCATGCAGGTCTACGACTCGCAGAGCACCGGCATGCACTGGCAGCGCCAGAAGATCGGCGCGGAGCATTATCGCGAGCAGATGCGGCGCGCGGCTGCCGCGGGCGAAGCACATCCCGTCAGCGCCGCGCTCGACATGATGGCGCGCTCCGGCGGCGGATCGCGCATCGCCGAAGGCAAGCAGGTCGGCGGACGGATGGACGTTGCAGTTGCTATCGGCACCGAGCCCGCGGTGATGTTCTCGTCCATCGTCCCCGCGCCGCCCGATGTCGAGGAGTACATGATCGCCGGCTTCCTTCGCCAGAAGCCGTTGGAGCTGGTGAAGTGCGAGACCGTCGACCTCGAAGTCCCCGCGTCGTCCGAGATCGTCCTCGAAGGCTACGTCGAACTCGACGAGCTGCGCATGGAAGGCCCCTTCGGCGATCACACCGGCTTCTACACGCCGGAAGATCTCTATCCCGTCTTCCACGTCACCTGCATCACGCACCGCAAAGACCCGATCTACTCGACCACCATCGTCGGCAAGCCGCCGATGGAAGACGCCTACATGGGCAAAGCGGTCGAGCGCATCTTCCTGCCGCTGATGCGGCTGACGATTCCCGAGCTCGTTGACGTCAACCTGCCCATCGAAGGCATCTTCCACAACCTGATGATCGTGTCGATCAGGAAGTCCTATCCCGGCCAGGCGCGCAAGGTCATGAACGGAATCTGGGCGCTGGGCCAGGCGATGTCGACCAAGTGCATCCTCGTCGTGGATGAAGATGTCGATGTGCAGGACCTCTCCGACGTGACGCTGAAGGTGCTGAACAACATCGACCCCGAGCGCGACATCCAGTTCACCCTCGGCCCCGTCGATTCACTCGACCACGCCTCGCGCCTGCCCGACTTCGGCTCCAAGATGGGCGTCGACGCCACCCGCAAATGGCCGAGTGAAGGCTTCACCCGCCCCTGGCCCGAAGAAATCCGCATGGACGAAGCGACCAAGGCGCGCGTGACGAAGCGGTGGAAGGAGTTTGGGCTGGGGTGAAAAAGCAGTTGTCAGTTGCCGGTTGTCAGTTGTCAGCGCGACGTAACTAGGGGGACTCAATGAGATTACTTCTCGTTGTTGTATTAGCCGTTGCGACCGCAATGCTCGTGGGTTGCGAAAGTGAGCGGTCGCCGTCCGGAAGCAAAGACAATCCCATTCGGGTTACGCGGGCGGATGTGGACAAGGCGAAAGCTGAAGATGACGCACTTCGGCGCCTCGCTGCCGAGCACCAACGCTTCCTACCCATTGCTCCTCAGAACGGGATGCTGCAGGGAGTCCCATGGCATGGATTCTTCGCGCTGGATACCACGACAGGACAGCTCTGCCGGACCGTGGATAGAACCTTTTCTGGGCAATCGGAGTGGGCTAACGACGTGCACCTCTGCGCCGATCTCAAGAATGGGCAGAGGGAGACTATCGATCTCACTAGGTAGCGACCCACTTCCGCTTGTCGCGATGCGGAGCAAGAAGCCGAACGCGGACCTGATCATTCGGGAAAAGGCTCGATGCCCTTGCCGCAACATCGAACCGTGGAGCACCGCTATTACGTTTACATCCTCGCTAGCAAGTCGCGCGTGTTGTACATCGGCGTGACCAATAATCTGACGGCACGAATTCTGCAACATCGCAGCGGCGAAATTGGCGGCTTTACCAGCGATTACAGGGTCGACCGGCTCGTGTACTACGAACAGCATGCCTGGATTCAGAGAGCCATCGCCCGAGAGAAGCAACTGAAGCGCTGGCGTCGCGAAAAGAAAGTGTGGCTGATCGAGGGCGAGAACCCGACGTGGGAGGACTTGGCCGCGGACTGGGGTAAGCCGGTAAAGCTGACGTGGAGAGATCCTGCCAACGCGGACGGACAGCAGGTCCCTCCACTCCGCGTCCACGCGACTCGCAAAAGCGCGAGTCGCAGAAAACAGGCGGACGCTCCGGTCGGGATGACACACCGATGAGGGGGACGGCTCTCGGCCCACCCTCTCGGCGCGTGACCCACCCTGCCACATCAGACTCTCGAATGAGATGACACCGGGTGCTCCATCCGAGCATCGTGTGCTCGGAGCCTGCCCTGAGCTTGCCGAATCGGGGGGGGATGACAGACACAAACAGATGGCACGCACAAATAGCTGACATGCCCGGTGCAGTGTCCGTGTTCGCCAACGCCGCTGGACTACACTTATAGTGGCCATCCATTTTCGGGAGTTGCGGTTACCTTCGTTTCCGGGCGTGCATTTTGTCCTTACGCCGAACTCTACGCATTCACTAAACTGAAATAGCCGAAGGCCGCCGGCCCATCGTGTGTCGCGTTGGCAATGCCTTGGGCACCCGGATATTCCGGGCCCGCCAGTAAGCTCAAACTTGCGGCGGCAACGATCTTTCTCAACTTGGCCCGGAACACCTTAGAAACCTTGGTTACCATGCAGCGCCTTCATTGGCAAAAAGTTATCGGAATTTAGGTAACCTAGGCAGGGGGGGGGAGGGGTATGGTTACGTTACTCGACCAAAGTGGGCGGATGGCCTATCCTTCCACATGAGACTCCCGAATGAGCTAACACCGCGGATGCCCCATCCGAGCATCGTGTGCTCGGAGCCTGCCCTGAGCTTGCCGAATGGGTGGGGCCTTTCGTCGCGAGTATCAAAGGCGATCGGATTCCCAACACCGGCACCGATAACCACGACGGCCCGGCTATTGTGCCCTCTATCACAGCACGAACCAAAGGCCTGCTTTACCCTGTGCCATGCTCCAATCCGCGGGGCACGGGGAACAGATGAGTTCCTTCTGCACAGGCCCGAAGGGCCGGAACAATCTGTAGCCCGGGCACGGCAGTGCCGGGTAACGATCTTGAGCTCACCAATCCGGCGAGTTATTGCGATCGCGCTCTTCTCATTAACATTCGTCGAAGCAACAATCCCGTCAAAGGATTTTTCGCCCGGGTCTCGAAAACCGCGAGACCCGGGCCCCTGCCCAGCAGAGGGGCGACGTGGCCGGTCGGCCACAGTTTTATCCTTTCGAAACGGCGCGGAAACAAAACGGATGTATACTGCCCGATGCCGGAACGCCCAGGAAGCGGTTCCGGGGGGCACCCTTCGGTAGGACAACACCATCGCAGTTTCAAATCTTCAAAGGCAGGTAAGAAAATGTCGAACCATTTTACTGGACTCAGCCTCGGTCCTCCACTCGGAGACCAACGACTTGACCTTTGCGATCTCTACGCCTTCCAGTCGCCCACGGACCCGGCAAGGACGGTGCTGATTCTCAACGCAAATCCGAATGCCGACGCGCTCCATCCTGATGCCATCTACCGGCTCGCCGTCGACACCGATGGCGATTATTTGAACGACATTGCGTTCAGCTATGTGTTCTCGACGCCGCAAAACGGCAGGCAGACGGTAAGCGTTCTTGTCGCTAAAGGCAGCGAATCCCGCTCGGTCGAAGCGGTCGGCACCAAGATCATCTCCGACGCTGCGGTTTCCTTCGTCGGCGACAAACCCAATATCGTCAAGTCGGGTGGGTACACGTTCTTCGCCGGCGCTCGCAGCGACGCCTTCTTTTTCGACTACGACGGTATCAAGAATCTGTTCGACACCAGAGGCAAACGGAACTTCACCGAGCCTCATCTGGGCAGCAAGTCTCCCTGGACCGGCGTCGATTCGAATACGGAAGCCAACGTCTTCTCGACGGTCGTCGAGTTGCCTACCAGTGAGCTCGGCGGCAATCCCGTGATCCACATCTGGGGACGATGCAGCGTGCGCCGCGACGGCAAGCTGCTGCACGTCGATCGCGCCGGCCACCCTTCCGTCAGCAGCTTCTTCAACACCGACGACACCAAGTTGGAATACAACGCCAGCGAGCCCGTCAACGATCGCAAGCGCTGGACCGATATGTTCGTCCACCTGATGGGGCATACCGGCAATTACACCCGGGAAGAGGCCATCGCCGCGATCGACGTCGAAGGCCTGTTGCCCGACATGCTGAGCTTCAATCGTTCGAAGCCGGCAAAGTATCCCAACGGCCGGGTCTTCACAGACGATGTCATCAATTATCGCCTGGCGTTCCTGACGAAGAATGAGTGTCCGCCCACGGGCCTCAAGCCACACACCGATGTTCTCACCGAGTTTCCGTACCTGGGTAATCCGCATCCGAAGAAAAGCTAAAACAAGTCTGTCGCGCACGCGCGCGACAGGTTTGTTTTGTGTGCCGAACATGTTCGACAGCTTGGGGGTGCAAGTCCCCTGTTCAACCTGGTGGAGGTGAAGGACTAGAGAAGCGCAAGGGCGTCGTCGCGAGGC
>Ga0335081_10002786_pt1 | contig 27541 bp, 28 predicted proteins | sample Lox_Sample_35_FD_206713 | JGI IMG/M metagenome (GOLD analysis project Ga0335081, IMG submission 206713) | Soil microbial communities from Loxahatchee National Wildlife Refuge, Florida, United States - Lox_Sample_3.5 | ecosystem: Environmental > Terrestrial > Soil > Wetlands | place: USA...
GGTCCGGACGGCCGGCACATAATTCGCCACCGGTTTGGGCGGGATCGGAAGCACAATCCCCTGCTCCTTCAGCCGGGTCTCGATGCTCATTCGAGCGTTCTCCCTTTCACAGCGTAATCCCGTCCTGAAGGATCGCGGCAAAGAACGAGTCTTCGCGTTGCTGATCGAGGTAGGCTGCGTCGACCGGAACGGCCGTGATCAGAATATCCTCCTCTACGGTGATCGGGCCGGTGATCCGATGGATCCGGCTCATTTCAACAAAGCGGTCCGTAATTCCCTCGATCACAACCAAGATATCCAGGTCCGACCCCCGCTCCCCGCGGCTCTTGTGGCCATAGAGGATCACCTGCCTCAGGCGCTCGGAATAGAGCTTACGGAGCTGGGCGACCAGATGGTCCAGCGCCTGTCGGTCGGACGCCGTCAAGGCTTCCTTGGATACTTTTGGGGGCTTCATGATTGATCCGATCCGCGCAGGTATTCTTTTAGAATCTCCGCGCCGCGGCTGGTCCCAATTCGGGAGGCGCCGGCCTGGACCATGATCTCCACCATTTTGAGGTTCCGGATTCCACCCGCGGCCTTGACGAATCCGCCCTTCCCGATCGACCTCTTGAGCAGGCGGACATCCGCCGCCGTGGCTCCTTTGGGACCGAATCCGGTGGAGGTCTTGACCCACACGGCCCCCGCTTCCCGGACCCAGCGGCAGGCCGAGACGATCTCTTTCCGGGTCAAATAGCCGGTCTCGAGAATCACTTTGAGCCGGGCCCCGGCAACCGCGTTCCGGATCTGGGCCACCTCGGTCCGTACGGCGTCGGCGTTTCCCGTTTTAACGGCCCCCAAGTGGACGACCAGATCCAGCTCTTCGGCCCCGCGCTTGACGGCCTCCACAGCCTCGACGATCTTCACGAACAGGGATTGATACCCCATCGGAAAGCCGATGACGGTGCCGACGGCCACCTTCGATCCCGCGAGCCCGCGGGCCGCCTCCTCGACATAACAGGGCGGGATGCAAACCGACGCGAAACCATGCCGCCGGGCCTCTTTGCAAACCCGGCGGATATCTGCGGGCGTCGTGTCCGGGGCCAGGCGCGTGTGGTCAATCATTCCGGCCAGCTCGCCCGCTTGTGAAAACATCGGAATCCCTACGTGCTTTTTACGAGGCGCCGTTTTTGGTATTTCTGGACGGCCCGGTTGTGCTCGGCCAGCGTCTTTGAGAAATAATGCGTTCCGTCGTTCTTGGAAACGAAATAGAGATAGTCCACCGGCGCCGGGTAAAGCGCCGCCCAAAGCGCCGCCCGACCGGGGTTCGCAATCGGACCCGGGGGAAGTCCCTTGATGCGATAGGTATTATAGGGAGAAGGAATTCTTAAGTTCTTCCGGGTCAGGTTCCCGTTGAAATGCGGAAGACTGTAAATCACGGTGGGATCGCTCTGCAGGGGAATGTTTTTTCGGATCCGATTGTGAAACACGGCCGAGATGATCGGCCGTTCGGCCTCGACCGAGGTTTCCTTCTCGATAATCGATGCCAGTGTGACGACCTCCTGCCGCGTCATCCCGATTTCCTGCGCCCGTTTTTCCATCTCAGGCGTATAGACCGTTTCAAACTGCTTGACGAGCGCCCGTAGGATCCCGTCCGTTCCGACGCGCTTGGAGAAATAGTACGTTTCCGGATAGAGATAACCCTCCAGCGAATCGGCTTCATATCCCAACGATTGAACAAAAACGGGATCGTTCGCCCGTCGGATAAACTCGTCCGCCCGAGCCAGATGTTTTTCCTCCACCCATTGTCCGATCTGAGCCAGGGTCGATCCTTCCGGGATCGTGATTTCGTGCTCAATCACCCGGCCGCTCTTCAGCAATCCTATAATCTCGAGCGGCAGCATCCGCGTATGAAAGGCATATTCGCCCGGGATGATGTGCCGCTCGATCGCCAGAATCTTGCCGACCACCACAAACGACTCGACGCTGGTGATCAATCCGTTTTGAAAAAGCAACCGGGCGGTCTTCCGGAGTGTCGTCCCCTCCGGAATTTCCAGCACCTTTTGAACCCGATCCCGATCGGGCGGGATGTAGAGAAAGGTCACCTCCTGCACGAGCACAAACAGGAGGGCCGTCCCGATGAAAAGGAGCGGAATCGCCATGCGGCCGATTCGTTTTTGTACCGTCAACTCCATCACGCGTCGGTTTGGGAGGCGGTCTGGAGCAGACCTCGGCGGCTGTCCAGATAGCCTTGCAGGATCAGCACGGCCGCAACCTGGTCCACTTTCTTCCGGCGTTTGGCGCGACTCATGTCCGCCTCGAGAAGGGCCCGTTCGGCCGCCTGTGTTGTGAGACGTTCATCCCACGGGATAACATCCAGCTTCAGCTTGTCCTTCAGGTGCTCGATAAAGTCCAGAACGAGGTTGGCTTGAGGTCCCAAGCTGCCGTCCATGTTGCGAGGGAGGCCTACGACCAGCTTCCGGACCTGACACCGGCCTACGACTTCGCGGAGCCTCTGGATATCCTTCTTGGGGCCGATCCGCTCCATCGTGGGAAGGCCGTGTGCGGTCCAGCCCAGTTCATCGCTGACGGCCAAGCCGATCCGTCGCTCGCCCAGATCCAAGGCCAGAATGCGTTCGCCCGGGGCCGACATCTTAGCCGCTTTTTATTTTGGCCGTCAGCTCCTGAATCTTCTTCTCAAGGCGATCCAGGTCTGCCTTGGTTGCGAGGGGAAGCTTGGCCATCACTTTATCGATCAGATCCCGCTCTTTCTTTTCCAGCCTGCTCAGATCTTTCTCCAGCCCTGCGACGCGTTCCTTCATTTTTTTGGCATAGTCTCTCTGGTTCTCCTCTCCACGCCGGACCAGCTCCTCCCAAGTCTCGCGGGCCTTCGCTTCAACCCCAAGACCGGCCATCACCATTTTTTTCATCATCTTCGTAACCATGATCGTTTCCTCCCACCCGCCTGTTTTATATTATACCGCGCATTATGGCCGCTTTTTTTCCACGATTTCGTAAACGCGGGCCAGCGCCTCCGAAAGCTTTGAGACGTTTTTCCCTCCGGCCTGCGCCATGTCCGGACGGCCTCCGCCCGAACCGCCGACAATGCCGGCGATTTCCTTCGCGATCTCGCCCGCATTGAAGCGGCCCGTCATATCGGGCGAAACGGCCGTGATCAGAAACGCATTGCTCTGGTCGGCGGAGGTGGAGGCTACCACCGCGATGTAATTCGTTTTCAGCCGGTTCTTCAACCTGTCCATAAACGCCCGCAGATCTTTCGCCTCCAGTCCGTCCTGAAGCTGCTTGGCCAGCACCCGGATCCCGTCCACCGTCCGGGCCTCCGATGCAAGGTCCTCCGCCTGGCTGCCTGCGGCCCGTCCTTTAAACCGGTCCATCTCTTTTTCGCGCTCGCGCATCTGGGCCAGAAGCCGCCGGGTCTTCTCGACCACCTCGGCCGGTTGGACCTTTAACAACGCGGCAATCTCCCGGATGTCTTCCTCCTGCTTCCGGACATGCAGATACGCCATCTCGCCCGTCAGCGCCTCGATCCGTCGGACGCCGGCCGCGATGCTGCCCTCCTGCACGAGCTTGAACAACCCGACTTGGCCGGTTTCATGGCAATGAGTTCCCCCGCAGAGTTCTTTGCTGAAGTCCGAAATACGCACCACGCGGACGCGGTCTCCATACTTGTCGTCGAAAAACGCCAGCGCGCCGGTCCGGACCGCTTCCTGAAAATCCATCACCTGCGTTTCGACCGGATCGTCTTCGCGAACGCGTTCGTTCACGACGGTCTCGATCCGTTTGATCTCCTGCGCGGTTAACGGCTTGAAATGTCCGAAGTCAAACCGGAGACGGTCCGGGGCCACAAGCGAGCCGGACTGCTTGACATGCTCGCCCAGAATTTCACGGAGCGTCGAATGAAGGATATGCGTGGCGGTATGGTTTCTCGCCGCTCCCCACCGCGCCGCGGGGCTCACGACCGCCCGGTAGGTTTCTCCCTCCACCACTTCGCCCTGAGTCACCTTTCCCTGATGGACGAAAAATCCCGGCACCGGTTTGATCGTGGCATGAATTTCGGCCAGGGCGCTGGGATGCTCGAGCAGTCCCTGATCGCCGGCCTGTCCGCCCGATTCGCCGTAAAACGGCGTCCGGTCGAATATCAACTCGACCGTTTCGCCCGCCGCGGCTTTGCTCACCGGGCGGCCGCCCTTTAAAATCCCGATGAGACGGATCTCCTCTTCCAGGCTGTCGTAGCCCACGAACTCGGTCAACCCCAGTCTGGCGGAAGCCTCGCTATAATACGGCGCCACTTCCTTTACCACCCAGGATTTCCTCGCCCGGTCCCGCTGGTCGGCCATCGCGGCCTGATAACCGGCCTCGTCGATCCGAAGGCCGACGTCGCGCGCCATGTCCGTCGCGATGTCCAAGGGGAACCCGTAAGTATCGTACAGCCGGAAAGCTTCGCCGCCCGGGATGACCGACTGGCCGGTCGCCTTCACCTTGTCCATCACTTCTTTGAAGAGGCCCACGCCCTGATTCAAGGTCTGAATGAAGCGCTCTTCCTCTCCCTGGGTCACCTGGGCGATGACCGTCCGCGAGCGGGCCAACTCGGGATAGGTCGTGACCATCGCATCCACCGCCGCTCCGGAGAGTTTATAGAGGAACGGCTCGTTCAGCCCGAGTTCCTTTCCGTACCGCGCCGCGCGCCGGATGACCCGTCTCAGCAGGTATCCCCGGCCTTCGTTGGAGGGCAGCACCCCGTCGCCGATCAGAAAGGTGATGGCGCGGATGTGGTCCGCGATCACCCGTCCGGGCATGCCGTTGCGCAGCGCGACCAGATCCTGGTCGGTCGTTTCGGAAACGCTTTTGAAGATCGGCAGGAAAAGATCCGTGTCGTAATTGGAGAGGACCCCCTGGGTCACGGCCGTGATCCGCTCAAGGCCCATCCCGGTATCGATGCTGGGCTTCGGAAGCGCGGTGAGTTTTCCATCGGGATTCCGCATGAACTGCATGAAGACCAGGTTCCAGATCTCGAGATACCGGTCGCAGTCGCAGCCGACGCCTTTACAGTTATGCGGAGCGCCGGCGGCCGCCTCTCCCTGGTCGATCAGGATCTCGGAACACGGACCGCAGGGGCCGGTATCACCCATGGCCCAAAAATTGTCCTTCTCATCCATGCGCTTGATCCGGTCGGCCGGCACCCCGATCTGTTTCCATAATCCCTCGGCCTCGTCGTCTTCCCTGAAGACCGTAATCCAGAGCCGGGCCTTGGGAAGATTCCAATGCTTCGTCAACAATTCCCACGCAAATGCGATCGCATCGGTTTTAAAGTAGTCGCCGAAAGAAAAATTGCCCAGCATTTCAAAGAAGGTGTGGTGACGCCCCGTCATCCCCACATTCTCCAAATCGTTATGCTTTCCGCCGGCTCGCATGCATTTCTGAACCGAGACGGCCCGCTTATAAGCACGACTTTCATTTCCCAGAAAAACATCCTTGAATTGGACCATGCCGGCGTTTGTGAACAGCAAGGTCGGGTCTTTTTGTGGAATTAAGGGGGAACTCGGAACAAGGGTATGCCCCTGCCGGCTGAAATATTCTAAAAATCCTTTGCGCAGGTTGTCGGAATTCATCGTGACAGAATTATCTCATAAAGTTAAGGGAGTTACAAGCGAGCCGTACGATGGATTGGAAAGGCGGGCGATCGCACTACTCAATCAATAAAAATCCTGAAGGCGCACCGGAAGGCGCCTTGGGCCCCAGTCTCCCGGCGGACCGGAGAAGACCCCGGCGCAGGCGGTGCCGCAGGACCGGCAACGGCCGTCCTCGGTCAGGTTCCAGTCGGAAAGGAGGTACCAGTCGCGGCCAATTAATTTTTTACCGCACCCGTGGCAGTAGGTGCTGTCACCTTCGGGATCATGAACGTTGCCGGTGTAGGCATAGCGGATCCCGTTTTCCATGGCGATCCGTCTCGCCCGTGTCAGTGTCGCGGGCGGGGTGGGCGGTTTGTCCAGCATCTTGTAGTCCGGATGGAACGCGGTGAAATGAACGGGCACCTCCGGTCCCAGGTGTTCCAGCACCCACCGGGTCAGGGCGTCGATCTCCCGGTCCGAATCGTTCTCACCCGGGATGAGGAGCGTCGTAATCTCAAACCAGACATTCGTCCGGTGCTTGAGATAGATCAGCGTGTCCAGAACGGGTTGGAGATGCCCGGCCGTGATCTGTTGATAAAATCGCTCCGTGAAACCCTTGAGGTCGACATTGGCCGCGTCCATATAGCGGTAAAATTCCTCGCGCGGCGCCTCGCAAACGTAGCCCGCCGTCACGGCCACCGTCTTGATCCCGGCCGTCCGGCAGGCCCGGGCCACGTCGATCGCGTATTCATGGAAGACGACCGGGTCGTTGTAGGTAAAGGCCACGCTGCGGCAGCCCAATTCCCGCGCGGCGCGGGCGATGACTTCGGGGGACGCGGCGTCGGCCAGGGTGTCCACTTCGCGGGACTTGCTGATGTCCCAGTTCTGGCAAAACCGGCAGGACAGGTTGCATCCCGCCGTTCCGAAGGAAAGCACGGAGGTGCCGGGAAGAAAATGGTTCAGCGGTTTTTTTTCGATGGGGTCGACGCAAAACCCGCTCGAGCGCCCGTACGTGGTGAGGACAATCTGATCGTTTTGCCGGGCCCGCACGAAGCAGAGGCCCTGCTGGCCTTCGTTGAGCTTGCAAAAACGAGGGCACAGATCGCACTGGACGCGGCCGTCCTCGAGCTTGTGCCAGTACCGCGTCGGCACAACCGCATCCGGTCTGTTCACGGCGGTTTCCATAACAATCCCTCTTTTGCTTTTATTTTATCACATTGCCCCTGACGATGGCGAGAGGAGCTTGTTGTCCGAAAATCGATCGGCGTTCCGGGAGGGTTAGACAAGACCCCCCCAGGGCAGTATAATGGTCCGTGGTTTCTAACTATTAAAGGAGACACCCAATGATGAAACGCCTTCGAAATACGCTGCTGACCGGTCTCATTGCGCTGCTTCCCCTTTATCTGACCGTCACGCTTTTGGTCTGGCTGCTGAAGACGATGGACGCCTTATTCCAGCCCTTGATCTCCACGTTTTTACATGTCGAGATACGGGGGCTGGGCGTGCTGATGACGCTGGCGATCATTTTTATCGCGGGCCTGATTCTTTCAAGTGTTTACGGCGCACTGGTCCTGGGCTGGATCGACGGCCTTCTCGAACGGCTTCCGATCTTCAAGGGCATCTACCGGAACATCAAGCGGATTGTCGATAGCCTGAACCCGAACAATCCGTCGGGATTCAAGGAATTCGTCCTGGTGGAGCATTCATCCGGGGAAGGATTCAACGGCGGATTTCTGACGGGAGAGTTCACGCTCACGAAAGCGGACGGCGCCCGGCGGAATCTGGCCGTGGTGTACATCCCGAGCAACCATCTTTATCTCGGCGCGATCCATGTCGTCGACCGGTCGCGCATCGTCAAGACAACCCTGAAGCTTCAGGACGGCGTCACCTTCGCCTTATCGGCCGGCGCCTCCATCAAAGGGGACATCCACCAGATCCAGTAGTCCTGCTCCGTTCTCCGCCGCGACAGGACGGCTTAACTTTCATGGAGAGGAAAACCGACTTGAACCGGCCGATCGATCCATTCTGGAGCGTTGATCCGCAGGATCTGCTTCAGCAGCTCCAGGCGTCGCCGCAGGGTTTGACGTCCGACGAGGCCCGGGAGCGTCTCGCCCGTTTCGGCCCCAATCGCCTAAAAGCCAAAAGGCGGTCGGACGCGCTGACGCTGCTGCTGATACAATTCAAAACACCGCTTATCGTGATCCTTCTCTTCGCCGCGGGCCTGTCTTTTTTTCTCCGCAATCCAGTAGACGCCCTCATCATCCTGACGATCGTGACCGCCAGCGGCCTGCTCGGATTCTGGCAGGAACGCGGCGCGGCCGGCGCCGTCGAGAAGCTCCTGGCGATGATCCAAATCAAGGCCGACGTGCTGCGGGACGGAAGCCCGATCGAGATTCCGGTCGAGCATGTCGTTCCGGGCGATCTGATCGTTCTCCATGCCGGAGACAGCGTCCCGGCCGACTGCCGGCTTCTGAGCGCCAAGGACCTTTTCATCGATGAGGCGACCCTGACGGGCGAAACCTACCCCGTCGAAAAATCGGCCGGGGTCCTCCCTCTGGACACGCCGCTGGGCCGCCGGACAAACGCGCTCTGGATGGGCACCCACGTGATCAGCGGCACCGCCCGGGCGGCGGCGGTCCATACGGGCTTGCAGACCGAGTTCGGCCAAGTGTCCGAGCGGCTGAAGCTCCGGCCGCCCGATACCGAATTCGAGCGCGGCGTCCGGCGCTTCGGGAACCTCCTGATGGAAGTGACGCTGGTGCTGGTGATTGCGATCTTCGCGATCAACGTCTATCTGGAGCGGCCCGTGTTGGACTCTTTCCTTTTTTCCCTCGCCCTGGCCGTCGGCCTGACGCCTCAGCTGTTGCCGGTGATCATCAGCATCAACCTGGCCCATGGCGCGAAAAAAATGGCCCGCAAGCAGGTGATCGTCAAACGCCTCGCCTCGATCGAAAACTTCGGTAGCATGAATGTGCTTTGTGCCGATAAGACCGGCACGCTGACCGAGGGCGTGGTTCGGCTGCATTCCACCCTGGATACGGATGGCCAACCCAGCGAGCGGGTTCTGCTCTATGCCTATCTCAATGCGTTTTACGAGACGGGTTTCACAAACCCCCTGGATGAAGCGATTCGAAACCACCGTCCGTTCGATTTATCCGGCTACCGGAAACTGGACGAGGTGCCGTACGACTTTATCCGCAAGCGATTGAGCATCCTGATTGCAAAAGATGCTGCGACCCTCATGATCACGAAGGGCGCGTTGCCCAACATCCTTGCGGTCTGCTCCTGCGTCGAGGTTTCCGGAGGGACGGTCGCGGATATCGCTCCGCTCCGGGATCAAATCCGGAAACAATTTGACGCGCTCAGCCGTCAGGGCTATCGCACGCTGGGGATCGCTTACCGGGCGGACGGCTCGATGCCGGTCATCACCAAAGACCACGAGGCCGGCATGACCTTCCTGGGGTTTTTAGTTTTCTTTGATCCGCCCAAACCCGAAATCATCGAGACGGTGCGCCGACTGAAGCAACTGGGCATTTCGCTGAAGATCATCACCGGAGACAACCGGCTGGTCTCGGCCACCCTGGGCCGGCAGGTGGGACTGCCCGATCTTCAGATCCTGTCCGGCTCCGATCTTCATGCGATCAGCGATGGGGCGTTGTTGGCGCGCGCGGGCGATATCGACATCTTTGCCGAGGTCGAGCCCAATCAGAAGGAGCGGATCATCCTCGCTCTGCAGAAGGCCGGGAATGTGGTGGGCTACCTGGGGGATGGAATCAACGACGCCTCGGCGCTTCACGCCGCCGATGTCGGTCTTTCCGTCGACCGTGCGGTCGATGTCGCCAAAGAGGCGGCCGATATCGTACTGCTCGCCAAGGACCTGAACGTCCTGGTGGACGGCGTGAAGGAGGGAAGGGCGACCTTTGCCAACACCCTGAAGTACGTCTTCATGGCGACGAGCGCCAATTTCGGGAACATGTTCAGCATGGCCGGGGCCTCGCTTTTTCTGTCCTTCCTTCCCCTGCTGCCCAAGCAGATCCTTCTGACCAATTTACTGACGGATCTCCCCGAAATGGCCATCGCGACCGACCGCGTCGATCCCGAGATGGTCGAGAAGCCCCGACAGTGGGATATCCGCTTCATCCGAAACTTTATGTTCGCCTTCGGCCTGGTCAGTTCGGTCTTCGACTATCTCACCTTCGGCGTCCTTCTGTTCGTCCTTCATTCGACGCCGCTTCAGTTCCGGACCGGATGGTTCATGGAATCCGTGATCTCGGCCTCGCTGATCGTGCTGGTGATCCGCACCCGGAAACCTTTCTTCCAAAGCCTGCCCGGACCCCATTTGCTGATCGCCACGCTGCTCGTCATCGGAGCGACGCTGGTCTTCCCTTTCACCCCGATCGGCGGGCTCTTTGGATTCGGCCGGTTGCCGGCCCTGTTTTTCCTGCTGATGGGAATGATCGTGGTCTTTTATATTCTGGCCGCGGAGATGATGAAACGCATTTTCTACAGGAGGGCCAAATTCTGACGTGGTCGCCCCACGGAAAGCGGTTGTCAGAGGCCGAGCGCGCGAAGGTCCAAGCGGCCGGACGCGACCGGGGGACACCAGAAATACGCCCCCGAGATCGGGCGGGTGAAGCGGAACAAGGCGTCCGTAATACCGTCGTCCGTCCCGACCATCCGTCTTAGAAGCGCCTCGAAGGCGTCGAACGACCGGCCAAACGCCACGAAAACCAACCCGGCCCGGGCCGGGTCCGCCCACGGCATCGAGCGTCTCAAGATAAACGCTTCCGGCTCAAAGCTTTCCTGCGCCGTTCTCTTGATGTGCGCCGACGGAGGCGCATCCTTTAATTCCGCGTTATCGCTTCTCCGGCGTCCGAATGTCTTGTCTTGTTGCTTGGCCGTCATCGCTTCAAAGTGATCAAGGTTATGCACCCATTGTTGGACGGCCGCGAAGCTCGACCCGTCGACGCCCGCGCCTTGTCCGCGCACAACGGACGCGGCGGCCGCCTTCGCTCCTTTGGGATTCTCCGTTCCGTCCTCGTAACCCGTCAGGTCCAGGCCGGATCCGTACCGGAAGGCCTCGATCCCATGATCGAGGCGGAAGGCGGGCGACAGAACGCGTTCAATGGTCCTCGTCCGATGGACAAGTTCCCCCCCCGTCGTCGTCCCTCAGCCAGCACCATAAGGCAAACGGCGTCGAGGGCACTTCAAAACCCGGTCCCGCGTAAGGAGGAAAGGTCCGAAGTCCCTGGATATTCTTTTCCAGGGTCCGAACCGTCGATGGACCGATCCCCACAACCGTCTTTTCACCGTCGCAGATGTCGCCCAATGCCCGAAGGCTTTTGTCGGGCCGGTGGTCGGGGTTGAGATGAAAATACAAATAGCGCGCGAGACTGGGAATGGGGGCGAGTATTCCCGGTTGAACGTTGCTCATATTTCAAGACTGGACGCCGGGTATTGCATCAACCCTTCGGCTGAACCTTGTCAACCGACAATCGTAGACTCCTCCCCCTTACGCGGTCGGCTCCGGCGCATGGGGAAGCTTCAACGCGTCATGCCGTTCCAGGCCGGGAAAAACTTCGCTCCAAGCGGGGTCAAGGTATTTTTGATCTCGTCGGAGATGGTGCCGAAGACCTTAAATCGGGTGATCGGAGACACCTTGATCAGATCCGTCAGGATCCGGCCGAGATTCTTGATGTGCGCCGGAATTCCATCGGCCTCGGAATACCGCTCCACCACGTAGCACTGGCGGCCGTTGTCGCTGATATACCACTCGGAACTCAGCATTTTGGGCTCATTGGCTTTGACGAGATTAATGGCGCCCTGGGCCAGTCTCTTAAACTCGCCGGTTTGCCCCTCGGGGATCGTCATCTCAACGGTATATTGAACCTGGTTCGTCGCCATATCGATTCTCCTTGCTTACTCGGACTCTAAATGACTTCCGCAGACGTTGTTTCATCTCTATTCCAACCCTACGCCTTCCGTCTAAGGGAGTCAATCTTTATTAATCCTTCCACCCCGCGCTGGAATTCTCGGTTCCGGCGTGGGATCGGTGGTGCGCAGACTCATCGAGCCTTCCGTTTATGAATCATTACCGTATTTCCGGCAGGATCGGAAACGACCGCGATATGACAGATGGGCGTCTCGGTCGGCTCGCTCACAAAGGTGCAGCCGCTCTCGCGGAGACGACTCACCATCGCGCCGAAATCATCCACTTCAAGGGCCGCGCATCCGCCGCCCGCCGACGGCTTGAAATTAGGAGCCCCGGCGCCGATGGCGAGCGTGCCGGGTCCGATATCATACTCCACCATGCCCGTCTTTTCGTCTCCGAAGACATGCGTGGCCTTGAGGCCCAGCGTGCCCTCATAGAATTGCCGCGCCCGCTTCAGGTCCGTGACCGGGTAAACGGTAAATGCAATCTCGATGACTTTCACTTTTTATCTCCTCGCCCTCCCCCCCTCGGCTTTGGCGCGGGGTGGCAACGGTTTAGTCTAATGTCAGAAACGCGCCTTCCGTGTCCTGCTCAAACCTCAGCAGATCAGCGTGATGAGCGCGCAAAATCGACTCGATCTGGTTTGTTGTGCAGTTGCCGCGTCGAATCCAGACGACTTTGGGTGGATGTCCGAACAGGAAACTTCGCTGGTGAAAATCCGAGTCTTTGGAAACGATGATCAATCCGTTTCGGGCGGCGTAATCCCAGACCGTTTCGTCCAAGGCATCGGTTAGTCCGACGTCTCGCGCGTGGACCGAGTCGGGGTAGAGATCGTTGAGAGCTTTGACCAGTCGTGGAGATAAGTTCTGATCGAAGGGGAGTTTCACTTTCCTGAGATCGAGATGAGCCTTCGCTCTCGATCCGCGGCAAACGCGAGGCAGGCTTTTATATCCTCGCGTGTGAGATCCGGAAAGTCCTTAAGAATCTCGTCTTCCGTCATGCCGGAGGCGAGGTATTCGAGCACGTCGTATACCGTGATGCGCAATCCGCGAATACACGGCTTGCCGCCGCGCTTACCGGGTTCGATCGTGATAAGACGTTGGTAGTCCATGCTTTGAAATTATACCTTGTGAGCGAGAATGTCAAGACGGGCTAACCGCAACGAGCCATCGCCCGCTCCCCGCCCTCGGCTCCGGCGCATGGTGGTAATGTCATACCTCAAAACCTAACCTCAGGCCTTTATTTTATGGCGTCGGCTGGAGCGATTTGTTAAATTTTATCCCATCCAGAATGACATAGTTGATCTGGGTCCTCGGTATTATATATACCTTCCTGTCTCTGTCTAATAGGAACAGGTAATTGCTATTAGCTGCAACCAACGCGACGTTTGATGCATCAAAGAAAGGAGAAGGGGACAGGCTAGTTTTCTATCGTCATCCTCTGGCTTTCACTGGCCGGTGATCTCTGAAAATCAGCCTGTCCCCTTTTCTTAGCCATAGCCAAATCTGCTCCCGCCCCTCCGGCCTATATATATATACCTATATATATAATAGATGCAGATCGAATATATTGCTCCTTTTCGAATCCGCGCTGTGCACCTACGTTTCAAACGTGATGAACTGGATTCTCTTCATCCTCCAACCATCTTGCCGGATTGCCGGTGATATATTCCCGTACGCGGCGCATTTCGGGATTGTCCCGTATGACACGTTCGTAATAATTGCGCTGCCATCGAAATTCGGCATGGCCGCGGTCGTGAATTAATTTGGACGTCTTTGCCTTATAGTGCCGCAAAATTTTCCCCAACGTCGGTTTGGGGTTTTGCATTAATATCCATTTATGGCCGGTTCTTGTAGGGGTTTGATTAATCAAACCCCTACGATGATCCGATTGCGCGATATGGTTTTGCGTCAGAATGATGATTCCATGAAGATGGTTAGGCATGAGGACAAATTCGTCCAATTGGACATTCTCAAAATAATCCGGAATTTTCAACCATGAATTTTGCGCGATTTCACCCATCGGTGATAACCGAACAGTACCATCCACAATTTTCCCAAACGAACATTCCTTGTTCCATGTGCAGACCGTGATGAAATACGCGCCTGCAGAAGAATAATCATACGCCTTCAGGCGGACCGATTCGCGGTGGTGGATTTCGCGATTGTATGATGTTCGTTGAGGGGAAGGAGAGCGCGTGATCATAACGGGTGCCTCCGGAAACCGGATCGAGGATCGGCGTCTCGTTGTAGGGGTTTGATTAATCAAACCCCTACGAGGCCGCGGCTCAGACCGGCGGAAGATCAGGCCAGACGATTCAGGGTGTTCAAAAAGCTCCGGATGCAAGGCCGCAGGGACCGAGAACGACGCAGATGGACTTTTTCAGCAGCCTGCTATTGTTTCTTTCCGACCTTGAGTCGCAGAAGAGCCTTTTCAAGTTGTGCGCGTGCGGCTTCCATCTCTTCGCTCTTCGAGGCGGCGGCAAGTTGTTGCTCAGCCGACTTGGCCGCGGCTTCGGCGCGGGCCAGATCGATCTCTTCCGCCCGCTCCGCGATCTCGGCCAGGATCGTGACCCGTTTGGGTTCCACCTGGGCATAGCCCCAGCTCACGGACAGCCGCTTCCATTCCTCGCCCTTGCGATAACGCAGCTCGCCGATCCGGAGCGTCGTCAGAAAATGGCAATGGCCGGGCAGCACGCCGAACTCGCCCTCCGCTCCGGGCGCGATCACTTCATCGACCTCATCGCTGATCAGCAAGCGCTCGGGCGTCACAATATCCATATGAATTTTGCCGGCCATTGGTTAGGCTTTCCCCGTCAACTTCTTGGCCTTCTCGACCACTTCCTCGATCGGCCCGACCATGTAGAAGGCCTGCTCCGGAAGATCGTCGTATTTTCCCTCGACGATCTCCTTGAAGCTCTTCACGGTGTCTTTGAGCTTCACGTATTTCCCCTTCGCCCCGGTGAAGGCCTCGGCGACGTGGAAGGGCTGGGACAGGAAGCGCTGGATCTTCCGCGCGCGCGCGACGGTCAGCTTGTCGTCATCGGACAGCTCGTCCATTCCCAGAATGGCGATGATGTCCTGCAACTCTTTATAGCGCTGGAGCGTCGCCTGGACCTGCCGGGCCACGGCGTAATGTTCCTCGCCCACGATCTTGGGGTCGAGAATCCGTGAAGTCGAATCGAGCGGATCGACGGCCGGGTAGATCCCGAGCTCGGCCAGCTGCCTCGAAAGCACGGTCGTCGCGTCCAGATGGGCGAAGGCCGTGGCGGGAGCGGGATCGGTGAGATCGTCGGCCGGAACGTAGATCGCCTGGACCGATGTGATCGAGCCCTTCTTCGTCGAGGTGATCCGTTCCTGCAGCGCGCCCATCTCGGTCGCCAGGGTCGGCTGATAGCCCACGGCCGACGGCATCCGGCCGAGAAGGGCGGACACCTCGGACCCCGCCTGGGTAAAGCGGAAGATGTTGTCGATGAACAGGAGCACGTCCTGCCCTTCCTCGTCGCGGAAGTACTCCGCGACCGTCAGGCCGGTGAGGCCCACGCGAAGCCTCGCTCCGGGCGGCTCGTTCATCTGGCCGTACACCAGCGCCGTTTTGCTGATCACGCCGGACTCCTTCATCTCGAGCCACAGGTCGTTTCCCTCCCGCGTCCGCTCGCCTACGCCGGCGAAGACGGAATAGCCGCCGTGCTGCGTCGCGATGTTGTTGATCAGCTCCATGATGATCACGGTCTTGCCCACGCCGGCGCCCCCGAACAGCCCGACTTTTCCCCCGCGGGAGTAGGGCTCCAGGAGATCAATGACCTTGATCCCGGTCTCGAACACCTCCGTCCGGGTCTCCTGGTCCACCAAGGACGGCGCCGGTCGATGAATCGGGTAATGTTTTTTCGCCTGGACCGCCCCCTGATGGTCCACCGGCTCGCCGAGGACGTTGACCATCCGCCCGAGGGTTTCGGGTCCGACCGGCACCGAGATCGGCGCGCCGGTATCGACGACGTCCATCCCGCGCACCAGGCCGTCGGTCGACGACATGGCCACGCCCCGCACGCGGTTCTCTCCGAGGTGCTGGGCCGTCTCGAGCGTCAGCCGGATCTGCGGAAGCCGGTGCTTCTCATCCGCCTCCCGTTCCACGCGGAGCGCGTTGTAAATCGCCGGAAGCTTGCCCGGGGGGAACTCAACGTCCACCACCGGACCGATCACCTGAACCACTCTGCCTTTATTCACTGTTTACCTCCATTTGCTTTTAGGCTGCTCAAAAAGCTCCAGATGCGAGGCCGCAGGGACCGAGGAGACCGCAGCGTACTTAGGATGGTACGTGAGGATCTCCGAGGGACCGAGAACGACGCAGATGGACTTTTTCAGCAGCCTGTTAACCTCCGCGCATTGCTTCGGCCCCGCCCACGATATCCATCAGCTCCTTGGTGATCACGGCCTGGCGCGTTTTGTTATAGACCAGCGTCATTTTGCGGATCAACTCGCCGGCATTCCGGGAGGCGGCGTCCATCGCCGTCATCCGGGCGCCCAGCTCCCCGGCCGCCGATTCGAGAAGGGCGCGGAAGACCTGCACCTCGATATATTTCGGCAGCAAGCGGACCAGCACGGCCGTCTCATCGGGCTCGTACAAGTAATCCCCCGTCACGGCCTCGGCCGTCTCCGGCGGCTCGATCGGGAACAGTTTTTCGACCGCGACCCGCTGCTGCATCACCGATTTAAATTCGTTGTACAAAAGGTAAAGCTCATCGAAGGCCACGCCGGCGTACTGCGCGCTGAGGTCCCGGCCGATCTCGGCCCCGTGGGCGTAGCCCAGCCGGTCGAAGATCTGGACCCAGGTCCCCCGTGGGACGGTTCCCCGCCGTCTGAAGAAATCCCGGGCCTTCCGGCCGACGACCGAGACGCCCACCTCCAACCCGGCCGCGCGCTTCTCCCGAATGAACTCCTGCGCCCGCCGGAGAATATTGGCGTTGAACGCCCCGCAAAGCCCGCGATCGGCCGTGATGACGAGCAGCTCGACTTTGCGCGCGGATCGACGGCGGAGGAGGGGATGCAGATCACGGTTGACTCCCCGGCTCAGGCCCTTCAGGACCGCGGCCATTTTCTGGGCGTAGGGCCGGGCCGAGAGGATGCGGTCCTGCGCCCGCTTGAACTTGGCCGCGGCGACCATCTTCATGGCCTTCGTGATTTTTTGGGTGCTCTTGACCGAACTAATTTTTCGTCGGATATGCTGAAGACTGGGCATGGGGGTTCGGCATCCAGGGGGCTAGACCGAAATTTTCTTGACGAAGTCCTGCTTCAGGCGTTCCAGCGCCTTCTTGACTTTATCGGTGAGATCCTTGTCCATGGTCTTCTTCGCGGCCACTTCCTTTTTAAGGTCCGCTCCCTCTTGGTCAAAATATTTGACCAATGCCTGCTCGAAGCGGCGCACCTGCTCGACCGGGAGATCGTCGACGTACCCGTTGATCCCGGCAAAGATCGAGAGGATCTGGGCCTCCACCGGTAACGGTTGATACTGGTCCTGCTTCAACAACTCGACCATCCGCGCGCCGCGGGCCAGCATCGCCTGGGTGGTCTTGTCCAGCTCGGAACCGAACTGGGCGAAGGCCGCCATCTCGCGATACTGGGCCAGATCCAGCCTCAGGGTACCGGCCACCTGCTTCATCGCCTTGATCTGGGCCGACCCTCCCACGCGGGAGACCGAGAGTCCGACGTTGATCGCCGGCCGGACGCCGGAATAAAAGAGATCCGCCCCGAGATAGATCTGCCCGTCCGTGATCGAGATGACGTTGGTCGGGATGTAGGCCGAGACGTCCCCGGCCTGGGTCTCGATGATCGGCAGGGCCGTGAGCGAGCCGCCGCCCAGCGCGTCGCTGAGCTTGGCCGCGCGCTCCAGAAGGCGCGAATGAAGGTAGAAGACATCCCCGGGATAGGCCTCCCGGCCCGGAGGCCGCCGGAGAAGGAGCGACAGCTGCCGGTACGCGGCCGCGTGCTTGGAAAGATCGTCGTAGATCACCAGGGCGTGGCGCCCGTTGTCGCGGAAATATTCCCCGATCGCGCAGCCGATGTACGGCGCCAGAAACTGCAGCGACGCCGGCTCCGACGCGGTGGCCGAGACCACGATGCTGTACGCCATGGCGCCGGCGTCTTCCAGCGTCTTGATCACCCGCGCCACGGTCGAGCGCTTCTGCCCGACCGCGACGTAGATGCAGATCACGTTCTGGCCTTTTTGATTGATGATCGTGTCGACCGCGATGGCCGTCTTCCCGGTCTGGCGGTCTCCGATGATCAGCTCGCGCTGGCCGCGCCCGATGGGGATCATCGCATCGATGGCCTTGAGCCCGGTCTGAAGCGGTTCGCGCACCGGCTGGCGATCGACCACGCCGGGAGCAACCACCTCGACCCGCCGGAACTCCTTGGCCTGGACGGGCCCTTTCCCGTCGATGGCCTGCCCGATCGCGTCGACCACGCGCCCGATGAGCGCGTCGCCCACCGGCACCTCGGCGATCCGGCCGGTCCGTTTGACCAGATCCCCTTCTTTGATTCCGACATCCGACCCCAGAAGCACCGCGCCGACGTTGTCCTCCTCCAGGTTCAGGACGATCCCGTACACGGCGCCGGGGAATTCCAGCAGCTCTCCGGCCATCGCCTTTTCCAGCCCGTAAATCTTCGCGATGTTATCGCCGACCTGGAGAACCGTTCCGACCTCCTGGATGTCGACGCCCTTCTGGAAATCCTTGATCTGCTTTTTGATGATCTCGCTGATCTCTTCCGCGCGCATCTGCATTGTTCTAGCTCCTGACCTTACTTGGCCAACTCACGCCGAAGCCCCTGAAGCTGTCCCCTCACGCTTCCATCGTAGACACGGCTCCCCGCATAGATGACCATCCCTCCGAGGAGGGACGGATCGGATTCGACGATCAGATCCACATCCCGTTTCAGAATAACCCCCAGTTCTCGTTTCAAACCGGACTCCTGTTCTTTGGACAAAGGCCGCGCCGCGCGTACCCGCACATGCTCCACGCCTTCAGCCTCGTCCACCAGAAGTCCGAAGACCTTCGTGATCTCGGGCAACTGCCCGAGCCGGTTTTTCTGGATCAGGAGATCCATGAAGCGTTTCAGGAGCGGCGGGCTTCCGATTCGACCGGCCAGCGATTCCAATACCCGCTTTTTCTCTTCCGGGTGATAGCGCGGGCTCCGGCAGAGGTCGCGCAGTTCGGGCTGGACGCGGATCATCTCATCCATCCGCCCAAGCCCCTCGCGGACCGGCGCTGGCTGCCCTTCCTGCCGGGCCAATTCGAAAAGCGCTTTCGCGTACCGTCGTGCTGTTGCGATGCTCATGACCTCAAACCAAGTCCGGGACCGTAATTCTCGACAAAAATGTGCTACCCTAACACAGGGCCGTTGTGTTGTCAAGCGGCCGGCTTGCGACTTCGGAGGGCCGAGGAAGCGCCGGGGATCCTCTCCGCGATAGGCTCCGGATGATGCCCCCGCCCAGCAGTTCATCGCCCCGATAGAAGACGACGGACTGCCCGGGGGTCACGGCCCGCTGGGGCCTTTGAAGCCCAACGCGGACGGTTTGGCCGTCCACCGGATCGATCCGGGCCGGCACCGATGCATGACGGTACCGAATTTTCACCTCCACCTCCATCGGATGCCTCAGGGGTTGCTCCACAAAAAAATTCAGGTCGTTCGCAACCAGTTCCTCGCAGAGCAGTTCGGACTCCTCGCCCACCACTACGGTGTTTTCATCCGGACGGATATCGACCACGTACAAACGATCCGGGGCCGAAAGGCCCAATCCCCGCCGCTGCCCGATGGTGTAGAAGGCCACGCCCGGGTGTTCTCCCAAAACCTCCCCTTGGGAGGTCACGATCCGGCCGGGTCGGACCGCTTGGGGCGCTTCGATCGACAAAAACTGCCGGTAATCCTGCTGTGTGACGAAGCAGATTTCCTGGCTCTCGCGCATCTCGTCGGCCGGAAGGTCCAGGGATTCGACGCGCCGCCACACCTCGGATTTGCGAAGGGAGCCCAAGGGGAAGATCAAGTGGGGCAGAATCTCCGGCCGGAGCCGGTAGAGGAAGTAACTCTGGTCTTTTTGTTCATCCACCGCGCGCTTGAGAACAGGCCGGCCCGTCCCTTCAGGCTTCTCCAGCCGGACGTAATGCCCGGTCGCGAGACAATCCGCCCCGAATTCCCGGGCAATCTCGAAGAGTCGGCCGAACTTGATCCGCTCATTGCATCGCACACAGGGGTTCGGCGTCTCTCCACCGAGATATCCGTCCACAAAGTCATCGACCACGGACCGTCGAAACTCCGGCTGGACGTCGACGACATGGTGTTCAATCCCGAGCCGTTGGGCCACGTAACGCGCCACCCCGACTTTACAACAGGACCGGTCCTGCCAACGCTTATCCGGGTTCTCCTCTTCCTTCCAGACCTTGAGCGTCACGCCGATCACCCGGTGGCCCTGTTCCTTCAACATCAGCGCCGCGGCGCAACTGTCCACGCCTCCGCTCATGCCGACCACAACCGTCTTGTTTTCCGTCCGACTCATCCGCTTCTGGGTCATGTCCTGCTTCAGCGCGCCTCCTGCATGGCCTCCGCCACCTGTCCTTGAACCTGTCCCGATCCTTCCAGTCCCTTCCGCGACGTCGTTTCCGCTCCGCTCATTTGACAATGACCGTTAAACCGTACGCCTTCTTCAATGATGAGCACCGGCGTCTTGATCGATCCGTCCAAAATCGCCGTCGGCAGGAGCTGGATTTTTTCCAAGGCGGTGACGTTGCCCGTAATCTTGCCGCCGTTCACAACCGTGCCGGCGCTGATCTCGGCATGAATGACGGCGCCTTCGCCCACGACCAGCGTTCCCTCGGTGATGATCTCTCCTTCGACATGTCCATCGATCCGTATCGTGCCATGGTACGTGATCACCCCCTTGAATTCGGTGCCCTTTCCCAAAAAAGCGATGACCTCGTCGCCGACTCCGTCTCTTCGGTCTTTGTCATCCTTGCGCAGCATGTGTTCCTCCTTGTCTATCATCTCGGCAGGCAACGCCTCGGCTATTTTAGAATGAGCTCCAGCAGCCGGTCCAGATCCGACGGGTTTTGATAGTGGATCGCGACCTGTCCTCCGCCATTCATCATGGTGATTCGAACCCGCGTTCCCAGATATCGAATCAGCCGTTCTTCGGCTTCGGTCAGGGCCGCTTGAATCCCGGACGGTCCGCTCCGAGTCCGCGCGGGCGCTCGATTGGCGGCGGCTTCGGCGGCGCGCACCGAGAGCCCCTTCCGCATAATCCGTTGGGCCAACCGGAGTTGGGCCTGCAGTCCGGTCAGGGACAAGAGGACCTTCGCATGGCCCATGGATAGCCGGTCCGACGCGATCGCCTCCTGTATTTCGGACGGGAGGTTTAACAGGCGCAGTGCATTGGTGACCGAAGACCGCTCTTTCCCCACCCGACGGGCGACTTCCTCCTGCGTCAAACGAAACTCGTCCGTCAAGCGGCGATAGGCCTTGGCGGTTTCGATCGGGTTGAGGTCTTGGCGTTGAAGGTTCTCAATCAGGGCCAACTCCACGGCATCGGGGTCCGAGGCCTCCTGAAGCACGGCAGGGATCTTGTCCAGACCGGCCAGCTTGGCCGCCCGCCAGCGACGTTCGCCGGCGATTAACTCGTAGCGGCCGTCTTCGGCGGGCCGGACGAGGACGGGCTGGAGAACCCCCCGTTCTTTGACGGAGGCGGCGAGCTCCTGCAGGTCCGCCTCCCGGAAGACCTTTCGGGGCTGATACCTATTAGGTATTATTTTTTGGACGTCCAGATCGAGGTATCGTCCGGTGGAACCCGCGGCGGACGCCCCCTCCGGAAGGGCCCGATCAAACAGGGCGTCCAGTCCTCTACCGAGTGCTTTCTTCTGCATGGGCCATCACTTCCTTCGCAAGATTCAGATAGGCCTGAGCCCCCGTCGAACCGATGCCGTACAGGAGCACGGGCCGGCCATGGCTGGGCGCTTCCGCCAAGACCACGTTCCGCGGCACCACAACCTCAAAAACCTGCTGTTTGAAATAACTTCGGACTTCCCGAACCACCTGATGGGCCAGATTGGTGCGGCCGTCGAACATCGTGAATAAAATTCCTTCAATTTTCAAGTCGGGATTATAACTCTCCCGAACCCGCCGGATCGTCCGCAACAGCTGCTGTAATCCCTCCATGGCATAATATTCGCACTGGACCGGGATCAAGACGGAATGGGCGGCCGTCAGCGCGTTGAGCGTCAGCAGCCCCAGCGAAGGCGGGCAGTCCAAGATCAGATAATCATACCGTTCCGCCACATTCCGCATCACGTTCTTCAAAATGGACTCGCGATGCGGAATCGAGACCAATTCCAGTTCCGCGCCCACCAAGTCGACCCGCGCCGGGACCAATTCCAAGCCCGCCAGTTCCGTTTTCCGTATGACATCCTCAAATGTTTTGTGTCCCATGAGGACGTCGTAGAGGCTGGCCGAGAGGCTTTCCCGATTGACTTGCAGGCCGCTTGTGGTGTTTCCCTGCGGATCGACATCGACCAGCAACACCTTTTTTTCGGCCACGGCGAGGGACGCCGCCAAATTGATGGCGGTGGTCGTCTTCCCGACCCCTCCTTTTTGATTGGCAATTGCGATAACGCTTCCCATGTCGGCTGCGCAACCCGATGACCCGGCAGATCCTATCACAATAGAAAACAAAACAAAAGAATTTTTTATGCCCAGACGTATCGGCCGTCTATCGACACAGGCTGCACTACAACAATGGCGGGGTTTTAAGAATGTTCCACGTGGAACATTGTCCGGACTGATTCGGGTCGAGGTGCTATGACGGTCGCTTAAAGATCTCCAACCTCCTAAGGATTTTTGAAAACGGAAGCTCGTATTGCACTGTGGCTTCCCATTCCTTTATCCGATCAACCGGCATGGCGGATTGAATACGTCCCTGATACAGAATCAATTTCCCATTAGGTCCTAATAACGGGAGGGCTTTACTCAATACCGTCTCTATTTTCGCGAAAGCCCTTGCAACAATCAAATCGTAGCGATTGTCACCGGTCGCCAGTTTCTCGATACGTTGATTTAAAATTCTGACCTCGGACAACTTAAGTTTGCCGATAAGATGATGAAGAAATGCCGTCTTTTTCTCTGAAGATTCAAGGAGGGTTAGTTGCAATCCGGGAAGGCCGATCTTTAATGGAACGCCAGGGAACCCCGCCCCGGTTCCGATGTCCAATAATGTTTGTCCCGGACGTTTTTCGATCGCTTTTAATCCGGCAAGGGAGTCCAGGAAATGCTTTTCAATGATCTCTTTATCGTCTAGGATCGAGGTCAAATTGACCCCACGACTCCATTCCTTTAGGTCTTCAAGATAGATCAAAAATTGACTGATCTGAAAATCGGATAATGGACTGCTCAGCGACTTCGAGCCGGTCGCAAAAAAGGTCGCAAGCTCAGATCGGCCCGGGCGGGGCATCGTCAATATTCCCTTGGCGCTTATTTTTGCCTTCTTTCGGGTTCAACCGAGCACGTTCCAGTGCAACTAAAATGAGCGAAAGCGCGGCAGGTGTGATCCCGGAAATTCGTGATGCTTGGCCAACAGAGATCGGTCTAATTTTATCCAGCTTCTCGCGTACTTCTGTTGAAAGCCCAATAACACCGTCATAATCAAATTCAGCATGAATTTTTCGATCTTCCATCCTTTTGAAACGGTCGACTTCCTTTAATTGCCTCTGAATGTACCCGTCGTACTTGATTTCGATCTCCACCCGCTTTTTAATCTCATCGGAGAGAAGGGCTTCGCGGTTTGAAAGCGGCTCGATCATTTCGTAATCCAGTTCGGGGCGCTTGAGCAATTGCTCCAGCGTCTGGTCCGCCGTTTCTTCGAGGCCCAACAGGCCGCATTCATACAGGACCCCTGCTTTGATCCGGGTCTTTTTCAACCGACCGATTTCATTTTTTATGGTTAATTGCTTATGAAGAAACGTTTGATACGAAGCCTGGGAGACGAGTCCAATTTGCAATCCCTTCTCCATTAATCGGACATCGGCATTATCATGTCGAAGTAATAATCGGTATTCCGCTCTTGAGGTAAACATCCGATAAGGCTCACGCGTCCCTTTTGTAACAAGATCGTCGATAAGAACGCCTATATAGGCCTCTGAACGATCCAAAATCAGCGCGGGTTTGTTCGAGATATTCAAGGCCGCGTTGATGCCGGCCATAAGCCCTTGGGCCGCCGCCTCTTCATAGCCGGAGGTACCGTTGATTTGACCGGCATGATACAGTCCATCCAATACTTTCGTTTCAAGTGTCGGCTTCAATTGGGTGGGCGGAAAGAAATCATATTCAACCGCATACCCAGGCTTTAACATTACGGCGCTTTCAAGGCCCGGAATGGTTTTTAATATTGCTCCTTGCACGTCCACAGGCAGACTTGTAGAAATTCCGTTTGGATAAAACTCTTCCGAATTAATACCTTCAGGTTCCACAAACACCTGGTGGCGGTCACGCGCCGAAAATCGGACCACTTTATCCTCGATGGATGGGCAGTATCGCGGTCCTGTCCCTTCGATGACACCGCTGTACATCGGTGATCGGTCGAGATTATCCATGATTATTTTGTGCGTTTCATTGTTTGTATAAGTGATATGGCATGGAACCTGTTTCGTCGCTATTCGCTCTGTTGAGTAGGAGAACGGGGGAGGGGGTTCATCGCCATATTGCGGAATCATTACGGAGAAATCGATAGAGCGACGGTCCAGGCGAGGCGGCGTTCCTGTTTTAAGGCGTCCTAACTTAAGTCCAAATCCTAGGAGGTCTTCAGAAAGGCCTTCGGCCGCCGCTTCGCCGGCTCTACCGGCCGGAAAACGGGTCATCCCTATATGGATCAACCCTCTTAAAAAAGTTCCAGTTGTCAATACAACAGCCTTGGCCTTTAGCCGAACTCCTGTGTCCGTTATGATTCCGGACACTTCTTGTCCACGTGTTAACAACCTAGATACAGTTCCCTTCCGGATTTCGAGCCTTTTTGTCACATCCAACGATGTCTTCATTTCATGACGGTAAGCGGCCTTATCGGCTTGAGCACGCACAGCCTGGACTGCAGGTCCCTTTCGAGTATTGAGCATGCGGAACTGAATACCGGCCTTATCTGTGTTCCTGGCCATTTCTCCACCAAGAGCATCTATTTCCCGTACGAGATGTCCTTTCGCTATACCACCGATGGCCGGATTGCATGACATATGTGCAATTTTATCTGGTTCCATAGTCAGTAACATCGTTGAACAACCCATGCGAGCGGCCGCAAGAGCAGCCTCGCATCCCGCATGGCCACCTCCGACCACAATGACATCGTAGGATCGATCGAACGTTTGGATCAGCATGGCCAATGTTCCACGTGGAACATATCAGTTGTACTTTTTGCTTTCATAAAAATCATTTAATTATTAATTACCTATGTTCCAATTCATTTTCCAATGCAAAAATTTTTGAATATTTTTTCGAGAAGATCGTCTGTAGTAGTCTCTCCGGTAATCTCCCCAAGTCGATCGATCGCGGTTCTAATATCAACAACAATTAATTCAGGCGGTGCGTTTCTATCGATAGATTCAATGGCATCTTGAAGCGACATTTTTGCATGAGTTAATAATGACTTGTGTCTATAATTAATCATGGCTTCGCGCTCTCCGCATGTCACAATGCCGCTCCGTATTTCTCTCACGATGGCCTCTCGGAGGTTGTCAAGCCCTTCTCCGGTACGCGCCGAAATACAGACAATTTTTTCGGCATGATGATTTTGAACCAGAAACCCCACCTGATCCTGACTCCGAGCATTTTCCGGGAGGAGATCAATCTTTGTGCAGACAATCAACCGTCTTTTCTCATCCGTCTCTTCAATTAACCTCTGCTCTTCCTCGCCGAGTTTTTGGCTTAGGTCTAGAACTAACAAAATGAGATCCGCCTCTTTAATGGCTTGACGGGTTCGTAAAACACCCTCTCGTTCCACCAAATCCTCCGTCTCCCGTAATCCGGCCGTATCCATGATGCGAAGAGGAAGGCCGCCTAGATTGAGATAGTCTTCTATAATATCGCGGGTTGTCCCTGGAATTGGGGTTACGATCGCCCGGTTTTGCAGGAGCATCGCGTTGAGCAAACTGGATTTCCCGGCGTTCGGGCGACCGACGATCACGGTTGCAATCCCTTCTCTCAAGGCTTTACCGCTCGTCGCTGTTTTAGCAAGGGCATCCGCCCCGTTGACGAGGTCGACAAGCAGGGCCCGCATCTGACCTTGATTTAGGAACTGAAGATCTTCTTCTGTAAAATCAATTCCGGCCTCGATCTCCGCTAAAAGCCGGACGGCGGATTCGCGTAGATGTCTGATTCGGCGATGTAGTTCGCCGCCCAATTGTGCGAGCGCAGCCCGCTGGCCCGCTTCGGTCTTCGAATGAATCAAATCCATCACGGCCTCGGCCTGAGTCAGATCGATCCGACCGTTGAGAAATGCCCACTTCGTAAACTCCCCCGGGTCGGCCAGTCGTGCGCCTTGCTGCATTAAAACATCCAAAATCCGATGAAGGAGGAGTGGTCCACCATGGCCGTAAATTTCCACCGTATCCATGCGGGTGTAGGTTCTGGGCGCATGCATGACCGCGAGCATCACCTCATCCAGTCGTTCTCCGATGAAGGGATCGCGTATCACCCCAAGATGGATCGTGTGACTGGCCAGTTCGTTTACGGCGAGGCCGCTCCTGGGCTCAAAAACCTGTGCGGCAATCTCGATGGCCCGCCCGCCGCTGAGGCGGATGACTCCGATGCCTCCCTCCCCAACGGGGGTCGCGATCGCGCAGATGGTGTCTCCCGAAACGAGTCTATGACTTTTCTGGACCAGCTGCGGGCGTTTTTCCCGGCTCTTTTTTTCCGGACTCCTTTTCATGTTTGGTCTCAAAATATTTCATGGTGAAATACTGCTGACTCACGGTCAGGACATTGTTCGTGATCATGTAGAGGACTAACCCGGTGGGGAAATTTAGAAATAAGAAGGTCATGAGTACGGGCATCATCAGAAATATCTTGGCTTGGGTGGGATCCATGGTAGTGGGTTGCATCTTTTGCTGGATCAGCATGGTGAAGCCCATGATGATGGGAAGGACAAAATAGGGGTCTTTGTCGGCCAGATCATGAATCCAGAGAATAAACGGGGCCTGACGAAGTTCGATGGTTGTGTAGAGCACGTTGAACAGCGCCACGAAAACGGGGATTTGGAGAATCATGGGAAGGCATCCCCCAACGGGATTGACCTTGTTCTTCTGGTACAATTCCATCATCTCGCGCTGCAGGCGTTGCCGATCCTCCTTGTATTTCTTCTGCAGCGCCTGCAGCTGGGGTTGAAGGGCCTGCATCGCCCTCATCGACCGATAGCTCTTGTGCGTGAGGGGAATGAACAGCACGCGAACGCCGACGGTCAACAGGACGATCGACACGCCATAGTTCCCGGTGAAACCGTGAAGGAACTGCAGAATATAGAAAAGCGGCCGGGCGATCCACCGGACGATGGCCCAGCTGCCATAAATAAACCATCCGAAATCGACCGTCTCCTCGAGTCCGACCCCGAGGGCTTTCAGGCGCTGGTGTTCCTTCGGTCCCGTGTAAAGGAGGAGGTGGTTGATCGCGGGGCCGGCTCCCGCGGACTTGAATTCCAATTCGGTATTTACCGATACGGGGGACAACCGGCTGACCACCGCCGCGCTGGCCCCGGTCGTGATCGCCGCGGCAATAAAGTACTTGTCCTGCAGCGCCGTCCAGGCAATCGGGCCCTCGTGGCGGACTTCCTTTTCCATTTTGGCCGGATTGTCTTTGACCAGCTCTCCACCGATATCGGTAACGGGTCCGACGAACCCGACGAACCCTCTTTTTTGTCCCCAGTCGGTGATGCCGAAGTTGCGGCCGATTGAAAACAGGTACCGATCGGGAACGCCTTCCGTTTCGATGTC